>Ga0207646_10004947_pt1 | contig 14247 bp, 9 predicted proteins | sample KBSK5502metaG_FD_184343 | JGI IMG/M metagenome (GOLD analysis project Ga0207646, IMG submission 184343) | Corn, switchgrass and miscanthus rhizosphere microbial communities from Kellogg Biological Station, Michigan, USA - KBS K5-50-2 metaG... | ecosystem: Host-associated > Plants > Roots >... | reverse complement strand
AGCCGCTTCCCCGGCTGTCGCAACGCCGACCACAGCGAGCAGGTGCTCGGGTGCTTCCTGCTCGCGGCTGAGTCCGCCCATGGCGGACATCGCTAAGGAGAGTTCCCATGACCCGGAGACCCCTCAACTCAACTTTCAACAGAATTGCTGGACAATGCCAATCCTTCTTGCCCGTTGCCGGGCCGCGCGCCCGCGTGCTAGCATGCGGGTTTTCGCAGGCGCTGCTGTGGCGCCTGTGTGTGTAGCGGCGGGTTTATTCGGCCACCTAGCGCCCCGGGAGATGGCCCGCCAAGGCAGGCCGCGACATTTGGGGGACGCTCATGAAAGCATACGCCACTGCCTTCATCCGAAACGTCGGCATTGTAGGTCACGGCGACACCGGGAAAACGCAACTGGTGTCGTCGTTGCTCTACACCGCCGGAATGGTCAACCGATTGCCAAAAGTTGCCGAAGGCAATACGGTCACTGACTGGGACGAAGAGGAAATCGCGCGAAAAATCACCATCAAGACCGGGCTGGGATTCGCGGAGTGGGCTCCTCCCGGCCAGGCCGAAAAGACCAAGATCAACTTCCTCGACACACCCGGGTACAGCACCTTCGTCAACGAAACCAAATCCTCGCTGATCGCCGCCGATAGTGCGCTGATTCTGGTGGACGCCGTGGCTGGCGTGCAGGTGGTCACCGAAAAAGTTTGGGACTATGCCACCGAGTACGACCTGCCCCGCGCGTTCCTGATCAACTGGATGGACCGCGAATTGGCGAGCTTCGAGCGCACCCTCAGCTCCATCCAGCAGGTGTTTGGCCGGAGCGTGGTGCCGATCCAGCTTCCCCTCGGCGAGGAGAAAAGCTTCCGCGGGGTGATTGATCTGGTCTCCATGAAGGCTCACATCTATCAGCCCGATGGAGACGGCAAGGCCAAGGTCGAGGAGATTCCTGCGGAACTGGCCGATGCAGCCCAGGAGGCTCACGAGAAGCTCGTCGAGATGGTGGCCGAGGGCGACGACAAATTGATGGAGGATTTCTTCGAGAAGGGAACGCTGCCGGTGGAGGATCTGACCCGCGGGCTGCGCGAGGCCATCCGCGCCAAGCGCATTTTCCCGGTGGTGCTGAGCTCGGCGCTGCGCAATATCGGCAGCGAGACGCTGCTGCATTCGTTGGTGGAACTGTTCCCCGATCCGGCGGCCCGCAGGGAGGTGACCGGCTACAGCCAGCCGGACCGCAAGGGCGAAAGGATCGAGCGCAAGATCAGCGACGCCGAGCCACTGGCCATCTTTGTCTTCAGAACGCTGGCCGACCCTTTTGCCGGGCGCATCAGCTATTTCAAGGTGATGTCCGGCGTGCTGAAAAACGACGCTACGCTCACCAATTTCAACCGCTCGGCCGCCGAGCGGCTCCAGCACGTCCAGGTCATGCAAGGCAAGACCGCCACGGCGGTGCCTGAGCTGCACGCCGGGGATATCGGCGCCGTGGCCAAGCTGAAAGAGACGCTCACCGGCGACACCCTGGGCGATAAGGCCGCGCCGATCTTCTTCCCCCCGGCGCGTATCGCCGAGCCTTCCATCACTTTCGCCATCGAGCCCAAGACCCGCGCTGACGAAGACCGCATCGGCCAGGCCATCCACAAAATCCTCGAAGAGGATCTCGCGCTGCGGTTCTCCCGCGATCCGCAGACCAAGGAGTTTCTGCTCTCCGGCGCCGGCCAGCAGCACATCGAAGTGATCGTGGCCAAGCTGCACAAGCGCTACCACGTGGACCTGACCCTCAAGCCGCCCAAGGTGCCCTATCGCGAGACCATCCGCGGCAAGGCCGACGCCGAAGGCAAGCACAAGAAGCAGACCGGCGGACACGGCCAGTTCGGCGTCTGCCGCGTCAAGATGGAGCCGCTCGGGCGCGGCGCCGGCTTCGAGTTTGTGGACGATATCTTCGGAGGCTCCATCCCCAAGAACTTCATCCCTTCGGTGGAGAGAGGCATCCGCGACGCCGCCAGCCGCGGCTATCTGGCGGGTTACCCGGTGGTGGACTTCCGCGCGATCCTTTACGACGGCAAATACCACGACGTGGACTCCTCGGACATCGCGTTCAAGATTGCCGGGGCGCTGGCGTTCAAGGAAGCCATGAGGCAGGCCAAGCCGGCCCTGCTCGAGCCGATCATGAACGTCGAGGTGTACGCCCCCGACCAATACTCCGGCGACATCATGGGAGACTTGAGCGCGCGCCGCGGCCGCATCAGCGGTAGCGAAGCACGCGGCTCGAACGTGGTGGTGAAGGCGCAGGTGCCGCTGGCCGAGATGCTCACCTACGCCACCGACCTGACCTCCATGACGCAAGGCCGCGCCAGTTATACGATGGAGTTCTCGCGTTACGACTTCGTGCCGAACGAACTCGCCGAAAAGATCATTGCCCAGGCCAAAGCCGCCCGCGAGGGCGAGCCCGTAGAAGAGGAAGCTTAATCCGGGCCGCGCTCGCGGGGCACCCGCCAATGGGGTTTCCTTGGGGCCGCCAATTTGGCTGTTGTCTGGCCGCAGAGGAAGCGGACAATGGCGCTGCCATGACAAACAAACGAGCTCTCCCCTGGCGCGACGCCACCCGCGCCATCCACGCCGGCGAAGACAAGCACGGGATCGGCGCGCCGGTGGCCACGCCGGTTGCGCGCACTTCGACGTTCACCTTCGCGAGCACCGCGGAGATGAAGCGCTGGGCCGCCGGGAAAAGCAAGGCGTACATCTACACGCGCTATGGCAACCCCACGCTGGCCGTAGCCGAAGCGAGGCTCGCTGCGCTCGAAGGCGGCGAGGCAGCTTTGGTCACCGCCTCCGGCATGGCGGCGATTTCGAGCACGCTGCTGGCCGTGTTGAAGACCGGCGACGAACTCCTCGCCACGCGGCAGCTCTATGGCGGCTCGTACCGGCTGATGCGCGACGTTTTTCCCCGGCTGGGCATCGGCGTCCGTCATGTCGAGACCGATCTTGCGGGCATCGAGGGCCTGGTCACCCCGCGTACCCGCGCGCTCTACGTGGAAAGCCCGACCAACCCCACGCTCCGACTGGTGGACCTGCACAGGGCGCTCGAGTTCGCACGACGCTACAAGCTGGTCTCCCTGATCGACAACACCTTTGCTACGCCGATCCTCCAGAAACCTCTCGCGCTGGGGTTCGATATGGTGCTGCACAGCGCGACGAAGTACCTCGGCGGCCACTCCGATCTGATCGCTGGAGCGGTGATCAGCAGTCGCGCGTGGATCGCTCAGGTGCGGCAGATGGTGATTGACCTCGGCGGCTCGATGGACCCGGGCGCGGCCTTCCTGTTGATCCGCGGGATCAAAACGCTCGAAGTGCGCGTCCGCCGGCAGTGCGAGAACGCCATGGCCGTGGCCCGGTTTCTGGCGCGGCATCCCAAAGTAGCCCGCGTACACTATCCCGGCCTGCCCTCGCACCCCGACCACAAACTGGCCCGGCGGCAGATGCGCGGGTTCGGTTCCATGCTGGCGTTCGACCTGCGCGGAGGTCTGCCGGCGGCGCGGCGGTTCTGCGACCGCGTCCGCGTCTTTCTGCTGGCCGCGAGCCTGGGTGGAGTAGAATCTCTGGTTGTGCTGCCCATTTATACCTCGCACTACCGCATGAGCCGCCGGGAGCTGGCCGCCGCCGGAGTCGGCGCGGGGACGGTGAGGGTCTCGGTGGGTCTTGAGGATTCGCGCGATCTGATCGCCGATTTGAAGCAGGCGCTTGCATAGTACTTCTTGTTATGAGAGTGATAACCGGAATTTTCCTCTTGGATTGACCCCGGGCGTGCTCGCCCCTTAGGATGAAAATTCGAGCTAACCGGCGCGGCCAGTACCGCGTCTCTCAGGGGAGAGAATCGAGTGGTGGTTAGAAACTGCGAGCGGTACCGCGGAGAAGCTTGAAGTGAGAAGACGCAACATCAAGCCGACGAGCCGAGTTTCGATCCTCGTGCTCGCTCTCGCGCTGGGCCTGGCGGGGTGCGAGGAATCGGCGCGGCGCGCCGTCCAGGTGCGGCCGCCGGAGATCCCTGTGGTCACCCCGGGGGACTTGCGTTCGCTGCCGCTTGACGTCCGGCGCGCCCAGGTTCCGCTGCTCTTGCTCCAGCCGTCCAACAGCATCGAAGCCCTTGTCCAGAAAGTCGAAGCCGCGTTCCAGGCGGGCGAGCAGAACTACAAAGCAGGCCACCTGGTGAAAGCCCGCCGCGACTTTGACCAGGCCGTGGATTGGCTGCTCTCAAGCGGCTACGACCTCCAAGCCGATGCGCGGCTCGAGCAGCTTTTCGACCAGATTGTCGATACGGTGCACGCCTACGAACTGGCGGCCTTCCGCGAAGGAGACGGCTTCAGCGAGCAGAAGGCAGAGCCGGCGCCCATTGAGGAAATCGCGGAGATGACCTTTCCCCCCGCGGAGGAACTGGACCCCCGGCTCGGCGAGCGGGCCACGCAGGAGCTGCTGGCCATCCATCACGATCTTCCCCTGACGGTCAATGAATTCGTCCTGTCGTATCTGAGTTTCTTCCAGACGCCGCGCGGCCGCGCTATCGTCGAGACAGGTTTGCAGCGCGGGGGCCGCTATCGCGCCATGATTTCGCGTGTCCTGCGCGAAGAAGGCTTGCCACAGGATTTGATCTATGTGGCCCAAGCGGAGAGCGCTTTTCAGCCGCTGGCCCTTTCGCGCGCCGGCGCCCGGGGCATCTGGCAGTTTATGTTCTACCGGGGCAGGGAATACGGCCTGCATCGCAGTTGGTGGGTGGACGAGCGCCAGGACCCGGAAAAGGAGACGCGCGCGGCGGCGCGGCACCTGCGTGATCTCTACCAGATGTTCGGCGATTGGTACCTGGTGCTCGCGGCCTACAACTCCGGGCCGGGGAATGTGGCGCGGGCCATCGAACGCACCGGCTATGCGGACTTCTGGGAGCTCTATAAACGCAACGTGCTGCCGCGCGAGACGCGGAACTACGTGCCCATCATCCTGGCGCTGACGCTGATGGCCAAGAATGCGGCGCACTACGAATTGCGGGTCGAGCCGGAGGCACCGGTGCGCACCGACCTGGTCAAACCCGGCCGTCCCATTGACCTGCGCCTAGTGGCGGAAACGATTGACGTGGATGTCGAGACGCTTCGCTCGCTCAACCCCGAACTCTTGCGCATGGTCACTCCCGCTGAGCCGGACTTCGAGTTGCGCCTCCCGGAAGGCACGGCGGAGCGCTTCTATGCCGAAATTGCCGATATCCCGCCGGAAAAGTGGGTGAGCTGGCGGCGCCACCGGGTCGAGGAGGACGAAACGCTTTCGGGGATCGCGCACAAGTTCCGCGTGTCTCCGAGCGCCATCGCCGATGCCAACGGGCTCGACGGCCGTACCCCACTCCAGGCCGGCGAGAAGCTGATCATTCCGGCCACGGCTCGTTCGCAGCCCGCGCTGGGCAGGCTGGTGCGCTATCGGGTGCGGCGGGGCGATACCCTCGCTTCGATTGCCGAACAGTTCGATGTCAGCGCGGCGGAGTTGAAACGCTGGAACCGTCTGCGGAGCAACCGAGTAAACCGCGGCATGCGCCTGAGAGTCTACCCGGGCGGTCGCACTGCACCCGCTGCGGTGAAGTCGCATTCGAGGGAAGCTGACGGCAACTGAGCGTCCGCGGAGAGCAAGGTAACGGGCCCTCCCGCCACGGCCGGGGCCTTCGTCCGCCGCGTCGAGTAGGCGAGACCCTCTGGTCGGTTGCCTGGGCCTACCGGACCACTGCGGAAGCGCTGCGCGCCGCCAATCATTATCCTGTTCAACCGCCAACTCCAAACCGGCGACCAGTTGATGGTCCTGCCGGCGCGTTAACCGCCGGAAGCTAACCTCCATAAAATCAAATAGATGAATAAGGCTTTGGCCCACTCCACCATGCCGGGGCATGGTGTCTAGCTCGAAACACGCCTCCTCTGGCCGGTGGCTTGCGCCTTGACAAAGGCGAGAAACTGCGTTTATAAGCCCGCTTTGGCCAAATGGCCGACGTTGCTCCTTTTTTCTGCGAATGTTCCGACGGAGGTGATGATGGTCCTTGACAGGGACGACTACGGCGAGGACAACGAACTCTCCCGCTTCGGGGAAGAGGAGGAGCCAGGCGCGGACCGCGAAGAAGTTCTGGAGGAGGGCGAAGAAGAACTGATCATCCCAGAGCGTCCGGCAGGTGCCCCTGTTCCTCCGCCACCTTCTCACCCTCCCAAACGAAAGCGCAAAGAGATCAAGCGCTCCCGGAAGAAAACGAAGAAGGCGAAGAAAGCAAAAAGAGGAAAGAAGGCTAAGCGCAAAAGGAGAGCAAGACCAACCGCGCGGCGAAAGAAGGCGGCGAGGAAAGCCAGCAAACGCCGCAAGAAGCGCTAGGTTGTGGGAGCTTCAAGAGCCCAGGAATCTTTCCCGGGCTCTTTTCCTTTTTCATCAGGGTTGCTCCGCGACGGAGGCCCGACCGTGAAGCCGGGTTAGGTCTCGAGAGCGACGTGGGCCACGCGGCCGATGAGCAAGTCGGCCGCCGTCCGTCCTTCGGGGACGGGGTGAACCTCCACGGGATAATCTGCGTTGTGCGGCCGCAGGATCAGCAAGGAACCGCTCAGCTCCACGTATTTCACGGTGCAGCCGTCGTCCTTGCGCACGGCGTAGATGTTGCGGTCGTTCTTGCGGTAGGGGCGCAGGGTGTTGTAGTGGCGGTCGAGCAGCAGGATGGCGCCGGGGTTGAGCCGCGGCCACATGCTCATCCCCTCCTTGGCGTCCAGTTGGATCAGCACAAAGCGCGTCCAGGACTTGCGCGCCGGCTCGGCTAGGTCCACCCGGATGCGGTTCAGGAAGCCGCGGCGCAGCCTGAGCAGTTCCTTCACTTCTTCGTTGACGATCACCTCGCTGCGCGCGGCGACCGTGCCCTCGATCAGCGGCACGTCGGCGTAGTCCGCTTCGGTGCTCGCTGGCACCGCGGCAAAGCGCACCAGTTCGTGCGGGTTCAGTAGGTCGTAGAGCGTCAGCCCGATGGCCTTCAGCATGCGGTCCAGCGCGCTGAGCTTCAACCCCCGCTTGCGGTTCAGGAAGTTGGAAATGTGGGCTTGCGTGAACCCTGTACGCCGGGCCAGTTCCATGCCCGTCAGTTCCCCGGCGTCAATCCGTCTGCGGAGTTCCTTGCGAAGGTTTTCCTGAAGACCTACAAAACTCATACCTCGAACAGATTATAACATCCAGTTAAGAATGCAATGCTGCGGCTCCGCGAAAGGCATATAAGAATCACTGTGTCCGGATGCGCCGCAGGAGGGGCACGGTAGCGGCCCGGGGCCAGGATGGGCCGCGGCGTTCCCGGTCTTGGAACAATCTGCTTGCTGCGTAACTGCCTCGTCGCTAGCATACGCCCCAGTGCCGCAGGCGCTCGAACATATTCGCCGCATGCGTGGGGGGTGCGCAGGCCCATTTGATGCGGTGTTCGGATAGCTTCTATTACGTGGTCAAGTTTCAGAACAACCCGCAACACGTGCGCATTCTGGCCAACGAACTGCTCGGGACTCGGCTGGGGGCGCGGCTCGGCCTGCCCACCGCGCCGGCGGCGGTCATCGAGGTCAGCGAGGAGCTGATCGCCTACTCCAGCGAGCTGGTGGTCCAGTTGGGGATGGGGCGCACGGCGTGCCGGGCGGGGTTGCAGTTCGGCTCGCGGTACCCGGGAGACCCCACGCAAATGCCCGTCCACGATTTCTTGCCCGACGACCAACTGCGCGAAGTGGAAAACCTTGCCGACTTTGCCGGCATGTTGGTGTTCGACAAGTGGACTTGCAACACGAACGGCCGCCAGGCCATCTTCTTTCTGGAGCTGGGCCGGTCGCGGTACCAGGCGCTGATGATTGATCAGGGCTTCTGCTTCAACGCGGGCGAGTGGACGTTTCCTGACGCGCCGCTGCGCGGGCTGTACCCCCGGCACGACGTGTACGAGTCTGTCCGCGGGATGAGCTCGTTCGAGCCCTGGCTCGAGCGCCTGGAGAAGAGGATCGACGAAAAGATCCTGGATGAAGCGGCGAAAGAGATTCCGCCGGAATGGTACCATCTCGACCAAGACGCGCTGTTCCGGTTGCTCGAGCAACTCCTCCGGCGACGCAAGCAAGTCCGCGAGTGGTGTTCGCGGCAAAAGATTCGTACCGACAACCTTTTCCGAATTGGAAGTGAACCATGCCTGACGAACGATTGCACGCTTACGCCTACCGGATCCTGCGCTATACGCCGAACCTGGTGCGCGATGAGTGGTCGGCGTTGTGATTCACGACCCGACCGGGAAGGAGTTCCGGGTGCGGCTGGTCGAGGAATTGAACGAGTTCGCGCGCATCCGGCGGCTGCATCCCAGCGCCGATGAGCACCTGCTGCGCGCTCTTCAGGCCGACTTCGAGGCGCAACTGGCCGCGCATCAAGATGGCCTGTCCGGCTACATCGCCCAGCTCGACCAGACCCTTTCGAACGTCCTGCAGCTCAGCCCGCAGCGAGGCGTTCTGGCTGAGGACCTCGACGCGGAAGTGGACCGGCTCTACCGCGATCACGTCGAGCCGCCGCGCTATCGCGGTGCCGCCGCGGAGGCCGCGAACACGCCGACCGGAATCCGCACGCGAATCACGCAGGTATTCCGCAGCGCCGGCATCCTGCGGCGGGTGGAGAGGCGGTTCCCGGTGGACGCATTCACCTACCCGGGCGACCCGCTGCGGCTTGATTATTCCTACCGCCGGAACGGCACGCGCGGGTTCGTGCAGGCGCTCGCGCTTGGGCGCGACCCGGTGCAGGCCAAGGTGCTCGCTTACACCGCCGAGCGCATCCGCGCAAAGCTCGAGAAAACAGAATTCGCCGCAGTCACGGAAACTCGCCCGCTACCCGACAACGAGCGTCATCAATTTGTCGTTCGCCTGCTGGGGGACCAGGGAATTGAGCTCGTCCCCGTGGCCGGGCTCGAGGGGTTTGTCAGCCGGTTGACGTCGACGATTCAGTAAAGGGTTTCGTCCCCGAAGCGACCGAAGAAGTCGGCTTCGGTGGGCGGGTTTGCGTCCCCAGGCTCGCGTCACTACGAAGGTCGCAACGCAGGTCTCCGGGTTCTTCCCCACGCGATGTCAGTGGGCTTCTGGTGCAAGCCCTGGGCTGCTCTTCCCGCCTCTGCTTGCATATAATACGCGGCTGTCCATGGCGCACTGACACCCTGGGGGGAATAGGATGACGAACTTTAATGCTTTATCCGAGCAGGAAATCCTCGCGCTGGCTATCTCTCTGGAAGAAGAAGACGAAAGAGTCTACGCCGATTACGCCGAGGGTTTTCGCCAGGAGTTTCCCGCTTCCGCTGCGGTCTTCGATGGTATGCGACTCGAGGAATCCGGCCATCGCCACCGACTGATCGAACTGTACCGGCAGAGGTTCGGCGAGCACATTCCCCTCATACGCCGCCAGGACGTGAAAGGGTTTGTGCAGCGGCGACCGGTTTGGTTGGCGCAGCCCCTCCGGCTGGAGGCGGTGCGCAACCATGCGGGCGCCATGGAAGTGGAGAGCCGCCATTTCTATGAGAGGGCAGCAGCCCAGGCGCGCGACGCCAGCACCCGGCAACTGCTGGACGACCTTGCCCAGGAAGAGCGCTCCCATGAGCATCGGGCAGAGGAATTGGAGAAAGACAAGCTGCAACCCGACGCCCGTCGCCAGGAGGCAGAGGCTCAGAGAAAGCTGTTTGTCTTGCAGATTGTCCAGCCGGGGTTGGCCGGCCTGATGGACGGTTCGGTCTCCACGCTGGCGCCTGTCTTTGCCGCCGCTTTCGCGACCCGCAACACCTGGGCCGCCTTCGTCGTCGGACTGGCAGCGTCGCTCGGCGCGGGCATCAGCATGGGCTTCGCCGAAGCCCTTTCCGATGACGGCAGCCTGACGGGGCGCGGCCACCCTTGGTTGCGGGGCTTCGTGTGCGGGCTGATGACCGCCCTGGGAGGAATCGGGCATACTCTGCCCTTTCTTATGAAGCAATTCACCGTTGCCACTACGATCGCCGTCGCAGTCGTCCTGGTCGAATTGGGCGTCGTTACCTGGGTCCGCCACCGCTACATGGAGACCCCGACCCTCTCGGCGGCCGTGCAGGTCGCCCTCGGAGGCGCCATTGTCTTCTTTACGGGGGTATTGATTGGAAGTTGGTGACCACATAGGTGCGCCGAAAGCCCAACACCAGACGGCGCAGATGGATCTATGGTGGGAAGTTCATGCGGCGCAGCAGGTCTTGGAAGCGCGGATCGGACCGCAAGGGGTCGTACGGCGACTCCACGCGCAGATAGCTTAAGTCACTATCCCGGTCGGCATAGGCTTTCTCCAACCATTCGAAGGCCCGGTCCTTATCCCCCAATTGCGCATAAATCTTTGCAATGATCGCCGGTCCGATATACTCTCCCCTCTTGAGGCGATCCAGCAACAGCTCCAGCCTCTTCTGCCAGTAGCCCCGCGCGCCTGCCGCGGCGTAAGCCTTTTGAAGCAGCGGCGCCGCCCCGCCCAGTTTCTCAATTTCCGCAGTGGCGTTCTCAAACATGCCCTTTTGCTCGTAAACGTCTTTCAGGTTGTTGTGTGCCACCACAAAATCGGAGTCAATCTCGAGGGTCCTGCGGCCCTGCTCGATGGCTTGGTCGTATCGGCGGGCATAGTAGTAAATCTCTCCCAGGTTCGCGTTGATGATGAGCGAGAGTGGATCGGTTTCCAGGGCTCGTTTCATCTCGGCGATCGCTTCCTCGTGCCGTCCCATGGGAGCCAAATACATGAAGGCATAAAAGTACCGTCCATTGGCATAGTTGGGGTTCAGTTCAAGGGCACGCTTAAATTCCCGCTCGGCACCCGCCCAGTCCCATTCATAGGTCGCTTTGACAAGGGCCAGCGCCGTGTGCGCCTCGGCCAGTGATTCGTCCAGCTCCAGGGCCCTCAGCGCGGCCGCTTTGGCCTTTGGAAAAGCTTCCTTGGGCGGTAAGCCGCCGCTATAGCTGCTGATCACACCGTACGTGTTGGCCAGCCCGACGTAGGCTTGAACGTACTTAGGGTCCAGCGCGACGGCCTGCTCGAAATACTGGATGGCCCGCTTGAGCGATTCTGCGCCGCGCTTGTTGAAGGCGGAGAGTCCCTTGAGATAGAGCTGGTAGGCCTGCGGATCTCGCATTTCGCGTTTGGCCAGCCGGCTCTCTTCCTCACCCCGCAGTTTCAATTTCAGCTTGCCGGAGATCTCCCGGGGAATCTCCTCCTGCACGGCCTGCAGATCGGCGAGGTTTCGGCTATACTGCTCGCCCCAGATCTGCGAACCCGTAGCCACGTCCACCAGCTCCGTTTGAATGTTCACCCTGTCGCCACGCTGCAGGATTCTCCCCACGAGGACTGCTCCGACGTGGAGATCACGGCCAATTTTCCGAGGATCATCATTTCGACCCTTGTAGTAAAACACCGTGCTCCGTGCCATCACTTGGAGCTGAGGAAGTTGAGAAAGGCTGTTAATGACCCCCTCGGTGATCCCGTCGCTGAGGTATTCCGTGTTGGCGTCACCGCTGGCGTTGGCGAACGGCAATACCGCAATCGAATCAATTGCCTTGCCGCGGCGGGGCAGCAGAAAGAACACAGTCGCAAGAACCAGAATCGCTGCTACGACCAGGGCGGCTACGCCCAGCGCCGCTTTTCGCTGCCACCACGGCCGAGCCTGCGCTATATACGCTGTGCCGCTCATCGCCGCCGTGCGGGCCGAATCGGTGTCGCGCTTCAGCCGTCCGAGATCCGCGCGCAGATCCGAGGCGCTCTGGTAGCGCAGCTTGCGGTCTTTCTCCACCGCCTTGCCGATAATCGCTTCCAACTGGGGCAGCAAATCCGGGTTTACACGTGCCGGCGGGGTCGGTGTTCGATTCAGGATCGCGTCAAAGATGACCCCAGAGGTGGTTCCCGTGAAAGCCTGGCGTCCCGTGGTCATCTCGTAGAGCACGACGCCGAAGGAGAACAGGTCGGTGCGGGCATCGAGTTCTTCTCCCCGTACTTGCTCGGGCGACATATAGGCCACCGTGCCAATAGCAACACCCGGGCTGGTCAAATGCTCTTCGGCGGTCGCGGCAGTGGGCAGCGCCGAGGCTCCTACAGTTTCGCCCACACGGCGCGGCCCGGGTGCGAGCTTAGCCAGCCCGAAGTCCAGAATCTTGGCGTGACCTCGCTGCGTCACAAAAATATTCGCCGGCTTAATATCCCGATGGATGATCCCCTTTGCGTGGGCTGTGTCCAGCGCGTCAGCAATCTGAATTCCGAGATCCAACACCCGGTCAGCCTCTAACGGCTTCTCCCTGATCAGGTGCTTCAGTGTCTGCCCTTCCAGAAACTCCATGACGATGAAATACTGCCCGTCCTGTTGCCCGATCTCGTGGATGGTGCAGATGCCGGGATGGTTCAGGGCAGAAGCGGCCCGAGCTTCGCGCCGGAAGCGCTCCAACGCCTGAGGATCGCCGGCGAACTGATCGGGCAGGAATTTCAAAGCGACGTGCCGGCCCAGGTTCACGTCCTCGGCCTTGTACACCACGCCCATCCCGCCGCCACCCAGCTTTTCGAGGATGCGGTAGTGCGAGACCGTCTGGCCAAGCATAGGGAGAGAAGCGCCTCTGGCTGGCCATCTTAGGCGGCAGTGGAAGGCAAGTCAACGCAAGGGCTTGCTCCGTCCAAGCTGCCGATCCGAACAGTTAGTCTCTGCCAAAACCATCGTGGCGGCGACACCCACGATTCAGTGAACAAGTTTGACCCGGCAGAACTGAGCCCCTATTCGACGCGCGTTGACTTGCCTGCGGGATAAAGCGTAGCATTGCGGGAAAGCGGCGGAGATCCTTTCCTTTGGTTGGTAAAACGATTTCGCACTATCGCATCCTGGAAAAGCTCGGTGGCGGCGGGATGGGCGTGGTGTACAAGGCCGAGGACGTGAACCTGGGCCGTCATGTCGCTTTAAAATTCCTGCCGGAGGAGTTGACCAAGGATAACCAGGCACTGGAGCGGTTCCAACGAGAAGCTCGCGCCGCCTCGGCCCTGAACCACCCCCACATATGCACCATCTACGAGATTGGCCGGCAGAATGGGCAGCCCTTCATCGCCATGGAGTTCCTAGACGGCCAGACGCTGAAGCACCGCATCGGCGAGAAGCGGATTCGGCTCGAAGATTTGCTCGACTGGGGCGCGCAGATTGCCGACGCGCTCGATGCCGCGCACGCTGCGGGAATCATCCACCGCGACATCAAGCCGGCCAATGTGTTTGTCGCGCGGCGTGGCCACGTCAAGATCCTCGATTTCGGCCTGGCCAAGCTGGCGTCTAAGCTGCCTCTCTCCTCCGAAGCCAGTGGGATGTCTGCGCTGCCCACGCTCGGGACGGCTGAGGAGCATCTGACCAGCCCAGGCGTGGCGCTGGGCACGGTCGCCTACATGTCGCCCGAGCAGGCGCTGGGAGATGAGCTCGACGCGCGAACGGACCTGTTCAGCTTCGGCGTGGTGCTCTACGAGATGGCCACGGGCACACTGCCCTTCAAAGGCACCACTTCGGCCGCAGTGTTTGACGCCATTCTGCACAAGGCGCCGGTGGCGCCGGTGCGGTTGAATTCGGAGTTGCCCGTGGAGCTCGAGCGCATCATCAACAAGGGGCTCGAGAAGGACCGCCGGCTGCGCTATCAGACGGCGTCAGACCTACGCGCGGACCTCCAACGCCTGAAGCGCGATACCGATTCGGGCCGCTCGGCGGCGGTCAGCGTGACCACGCCGCTGGCGGTGCCTCCCGCGACTGCAGCACGGCCGTGGTGGCGCAGCAAGGCGGCCGCGACCGGCGGAGGAGTCGTGGCAATTGCCGTGCTCGCACTTGCCGCTTGGCTCACGCTCGTGCCCGCGCGCGGCAAGGCCATCAATTCGGTCGCTGTGCTGCCGTTCGCCAACCAGGGCAACGACCCGAACACCGAATACCTGAGCGACGGCATCACCGAAGGCGTCATCAACAGCCTCTCGCGCCTGCCGCAGCTTCGCGTCATGGCGCGCACCACCGTCTTCCGCTACAAGGGTCGCGAAGACGACCCGCAAAAGATCGGGCGTGACCTCGGTGTTGGCGCGGTCCTCGTGGGCCGGCTCCAGCCGCGCGGCGATTTGCTCACGGTGCAGACCGAACTGGTGGACGTCTCGAGCGGCACGCAGCTCTGGGGCGAGCAGTACAACCGCAAGCTCTCGGACCTGCTGGCCGTGCAGGATGAAATCTCACGGGAAATCTCCG
>Ga0207646_10004945_pt1 | contig 14251 bp, 12 predicted proteins | sample KBSK5502metaG_FD_184343 | JGI IMG/M metagenome (GOLD analysis project Ga0207646, IMG submission 184343) | Corn, switchgrass and miscanthus rhizosphere microbial communities from Kellogg Biological Station, Michigan, USA - KBS K5-50-2 metaG... | ecosystem: Host-associated > Plants > Roots >... | reverse complement strand
TCCCGCTCGATGATCCCCTTGCACAGGTGGCGCGCTCCAGGAAGGTGGCCGCGGCGCCATTCCTCCTCCTCGCGTACGTCGAGGAGCACGATCGGATCGCCCGCCGCCCGCAGGCGCTCGACGTCGTCGGCGGTCACCTCGCGGATGCGCGTCTTCGCGTCGGCGACCAGGCGGAGGAAGCCGGGGGCATGCTCCACGCCGGCGATCAGTCTTCCTCGGGGCCCTTGCTGCCGACGAAGCGGTCCGCGGCATCGGCGAAGAGCACGTTGAAGGTGGTGAGGCTCCCGTAGGCGCGCGTGATGTAGTCCTGGAGCTGGAGGCGGTCGTCGTCGCCCAGCTTCGGGTGCACGTTGATGCGCTGCTCGAGCACGCGCAGGCGCTCGCGGACGGCGACGATCTTGCGGAAGAAGATCTCGATGGGGACGACCTTCTCCTGCGTACCCGCCTTGCCCGGCTTCATGACCAGCTGCCCGCCCAGCCAGCGCTCGCCGATGGTGCCCGACACCGACTGCTCGGCGTTCAGCACGGCACGCACCGCCTGGATGATCTTGCGGATGTCCTCGTCGTCGAGGGGCGGCATCAGCGTGGGACGTCCTTCATGCCGGGGCGGGGGGCGTTCACCAGGCAGGCCATGTTTCCGTGCGGATGGCGGTTGTCGTGCATGAGCTGGTGGACGTGCGGGATCTGCTCGAAGGTGAAGGTCTCGGAGAGGCAGGGATCGACCTTGCCCGCCGTGACCAGGTCGTTGAGGGCCTTCGCCTGCTCGTCGTTCGCGAAGTGCGAGCCCTGGAAGCGTTTCTGCCGCATCCATAGATAGCGCAGGTCGGCGACCGCGTTGTAGCCGGTCGTGCCCGCGCAGATGACGACCATCCCGCCCGTGTCGCAGACGAAGATCGAGGTGGGCACGGTGTCCTCGCCGGGATGCTCGAAGACGATGCGCGGGCTCCGGCGCTCGCCCACGATCTCCCAGAGCGCGGCGCCGAAGGCGCGCGCGCCCTTCGCCCATTCGGCGTACTGCGTGGTGTCCTTCCAGTGCGGCAGCATCCCCCAGTGCGAGAACTTCTTCCGGTTGATGCAGCCCCTGGCGCCGAGGCGCGTGCAGAATTCGACCTTGTCGTCGCTGGAGATGACGGCGACCGGGACGCCGCCCAGCGCGCGCACGATCTGGATCGCCTGGCAGCCGAGGCCGCCCGCGCCGCCCCACACGAGCACGACGTCGCCGGGCTTCACGGTGTGCGGCGGCCAGGCGGCGAGCATGCGGTAGGCGGTCGCGCCCACCAGCATGTAGGCGGCGGCGGCGTCCCAGGAGAGCTGCTTCGGCTTCGGCAGGCACTGGTGCGCCTGCACGCGCGTGAACTGGGCGAAGCTGCCCCAGCTGGTCTCGTAGCCCCAGATGCGGAAGCTCGGACCGAACATGGGATCGCCGCCCGCTTTCACGACCGGATCGTCCTGGCTCCACACGCCGCAGTGGATCACCACCTCGTCGCCGACCTTCAGGTCGCGGACGGCGCTGCCGACCTTCCACACGACGCCCGACGCGTCGCTCCCGCCGATGTGGAACGGGTTCGGGTCCGGGAAGTAGGGATCCTTCTGCCGGCTCTTGATGACGTCGACCGGACTGCCGAGCGCCGCCCACACGTTGTTGTAGTTGATGCCGGCGGCCATCACCCAGACGAGCACCTCGTCGGGTCGGAGCTCCGACGGCACGTCGACCTGCTCGACCTCGAAGGCCTTGTTCGGCTCGCCGAAGCGCTCCTGACGGACGAGCTGTGCGAGCATGCGCTTCGGCACCTGGCCGAGCGGCGGCGTCTCGCCGAGCTGGTAGAGGTCTTTCATGTGCCTGGCGGCGCCCCCATCATGGAGAGGAAGGCCTTCAGGTTCGGGAAGCGCATCATCATGTTGCTGCGCTTCTCGTCGCCGATCGTCGAGCGCGGGCGGTCGGCGTAGTTGTGGCCGGGGTAGAGGATGGTCTCGTCGGGGAGCGCTGCCAGCACCTGCGTCAGGCTCCGGTACATGTCCTCGGGGTTGGAGCCAGGCAGGTCGACGCGGCCGCACGAGCCGACGAAGAGCGTGTCGCCCGAGACCACCGCGTTGCCGACCAGGAAGCACTGCGAGCCCGGCGTGTGGCCGGGCGTGTGCAGGAACTTGACCTTCAGCTGCCCGACCTGGACCTCGTCCCCGCCTTCGACCGCCACCAGATCGCTCGACGACAGCCCGGTCACGCGATGCACGAAGGGCAGCTCCGCCTTGTGGACGTAGACCTTCGCCGGCAGGCGTCCGACCAGCTCCGCGGCGCCGATGATGTTGTGACCCATCAGGCTCCCGCCCAGATGATCGGGGTGGAAGTGCGTGACCAGATCCTTGGTGATGCGGTAGCCGTCGGCCTCCGCCGTGCGCACGATCGCGTCGACGTCCCAGGCCGCGTCCACGACAGCTGCCTCGTGCGTGTTCGGATCGCCCAGCAGGTAGACGTAGTTCTGCATCGGGCCCAGCTCGAGCTGCTTGAAATAGATGGGGAGCTTCATGGGCGGCCGCTCGTGCATAGCACGCGACCTGGGGTGGTCAAGCTGGAGCGTCCGCTCGGACTGGCCGGCCCGCGGGACCCGGCTCAAGTCCCGGCCGGGAGCGGCCGACATATGAGGCGGATGGTCGTCCACGGACCACGTTCGCAAGGAGGCCCCGTGCCGCCCCAGAACAAGATCCTGATCGTCGACGATAATGCGCGCAACGTCGAGATCCTGAAGAAGATCCTCGGCAAGACGTACCCGCTCAAGACCGCCGCGTCCGGCGAGGAGGCCCTCGAGGTCGCACCCCGGTTCCAGCCCGACCTGATCCTCCTCGACATCATGATGCCCGGCATCGACGGCTACGAGACCTGCCGCCGCCTGCGCGCCGACCCGGTGCTGCGCTGGGTCAAGGTCATCATGGTGTCGGCCAAGGCGATGGTGTCCGAGCGGCTCCAGGGCTACGAGGCGGGCGCCGACGACTATCTCACCAAGCCGTTCGACGAGGAGGAGCTGCTCGCGAAGGTGCGCGTGCATCTCCGCCTCAAGTCGGTCGAAGAGGTCGACGAGCTGAAGAGCAACGTCCTCTCGCTCCTGAGCCACGAGACGCGGACCCCGCTGAACGCCGTGCTCGGCCCGGCCGAGTTCCTGATGTCGGACGACACCATCGACTCCTGCGCCCGCAAGGAATGGGCGGCGACGATCCACCGCGGGGCCGTGCGGCTCCTGCACCTCTTCGACAAGGTCATGACCCTCGCGGCGCTCAAGTCCGGCGAGAGGACCTTCCGCCTCGAGCCGACCGACCTGCGGGCGCTCGTGCCCCAGGTGATCGCCGCGCTCGGGGCGCGGGCGCTCGAGAAGAACCTGACCATCGAGCACACGTTCGCCTCCCCGGGACCGATCAACGCCGACAAGGCCGCGATGACGAGCGTCGTGAGCGCGCTGCTCGAGAACGCGATCCGCTTCAGCCCCCTGAACGGTAGGATCCTGGTCGGCGTCTCGTCCGACGAGCGGCAGGTCCGCCTGGCGGTGGCCGACCAGGGGACGGGCATGCCGCCGGAGCTCGCGGCGCACGCCTTCGAGGAGTTCGTGAGCGGCGATCTGAACCACCAGGTCGACGGCCACGGACTGAGCCTCGCCATCGCGCGCCACATCGTCCTCGCTCACGGCGGCGAGATCGCGCTCGAGAGCGCGGGGGGAGCGGGGACCACGGTCACCGTTCGCCTCCCGTGCCGTCCCGGCGTGGCGGCGAACCCGCCCGCCAGGGCGGGCGCAGCGCCGACCGACGACGCGCTCTGACGGCGCGCACGCGCTTCGCGCGACGACGTGGATGGGGCGGCGGCTGGAGCGCGAGCGACCAGGGGGCCGGCGGCGTGAACCCGGTGTCCGCCGAGCGTGGCTGGCGGCCCTCGTCCTCGCGGCCGCCGCTCCGTCGCCGGCGCCGGTCGTCGCCGCGGACGGGGGGGCGGTGCCGGCGCCGGAGATGCTCCTCTTCGAGGAGCCGGTGGTGACCGCCGCCGCCAAGCACCCGCAGGCGGCGCGCGACGCCCCCTCGGCCGTCACCTCGATCAGCCGCGAGGAGCTCCGTCGCTTCGGCTACCGCACGCTCGCCGAGGCGCTGCGCGGCGTGCGCGGCTTCTACGGCAGCTACGACCGGAACTACAGCTACGTCGGCGTGCGCGGCTTCCTCCGTCCCGGTGACTACAACGACCGCATCCTGCTGCTGGTGAACGGGCACACCTACAACGACGACATCTACCAGACCGCCTACCTCGGCCCCGAGTTCGGCATCGACCTCGAGGCGATCGACCACATCGAGATCATCCGCGGGCCGGGGTCCGCCCTCTACGGCGGCAGCGCGCTCTTCGCCGTGGTCAACGTGGTCACCCTCGGCGCCGCGGACGCGCCCGGCGTGCGGGCGCTCGCCGAGACGGGCAGCTATGGCCGCAAGCGGGGCCAGGCGAGCCTGGGGCACGTCTTCGAGAACGGGCTCGAGGTGTACTCGAGCGGCTCGGTGCTCGACGTGGACGGGCCGGAGGACCTCTTCTACCGGGAGTACGCCGGCCCGAAGACCAACAACGGGTTCGCCCACGACGCCGACGCCGAGCGGGCGCTCAACTCCTTTCTCGGCGCGCGCTACGGCGACTTCGCCTTCCAGGGCGGCGTCAACCGGCGCGAGAAGCACCTCCCGACGGGCGCCTTCGGCACCACCTTCGACGATCCCGGCACCAAGACCATCGACGGGCGGCAGTTCGCCGAGCTCACCTGGGGCCACGCACTCCGGCCCGACCTGGGCGTGACGGCGCGCACCTTCTACGACGGGGTGTACTACCACGGCACCTACATCTACGGGGCCGGCCCGGGGCGTGTGAAGAACGAGGACCTCGGCCCGAGCCAGTGGTACGGGGGCGAGGTGCGCGGGCGGTGGGACGCCGTCGCGCACAACACGCTCACCACCGGCGGGGAGTTCACCTACCATCCGGACGCCACGCAGGCGAACTTCGACCTGCCCACCCGCACGCGCTACCTCGACGACCACCGCCGCTTCGACACCTGGGGGGTCTACGCGCAGGACGAGTGGGCGGTCCTCTCCAACCTGACCCTCGTCGGCGGGCTCCGCTTCGACAGCTACTACGACCGCCTGCGCGAGCTGAGCCCGCGCGCGGCGGCGATCTGGAATCCCCTCGCCGACACCACCGTCAAGCTGCTCTACGGGCGCGCCTTCCGGCCGCCGAATCTCTTCGAGCAGTACTACGACGTCGCCACCGGCATCGCGCAGATCCAGAATCCCCGCCTCGATTCGGAGAAGATCGCGACCTACGAGGCGGTGCTCGAGCAGCGGCTGCCGCGCGGCATCCAGGGCCTCGTCGCCCTCTACCGCTACGACATCGACGGCCTGATCGATCAGACGCTCGTCCACCCGCCCGGCGGCGGGCCTGCCGTCCTCCAGTACCGGAACCTCAACTCGGTCGCCGCGCACGGCGCGGAGTTCGAGCTGCGCGTCCCGCTGCCCTACGGCGTCTCCCTGCGCGCGAGCTACGCGCTCCAGGAGGCGCGCTCCGAGGGGCGGCTGCTCACCAACTCGCCGAAGCACCTGGGCCAGGGCGGCCTCCTCTTCCCGCTCCCGGCGGGCGCCGTCGGCGCGCTCGAGGTGCTGGTGGTCGGCCCGCGCCGAACGCTCGCGGGAAATCACGTCGCGACGGCGCGCATCGTGAACCTGAGTGTCCGCTCGCCCTCGCTCAGCCGCTTCACGCTCTCGGGCGCGCTCTACAACCTCCTCGACCAGCGCTACGCCGATCCGGGTGGCGCCGAGCTGCGTCAGGACAGCATCCGCCAGGACGGCCTCACCTTCCGGGTCCAGCTAGAGTATGCGTTCTGAAGCGCGCGCCCTCCTCGCGGCGATGCTCGCCTCGGCCGCTCTGCTGCTTCCCGCGACACTGGCCAGCGGCCGCGCGCCGGCGGTCGCGATCGTCCTCAGCAGCAAGATCGGCCCCTTCGAGCAGGCGACCGACGGCATCCTGGCTGCCCTGCGGCGCGGCCCGCTGCAGCCCGAGATCCTCACCTTCGACCTCGAGGGTGCGCGGGAGAAGGCGACGGCGGTGCTCGAGCAGGTGCGCCGGGCGGAGCCGGCGCTGGTGATCACCGTCGGCTCACTCGCGACCGCGGCCGTCCTGGAGAAACCGTGGCCGGTGCCCGTCGTCTTCTCGATGGTGCTCTATCCCGCGCAGAGCGGCTTCGTTGCCGGCAGCGGGCGCAAGGTGACGGGCGCCTCGCTCGACGTGCCCCTCGAGCAGCAGTTCAAGACCCTGCGGCGCGTGCTGCCCGCGGCGCACCGGCTGGGTGTTCTCTACCACGCCGCCGAGACCGGGGCGATCGTCGACGCGGCACGGAAGGTGGCGCCGCACGAGGGCTTCACGGTCGAGACGGCGGAGGTGGCCGAGCCGGGGGCCGCGCTGGGCGCTCTCGGCGCGCTACTCGAGCGCGTCGACGCCGTCTGGACGGTCGCCGACAGTCATGTCTTCACACCCCAGACCACGTCGGCGCTCATCCTCGCCGCCCTGCGCCAGCGGGTGCCGGTCTTCGGCCTCTCCGTGGCCCACGTGCGCACCGGCGCGCTCGCCGCGCTCTACGTCGACTACGCCGACGTCGGGGCCCAGGCCGGCGAGCTGGCCGAGCGCGTGCTGGGCGGCGAGGACGCGGCTGGCATCGCTCCCGTCACGCCGCGCAAGGTGGCGCTGGCGCTCAACCTGCGGACCGCGGAGCACCTGGGCGTGCAGATCGCGCCGGAGGTCGAGAAGGGCGCCGGCGAGGTGGTGCGATGAGCGCGGCCACGGAAGTCAGGCCCCGGCCCTGGCGACACCCGATCGCCTGGCTGGTGGCGCAGAGCTTCCTCGTCCGCATCGGGCTCACCACCTCGCTCCTCATCGTGGCGGCCTGCGTCGCGCTGAGCGTGGTGCTCGTGCGCCGCGACTTCGTCGAGATCCACCGCGGCCTGATCGACCGCGGGCAGACCATCGTCGAGTTCGTCGCGCGAGAGTCGGAGCTGAGCATGCTGAGCGGGGACGCGGCCGGGCTGCGACAGCTGGCGGCCGTGGCGCGCGCACAGCCCGACGTGGCGTATTGCGACTTCGTCGACGCGCGCGGCACCGTCCTGGTCGCCGAGGGGCAGGACCCCGGCCTCCCCGCGGGGGGCCCGCCGCCGGACGAGACGGGGGACAACGGCCCCGTGCTCTCCAATCCCGACGTCTGGGAGTTCCGTACGCCCGTGTGGACGACCGAGGGACGCCCGCAGCGGGAGGAGCTGGAGTTTCCCGCCGACGGCGCCCTGGGGGGGCGCCTGGAGGCGGCCCGCCGCGAGCGCATCGGCACGGTGGCCATCGGGATCGCGCTCGGACCGTTCTACGGCGCCCGCCGGGCGGCGTTCCTGACCGCCGCCGCGCTCACCACCGTCGTCGCGCTGGTGGCCGTGGTGAGCGCGGTCCTCCTGGCCCGCGCCTTCATCCGCCCGCTCCAGGAGCTCTCGCGCGCGGCCGAAGCGATCGCGCAGGGCGATCTCAGCGCGGTCGTCCACGTGGGCACGAAGGACGAGGTTTCCTCGGTGGCCGACTCGTTCAACGCGATGGTGGCGAGCCTGGCGAAGAGCCGCACGATCCTGGAGGAGTACGGCCACACGCTCGAGGCGCGCACCGAGCGGGCCGAGGAGAAGAGCGCGGCGCTCTCGACCGCCGAGCAGCTCATGCGCCACCACACCGAGGTGCTCGAGCGGACCGTGCGCGAGCGCACCGAGGAGCTCGAGCGGGCGCTCGGGCTGCGCGACCGCTACGCCGAGCAGCTGACCGCAGCGCGCGACGCCGCCGAGGCCGCCAACCGCGCCAAGAGCGAGTTCCTGGCCAACATGTCGCATGAGCTGCGCACGCCGCTCCACGGCATCCTGAGCTACGGACGCTTCGGCGTCCGCGAGTGGGAGAGCGCCGCGCGCGAGGAGCTGCAGTCGTACTTCCGCAACATCGGCGAGAGCGGTCAGGCGCTGCTACGCCTGCTGAACGACCTCCTCGACCTGGCGAAGCTCGAGTCCGGCAAGACGATGTTCGAGCTCGAGCCGACCGACCTGTACGTGCTGGCCCTCTCGGCGGCCGAAGAGTGCAGCACGCTCGCCGCGGAGAAGCGCCTCGAGATCGAGTGCGCGGAGCCCCCGTTCGAGGCCATGGCGCCGGCGGACTCCGAGAAGCTGCGCCAGGTGCTGCGCAATCTCCTCAGCAACGCGATCAAGTTCACACCCGAGGGCGCGGCGCCGATCGAGATCGGGCTCTGCAGGGACGCCGGGGCGATCGCCGTCTCCGTCCGCGATCACGGCATCGGCATCCCGGACGAGGAGCTGGACGCGGTCTTCGACAAGTTCGTGCAGTCGAGCAAGACCCGCTCCAAGGCGGGCGGCACCGGCCTGGGCCTCGCGATCTGCCGCGAGATCGTGGCCGGGCATGGCGGTCGGATCTGGGCCGCGAAGGGCCCCGGCGGCGGCGTGGTGGTCACTTTCACCGTCCCGCTGGAGGCCGACATCGGTGCGCGCCCGCAGCCGCCGGAATCGCCCGAGCCAGCCGCCTAGCGGGTCAGCTCTCTGCTCGGCGCCGGCGCCGCGCGCGCCTCGGCCTCGCGCCTGAGCGGCCGCTCCCAGCTCGCCGTGAGCAGCGCGCCGGTCGAGGCGAAGGCGTCGGGTCCGAATCCGGACTAGGGCGTGCGCGCCCGGCTGGGTGCCGAGCGGCGCGGCGACCTCGTCCCGCAGGTGCTCCTCTGGAGCGTGCTGGTGGCGGCCGTCGTCGTGCTGACCGCCCTCACGCTGCGGCTCGCGCGCGGGCGGCGATGCGCCGCCGCCCTCGGTCTAGTGCGCCAAGGGGAATGGGAGCCAGCGTCGCGCAACAAGTCGTTTCCGCGACGGACGGATGAAACGTCGCGCCGGTTGGAACCGCGCGATCGGGGCTGGCATCGAGCCCGCTACGGGCGCACCGCGTGGCCGGCGTCTACGTGCCGCGATCGCCCACATCGGGCGTGCTCTACGGTGTGGTGCGCATGCGGAGGGCTCTCGGCGGTCCCCGAGAGGTCGAACGGCTGCCGCAGGTGGTTCGCGGTGACGCCCCGCGCATGGCGGACGTGTCGAAGCGGTTGCGGAAGGACCGCGAGATCGCCTTCTACGGGGCGGAGGATCTGATCCCCTCGCAGTTTTACGGCCGTGACGATGCGGAGCGGCGCGGACGCCCGCTGGGTGCACGAGCGGGCCTCGGTGATCGTGAAGGGTCGATGAAGGCTGGCCTTCAGCCGCTGCGTCGAACGGCACCCCGCTCAGCACGGCGGCCACGCCGCCCCACGTGTAGGCGGGCTTCGGATGCCGGTGGTGATGGACGCGCGGCGCGGCTGAACCCTGCGTCGGCGGCCCACCTATTGACGCCCCGGCCCGACCGTCGTAGCTGGCTCCACCGGTTGGCACATCTCGGTCAAGGGAGGCGCACTATGAGCACGGGGACAGGCCGCTTGGTTGCCGCAGGGCTGATGACGATCATCTCGCTTCGGCCGGCCGTCGCGCACGCGGGCTTCGAGCCGCTCAAGCGGGCGCTGGAGAACACGACGCAGGGTCCGCTCGACGTGTTGCTCTCACCCGTCGTGGGCATACAGACGGGCTTTCGCAACGTCGCCGCAGAGGGACACAGCACTGCCGGGACCATCGCTCTCGGGTCCATCGCGGCTTTTGGCCTCACTATGTTCGACGGGGCCGCGTCGTTCTTCCGGACTTTGTCCGGAATCGTGGAGCTTCCACTCGGCGTGGGCCTGCTGGCGGCAACGCCCTTCACCGACTGGCAGCCTCCCGCCTTCTTCGATGTCGAAAAGCCGAGCGCCCTCGTCAACTATCCCACGCCGTGGTTCAATGTGAAGTTCGGTGTGTACCACGTCGGCGTGACGGAGTAGCTCGACCGGGCCGAGCACCACCGCGAGCTTCGGCTTGAGATCGCCGAGCCCGCCCCCGCCCTTCACCCGCTCGAGGAGAGCCGTGATGCGGCAGAGGACCGACTCGAACGTGGGCCCGTCGGGAATCGCATCCAAGTGGTCCAGAGAAAATGGTGACGCCCACGGCACGCCGTCTGGCCGCGGGCCACCTGCAAGACGGGTTCGCGCGAGCCAGCGCCGCGCGAGCCGGGGCGGCGGCGGGGCGTCCCCGTGCATCCGTGTTCGAGCGTTACGTCCACCGTTCCCCCGGTTGTCGTTCCGACAGGCCGAGATCGTGGCTAGGCATGGCGGTCGGATCTGGGCCGCGAAGGTCCCCGGCGGCGGCGTGGTGGTCACCTTCACCGTCCCGCTGGAGGCCGACATCGACGCGCGCCCTGAACCACGCGAGTCGCCGGAGCCGGCAGGCGGCTGACCCGGGACCCGGTCGGTGGCGGGGGACGCCGTCGCGGCGACCTTCGAGCGCGCCGAGCGCGACGCCACGAAATTGGAGACCCGGTGAGCGCCGCGCGAGCGGGAGCCGAGAGGGCGTCCCCCGCCACCGACCGCAATCTCGGTTGCTCAGCGCCGGCTCCGGGCGCGCGCCTCGGCCTCGCGCTTGAGCGGCCGCTCCCAGAGGTACTCGTGCTCGCCCCGCTGGCGCCCGACCCAGCGCGAGAGGACGAAGAGCAGGTCGGAGAGCCGGTTCAGGTAGGCGAGCGGCCACTCGCCCACGTCCTCGTGGCGCATGAGCCGGAGCACGTCGCGCTCCGCGCGCCGGCACACGGTGCGCGCCACGTGCAGGAACGCGCTCACGCGGCCGCCGCCGGGCAGCACGAAGGACTTGAGCGGCGCGAGGTCCTTCTGGCAGGCGTCCATGAGCACCTCGAGCGCCTTCACCTCGGCGGCGCCGACGCGGAACATGCCCGGACGGAACTCCGCGGCGGGCGTGGCCAGCTCGCCGCCCAGGTCGAAGAGCTCGTTCTGCAGGCGGCGGAGGACGGCCTCCAGCCGGGCGCGTACGGGCGCGTGGCCGCGCTCCGCCGCGTTCACCGCGCGCGTCACGCCGACGGCGGCGTTCAGCTCGTCGACCGTCCCGTACGCGTCGATGCGCGGGCTGTCCTTGGCGACGCGCGCGCCGCCGACCAGGTCCGTCTCGCCCCGGTCGCCGCGCCGCGTGTAGACGCGCGTGATGCGGATGGCCACGGCTCAGGCCTGCCGGAAGAGGGAGGCGACGCCGGCCGCGCTCGGCTCGGTGCGCGCGACGGCGAGGTTCTCGGCCACGTGCTCGCGCCGCGCCATGCCTACCAGCGCTGTGGTGATGCCGGGGGTGGAGCGCACGAACTGGAGCGCGCGCTGCGCGGAGGTCTCGAGCCCGGGGAAGGCGTCGGCGAGCGCCTGCGGCAGGCGCCGGGAGAGCTGGCCCTGGAGGAGCGAGGCGCTGGCCATGACCGCGATGCCGAGGCGCTCGGCCGCGTCGATCGGCGTCAGGCGCTCCCCGTCCACCACCTGCGTCGCCGCCGCGTACGCCTCGGGCATGGCCAGGTTGTAGGGGAGCTGGATCACCCGGAAGTGATGGCCGCGGCCTGCCACCGCCTCGGCCACGCGCACCAGGTCGGCCAGCGAGAGGTGCTCGCGGGCGTCGGGGCGGGCGCGGAAGCCGTTCCAGGTGGCCACCCCGTAGCGCCCGACGCGACCGGCCGCGACCTGGCGCTCGAGCAGCGCGAAGGCATCGTGGATGCGGGCGAGGAAATCATTGCGCGGGACGGTGGCGAGCTGCGTCTCGGGATTGTGCACGTAGTAGACGTCGACCGCGGCCAGGCCCAGGTTAGCGAGGCTCCGCCCGAGCTGGTCCTCGAGGTAGCGCGGCGCGAGGCAGTGGCCGCCGCCCACCACGTCCTCGGGCTGGAGGATGCCGGCGCGCACGTAGGTGTCCCGGACGTACTGGCCGGGATCCACCGGCACGCGGCCGTCGAAGGGGATGTAGCCGCCCTTGGTGCACACCACGAGCTGCTCGCGCGGGACGCCGCCCTCGCGCTCGAGCGCGAGCAGCGCCTGGCCGATGACCCGTTCGCTGCGCTGGGCGCGGTAGTTGATGGCCGTGTCGAGCAGGTTGCATCCCGAGTTGACCGCGTCGATGATCGCCTGCCCGTAGCCGCGGTCCGCCTGATCGTCCTCCTCGCCGAGGTAGGTCCCCAGGCCGAGCGAGGAGACCACGAGCCCGTCGAAGGGATGGAAGTGCGCCCCCGGGAGCTCGGCGTGCGCCGCGCGATAGGCCGCCGTCGCGGCCGTCGATGCGCCCGGCATCAGCCGGCGGCCGCCTGTGCGCGCCGGGCATGGCGCTTGATGATCTCGCGCAGGCGCGGCGGGTCGATCGGCTTCTTGTAGACGACGTCCTCCAGGCCGGCCAGGCGGCTGCGCTTGATGATGTGATCCTTGTCGAAGTGGAAGGCGGTCATGAGCACGACCGGCAGGCCGGGCCAGCGCCGCTGGACCTCCTGGAAGAGCTGGTAGCCGTCCAGGTCGGGCATGACCACGTCGCTCAGCACGAGATCGACGACCGCCGACTCGAGACGCGTGAGCCCCTCACGGCCGCCGGTCGCGACCAGCACCTCGCAACCCTCCTGGGTCAGGAGATCGCGCAGCGAGTGGCACACCCCGAGGTCGTCGTCGACGACCAGGATGCGGATGCCGCTGAGCGCCGGATCGTGCGGCTCGAGCATGGCGGCGCGGCTCCCGTCCGGGCCCGTGCCGGCGGCGCGCAGGTCGGTCATCTGCGTGCCGGGGAGGTACTCGCGCGTGGCGTACTCCGCGCCCTGCGCCATCTCGGTCAGCTGGTTCACGATGCGCTGGATGCGCGTCAGGGCCGCGTGGATCGAGTCCAGGCGCTCGCCCTCGACCACGAAGTCCTCGTCCGAGGTGACACGTGCGACGTGCGCCTCGAGCAGGTTCAGGTTGTTGACGATCACCTCGAGCGGGTTGTTGATCTCGTGTGCGAGGCCGATCGCCACCTCGGCCAGGGTGGCGAGCTGGTCGTGACGACGGGTCTCGCGCAGATCCTTGGCGAAGCCGATCGAGCCCAGCTCGTCGCCCTGGGGGTCGCGGATGATCGAGCCGGCGATGAGCACCGGGACGCGGACGCCGCTCTTCGTGACGAAGGTCGTCTCGCAGTTCTTGCCCTGCCGCATCGCCGCCATCACCTTGCGGGCCTCGGTGAGATCGGGATAGAGCCGCGTGACGTGCTGGCCCAGGACCTCGTCCGGCGTGTAGCCGAGCGTCTGCCGCGCGCCGTCGTTGTAGAAGGTGATCGTGCCCTGGCGGTCGACGGCGACCACGATGTCCGGCGAGCTCTCGAGCAGCTTCTCGACGTAGATCGACGGGAGGCGGGAGGCGGGGGCCATGCGCGGTCGCAACGCGGGATCGTAGGCCCCGGGGATTCCGGGGTCAAGGTGGCGCTCGTGCTCGTGCTCCTCGCCGGCTGCTTCTGGCGCACGTACGGGCGGCTGGCGGCGACGCACGTCGACCTGCTGGTGGCAATGGCGCGCAAGGGGACGGATCTGGTGGCGAGCGGACGGCTCACGGCGGAGAGCATGCCCGAGCTCACCTACCCGCTCGAGCGCGCGCAGGCGTTCGTGCACGACGCGCGGGCCCGCAGCCGCGCCGCGCCGTCTCCCTCGCTCGACGCGCTGGACGCGCTCTGTGCGCGCTACCAGGCGTTTGTCGATGCGCTCGACCGCGTGCGGCGCGAGCGGAGCGGCGAGGCGGCGCGGACGGCGCTGGCCGAGCCGCTCGCCAGGGTCGAGGCGTCGGGGGAGGCGGTGCGCGCGGCGCTCAGGGCCGAGGGCTGGAGGTGACCGCCGCGCCTCACGACGTCTCGAGCGCGCGCTTCACGTTCGCGAGATACTGCTCCACCGCGGCGGCCGCTTCCCGCTCGACGAACGAGCGGATCAGGCCCTGGAACAGGCGCGGCACGGGCGTGTCGGGAGCGAGCATCTGGCGCAGGACGACGCGCGTGCCGGCCCCGCTCGGCTCCACGCGGAGCGCGCCGCGCACGTCGGTGTTGTCCCCCTCGGCCCCCGTGCCCGTGAAGCCGATCTCGTCGCGTCCGTTCAGGGTGTAGCGCGCCGTGTACTGCACGGTCATGCTGACTGGCCCGGTCGAGCGCTCCTCGTAGACGAAGCGGTAGGTGTCGTCGCCGACGCGCGTGCAGCTCGCCAGGCCGGGGATGGAGCGCGAGGAGCCGACGACGTCGGCGAGGTAAGCGTAGGCGCACGTCG
>Ga0207646_10004944_pt1 | contig 14253 bp, 11 predicted proteins | sample KBSK5502metaG_FD_184343 | JGI IMG/M metagenome (GOLD analysis project Ga0207646, IMG submission 184343) | Corn, switchgrass and miscanthus rhizosphere microbial communities from Kellogg Biological Station, Michigan, USA - KBS K5-50-2 metaG... | ecosystem: Host-associated > Plants > Roots >... | reverse complement strand
TGGTAGCCGCGAGAAAGGGCGGGGTGCCGCAGGCGGTGCTGGATCTGGTTCACCTGCGGGCGAGCCAGATCAATGGCTGTAGCTTCTGCGTGGGCTCGGCGGGCAATGCCCTCAAGGCTGGCGAGAGCGCGGAGCACCGACAGAGCGTCCAGGAGGGGCAATTAACACGAGCCCCGCGAACGGTATCTCAGGGTGGTGCACTTGATAGTTCAGGGCGTGAAGAGTGCCCTCGCTGTTGGCGAGCGCGAAGATCCGGCCAGAGCGTGCATACTCCTGGCCTGCCATCATGCGTACTGCTCCGGCAAGCTCATCGACATGGCTTTGCATACTGAGTTTTCCCATCAGGGCTTGTATATTCTCGCGAACATGGGGACCGGAAGCACGCTTGTCATAACGCAGTGAAGCGATCCCAGCCTGCGCTAACGCCTCGGCAAGCAGACGCGCGCTGCCATTGGTTCCCGGCAGGAGGGGTGAATTCCAGTCACGGTCGGTGGGGCCACTGCCAGCCACCATCACCACCACTCAATGCAATCGCGAGCGCAGCTATTGGCTCAGCCAGAGCACCTGATGGGAAGTTGCTGGTTGTGAGAAGGTCGGTGATGCCCAGGAGGATCACGGTTCCCGTCTTGATCACAAAGACCAGTCGCGCCCACCTGTGCCGGTAAGCCTCTCCCGCTGCCCCGGTCGAAAGGGCCACACGCGACACACTCAGGCTGATGCCGAGAAGGGTGAGGATCACCCACTCGCCAAATTGCAGTCCGACCATGCTCAGGAAGGTCCAGATGGATTTTGGAGCGAACCTGTTGGCATGACCAGTCAGATCAAAATGGATCGGGATGACGGCTGGCGCATGAGCATAGCGCATGGTCAGCAGGACCACCGTGAGGGCGATGACGGAGAGCGGCACCAGTTCCCACCGAGAAGGGATCAGCGTGGCGGCAGGGCGAGGGCGTAATGACGCCACGCGTGTCGCTGCGCCCTGCCTCGGTAGCGCAAACTCCAGGGCTTGCCGATGAAACACCACATAGATCGCCATCGTCAGGATGGGATAGGCCAGCAAGAAGACTGGCAGGATGGAGAAGGAAAAGGCTGGCGGCAACGTTCCTGTTGCCACACAGGCTCCCGCCGCCACCAGCCCGATCACGGCATGGCTGATGCGCCAGCGCATGATGAGTGCTCGCACTTCGGGGTGGTGCCGTGACTCCGGCGCGATGGTCACGCTAAAGAGATTGTCAGGTCGCAGGAAATTGGGCAGGGCGATCGCGATGATCATGCCCAGGAGGATGATCGCCGCAAAAGGAAGTGCCAGGTTCACCATCAGGGCGCCTCATTTCTGGTGGATCGCCAAAGATCTTCTCTGCCAACCGGCGCACCTCGTCGAGCGCGATACCCGATAGGATCGCCTCGGTGCGTATCCGTTCCAATTGCTCACGCACCCACACCAACGCCTGAGGGGCCGGTGCGAGCCTCGTGCGATTCACTGGCACGATGCTTGCCCGCGATCCCTGGCGCAACCGGATAATCCCCTGGCGTTCAAGCTCCCGATAGGCAAGCGCGATGGTGTTAAGATGCACATTGAGATCGATGGCGAGTTGGCGCAGCGACGGCAACTCATCCCCCGGTGCCAGCGCGCCTGTCGCCACGTGGCGGCGCACCTGCTCGACGATCTGTCGATAGATCGGGTCTTTGCTTTGCTCATTGATGAGGATGATCGGTTCCATATAACTATACTAGCATATCTGGTATAGTTATGCTAGTGAATGGCACCTTCTTCCCAGAGCTGTTCTGTAGAAAGTCCTCGTCCCATTTTTCGATGATCTCTTCACATGAGAAAGAAATCCTATCTCTCGTTCTGATGGTGAACAGGGATTCTGGCCAAAGAAAGCTACTGCATAGATAGACATGGACACTGGGATGAGGTATCCTCTGAGAGAAAACCAGACGAGGAGGAGATCATGGATCGGGAAGAAGAGTTCCATGCGAAGCAACAGCTTGTGGCAGCCATGCAAGAAGGACAACGATGGAACGATGCTGTGACCCTCGCTGGATTGCCCCTCCATCGTAGTGCCGCCTATCATCTGGTCAAACGGGTGCGTACCGAGGGTGAGAAGGCCTACATCGATCATCGACATGGCCACCCCTCCAAGATGCAGGCTCCGCTCCGTGACTGGTTGGTGGCATATTGTCGTCGGTATCCCGACCACTCTGCTCGCCTCATCCAGGCGGCTTTGCAGAGCGAGTGTGATACGACCATCAGCATTGGCCACATCAACTTTCTCCGACGCCAGTTGGGCATCAGTCGGGGGAAAAAATTGCTCCCCAATCACCCAGGAGTGCGAGAGCGCAGGAAGTCTCCTGAGGCTTTCGGCAGCGCAGGAAACAGGGCTGCTCTCAGCCTTAGAAGAGGCGCTTCCAGTTCCTGCTGAACGAACGCCTACTCGCCTTGCCCAGATGTCCTCCAGGTCGCGACGTTCGTCGCTGCTGACATTGCTGTTTCTCAATGCCGTCGGGATCACGCGTCCCTGGGATCTGCGCAGCTACACGGGTAATGGACTGGCGCTCATGACTGGTCGAAAGCTGGCCTACGGTGACTTCCACACCGAACGGTTTCTCACTCATCTGGCCAGGACCGATGCTGCCTCCGCATTGACGGCCGCCCTGGCTCGTTGGACGCACGATCTGTGGACACCATCATCACCATCTGCTTCTGCTGTCTATTACGTTGATGGACATCGCAAAGCGGTCTATTCCGATGCGCTCATTCCTCGCGGTCTCATTGGGCGAACCGGTAAAATTCTTGGCTGTCGGGCCTTGAGCCTGCTGCATGATGAACAGGGTCACCCGTTACTCGTGACGACCGGTCGGGGAGATCAGCACCTGATGACGGGACTCCCGTCACTGGTGTCGCTCTTTGAGACTGCTGCGTCCACCGTCCAGGTCAAGCGCATGGTCGTCGATCGCGAAGGCATGGGAGGGGACTTCCTGGCGACACTCAGCAAGGGAGGGCAGACCGTCATTACACTCCTGCGCAGTGACCAATATACGGGAGTCGAATCGTTTAGCGATGTGGGACTATTTGTTCCGCTGGATCATGATCGCCACGGGGCAGTCATCCGTGAAGTGGCGTCAGCACGGTTCGCTTTGCCGATCCCCTCTGAAAAAGGGGCGTTCTTGTCGCTAACCGTTGCGCTCATCCGCGATCTACGGCGTCAGGTGATCTGCCCCCCACCCAACGAGGAAGAACCAAGCCCTTGGTACGCCGACTTGCCTGACCGCTTTGCCTGGTGGTCTGATCCTGCCTGGCAAGGCGTCCCTGCTCCAGCACCACCAACAGCTCCCAAGCTTATTCCGATTGTGACAACTGCATCGGAAGCCGACCCCGTTGAATTGGTGCATCGGTATACGGCGCGTTGGCCCGTCCAGGAAAATATCATCAAAGATTGGCTCTTACCCTTGGGACTGGATGTCAATCATGGATTCGCCAAGATACCCGTAGTGAATTCTGAAGTGGCCAAGCGTCGTGAAGCACTAGAACGACGCTTGGAGAACATCAGAGGGTGGGGAGCCAAAGCAAAGGAGCGGGCTCACCGTGCCGGTGTGCTTTCGACACGTCTCTGGCGGGAAACAAAAGAGTGGGGAGAGGCCCAATATCGAGAACTTGATCGTTTCGCACAAACCGTGGAGGAGCCACGATGGTCTGGGCGCAACCGTCATCCACAGGTCGACTCCACGCAAGACCGTCATTGATGCCGAGTTGCAGGAACGATGGGGGCGGTATCACCGCGTCTTCGCGAGAGCCAACCAGGAGTCAAACAAACATGAACGCTACTGTCGTGAACAACGAACGCTTCTGCGGGCATTGGAGGATCTTGCTACCCAGGAGCGCCTCATGTACGAGGTCCATCATGACAAGGATCAGGTGATGACCATGTGTAAGGTCGCCTTGGCGAACCTGGGTATGTGGGTGCGCGATCACTATTTCCCCGGGAGCTATGCGCATGCCACGTGGAAACGGCTAGCACCTTTCTTCCGATTACCAGGGCGGATCATCTGGGGCAAAGACAGCGTGACCGTAGAACTGCATCCATTCAATGATCGCTCCTTGAATCGGGATCTCGCTGAGCTTTGTCGTCGTGTGGAAGCAACACCACTTCATTTGCCCGATGGCCGACAGCTACGTGTCATATCAGCATGAGGTTGGGGAGACTCGTTCGTGCTCACGTCGTTTCCTTGCGTAGCCAGCATCTTTGCCTTTGTCATATACTATCAGTGTTTTCTTTCTCGCACCCCCATCTATTGAGCGCTTAGGAGGTGCTATGACGCAACCTACCGCCCATTGGCGCATTATCCCAGATGCGACGAATGACGAGGCCTATGCGATCCTCTCCCAGGATCCGATCTGGAATTGTTTTGCTTTAGCCGATCTGGAGCCGCCACTGCGCGATTACAGTCAATTCGCGCTTGCTCATCAAGATGAGAGCAACGAGAGGGCGATCTGTCTGATCCTGCACCATCCTATCATAGGACAGGTCCTTTCGCCATTTGGCGCAGAAGAGGGAGTAGCAGCTCTTCTGAAACAGCTGGCTCGACCTTCACACCCACTGATTCAGGCTCAGGAGAAGCATATCTCCTTGCTCCAGCTATACTACCAACCAGAGACGAACTGGAAAGGGATGTGGCGAATGGCGGTCACCCCAACCACATTCCAGCCTCCGACAGATGCGCCTCCCCGACCAGTAAAGCGGCTGACTGCTTCTGATTTGCCTGCTCTGAAGAGCCTGTATGCCCACTACCCTGAGAGTACTTTTTCTGTCGATCTCTTCACACAAGGTGTCTACATTGGCGCAGGGGAGGGAGAGGGGCTCATTGCCGCTGGCGGAACACACGCCCTGGCATCTACGTCTCACGTCGCCGTTCTCGGAAATATCTTGACAGCACCAGAAGCACGGAGACAGGGATATGCCACAGCGATCACCGCAGCATTGGTTGCAATGCTCTTCGGTCGGGGCTATACCACTGTTGTCCTGAATGTATTTGAGGACAACAGCAGTGCCATTCATCTCTACCAACATCTGGGATTTCATATGCATTGGAGGCTTTTGACAGGAAAAGCTCTTGTATTACGCTGAATATGACGAAGCATACAGACCAGTGACAGATCTAGGAAGAGGAAAAGTTTTATGGAGAACCGACCATTTTATGCATCTTTTGCCTGGGCCTACGATTGGATCCTCGCGGAGCCAGGGGGCGCGCGGTTTGATCAGGTTGTTGAGCTTTTCTCTCAGCATGGTGTGCTGCCAGGCTCCCGGTTGCTCGATGCGGGCTGTGGCACAGGTCGCTATGCGATCGAGCTGGCGAAACGAGGATATCGCATCACCGGGCTTGATGCTTCGCCTGAACTGCTGCTGGAGGCGCGGAAGAAGGCAGAGGCACTCACTCTGCCTCTGACCTTTGTAGAGGGGAATCTGCTTCAGCTTCAAGCTTCGCCAGTCTATGATGGTATTCTGTGTCGGGGCGTGCTCAATGACCTCACCGATGAGACCAGTCGGCGCGGCGCCTTTCATGCTTTTGCTCGTGCGCTCCGTCCAGGTGGTCTGCTCCTGCTAGATGTGCGTGAGTGGCAGATGACAGTCAAACGCAAAGAGCAGGAGCCACTGACGGAGGCTCGTGTGCAGACCGATCGGGGCCTGCTCACCTATCGCAGTCTGACGCGATTGGAGCATGCAACCAGATGTCTGCTGATCTCGGAACGACATCAGCTTGAGAGAGGCGAAGAAGTCCGGATCGCCAAGTACGAGTTTGTCATGCGATGTTGGCTGCCTGCAGAGCTCCAAGCCTATCTGGAGCAAGCAGGATTCGTGGAGACACACTCCTTTGGCGATTATGCCACTCACGTTCCCCTGGGCACGACAGACCGCATGGTTGTGGCCACTCGCAAAAAGATGACCTTCCTTTCGACCGACGTGAACTCCTGATGTGCTTCTTTCACTGCTCAGACCGACCACCGAATCCGCGTCTATCTCTGCACTGCTTTCATCTGGCCAGAATTCCTGCTGACAAATATCAAATAGCAAAGAAGCAACCTGAGACGTTGGGACTATTCATAAAGTTCACAACTTTATTGTTTCACATTATTTCTGCTACGAAAGGGAAAGCAGTGCCCAAGGTGCAAAATGCCATTTGGTTGCTGACGTTTCGGACGATATTCATCATGGTGGTTGTGTTTCTTTAACATGTTTTGAGCGCAGAGTGAGTTCAGGACATTATTGTCGCTGCACAAGTGCTGGGCGTTCCGCTGCGGCTCGGCCGCGCCGACGGACCAGAACGCATGGAACGGCGTGAGGAGACGCTGGCGATCGGGCCGGAGGCGCGTAAGCGCGTCCGCTACAGTGTTGCCGGACGAGAGTTGATCGATACCCTGGATGCGGTGCGCCGCTACGATTTTGTAGTACGCGATCTGCCCAGCCACGGCTTGAAAGACGTTGCCCGGTACTTTGGGATTGCACCTCCAGACAGGGTGTACCTTGAAGGTGCCACCATCTTCGAGACCTACCGGAGAGACCCTGGACGGGTGCGCGAGTATGCCCTCGACGACGTGCAAGAGGTGGATGGCCTCTCACAGCGACTGCTTGGGGCATCGTATGCCCTGGCTGGGATGGCTCCGCGCCGCTATGAGCGACTGGCAGCGGCAGGCCCCGCGATGGGTATTCTCGAACCCATGCTCGTGCGAGCCTACCTGCGTGCTGGAGCAGCATTGCCCCAACGGGAAACAGAGCCGGATTCCACGCATGGCCTGCACGAAGGCGGCGCGGCTTACCTGTTTGCCACAGGTGTGGCTGAGCACGTCGTAAAGGCCGATGTCGCTTCTCTCTATCCCTCACTGATGCGCTCCTTCAGAATTGGGCCTTCATGCGATCGCCTGGGCGTATTGCTGGGGATACTCGATCGCATGACCGATTTACGTCTGGCCCACAAAGCGCTCGCGCGAAGCGCAGCTCCCGGCTCGCTAGAGGCTAACACGCATGATGCTACTCAGGCAGCGATGAAAATTCTCATCAATGCGGCCTACGGTTATATGGGGGCGGGTTCGATGGCCCTTTTCGCCGACATTCGCGCTGCAGACGAGGTCACGAAGCGGGGACGCGAGGTGTTGGCGCAGGTGCTTGATGCCTTGCGAGACCGGGGTATGGCCCTCATCGAGGCTGACACGGATGGTGTTTACTTTGCGGTTCCTGCCGCCTGGACGGAAGAACAGGAACGGCAACTCGTTGCTGAAATTGGAGCCGAATTACCAACAGGAATTCGGCTGGAGTACGAGGGGCGCTACCGCGCCATGTTCAGTCACGAAGTCAAAAATTATGCTTTGCTGACATATGGCGATCAGCTCATTGTACATGGTGTAGCCCTGCGCTCCAGTCGAGCAGAGCCATTTGGCGAACGTTTCTTGCGGCGAGCACTGTTATATACCATGACAGGCGATGTGATTGGCGTGCGTAATGTCTATCTGGAGACAGCTGAAGCACTACGGGCGCATACGTTTCCTGTCTCTGACGTCGCTGCGCACGTACGCCTCTCAAAATCGCCAGAAGCGTATCAAGCCGCTCGCACTGCACACACAGAGCAAGCATATGAGGCGCTGCTAGCGGCCGGCCGCACCAAATGGACCCCAGGGGAGCGCGTGCGGTTCTATCGTGCTCCAGGAGGTGCCTCAGTTTGGGTGCCAGATGAGAGCGAAGAGATCTCTTTCGAGGAAGCAGGGGGGGCAGAAGTGAAAGCAGGCCGGCAGGAACAAAACGCGCTCCTTCTCCCTTCCTACCAGGATGAAGTGACGAACCGCCATGGCTACGATGCAGAACATTATCTTCGTGTACTGGTCACCTCCTATGCCTCGCGGTTGCGCAAAGCGTACTCTTCTGAGGATTTTGAACAGCTTTTTCGGATCGATGAACAACTTGGACTGTTTGACCGCCCAATCGAACATATTCATCCCATTTGGATCCGCTGTCAAGGATGAGTATCTGATCATTAGCTACATACTAAACTGCGGAATGTGGATTTCAAAATAATCCTGCCTGCTTCTCACGCCATTTGAGCAGACCTTCGATCAGCACTTCCGGGCGAGGTGGACGCTGAGCTGCATAGACATCATCAAGAATGCAAAACGCCGCCTCGGAACCCTAAAAAACTGGAATAAATAATCTAACCCTTGACGTTCTTACTGATGTAAATAATCTTTACTGATGTAAATAATATAGAACATTATTGATATGTTTAGATCTGTTTATTCATCATCTAACAGGTGCTATTATGAATTTATATGCTCCATTAACCAAACATGTTATTAAACAGGACATCTGGACACCACTGGCCGGTTACATCAGTGGCTTATCTGCTCTCGCTGTGAGGGCGTTATTCCCTCAGGGAACAAATGCGCCTTTTCGGAAAGCGAGGGTTCCGGTTAATGCGACCAGGGCGAAAAGTGTTTCGCAAGCGACAGCCACTGGTGTGAACCTGCAAGAACGCCTTTCCATCCCTCAGCCTGCCTATGTCGGGATACAAGTAAAGGATCAAATGCTGTCTATAGCCGAAGCATCACGTGGCAATACCACAACGCATACGCACGCGCTGCTTTCCTCGAATGTGACGAATGAGATCCTTTACTGGCTAAAACAGGTTGCGCAACAGAAACACCAGCAATATATCGCGGCTATGGTACAGGATGCAGGTCAGCACAAGGACCTGCGCTCCGCGCTCTGGCTGCAAGAGGATATTGTTCCTTATATAATAGAAAGGCAACCAGTTTCTCATGCAGCAAACGTTGAAGACCTGGTACAAGAGGTAGTCTCCAGGTTTGACGAGAGCAATATCGCCTCCATACAGCTCAATGCTTCCCACGAGGTGCAAGTTGCTGAGCTTGTCACACTTGACGATTACTGTAAGACGGCCTCACAAGAAGATTTTGCGCAGTTGCTGGACCTGGCGCGCGCTTTGCAGGGGAAAAAGCTGGTGTTTATCAACGCTACACCTCGAGGTGGAGGCGTCGCATTGATGCGCCATGCCCTTATCAGGCTCCTCCGGCTGCTGGATGTCGATGCGCACTGGTATGTCTTGATTCCCAGAAAGGAAGCATTCGATATTACCAAATCCAAGTTCCACAATGTGCTACAAGCTGTTGCCCGTCAAGATACAGAGCTAACGGAAACAGACAAATTGCTCTACGAGGACTGGATGAAGGAAAATGCCGAGGCATTGCAGGGGGTGTTTCAACAGGCAGATATGGTCGTGATAGATGATCCTCAACCTGCTGGTTTGATCCCTTATATCAAGCAGGCGAACCCTGATGCCAAAATCATCTATCGTTCCCATATTCAAATTGTGGGGAGCCTGGCAAGCCTGCCGGGGACGCCTCAGCATGCAGCGTGGCAATTTCTGTGGGACAAGATTCAGCATGCGGACTACTTGATCAGTCATCCAATGAAGATGTTCATCCCTGACAATGTGCCAGCAGAAAAGGTCTTCTATATGCCCGCCACAACTGATCCGTTGGATGGGCTGAATAAGCCACTGACAGAGGAGCAGATGTCCACCTACTTGAAGCTGTTCAATGCATTGCTGCTTGAAGATGGCCAAAAACCTCTCGATGAACAGCGGCCCTATATTGTCCAGATTGCCCGGTTTGATCCTGCGAAAGGTATTCCCGATGTGCTGGATGCCTACAGGAAAGTGCGCCGTATGCTGGAAGAGCAGCAGCGGGTGATTCCGCAGTTAATCATCGCGGGTAACGGCTCCATCGATGATCCCGATGGTGTTCCCATCTACAATGGCATCAAGGAGATACTACGTTCGGAAAACTACGCTTCTTGCGCGGATGATGTCAAAGTCATGAGATTGCCGCATTGCGACCAGATTTTGAACACCCTCTTGAGAAAGAGCGCTGTGGTACTGCAATTGTCGACCAAAGAAGGGTTTGAAGTCAAAGTCACGGAAGCGTTGATGAAGGGGAAACCCGTGATTGCGTATAACGTTGGAGGGATTCCGCTACAAATTCAGCATGGCATCGATGGATACCTGGTCGAAGTTGGCAATACTACACAGGTGGCGAAGCACCTTTACGACTTGCTGACAGATGCCGACAAGTATCAGCAGGTGAGCCAGGCTGCGTTCGAGCATGCTGGCAAAGATTACCTCACCATTACCAACGCGATCTGCTGGTTGTATCTTGCGTCACAGCTCCTGAAGGGTGAGAAGATGCAGGGGTATTGCCAATGGGTGAAAGCTTTGGCGGATAGACAGTTTTGGGGAATCGAGAGCGGAACATCACCGGCCGTGAGCCGGTGATGAAGTAGACCTGGCCAGGACGCCTTTCCGGGCAGCCAGCCTCTGAAGAGGGGGCTTGACAGAACCGCTGGTGCGCGGTAGTCTTATGCTTATTCCTGCACTGGGAAGAAAAACCGGGTTATCAATCCAGATGGCGAAAGGCGCTCTGGCTTTAGTCGGGGTTACCAGTTGATCGAATCCCCGATCAGGCACGATATTTTTGGAGCGAAGTGGAACAGCATGAAACCACCACGTTTTCAGTATTGTGCGCCGCGCATCCTCGACGAGGCGCTTACTCTACTCGATCAATATGGCGAGGACACCAAAGTTTTAGCGGGCGGACAGAGTTTTGTGCCGCTGCTCAACATGCGTTTGGCAGGGCCAGCTTACATTGTGGACATCAACCATCTTTCCGAACTGCACTACATTGAACCTGAAGACGGGTATCTTGCGATTGGCGCGACCGTGCGCCAGCGCCAGGTTGAACGTTCGGGAATGGTGCAGGAGATGCACCCGCTCCTGATCGAGGTGATCAAACATATCGGTCACATGCAGATACGCAACCGCGGCACGATTGCCGGCAGCATAGCTCATGCCGATCCCGCTGCCGAACTGCCCGCCCTCCTGGCTTGCCTCGATGGAGAAGTGCTGGCACAGAGCAGTCATGGTGAACGTGTCATCAAAGCAGCGGAGTTCTTTACTGGGTACCTATCTACAGCGCTTGAGCCGGGCGAAATGCTTACGGAGGTGCGCTTCCCTTTGATCGCACCACAGGCCGGCTGGGCATTTATGGAGTTCGCCCGCCGGTCGGGAGATTATGCGCTGGTTGGTGCTGCTGCTGTCGTCACTCCTACGCCAGATGACCGTTGCTTGTCGGCGCAGATCGCTTACCTCGGCATCGCTGGTTTGCCTGTGCGAGGACATGCCGTCGAGGATATCCTCATAGGCACAGCACTCGATGATGCGGTTCTTGATAGCGCTGCCCAAGCCGCGCGTACACTGGTGAGTGACGACATGAGCGATGTGCATGCGACTGTCGAGTACCGGCGCGTGCTCACTGCGGAATTGACCCGGCGAGTGCTGCAAGCCGCCTGGCAGCGGCGAAAACACTAGCAAAGAAAGAAGAGCAGGGACGATGCAAGAGCAAGAAGAGGAAACACCGGCTTTCACTGAGGCGTGCGATATCGCAATGACAGTCAATGGTCATCACTACGAACGACGCGTGCCTGTGCGTCTGCTTCTTTCTGATTTTCTCCGTCATGATCTCCACCTTACAGGTACGCATGTTGGCTGCGAACATGGTGTTTGTGGTTGCTGCACTGTGCTGCTGAATGGAGAGGCCGTACGCTCCTGTCTGATGTTTGCAGTACAGGCAGATGGGATGGCGGTGACGACCATTGAGGGGATGGCTGGAAGCAATAACGATTTGCATCCCATCCAGCAGGCTTTCCGGGAGAAGCATGGACTGCAATGCGGCTTTTGTACTCCTGGTATAATCATGTCTGTACATGCCATACTCCGTGAGAATCCCGATCCAAGCGAGGAAGAAATCCGTCATGAGCTTTCCGGCAATATCTGCCGCTGTACCGGTTATCAAAATATTGTCGAGGCGGTTAAGCTTGCCGCAGAGCGCTTACGCCACCAACAGATGGAGGTGCAGTGATGGCCACACGTTGGTTCGGCGCCCCCGTTCAACGGTTGGAAGACCCACGTTTACTGCGCGGGCGGGGCACGTTCGTCGATGATATCGATCTGCCAGAGATGTTGCATGCCGCAGTGTTGCGCAGCACGCATGCACGGGCCCGCATCCTCACTATTGATACCAGCGCTGCTCGCGCACTCCCTGGTGTACATCTCGTGCTGACAGCCTCTGACCTGGGCGAAGTTTTAGAACCCTCTCCCTTGCTCGTGCCGCATCAAGCTTTGACCCAGCCGCGCACACAACTTCCACTGGCGAAGAGTGAAGTGCGTTATGTGGGTGAAGCTGTCGCTTACGTCGTTGCCGATACCCGGTATATCGCCGAAGATGCACTTGACCTGATCGATGTCGAGTATGAACCTCTACCTGTTGTCCACAGCCTGGAGGTTGCCGTGGCTTCGGAGGCGCCCCTGGTGCATACAGACATTCCTGGCAATGTTGCAGCGCACTTTGTACAGACGGTTGGCGATCCCGATAAAGTTTTTGCCGATGCGCCACACATCATGCATGAGACGCTGCTGATGGATCGCGGCGCTGCTATGCCGATGGAGTGCCGGGGAGTGTTAGCGCGCTGGGATGCATACGAAGGGCTGCTCACCTGCTGGATTTCGACGCAGGGACCTATTCCCATCCGCAATGGCCTGGCTGCTATCTTTCAGTTACCCGAACACAAAGTGCGCGTGATTGCACCTGATGTAGGCGGGGGTTTCGGCACCAAGATCATGATGTTCTATCCCGAGGAGATTTTGACGCCCTTTGCCGCCATCCGCCTGGGTAGGCCTGTCAAGTGGATCGAGGATAGGCGCGAGCATTTCATCTCGGCCAACCAGGAGCGCAGCCAGCTTCACGAAGTAACATATGCTTTTGATGACCAGGGCATCCTGCTGGCTGTACGAGACAAGTTCCTGCATGATACGGGAGCCTATACGCCGTATGGGATCATTGTGCCGATTGTCACGGCGTGCACCTTACCAGGCCCCTATCGCTTGAAGGACTACTATAGCGAGTTCACGGTACTCTATACCAATAAAGTACCTGTCAGCCCTTATCGTGGCGCGGGCAGGCCGCACGCGGTCTTTGTGATGGAACGCATCATGGACCGTATTGCAAAGGAACTCAATCTGGATCGTGCCGAGGCACGTGCAAGAAACTTTATCCAACCGGATGAGTTTCCCTGGGACGTGGGTTTAGTCTACCAGGATGGTGGCCCGACGAAATACGATAGCGGTAATTACCAGGCAGGTCTGGATAAGCTGAAGGCCTTGCTGGACTACGACAACTTTCCCGCAATGCAGGCCCAGGCGCGCCAACAAGGTCGTTACCTGGGTATTGGCATTGCTTGTTACGTTGAGGGAACGGCTATCGGACCATACGAGGGAGCACAGGTACGTGTGGAGTCGGATGGTCGAGTATTTGCTTCTACAGGCGTAACAACGCAGGGCCAGGCACACGCTACGACCTTTGCGCAGATCGTGGCTGACCAGTTGGGGGTGAATCCAGAGGATGTGCTGGTGACGACAGGCGATTCTCAGGCATTCTATTGGGGTATGGGCACCTTTGCCAGCCGCGCCGCGACGATTGCCGGTACGGCCATGCACTTAGCAGCGGTCAAAGTGCGTGAAAAAGCCAAGCAAGTAGCGGCAGATCTCTTTGAGGCTTCTCCTGATGATATCGAACTTGCCGGCGGCAAGGTCTTTGTGAAAGATGCTCCCCATCGTTCGCTGACATTGGGCCAATTGGCGATCTCAGCTAACCCGTTGCGCTATGCCTACGGTGAAAATGCGCGGAAGCTCATGACGATGAAGCTGGCAGGTCCTCGCCCGGGACCAGCTTTGCCACCGGAGCGCGGGGGGCCTGGCCTTGAAGCCAGCGGGTTTTATAGCCCGCCGCATGGCAGTTTTGCCAGCGGGGTCCACGGAGCCATCATCGAGGTTGATCCAAAGACGGGCATGGTGACTTTCCTTAAATATGCGGCTGTGCATGATTGCGGACACGTGATTAATCCCACAATTGTCGAGGGGCAGGTACATGGTGGCGTGGCGCAGGGAATTGGGGGGGCCTATTATGAGCAGCTCGTGTACGATGAAGAAGGTCAGCTTCTCAACGCTAGCTTTATGGATTACTTGCTCCCGACGGCTGCGGAGGTTCCGACTATCATAGTAGATCATGTCGAAACACCCTCACCGCTTAATCCGTTAGGTGTAAAAGGAGCCGGTGAGGCCGGAGTCATTCCTGTG
>Ga0207646_10004941_pt1 | contig 14256 bp, 13 predicted proteins | sample KBSK5502metaG_FD_184343 | JGI IMG/M metagenome (GOLD analysis project Ga0207646, IMG submission 184343) | Corn, switchgrass and miscanthus rhizosphere microbial communities from Kellogg Biological Station, Michigan, USA - KBS K5-50-2 metaG... | ecosystem: Host-associated > Plants > Roots >... | reverse complement strand
CTTTCACGCGCGAGTACGGAGAGGCGGGCGTCTCGATCGTCGGCCCGTCTCTCTCGCGGATCTTCGATGGCCATCTCTTCGAGTTCGGCAAGTTCAAGCACGTCATCGAGCCGCGGCTGGATTACCAGTACGTGTCCGATGTTTCCGACCCGGCGCGGATTCCGGCGTACGACGAGATCGATCTGCAGCTCGGGCAAAACCAGGTTCGCTACGCTCTGGTCAACCGCCTCCTCGCCCGGCCGGCCGATCCGAAGCTGGGTGCGGCGCGGGAGATCGCGTCTCTCGAGTTCTCGCAGACCCGAGCCTTCCGCCTCCCGCAGACCGTCCTCCTGCCCGGCCAGATCTTTCAGACGCTCGTGACGAAGGTCGGGCCGGTCACGACAAACCTGCGCCTGACGCCCGGCCCCTTCTTCCAGTTCGACGGGCGCGTTGACTACGACACCGGTGTGTCCCAGGTCACCGCCAGCTCCGTGACCGCCGCTCTGGTCTGGAAGACGAACTTCGTCAACGCAACTTACTTCGCGGCCAGACCGGTGCTCGCCACCTCGCTGCCCGCCGGCTCCCCGTCGCCCAATTCGGACCAGTTTCGGCTCGCGACAGGAGTAGACCTCTCCAAGTCGCTCCGCGTCGACACGCAGTTGAACTACGACGCGCGACAGAAACTTCTGCTCGAGGACCGCTCGCTCCTGACCTACAAGGGCTCCTGTTACACGGTCTTTCTCGAGCTGAGGCAGCTGCGCCTCCCTCCGACGACCCGCAAGGACGTGCGGCTGGTCTTCAACCTGAAGGACATCGGAACGCTGCTGGACTTCCACCAGTCCGTGGATCGGATTTTCGGCCAGTGAGTCTCCGGTTATGATTTCCCCTAAATGAAGGGCCTGATCCTCTCCGGCGGCAAGGGCACTCGCCTGCGACCGCTGACCTACACGCGGGCCAAGCAGCTGGTGCCGGTCGCGAACAAGCCGGTCCTCTTCTACGGAGTCGAAGCGATCGTCGGGGCGGGAATCCGCGACATCGGCGTCGTCGTCGGGGACACCCGCGAGGAGATCGAGGCGGCGCTCGGGGATGGCTCCCGGTTCGGGGCGCGCGTGACCTATATCGAGCAGGAGTCGCCGCGCGGCCTTGCTCATGCCGTGCTCATCTCCGAGAGGTACCTGCGCGGCGAGCCGTTCGTGATGTACCTCGGGGACAATCTGATCGCCGACGGCATCGCCGGCCTGGTGGATGAATATCGGTCGATCGGCTGCAACTCGCAAATCCTGCTCGCCCGCGTTCCCAACCCGGAGCAGTTCGGAGTCGCGGAGCTTGAAAACGGCACGGTCATCCGATTGACGGAAAAGCCGCGCGAGCCGAAGTCCGACCTTGCGCTCGTGGGCGTCTACATGTTCGACGACACCATCTGGGAGGCGGTCAAGGGAATTCGACCGAGCGAACGGGATGAGCTGGAGATCACGGACGCCATTCAGTGGCTGATCGACCACGGCAAGAGCGTTCACCCGCACATTGTCTCGGGCTGGTGGAAGGACACCGGAAAGATCGAAGACATGCTGGAGGCCAATCGCATCATTCTGGATACCTTCAGCGCCCGTGGGCTAGACAGCGTCGACTCGGGCTGCCGCGTCGAGGGCAAGGTCGTCATCGAGCCGGGAGCGAAGCTCTGCCGTTCGACGGTTCGAGGCCCGGCGATCATTGGCTCGGGCGCGGAGATCCGCGACGCCTTCGTCGGCCCCTACACTGCCATCGGTCCGAACTGCTTCGTCGACCGCTGTGAGATTGAGAACTCGATCGTCCTCCAGGGGTCGCGTATTGAGCGCATCCCGGTGCGGATCGCGGACTCCCTCATCGGCACGAACGTCCGCATCCATCCAGGCGCGGAACGGCCACGGGTTCATCGGTTTTTGATCGGGGACAACTCGGAGATCGGAATCGTATGAAACGGGACGGAAAACGGGAAACCGGAATCGGGAAACGAATCCCGAGCCCCCTCGTCGTTTTCCGTTTTCCGTTTTCCGTTTCCCGGGGAAGATTTCCCGCGGGCCAACCATGAAAGTCCTGGTCACCGGAGGGTGCGGATTCATCGGATCAAACTTCATTCGGCACCTCTTCGAGTCGCGCGGTGACACGGTCTCCGTCGTCAACCTCGACAAGCTGACCTACGCTGCCAACCCGGCCAACCTCTCGGACCTCGACCGGCCGACGAATTACACCTTCGTCAAGGGGGACATCGCCGACCCCACGGTCGTTGCCGCGGCGATGGAAGGTTGTACCCACGTCGTGAACTTCGCGGCCGAGACCCATGTCGACCGGTCGCTCTTGGGCGACGCCTCCTTTATCGAGACGGACGTCCGCGGAGTTTTCGTGCTGCTGGAAGAGGCAAAGCGACGAGGCGTGCGCCAGTTCATCCAGATCTCGACCGACGAGGTCTACGGCACGATTCCCGAGGGCTCCTTCACGGAAGACTCGGCGTTGAACCCTCGCAATCCCTACGCCGCCTCGAAGGCGGGCGGGGACCGCCTGGCCTTCTCCTACTGGGCCTCGTATCGAATGCCGGTCGTGATCACGCGGGCTTCCAATAACTACGGCCCGTACCAGTATCCCGAAAAGCTCATTCCCCTTTTCGTCACCAACGCGATCGACAACCAGCCGCTGCCCCTCTATGGAGACGGAAGAAACGTGCGCGACTGGTTGTTCGTCAAGGATCATGCGGCGGCAATCGACTTCCTCCTCGACCGCGGCCGGCCGGGGGAGACCTACAACATCGCCGGCGGAAACGAAGCGGAGAACATCCAGATCACTCGGCGCGTGCTGGCGGCGCTCCGAAAGGCCGAAGACCTCATTCGTTTCGTCGACGACCGGCCGGGGCATGACCGGCGCTATTCGCTAGACGCCTCCAAGCTCCAGCGCCTGGGCTGGAGCCCGGCGACCTCGCTCGAGATCGGGCTTGCCGAGACCGTCGCCTGGTATCGCGACCACGAATCCTGGTGGAGGCCGATCAAGGAAAAGGACGCGGCGTATCGGGAATTCTACCGGTCCCAGTACGAACGGCGACTCGCCACGTCCTCGGCCAGCGCAAAGGAGCCGGGATAGGTCGTGAGACGTGAGACGTGAGACGTGAGACGTAAGACGACTGAAAAGCTCTCCATCCCGTCTCACGTCTTCCGTCTTCCGTCTTCCGCTCCATGAACGAATCCGCCGTCGCTTCGCCAGAGACTGTCCCCGAAATTCTGGCCGCTCCGCGGCCGCAAGCCAGGGAGCGCCGGCGTGCCCTCGTGACCGGCGCCTCGGGGATGCTCGGATCCGACGTCAGTGTGATCCTGGCCGGCGCCGGCCTGACCGTCTTTGCGCGGCCTCGGTCCGATCTGGACATCACAGACCGCGACGCGATCGATCGGGCGTTGCGCCAGCTGCGCCCCGAAATTGTCGTCAACTGTGCCGGATTCTCCCGCGTCGACGCCTGCGAGTCGGATCCTCGGGCGTCTCTCGTGAACGCGCAGGCGGTTGAGGGGCTCGCGGAGAGGTGTACGAACTACAATATAAAACTTGTTCACCTTTCTTCGGATTTCGTCTTCGACGGAGAGAAGCGAACTCCGTATATCGAAGAGGACCCTCCCGCCCCCCTCTCGGAGTACGGCCGCTCGAAGTACTTCGGGGAGGTGGCGGCCCTGACGGTTCCTGGAGCGCTCGTCGTCCGCGCCTCCTGGCTCTTCGGCCTTGCCGGTTGGAATTTTGTCGAGGCCATCCTCAAGCAGGTCGAGCAGGGGAAACGGAGGCTGACCGTGGTCTTTGATCAGCGGGGCCGCCCCACGGCGACGCTCGATCTGGCGGAGGGCATTCTGGCGCTGATCGAAGCGGGCGCCGTGGGCATCTACCACTTCGCCAATCGCGGCGAGGTCTCCTGGTTCGAGTTTGCGCGTGTGATTCTGGATCTCGCCGGGCACGCCGACGTCGTGGTCGAGCCGATCGACTCAGCGACTCTCGGCCGCCCGGCAAAGCGTCCCGCGTACTCCGTGCTCGATACGTCCCGCTACGAGAACCTGACTGGACGAACGATCCGGCACTTCGGCGGGCCGCTGAAGGAATATCTCTCGCAGCGCGCGCGCCCCGAGGCGTGAAGATCCCGCCGGCCGAGTGGAAGCGCAAGGCGGTCCACGCCGGGGTAGGCCTCTTGGCCCTGACGCTGCGCTGGCTCGACTGGAGGCTCGCGGCCGCGCTCGCCCTGGCGGCGCTGCTCTTCAACCTCTTCGTCATGCCGCGGATCGGGCGCGGGATCTACCGGGACGCGGGGAGCCACCGGGACACCGGGATCGTGGCTTACGCGGGAATGGTGCTCGCGCTCATTCTGCTGCTGCGCGAGAAGTATCTGCCGGTCGCCGCGGCGGTGTGGGCGATGATGGCCTTCGGTGATTCAGCCGCCACGATCGCGGGTCGCCTTCTGGAGGGGCCGCGCCTACCGTGGAACCCCAGGAAGACGTGGACAGGGCTTCTCGGCAACTGGGGGATCGGCGGTGTCGGCGCCATCCTGGTGTTTCGCTTCGTCACCGCCAGGCCGCTCGAGCCTGTCGCCGTCGCCATCCTGATGGTGGGGGCTGCTCTCTACGCGTTTCTGGAGTCGATTCAATCCGGCCTCGATGACAACCTCGTGGCGGCGCTCCCGACGGCGCTCGCGATTCTGCAGCTCGGGGCGTCCTGGGCCTCCGGTTGGCCCTGGCCTCCGCACACGTTCCCAGGCGTGCTCGCGGCGGTCGCCGTCAACGCGATCCTTGCGGCGGTGACCTGGCGCGCAGGCCTGGTCTCCCTCGCCGGCGCCCTCGCGGGCGCGATCGTCGGATTCCTCATCGTGCTCTGTGGCGGATGGGAGGACTATGCTTTGCTCTGGACCTTCTTTCTCCTGGGCACCGTCGCCACGAAATGGGGCTACGTGCGCAAGTCGGAGAAAGGGGTCGCGCAAGCCGACCGCGGGCGGCGGGGAGCCGCGCACGTGGTCGCCAACGTAGGCGTTCCGGTTGCGCTTCTGCTTCTGGGCGCCCGTCCGATCGCATTCGCGGCTGCGCTCGCGGCCGCTCTCGCCGACACCATCGGCACGGAGATCGGCGGGCTCTACGGTCGGCACCCGATCTCGCCGACCCGGTTTCGGAGCGTCCCGGTCGGGACAGCGGGCGGGATCTCCGCGGCGGGCACGCTGGCCGGTTTGTCGGCGGCGGGACTCATGGGAATACTGGCCTTCGCGATGGGTCTCGTCTCCGCGTTGGGGATCGGCATCATCGCGGCCGCGGGCCTCATCGGCTCTTTGGCAGAAAGCGTCGTCCACGACCTCGGTGACGCGCGAGGCATGAGGCTCGACCACGACTTCGCCAACGGTTTCAATACGTTCGTCGGAGCGCTCGTGGCTCTGGAGATCGCGGCATCGCTCGAAGGAGGAGCTCTATTTCTTCCGGTGGCCGGGTCGTGACGTGAGACGTTACCTTCGCCTCGCCCGTCCCTTCACACTGCTGCCGCCGCTTCTGGGCATCGTGTCGGGCGCCGTCTGCGCCTTCGGATCGGCCCACAATCCGGATCCCGGCAGGCGCATCACCTGGGCGGTCGTCCTCACCGTCGCGATCGGCTCTCTCTGCGCCTCGGTGATGAATGCCGCCTCCAACGCCGTCAATCAGATCGCGGATCTGGAGATCGATCGGACCAACAAGCCGGGACGGCCGCTGGTGACCGGGGAACTCTCGATCCGGCGGGCGGGACTGCTTGCTTTTTCCGGCTACATCGTTGCGATCCTGCCGACCTGGATCGTCGTCCCCTATCCGTATCAAACTTTTTCCCAGAGACTTTCGGCTCCGCTCCATCTCCACGCCGCGTTCTTCATCTACTGCGTCGGGGCACTCGCGACGTTCGTCTATTCCTTTCCCGCTTTCGGCCGCACCAAGAGGCACTGGCTCGCGGCCAACACGACCATCGCCGTCACGCGCGGCGGACTTCTGAAGGTGGCCGGATGGGCCTTCGTGGCGCCGGTGACCTGCTGGGAAGCCTGGGCGATCGGAGGAATCTTCGCCCTGTTCTTGCTGGGGGCTACCTCGACCAAGGACTTCTCCGACATGGAAGGAGACCGGCTCGACGGATGCGTGACTCTTCCGATCCGCTTCGGCGTGGCTCGGGCGGCTCGAATCATCGCTCCGTTCTTCGTCCTCCCGTGGCTGCTGATTCCCCTCTTCACGTGGCTTCCCGATCCCGGCGGCGTCACCGAGCGCCTGCTGACCGGGAACCGTTTCTTGCTCGTCTCCCTCGGCGTCGGGCTCGCTGCCTGGGGAACATATGCGGCCGGCCTCCTGCTGCGCGATCCCGAGAGCCTCGCTCGAACCGAGAATCACCCCGCCTGGACTCACATGTACCTCCTGATGATGGCGGCGCAGGTCGGCATCGCGCTCGCGTACGTCTTTTGACGAATCGCGGGAAGCATTCTCGGCCGCTCCGCGTTACAATTTCAGAGGAGCGACCGCACCGTCACCCAACCCACAATGGATCAGAAAGCCACCGCCGAGCATCTGCCGGCTCCGGTCGAGGAGCGCGGTTATCGGGTCCGTTGGAGCGGCCTGTCGCTGACCTTCGATGAGCGAACGCTCAACGCGCTCGTCGCGCGTCTGGTGGAGCGAATCGAGGACCTCAAGGATCTCCGAATCGAGGTCTCCGCCGGGGAGCTGGCGGCCACGCTGGTCGTGCACCGGTTCGGAGTTCCCCTCTCGGCCAAGGCGACCCTGTCGCAGCTGCGGCTGAAGGACGGTTTCCTCGCGTTCGTTCTCGACAAGGTTCAAGCCCTCTCGTTCATCCCGATTCCGGATCAGCTCTTGAGCTACCTCGTCGCCAAGGCGCCGGCCGGCCTTCTGACCTACTATCCGCAGGACCGCATCATGGTCGTGAACCTGAACGACTGGATGCCGCCCGGGGTCGATCTATCCCTCGAGCGGACGGTCTTCCAGCAGGGCGCCCTGACGCTGCACTTCGCGGCGGGCTCCTACAACCTGACGCAGCTGCTCGAAGAGGAGTGGGAGGAAGAGTGAGGAGCAGTCGATAGTCGATAGTCGACAGTTTATATCAGATCTGATATGGCCGGTTTCCAGAAGTCGTCGATCACTACCGACTACCGACTACCGACTACTGACTACTTCAGCACCGCCACCACGACCCGTCCGTCCGTCCGATAATCGTCCCCCCCCCGTTTGCACTCGCGGTGACGGCTCGCCCGGGCAGCGTCTCCAGACGGGCGACCCGGCCGGTCGCGACGAGGTCGGCGACGAGCTTCGACCGTTCGGTATCCACGTTCGGATCGATGTGGTGCATGACTTCTCCGGTGTACCGGCTGACGCCGCCCCCGCGGTCGAAGGTCGCGGCTCCCAGCCCGATTGCTAACGCCGGACTCTCCCTCGCACCGATTTCGCGAGCGACGGCGTAGGAAGTTTCCCTACAGGCCTTCACGGGCCGCCGCGTGGTCCCGCGGGGAACGCCGCAGGGCCGGGGCGGTTAGCAGAGCGGGAACAACGACTTGAGAACTGACAGCTAGATCGACTTCCAGTATGCCCGCTGAATGCGCCGTGCCTCGTCGATCGCCCGGCGGCCGGCGGGGGAGGGTTGCGGGATCGGCCGCTCGGCAGGCTCCTCCCCTTGCAGCACGCGCATGCAGGCCGCGGCGGATCGAGCGATGGCGTCGAGGTTGTAGCCTCCCTCGAGCGCGAGCACCACGCGGCCGCGGGCGAGACCGCACAGCCGGTGAGTCATCCGCGCGTAGCCGGCCGGCGTGATGCGCATCTGTCCGAGCAGGTCCCCGAGGGCCGCATCGAAACCGCAGGAGACGAGAACGAGGTCCGGTTCGAACTCGCGAGCCATCGGAAGAAGCAGCTCGTCGAAGGCGGCCAGATACTCCGGGTCTCCCATTCCGGCGGGCCACGGCAGGTTGATCGTGCGGCCGCGCGCCCCATCGCCTCCGGCCTCTTGCGCGGCCCCCGTGCCGGGGTAAAGAGGCCACTGATGCGTCGAGAAATAGACGACCGCCGGATCGTCCCAGAAGGTGTTCTGCGTTCCGTTGCCGTGGTGCAGGTCCCAATCGACGATGAGAATCCGAGCGGCGCCGTCGGCCAGAGCCGCCCGGGCGGCGATCGCGACGTTGTTGTAGAGACAGAACCCCATGGCGCAATCGGCCTCGGCGTGATGACCCGGCGGCCGGAGCAGCCCGAAACCGTTGTCGAGGGAGCCGCGCCGGACCGCGAGGACGAGATCGACGAGGCTCCCGGCCGCCAGGCGCGCCGCCGCCGCCGAGTCACGGCACGTGTACGTATCCGCATCGAGCTGACAGAAATCTCGCCTGGCGGTCGCGTCGATCGCCCGGACGTGCTCGAGCGTGTGAACCACGGTCAGCTCGGCATCGGCCGCCGGGCGGGCCGGAACGCGGCGGCAGGCGCTCATCAGGTCTTCCCGCTCGAGACCGGCCCGGATCGCGGTCAAGCGGCCGGGATGCTCCGGGTGATCGTAGGGAGCGTGGTGAAGCAAGAAGCGCTCGTCGAAGACGAGGCCGGTGGTCATCGGGCGGAAAACGAAAAACGGAAAACGGAAAACGAAGGGAAGACAGTGGGTAGGACGAGCCAGCTCTTCAACAGAATCGTTTACCGTTTCCCGTTTTGCGTTTTCCGGAGCTTCTCGGCGAGAGCGGGGCTGCGCGAACAGGACTTCTCGTTGGCGAGGCAGTCGGAAAGAGTTCGGCCGCAGCCGCAATCACAGCGTTCGGTGGCCAGCCGGCTGAAATAGCGAGAGCGCGCGGGTTCCGGGAGGCCCTCTCCCGCGAGCAGCGCGTCGCGCGCGTCGGTGCCGTCACCGCCTCGAAGGCCCGATCTCGGTGGCGTGGAGACGGGGGGACGCGGCGCGAGCGGTCCCACTCGAGTGTCCGTCCCTTCGTGCCGGACCTTTCGCCAAACATTGCTGCGCGCGGCCAGATACCAGAGGGCGGCCCCGAAAATCAAAGCGTAGAGAAGAATCAAAACGACGGCGGCGCCCGGACGCCGCCGTCTGCGGCGTGATTCCTCGGGCCCGACGATTCGAAGATGCGGCGCTTCCTCATCCATCGAGGACCGCCGCCAGCTCCGCCGGGTCGGCGATTGGTCGGCGACAGGCGAAGTTCTGGCAAACGTAAGCGAGCGCGCGACCATCCTTCGGTTCGCGCGATTCGACGAGCGGGGACAGATCGGACAGGCTTCCGGCAGAGTCCGCGAGGGCGACGACCCGATTCAGCCTTCGGCTCGCGAAAACCGCGTCGCGCAAGGCCTCGAAGCCCGGGTGCCCCGGTTCGCCGGAGAGCACGATCTCGCGAGGACGGTCGGACTGATAATCGAGCGCGCAGAGGAGCCGCGGCACCGCCACCGGAGCTCGCTCGAGATATCCCGACATGACGGAAAAGATGCGCTCGCAGGACTCGAGGTACTTCCGATCGCCCGTAAACGAGGCCAGCCGCAGCAGATTCATCGCGGCGACGGAATTGGAGGAAGGAGTGGCGCCGTCGAACGACTCACGAGGCCGCACCGGAAGTCCCTCGTGCTTCTCGTCGGAAAGGAAGTAGCCTCCGCGCGGGTCGGCGAAGCGCTCGTCCAGAGAGGCCTGTAGACCGACGGCCTCACGAAAATACCGCGCGTCGAACGTGGCCTCGTAGAGATCCAGCAGAGCTTCGACCATGTTGGCGTGGTCGGACGCGAAACCCGGAATGTCCGCCCGCCCGTTGCGCTCCCGGTGCAGGAGCTTTCCGTCCCGGCGGCAGCGCTCAAGGATTCGGTCCGCTGCTCCGCGGGCAGCGTCTTCGTACCGCGTCTCTCGCAGGAGCCGGCCGGCCAGAGCAAACGCCGAGATGGCCAGCGCCGACCAGTCCGTCAGCAGCTTATCGTCGGTCTGGGGCGGAACACGGCGCGAGCGGGCCTGGTACATTCGCCGGCGCGCCTCTCCCAGAAGAGTCGCGATCTCCTCCTCCGAGCGTGAGAACTCTGCCGCGAGCTCCGGGATGGTCCGAACGACCGAGAGGACGGTCTCGCCTTCTTCGAAATTTCCCTGCTCCGTGACGCCGAACCGCGCCGCCACGATCGGCGCCCACTCGCTGCCAACGGTCTCCTCGAGGGTTCGAGGGTTCCAGACGTAGAAGACGCCTTCCTTTCCCTCCGAGTCGGCGTCCTGGGCGGCAAAGAAACCTCCCTCCGCGGGAGTCATTTCGGCGAGCAGGTAGTCGAGCGTCTCTCGCGCCACGCGCAAGAAGTCCGCATTCCCGAAGGCGCGATACGCGAGCAGGTAGACCCGCGCAAGCATCGCGTTGTCGTAGAGCATCTTCTCGAAGTGCGGGACCAGCCACCGCTCGTCGACCGAATATCGGTGGAAGCCGCCACCGATCTGGTCGTACATACCCCCGGCGGCCATCTTGGAGAGCGTCGCCTCGACCATCGAACGCGCGGAGGGCTCGCCCGTCCGCAGGCCGTACCGGATCAGAAACTCCAGCCGCATCGATGGGGGGAATTTCGGAGCGCCTCCGAATCCTCCGTGCCGCGCGTCGAACTGCGTCACGAGAGACCGGGCCGCCGCCTCCAGAGCGGCGGGGCCGACCGGCGCGCCTCCGGGGAGCCCGTCGGCGTTGGCACGCACATGGGACAGGAGTTGATCCGCCGATTCCTCTAGCTCCGACCGGCGGCTCTTCCAGGCCTGCGCGATCGCCTGGAGCAGCGTCCCGAAGCCCGGCCGCCCATAGCGGTCTGCGGGCGGGAAATAGGTCCCGCCGTAGAACGGCTTGCGCTCCGGCGTCAGGAAAACCGAAAGTGGCCAGCCGCCGCTCCCCGTCATCGTCTGAACCGCAGCCATGAAAACGTCGTCGACATCGGGGCGCTCTTCGCGGTCGACCTTGATCGGCACGAAGTCCTGGTTCATGAGAGACGCGATTTGCTCATTCTCGAACGACTCGCGCTCCATGACGTGGCACCAGTGGCAGGTCGAGTAGCCGATCGAGAGAAAGATCGGCTTGTCCTCCCTCGCCGCCCGGTCGAAGGCCTCGTTTCCCCACGGATACCAATCGACCGGGTTGTCCTTGTGCTGGAGAAGGTAGGGACTGCTCTCATGCGCTAACCGGTTCGCCATCGCTTCGAGCATAACCCCGGTGGCTTCGATCGGATTCCTGCAAGAGCTTTCAGCTATCAGCTTTCAGCTCTCAGCCTTTCAAGAGCTGGGCGCAGTCTGGCTGAAAGCTGAAAGCTGTGAGCTGAGAGCTACCGCGCGATCGCGGTGATCGTCACCTGGTCGTCCCGGTCCCGAATCACGACGACGTCTCCCGGACCCAGCTCGTCGAGCTTTCGGAGCAGATCACGCGGTGAAAGGCGCTTCTCTCCCGAAAGACTTTCCACCAGCGACCGCGGGACGCGCACGCGCACCGTCCTGTCCCAGTCGTCCCGCGCGACGATCTCCACCGCGGCTCCTTCTGCCGAGACTTCGATTCGACCGTGCCCGCGCGAGATCACGCCCGGCTTTCCGGGAGAGCTCTGATCGGCTGCATTGAGAATGTCGCGCGGCGTGACGTCCCCGTCGTTCCAGCTCGTCCGCGCGTCTGCCCCGATATCCGCGAACGGCACAAACGAAGCGATCCGGGCCACGAGCGTGATCGGAACCGTGAAGGAGACGTGCTTGCGGGACCCGCCTTCGTTCTTTTCGATCTCGACACGATAGCCGCGGACCCGTGTCAGCTCGCGGGCCGGTCGGCGCCAGAAAGCCACCGCGATCGCGATAACCACAAGGATCAAGAGAGCGACGACGACGGCGCGGACTTCCTTCATGCCTGTCTTAACGAAAACGCCGGCCTAAAGTTCCCGCGCTTGTGATATTTTTCACAAGGTCGAGCGAGAACGAGATGCCGCACTTCATCACAGAAACCTGTATCGCCTGCGGGGTTTGCGAAATCAAGTGCCCCACGCACACGATCACGGGAGACAAGAACGAGAAATTCGTGATCCATGCGGATCGGTGCATCGACTGTTCGGTCTGCGCGCGATATTGCCCCGTCTCCTGCATTGAGGATCAGAGGGGGGAGCTGGTCGAGAAGGTCAAGCCCAAGGAAATCCCGAAGGCGATCGTCGACCGGGACCTTTGCACCGGCTGCGAATTCTGCATCGATATCTGCCCCTTCGATTGCATCTACTTGATCGACGATCCCCTCCACGAGAGCTTCCACAAGATCGCCGAGGTCGAGGCCGGTCCGTGCGTCTCCTGCCGTCTTTGCGAGACGGTGTGCGATAAGGACGCGATCTTCGTTCCCAACCCCATTACTCAGGCGAAGCGATACCTGCCCGCCCTGTGACCGAGGAGTCCCGGACCAATCCGCCCGAGCCTTCCGCCGGAGAGGAGGCCGGGATCGGACAGCCGCGCCGGGCAAGCGTCGCCCGGTTCTTCGTGCTTCCGCTGCTCGTCGTTGGAGCCGCTGTCGCGATCTTCCTCGTCTTCAACGTGATGACTTTCGAGCGCCGCTCGCCCGCTGACTATCTGCAGGAAGTCCGGGGCGGGAGCGCCAACCGGAGATGGCAGGCGGCCTTCGAGCTGTCCCGATCGATCGGGGGTGTCCCGCCCGGTCCGGAGCGGCAGGCTCTCGCGGCTGAGACCATGCGCATTTTCGAGGGGCTTTCGCCCCGGCGGCGCGAGGACGTCGCCGTCCGGCGCTACCTGGTGCTGGTTCTCGGGAAGCTGCAGGAGCGGGACGCGCTGCCGGCTCTCCTTGCGGCCGCCAAAGATCCGGATCCGGAGACGCGACTCTATGCGGTCTGGGCGCTCGGGATGATCGGCGACTCGAGCTCGGTCGATACCGTCCTGGAAAGCTCGCGGTCGGAAGACGCCGGGGCCCGAAAGATGGCTGCCTACGTCCTCGGCCAGCTCCGGGATCCGCGAGCCGTGGCGCGCCTGCGAGTGCTGCTGGAGGACCCGACCGCGGACGTGCGCTGGAATGCCGCGATCGCGCTCGCGTCTCTGGGGGACCGCGCCGGCGTCGAAACCCTGCGGGCGCTTCTCGATCGCCAGTCGCTGGCCCGACAGGCGTCGCTTACGGCGGATCAGGCGGAGACCGCGATCGTGGGGGCGACCAAAGGTCTGGCGTTGTTACGCGATCGGGACAGCCTGCCTCTGCTCGAAAGGGTTGCCAAGAGCGATCCCAACCTGCGCGTGCGCGCGGCGGCCCGCGACGCCATCGACGCGATTCGGGCGCCGACGGCCCCGCCGGCGACGCCGGCGGCGAGTCTTGAGCGATCCGAGCGGGTTTTGGTAGTCTGAGGATCGAACGATGGCCACGGTCAAGCAGCAGGAGCCCGTTTCCGAGCCCGACCTCGACATCGACGGCACTACCAGGCGGTCCACGTTAAAGTGGATGACCCTCGCCTGGATCGGGTTTACCGCCGCGACGGTCGCCGGGCTGACGGCGACGATGCGTTTTCTCTTCCCCAACGTTCTCTTCGAGCCCCCCACGCGCTTCAAGGGGGGAGACCCCTCGACCTATTCCGTGGGTGTGGACGAGCGCTGGAAAGAGAAGTTCGGCATCTGGATCGTGCGCTCGACCGACTCGATCTACGCCCTGGTGGCCACGTGCGTGCACCTGGGCTGCACGCCCAACTGGCTCGCCGCCCAGAACAAGTTCAAGTGCCCGTGTCATGGCTCGGGCTACTACGTCTCGGGCATCAACTTCGAGGGCCCGGCGCCGCGGGCGCTCGAGCGCGCGGAGATCAGCCTCTCTCCCGACGACGGCCAGGTCGTTGTCGACAAGGCCACCCGCTACCTCTACGAGCGGGGACAGTGGAGCGATCCCAAGGCCTTCGTCAAGATGGCATGACAGTCTCGGACGAGTTGTCAGTTATCAGTTATCAGTTGTCAGTTTCGGGAAACTTTTGCCAAAACTGAGAACTGAAAACTAAAGACTGAAGACTCGGAGGTCAGATTGGTTTCTCGTTGGCAGAAGTGGCAGCAATCGATCGTCGCGAGCCAGTTCTGGAAGTCCATCTTCCGTGTCGGCGTCCCGAACACCAACCGCAAGCGCGTGCTCGCGATGTTGGGCAACGTGGTTCTCCACCTCCACCCGGTCAAGACGCGCAAGTCCGGCGTCAAGATGCGCTACACCTGGTGCGCCGGCGGCGTGACCTTCTTCCTCTTTCTGGTGCTGACGTTCACCGGGCTGCTCCTGATGTTCTATTACCGCCCCACCGTCGAGTACGCCTTCGTCGACATCCTGGACCT
>Ga0207646_10004940_pt1 | contig 14258 bp, 13 predicted proteins | sample KBSK5502metaG_FD_184343 | JGI IMG/M metagenome (GOLD analysis project Ga0207646, IMG submission 184343) | Corn, switchgrass and miscanthus rhizosphere microbial communities from Kellogg Biological Station, Michigan, USA - KBS K5-50-2 metaG... | ecosystem: Host-associated > Plants > Roots >... | reverse complement strand
CGAAACGGGAGGGCTGATCCAAAGGTTCCCGTGCGCTGGCTATCGACGATGAAGCAGGAAGAACTGACCGCTTGAGGGTGGGTTCGCTCACTTTCGAGTATGAGAAAGGTAGCAGCACGCCAGCTACCAGGGGCAGTACCACCGCTTCGACGATATCAGCGTGCTGCCGCGCCCGGTGCAGCAGCCCATCCCGATCAGGGTCACGGCCAACCCGGTTCCGCAGTACCCGAAGATGGCCGAGTGCGCCCTCAGACGCGTCGCCAGGTACGGCGATGGCTGGATGACGACCGGCAATACGCCAGAGTCCTTCGCCGAGCATCTGGCGACCATCCGGCGCTATGCACAGGAGGAGGGGCGCGACCTCGGCCCTGCTTTCGAGGCCTGCCTGTACTTCAACATCAACGTGAATGAGGATCGCGAGGCGGCCTTTACGGAGAGCAAGCAGTTCCTGGATACCTATTACTCTGTGGACTATCCTCGTCCCTATCTGGAGAACTGGGTCGCCTTTGGCTCTCCCGGGGATTACATCGAGCGCCTGCGGTCCTTTATTGACGCAGGAGCGACCACGATCACTTTGCGCCTGGTTGGCTACGACCAGAGCCGCCAGTTTGAGCGTGTGACCAACGAAGTGCTGGCCGCATTCTAGGAGTTGACGATGATTACCCGTTTCGATCATGCCGTGATTGCCGTGCGCGATCTGGATGCGGCCATCAGCGCGTACCTTGCGCTGGGCTTCGAGGTCAGCCCCGGCGGGCGTCATACCGGCCTGGGCACCTACAACGCCATTATCCGCTTCGGCCTGGATTATATCGAATTGCTCTCAGTCTACGACCGGGTCGAGGCCGAGCAGGGGCGCGGGCTTTCCGGCAAGGCGTTGCTCAACTTCTTTGAGAAGCAGGAGGGTGGTCTGGTCGGCTACGCGCTGGCGACCGATGACATCGAGCAGGAGGCCCAGCGATTCCTCCACACCGGTTTGCAGGCACAGGGGCCCTTTGCCATGCAGCGCATGCGCCCCGATGGGCGCCTCCTCTGCTGGAGCTTGCTCGTGCCGGGCGGCGTCCCCTGGCGCCGCCCGTGGCCCTTCTTCATTCACTGGGGTGTGCCCGACGAGCAGCGGTTGGCGTGGGAGAAGCCGGGTGCGCATGCCAATGGCGTCGTGAGCTGGACCGGCATTTCTGTCGGGGTGCAGAACCTGGAGAGCGCCATCGACCTCTATCAGCGGCAAATCGGCCTGGCGCCCTCGCACAGCGACGACATGCCTGCCCTTGCCGCGCGCCGGGCCACCTTCCGCGTCGGCCCCGCCAGCATCGAGCTGCTAGCGCCGGTCGGCCAGGGGCCGGTGCAGTACCTGCTTGCCACCGCTGGCGAGGGACCCTTTGAGGTGCGACTGGCCGTCAGGGATCTGAACCAGATGCGCGCATTTTTTACGCAGCGCGGCCTGCCTTTCACCCCGCCACTAACCGATCCGTCAGCCCTCGTGCTCGGGCCCGAGCAAGCCGTGGGCGCACGTCTGGTACTGATGCAGCAGGCCAGAGGGTAACAGGAAGTGGTCGCGTCGGTCTCTCCTTGCCCCGCGCGACGGGATTCCGGAGAGTGCCAGGCTGATCGATGGTGATCTGGACGATTCTGAGCAACCTCGGACTGTATGTGCTAGCTCGTCATCTGGAAAGACCAGCCGATGAGGCCGTACGCCCTCTTTCTTTTTGTACCGCCTGCTCGACTTCAAAACGTGAATATGTACAGAGGCCCCTGCGACGGCTCTCCGCAGGACAGAGGTCATCCGGAGACAAAGTTCACACGTAGAAGGCAGGTTTTCATAGCATGGGATTGATGAGCCTACAAGAGGATGTTTCCTCATGGTGGCAAAAAGGACATGCCTGGTTGGCCGAACAACTCAATGATACGAAGCCGGGGGGAACCATCGCCTCATTGGAGGGGTGCGAGCGCTGGCCTTTTTACTCGTTTTCACCTTTCATCTCTATCACGCTGGTGTGTGGGAGTATGACGGCAATGCATTTCTCAGCTCGTTTCTATTAGTAGGAAATATCGGCGTCACCCTCTTTTTTGTCCTCTCAGGTTTCCTGCTCTTCCTGCCCTATACGCAGGCGCTGCTCTTTGAAAAAGACTGGCCGCCGTCGAAAATCTACTATATCCGTCGCGTGTTACGCATCTTCCCCGCCTATTTCTTTTCACTCTGTATCCTGGTCCCGCTCATGCAGCCATCTTTCCTCCAGCCTCACAACTGGGGGCAGTTGCTCCCATTTCTCACCTTCACCATGGGATTTTATAATTCCTCCGGCTTAATCAACGGACCGTATTGGAGGCTGACTATCGAGTTTCAATTTTACCTGCTCCTGCCACTCATTGCTCGCGGCATCTCAGGGTTGACCCGCCGGGCGCGCCCGGAGAAACGCTTGTGGGTAGTGCTCGCTTCGCTCTTCGCCATCATCATCTGGGGTCTGGTGACTGCATGCTTCGGATCGTACTTTTACAATCATCCAGATCAGACGGTGCTGCTACCGCGCGCGCTCTTCAACGTCGTCCTCTTCATCGTGTATGGCGATCGGAGCAAATTCCTGGAGGATTTCGCGGTCGGGATGCTGATCGCGGTTGTCTACGTTGCCATCAAGCATTCACCCCGAACAGATCACTACGTCCACCTGCTGCGGCGATTTCTTGTCGTCTGCCTGATCTTTGCTCTCGCGCTGTACGTCTACTCCGCCGTTCCAGACTATACCTGGCCCCTGATCCCCAGCGTGTTCCATCTCTTCCCCTGGTTGAACGAGTTCGGTTTTGCTCTATCCTACGGGCACCTGGTGGCGTTTGTCCTGTTCTTTAGCCCCGCCGGATGGCCCGGGCGCGTGTTTTCGTGGACGCCACTGCGCTGGCTGGGGATGATCTCCTACAGCCTGTATATCTGGCATCGCCCGCTCATCCAGATGGTAACCGCGCATCTCGGCCCGATGTTGAGGCGCCTGCATCCTGTGCTGACCATCAGCCTGTTCTGGGCAATCGCATTTATGGGGTGCGTCGTGCTCTGCTTTTTCCTCTTCGTGCTCATTGAAAAGCCGGGCATGCGCCTGGGCGAGAAACTGCGCCAGCAGATAGTGCTACAAGAGGCCAAAAAGCGAACGAGGACCGCCTCCCAGGCCCATACTAATTCACGCTGAGCATCTCATAACGCCAAGAGAGGACTGTGCTTGCCCTGCGACCTCAAAGGTACAACAACAGACCGTTCCCGACCGGCTCCTGAAGCAGTCGCTGCCCGCATTGCCTCACGTAACTTCTGCCTCTGCCATCGGTTAGAACGCTCTTCGCTGCAAAACGTGGTCTTCACCTTTCGCACATCCAGGCCTCTTATAAAGAGGTGCTACCGGTATCTTTGACATGAACAGAGGCAGATTGTGATCTTACCCCAATTCAGTGGAGTCTGGAAACAGAGGGTGAGACCCAGGGGATCGATCTGGGTCTGAAACGGCTTGATCAAGGCACAGATGCTTGTAATGCCTCTCCTCACTTGTTCGTGTTAGGCAGAGCAGTTCCATTCAGTAATGTAGCGGCGAAGAGTGGTAGACAGACTGCCCCCCTTGCCTTTTCGGCCGGCCTGGGATATAGTTGGAGTAGCCTCTGATATGGTTAGAACATAATGCCTAATATGGCGTGTGACATACTATGTCAGCGGTGCGTATCGAATGACTAAAAGTGCTAGATGCACTTGTGGAGCCGATTGGTAGCGAGCGGGCGGCGATCCTGAGACAGACTGCCTTCCAAGCAGGCTGTCGCGGGTTCGAGCCCCGTCTCCCGCTCCACAGTATAGACCGTCTCTGTGCAAGCCGATCACAGGCCGCCTGGGAACAACCAGGCAGTGATACGGCATGCGAGGAGGCGGTTTTGTTTTGCTAAAAATGCGTGCAGCGACATCCTGCCTCAACTTTGGGCAATACCCTGCCTTCGCAAGGACGCGAAACCCTGCTTTTTGGCAGGCGACATCCTGCCTCGATGAGGATGGGACTCCCTGCTTTCGCGCATACGCGACTCCCTGCCCCTGCCTTATCGCCGTCCGGTTCTCTCCAGGTCGATTGGAAGAGAAGTCTAAGGAGGTAACAACCAATGGCAACACCAGAAGGACCGCAGAGTTCCGCATCGACCGGACAACCCAAAGCAACAGGAAGCACAAAGGGGACGACTGGACGGACCAGGCGCGTTGGGCCGGGGTCCAAAGTGACCGAGGCACGCGCCACCGCCCAGCGCGCCAAAATCGACGCACAAGCAGAGCAGCGCAACGATCAGACGGTTGAATCAGCGAGTGCTATGAAACGCAAGCTACACGGCGGGAAGAAAGAGCAGCAACGTTTGCGAACCTTCCGGCGAACCAATACGACGATTGGGCGCGCGATCGACGACTACCTGCTTGATCATATGGGCGGCAATTCGAGCGACAAAACGCTGGAATGGCACCGCACGGCCCTCGGGCTGATGCGAACCTACTTTGAGAAGGAACGCGGCATCACCCTCGTCGCTGAGATCGACGCCCCAGACGTCAACGCCTGGTTCGCGCATATGCGCACGAGTCCAGGTGGGCACGGCAAGCCTAGAGCCGAACGCACGATCCAGACCTATGCCCGCTCCGCCCGCGCGTTCTTCCACTGGCTGGTGCGCCGCGAGACCATCGTGAGCAACCCCTTCGATCGCGTGACCTTTCCCAAGGTCGGCAAGCCGCTCATCCAGACGATTGATGCCGAGGAGTTTGAACGGCTCTTGCTCGCCTGTACTCCTCCCAACGAAACCGGGCCGATAGCCGAACGCGCTGCGGTGCGCAACCGGGCCATCCTGTGGGTGTTCTACGACACTGGCATTCGCGTCTCGGAACTATGTGGGCTGCGTGTCGGCGATTTTGACCGCCGGCATGGCATCCTCACCGTCACCGGGAAAGGCTCCAAGGAGCGGCGCATCGCCATGGGCAATAACTGCATGCGTAACCTCTCGTACTACCTGGATAAGCATCGGCCCGATGAGGAAGAGTTGGCCGAATGAGGCAGCGCCGGAGAAGATCACCTGTTCCTCTCCGAGACGCGCTTGCCGCTGACCAAGAACGGGGTGACACTCCTCTTCAGACGCATCCGCGAGCGTGCGGGGATGACGGGGAAACGCATCAGTCCGCACATCTTCCGGCATTCCTTCGCCATCCGCTACCTGGTGCTCGGCAACGATCCCTTTAGCCTGCAGGAACTGCTGGGGCACGAGGACATGACCACCGTCAAGAACTATATGCACATGAATGATGAGACCATCCAGTCGCAAAAGCGCAAGTATAGCCCAGGGGACCACCTGCCCTCGCGTATACCAGGGCCGAGAGAGTCGCGACGACGGGGTTATCGGGCCAGAGGACAGAAGAAGCGCGAGGAGTGAAGGACATGGTGCCCTTGTCGCGTTCCTCTAAAAAAGGACGCGACCCGGCAGTTGCCGTATTCCTCCAATCAACGTTCAGGCATTTGCTGCCGCACGCTCATGGTGAGCGGCAGCGCTTGTCCCTGTTGTCGTCGGGGCTTGGTCCCGCGATGAGATAGCCCTGGTGGAGCATGCAGGGAGAGCGCGCACGCCTACACGATGTGATTGACGAACAGGCGACCACGCGCCATGACCAGCTTGAGCCGCCGCTGTGGATCGGTGAGGACGCCAATATCTTGCAATGGGTCACCATCAACGACGAGCAGATCGGCAGAGGCTCCAGGAGCCACGACGCCTATCACGCCCTCCACCCGCAGTAAGCGTGCGGCCACCGTCGTCGCCGAGCGCAGAATATCTGCTGGTGGCTGCACCTGGTGGCGGAGCGTGAATTCGCTGAGTTGCTCCTCGTGCATGCCGCCCAGCAGATCTGTCCCATACGCCATCGGAACATGCGCCCGATGCGCTAACTCAAGCGCATGCAGGCCCGCATCCAGGACATCGAACACTTTGCGATGACTGTGTTCAGGCAGCCCAAACTCGCGCCCGCGAGCGGCAAGGGCAGAATAGGTCGCCAGAGTCGGCACATAAAAGGCACCATTCTTTTGGAAGAGGGGAAGGCTGCTCTCGTCCATGAGATTGCCATGCTCGATACTGCGCACTCCGCACTCCAGGCCGCGATTGATGGCCCGCGAGGTATAGGCGTGTCCCGCTACATAGAGGTTGGCGGCCTCGGCTTCCTCGACGGCGGCACGGATCTCCTCGCGCGAGAACTGGATCGAATCAACGTGATTCGTTGGAGAAGCGACCCCGCCGCTCAGCATGAGCTTGAGATGGGATGCGCCGCGTCGGATCTCCTCGCGGGCTACCTTACGTACTGCATCGACTCCATCACAGATGACTCCCAGGCCGGAGCAGCAGGAACAGGGATCATATGCCTGCCTGCCCGGGCCGCGCACATCACCATGCCCTCCCGTTTGCGAGAGTGCTTTGCCACCAAAGATGAGACGCGGTCCCTCCAGGTAGCCCTCCTCGATGGCCTGTGCCAGACCATAGTCGGCTCCGCCTACATCGCGCACCGTTGTGAAGCCGCGCCGCAGCATGCCCACCAGCACGTGGGCCGCTCGCGCCGTGACATAGGTAGGAGACCACTCGGCTAGCTGCGCAAGGTTTGCGGTGACGGCGGTCACATGCACATGGGCATCGATCAAGCCGGGCAGCAAGGTCATGCCAGCCAGGTCAAAGCTCTGCACATCGCCGGCGTGCACCTCGGCCCCTCCGACCTCCAAAATGCGGTCTCCCTCGACGAGGACCGAGCCATCAGGAAGATAGTCGCCGCGCTCGGCATCCAGGATATTGGCGTTCCGAAAAAGATAGCGTGCCATCTGTCCTTTCTGCTTCCTTCCATGCTTGGAACCTATGAAAGGGTTCACTGATGTCCCGCTGAAATCGCGAGAAAAAGAGAAGCTTCCTCTCTTTCGATTCTGCTCTGTATTCCTCGTGTTTGTCAACCCTCAGGTGGTCCATTGCGGGAGGATCCGCGTAGATCGGGCAGCGGCTGTTTTCGAGGCGGATGCTCACGAGACTGACCATGCGGTGCTCGTCAGTCACGGTGTCAGCCTTGCGCTGTAGGGCACTGATCTCGGCTCCCTGTCTCTTGTATGCGTGGGCCGCGTCGGATCACCAAAAAGGATCATAGGAGGTCATCATGCATGAGCCTTTTGCTCTGGTCACAGCGTCTCGTGCTGAATAGTTTGCCAATCGTGTTGTGTGTTCGCGGCTTCCCGCGCTTGCGTTTGGGCCTCGTGTTCCCACACACGATGATGTTCTTGCTGCTTCAATCGTACCCAGATGTGCAGCCTTTTGCCAGGTTGTTCGGAGAGGCGGACCGACCAGTCTTGTCTACCATCGTAGAGCTTTGCGTCGGCAGGTCTCAGGCCACAACGGCTTCGAGCCAGTCGGTCAACTCCACCAGTTTGAGATGGCGCGGGTGTTCCGAGCGATCGAACGGGTCACTCACGACGATCTGGCGCAGCTCGGATTTGCTGTAGACATCGCTGAACATGCCGTAGAGCAAGTCCAGGAAACGCTCCAGGTCATCATGGGTATAGCCTGCCGGACACGAACCAAAGGTTTTGAGCAGGCGTTTGCGTTTTGCCGGTGTGATATCTTGCATGCCTTTCATGTTCTCACTCGACACGTATCGCCACTACGATGCAAAACTCAGGAAGAGGACGTCAACCGGTGCATGGGTATGATGCTCCTTGGGTATACATCCGTCTCTGTGCAAGTCCAAACAACGTTCGTATTCGCTTCAGGTTGACGTCTCCTGCTTCCCAAGCTATGCAAAGGAGCGGACGGCTTCGCAGAAGCCAAGGGTATGATAGCGCACTAGAACAAATATACTACACAGCATCATCACTTTTCTCGCTTCTGTGACCGAATTGTTGCAGCACATGAACCGAGTTTTTCTGTGAGATGTGCCGATTTTTTGCGTGAAGTGTTCTATCGCCAACGTTCCTATTCCAGCCGGATGTGAATAGAATTCCTGCTGAGGGCAGGAGTGTGAGCACCAATACTTGTAGTATGAGCGCCAAGCTAAACTTGGCTCTTCCTAGTTTTTGGTGGGTGCGCCACAGATTTTTGCAAACAATGATGGTAAATAGCGCGAATGTTCGACGATGTGTGAGGTGAATGGGAGGAAATCGGTGCGAAACATGGGAATCGACCTTGCAGACCTCCGTAAAATGGCTTGAGAAGCGGGCTGTTGCACGCAGATGTTGTACATTCGTAGAAGAGAGACTTCCGCAACACCCATGCTGGGCTTTCGTCAAGGAAGGCGCAGGCACATTGGCTGATCTTTCCCACACGAAAGGCGGGCCGAGGATGGAAGCAACATCCAAATAGCCGTTTTCTTTCTCGGCTCGTAGAATAGATACACGTGCAAATTGCAAGAAAATCTCCGCTCTCCATCAGTCATCCCGAGTGCAAGAGGGAGAGAAAAGAAAGGAAACACCTATGAACACACGTGATCAGCACCAAAGGTCGCCAGATGTTGGAGGAACTCGGTCATGAGAAAAGTTATTGTACTCGAATTCATCACCCTTGATGGTGTCATACAAGCCGGAGGCGGGCCAGATGAAGATACCAGTGGTGGCTTCAAGTATGGCGGGTGGCAAGCTCCATATTCCGACGATGTTATTGGAACCGTCATGAATAAGCAGATGAGTATGCCGTTTGATCTGTTGTTAGGGCGCAAAACCTTTGAAATTTGGGAACCCTACTGGCCGAAGCATGCCGACATATGGCCGGGCGCCAGTACAGCGACCAAATACGTCGCCTCGAATACCATGACTTCTAGCGAATGGCAGCCCTCCGTGTTTTTAGGCGGAGACATTGCGGAAAAAGTCAGCCAACTCAAGCAGCAGGAAGGGCCGGATTTGCACGTGTACGGAAGTGCAAATCTCGTTCAGACGCTCATGAAGCATGATTTGGTCGATGAGTTCTGGCTCAAGATCTACCCGCTGACGTTGGGCAGTGGAAAACGGTTGTTTGTCGATGGCACCATTCCAGCGGCGTTCAAGGTGACGGAGAGCCAAGTCTCCCCAACTGGCATCATTATCGTGAATTACAAGCGCGCAGGCGCGGTTACAACCAACTCGGTGTCAGGAAGCAGACATCCCTGAGGTCGCGAGGAGCATTCCCAAACCCCACACTTGCTTCGACCGCGCATCACGCGCGAACGGGGAAAAATCGGCAGATTGGTTGTAAATTTGGGAATTCCGTGAGCGCAAATTTTGATAAATCGGTGAGCGATCTGCCCTCTTTCTGAGGAAAGACCCACTCACCGATTTATCCTGATCCCATCCATAGAATTCCCAAATTTACATCGAACCATCCATTCCCCCTGGCCCCTTTGCCGAGCAGGTGATCGATGGATATATCGAATTAACCGCGCCCCAACATAATAATCCGGGATATGTACGTTTTGTTGATCGCCCCGAACGAAGCGATATGGGAACCATGTGATTTATTTCACTTCGCCCATCTCTTTTTGCTGGCGTTGTCGATAGGCCCGAGCCTTGACGCGGCTACCGCACTTTGCCATAGCGCACCACCTTCCTGAACGATTCTTTGAGGTATCGTAGAAGGCTTTTTGACAGCGTTCATTGCTACAGACTTTGAGTCTCGCCCAGCTTCCATCCGTCATGGCCGTGAACATGATACCGAGCAAGAAGCTGATGACTCCATCAACTCCCTCGATATCGGGTACGAGATTCGCCGGCCCCTCCTGGCGAAATTGGACAATCAGAGGCGCGTGCTTTGCGGTGTGATTCAGCGTCTCAATATGCTCAGGGGCTACGGGTACCTCATTGTTGCCGCGCAGCAGACCGCGTAGAGCCTCGCGAACTTCAATAAGCCGGCGCAGATCTCCCTGCGTAAGAGGTGCCTCTCGCGCGAGTAACTGGTGCTCGATTAACCACGTACGCAACTGTTCAAGGCTATGCCAATCATCAGGGCGCGTTCGCCCGTAACGAGTGTTGATAACCTCCTGTAGTAAAGCGAGCGGTTCTGGCGTGCCTTTCTCAACAACTCTCTCTTCTGTTTTCATTGATTTCCCTCCATCCCATTTATTGCTATTGTAACATATTTGATAGTCACTATCAAGAAATATATCGCCCATAAAAATTACTATCTAAATAACTTGACTGGTGACTTTTATTCATGCATACTTCCTTCATGATGTGGTAGAGAGAGTTCCATACATCTCTTCAAACAAAGAATCTGGAGATTTCTTCATGGAAAAACGCACACCTTCCCGGTGGCTTACATTGCTAGCCGCTTGCTCTGGTCTGCTCATGCTCTATATCGACCTGTTTATTGTCAATGTGGCGTTGCCTACCATCGGGCATGATTTCCACGCTCCGCTCAGCACGGTCTCCTGGACGATTTCGGGTTATGTGCTGATGATTGGAGTGCTGCCAATGGGGATGGGGCGACTGGGAGATCTCTGGGGGCAGCGGGCGCTGTACCTTTCAGGTTTAGCGCTTTTCAGCAGCGCTTCATTGCTTTGTGGCCTGGCCCCTGGTATTACCACCTTGATCGTCTTCCGTGTGATACAGGGTGTTGGTGCGGCTATCATGACGCCTGGGACTCTGGCCATCATTATTCGCGCCTTTCCACCGCGCCAGCATGGTCTGGCTATTGGCATTTATGGAGGGATTTCTGGCCTCGGTCTGATCGCTGGCCCGGTGCTTGGAGGACTCTTGATTCAGGGTGGGAACTGGCGCTGGGTCTTTTTTGTGAATGTTCCCTTTGGAATAGTGGCTCTCCTCATGGCGGTATTGTTCGTTCCGGAGACACGGGAGACTAAGAGTGCTGTGCCGGTAGATTGGCTAGGCCTGCTCCTCCTATCCGGTGGGCTCCTGTGCCTGTTATTCGGCTTCACACGCGCTGGCGATGTGGGTTGGACAAACGTCGTCGTGATTGGGAGTTGCCTGGCTGGAATCGTAATTCTGATGCTGTTCGTCATTACAGAACGGCGTGTGCGCTGGCCGCTCGTTGACCTGGCCTTGTCTCGCAATTCCCCTTTCGTCATGGGGTGTCTGAGCTTCTTCTTATTCTCAGCGGCGCTTTTTGGCTCGCAGCCCTACTGGAGCCTGTTCATGCAAAATACATGGAAATTTTCTCCACTACAGGGGGGCCTTGCCTTCTTACCGGCCACCGGATTGATTGTCGTGCTGACTCCCCTGACCGGTTTGATCGCGCAATGGGCCAGGCACCGACTGTATGTATTCATTGTCCTTGCGGTACTGGTAATGGGATTGAGCTTTCTCTACATTCTGGTGACACTGACACCTCAGAGCAACTATGCCGGTGGATTACTGCCTACCTTTATCATGCGAGGTCTTGCCATTCCCGTCTTCGTCTCTTGCGCTACGCTTGCAGTGGTGAGCGCTGTTTCAACGAATCAGTCGGGGTTAGCATCAGGAACGCTCGGCATGGCACGCAATATCGGGACAGCCTTCGGGGTCGCTGTGCTGAGCCAGGTCTATCTCTTCCATATCAATACAACCCTTCCATCGTACCTCGCGACAAGCCGGGCGGCGGCCAACCAGTTCATTGTATCCGGGGCAGGCATCAACCGCCTGCTTGTCGATGAGGTGATTCTTCAGGGATTTAAGCTTACAGCGCTTGCCTGCCTCATACTCTGTGGCGGCGCGGCAGTCTGTGCCCTCTTCATGCGTGTACGAGCGACTGAAAAGGGCATCAAACATGTTGTTCAAAGCGAAGAGCAGAGTGTTTCCGTCTAACAGGCACACTACCCGTCTGTCTGCTCGCCTTACATCAAAGCAGGACCCGGCGCCGGATTCGTCGATAAGATCATAGGCGGGCGCGGCGACTGCGAGAAGCCGAAATCCGAGAGCAAGTTGCCGAGGATAGACACATCCTCGCGCACCGTCGGGCGCGGGTCGGGGCGACCATCGGTCTTCGGGTCGAGGCGCTGGCCGTTCAGGAAATCATCCTCGATGAACTTCAGGTAGGCATCGAAGCTCAGCGTCTAGTGATCGATATAGCCCTTCTTCGCGTAAGGACTGATTACAAGGCCCGGCACGCGCAGGCCATAGCCGTTTGGATCGACGGTTGGTGGCACGGTGTGATCGTAGAAACCACCCCAGTGTAAATTTGGGAATTCTATGGATGGGATCAGGATAAATCGGTGAGTGGGTCTTTCCTCAGAAAGAGGGCAGATCGCTCACCGATTTATCAAAATTTGCGCTCACGGAATTCCCAAATTTACATCCTATTGGCACAGATTCGTCAACAGGCTCTTGTTGAGAATAGGCAGGACTTTTGAGCCGACGCGCTCCGGCACGGGCAGCCCCACCAGGAGCCACCACGCCCATGCTTCGGGGCAAGCGCTGCCCTTCATGCGTCAGACGCACAACAAGGTCATGCACCCACACTGAAGGTCGAAACTGTGGACACCGCAATACACGAGCAAGAGGCTCTCCCAGCACATATCGATCGGCTTCTCAGGAACGATTCGCTCATCAAAAGCGCCGGGACACCCCCACAAATGTCATTGCCATCTCCAAAATGAGATACAATGGAAGTGTATGCCGGTAAGCAATGCCGTTGACCAGGAACGGCTCACCTGAATCAGGAGGACGCATTTGAAATACGACGAATTTCTTGGACAGGTTCAGCATCGTGCCGGGCTCGGTTCGCATGCCGAGGCCGAGCGCGCCACTCGCGCCACGCTCGAGACACTGGCTGAGCGTTTAGCTGGCGGTGAAGCGCATGACCTTGCGTCACAGCTTCCAGCGGAGCTCGCACGCTCTCTCGAAGCACCAGATGCGGGGATCGGTGCTAAATTGACGCTGGACGAATTTTTCGAGCTGGTGAGTGAGCGAGAGAGGGCCGACCTGCCGACCGCGACGTTCCACGCCCGCGTCGTCATCGGGGTCCTCACTGAAGCTGTCTCCCAGGGTGAGATACAAGACGTGCGTGTCCAGCTTCCGGCTGCGTTCGCTCAGCTCTTCAACGTAGAAAATGTGGGCGATCTGCCCGAGATCACGAGCCTTTAGGACCGAATACTCAAGAAACGCGGAAAAAATATGGCAGAGAAGCAAATTGAAGCAGTGAACGACCATCTGTATCCATCGGCTGACGACGCCGTCGCATTTCCCACACTCGCAGACTCCGAGCTTGCTGTTCTCGCGGCGCTCGGGACCCGGCGTCCGGTGGCCGCCGGCGAGTATCTCTATCGAGAGGGGGACCCCACCTACGACTTCTACGTGATCCTCTCGGGAGCAGTCGAGGTCGTGGTCCATGCCGACGGCGAGGAGCGGATCATCAATCGCCGGGGAGCTGGGCGCTTCCTGGGCGAGCTGAACCTGCTGACGGGTGAGCGGGTGTATCTGTCGGCCCGCGTCGTTGAGCCTGGTGAGGTCATCGTGGTGCCGAGGGCGACGCTACGACATCTGATCGCGACAAAGCCGACCCTCAGCGACACGATCCTCGCCGCCTTTCTCGCCCGCCGGTCCAGACTGCTGAGCGGCGCATCAGCTGCCATCCGCGTCGTAGGTTCCCGGTTCTCGCCCGAGTCACTCCGGGTCCGGGAGTTCTTGGCCCGCAACCGCATACCCCATGAGTGGCTGGACCCCGACCGCGACGCTGCCGTCGAACGCCTCCTGCGCGAGTTCGCCGTCACCCCGGGCGAGCTGCCGGTCGTGATCGCCTCCGGCTCGGTCTTGCGCCGCCCGACCCCTGGAGGGCTGGCGGAGTACCTCGGCTTGACCATCGACAGCCTTCCCGAGCGCTGTTTCGACCTCGTCGTGGTCGGTGCGGGGCCAGCCGGTCTAGCGGCGGCTGTCTACGGCGCCTCCGAGGGACTGCGAACCCTGGTCGTCGAGATGGCCGCCGTCGGGGGCCAGGCAGGGACCAGCTCGCGCATCGAGAACTACCTCGGGTTTCCGACCGGGATCTCCGGCGGCGACCTCACCCAGCGAGCCGTCGTGCAGGCGGAGAAGTTCGGCGCCCACCTCACGAGTCCGTGCACCGCCTCGTCGCTGCGTGAGGAGGCCGGGCATCTCGTGGTCCGCCTTTCGGACGGGACCGATGTCGCCGGGCGCGCCGTGATCGTCGCCAGCGGGGCCCGCTACCGGCGACTCGATGCTACCCGTCTAGCAGACTTCGAGGGCAACGGCGTGTACTACGCGGCCACCGAGATGGAAGCCCGCCTCTGTGCCGGATCACCGGTCGTGGTCGCAGGCGGGGGCAACTCGGCCGGTCAGGCCGCACTGTTC
>Ga0207646_10004937_pt1 | contig 14268 bp, 15 predicted proteins | sample KBSK5502metaG_FD_184343 | JGI IMG/M metagenome (GOLD analysis project Ga0207646, IMG submission 184343) | Corn, switchgrass and miscanthus rhizosphere microbial communities from Kellogg Biological Station, Michigan, USA - KBS K5-50-2 metaG... | ecosystem: Host-associated > Plants > Roots >... | reverse complement strand
CGGCGAACTCCTTGTGCGCCGCCAACTGATCGAGCGCGGGTTATTATTAATGATGAGCCGGGGCCTGATTCAACGCCTCGCCTCAGACGCCGGCCTCAGCTACCAGGCCGATGACGCGGCAGGGCCTTTTCTCGATGCGCTCTCAGCCGACTATCTCAACGACCTCAAGTTGCGCGCGTCGTGGGTCATTTCAACTTTCGGCCACATGTCTGATACCGACATCAGAAAAGCCCTATCCACGGTCTACGACCAATGGACAAGAGAATTTCAGCTCTATGAAAGGCCGGGCATCGCGCCGTGAGCTTTAACGGCATTTCGCTGCGTTTCATACGCTTCCGCGGACCGAAGAAGCCTGACGCCGAATTCAAATTCGCGCCGGGCCTGAACGTCCTATGGGGCGCATCGGACACGGGAAAGACATTCCTCGTCGAAGCGATTGATTTCATGCTCGGCGCCGGCGATGCGCTCAAGGACATTCCGGAGCGGAAGGGCTATGAGTCTGTCGAGTTGGGACTGACAACGCCAGCCGCGAAAAACTACACGCTCATTCGCAGCATTCAGGGCGGTCACTTCCTCCGTTTTGACGGCCTGCTCAATGGCGTCAAGCCCAACTCAAAAGACGGCGTCAAGCTGAAAGCAACGCATTCGTCTGCGAATGAGTCGAATCTCTCCCGCTGGCTTTTGAAGGAAATCGACCTAGACCAAAAGAAAATTCTCTACAGCCGCGAAACTGGCGAGCTGCGCAACCTCGGCTTCCGGGCCTTGGCGCATCTCTGCCTCATTACGGCGCAGGACATTAGCAAGGCCACGTCTCCGCTTGAGGCCGGGCAGTTCATCGACAGAACCCGCGAATATGGCGTTTTCAAGTTACTTCTTACAGGCCTCGACGACGCGGCCGTTATCGAGGCACCGAAGACCTCGAAGGTCGTACCGGAATCCGTCGAGCCCGAAGTCCTCAAGCAGATGCTGGCCTACTACGAAACGGAGCTTTCCAAGATCACAGACGAACCGGAAGGACTCGACACGACTGACAAGAAAATTCAGGAACGGCTCGACGAGGTGCAAAAATCTCTCGGCGCGATGGAAAGCCAGTTATCAGATACCACCAACGCCCGACGTGAAGTCTTCACGCGGTACAGCTCCCTCACGGCGCGTGACAACGAGATCGGCGAATTGCAGGCGCGGTTCAAGCTGCTCGATGAGCAATACACCACCGACCTAAAGCGGCTCATGGCGATTGAGGAATCCGGTCAATACTTCATTCTCCTAACCACCAACAAATGCCCGCTCTGTGGCGCAACATCCGAACATCAGAAAACAGATACTGAGTGCGACGGCAACGTGGCCGCTGTTACGACCGCCGCCGCAGCCGAAATTACCAAAATTCGCTTATTGCAAAAAGAACTGCACGACACGGTAGCGGTCCTCACCACGGAACATGCATCGAACGTCGTAGAACGCGCGCGGCTTGAGAAGGATCTTCGCCAGCTGCAAAAGAACATCGACGCTGCGCTTTCGCCTGAATTCACTCAGGCGCGAAAGACCTATTCTGAACTCATCGAGCAACGCTCTTCCGTCCGGACCGCGCTCTCGCTCTATAAGCGCGTCACCGAGACAAGGGAAAGAATCTCAAGCAACGGCTCCTCCCACAAACCTGCCAAGGAGGTCACAGAGGAACAGTCCACCGTTGCGCAATACCTCCCGAAATCGACACTAGATGAATTCTCCAGCGTGGTTCAGTCCATTCTTGAGGCGTGGCATTTTCCGAACGCGTCGCCCACCTATTTCGACGAAGTGAAGCGCGATCTTGTAATCGGAGGCAAGCCGCGCGGCAGCCGCGGGCGCGGCCTCTGCGCCATAACGCATTCCGCATTCACCATCGCCTTGCTGGACTATTGCCGCCAGAACGAAATGCCGCATCCCGGCTTTGTCATTCTCGATTCGCCGTTGCTCGCCTACAAGGAACCGCAGGGTGATGATGAAAACATCGCGGGAACCGACTTGAAGGAAAGATTCTACGAACACCTTCTTAAATTCATCGGCGCGCAGCAGCTATTTATCGTCGAGAACACCGAACCCCCCGCATCGGTGCTTAACAACATCAATCACGAAACCTTCACGGGGAACCCAAATGAAGGACGCTATGGCCTGTTCCCGTCTATCGCCAAGCGTGCGCCCTCTAGTAAAACCTAGTCACGACAGCTCAGGCAGATACACGAGGGATGGTCGGGCAATTCCTTCACCTAGCGATTCTTCGACGGGCCGGAAATCTGGAAATTTGCAAAGCGGGAGCCTAGTGACTCCCCGCCGCTGGATTGCCTGCTTTCAATATTGTGCTCGCCGCAGTGAAGATGCGGGCCGCGTTGTGATTTGGGATTTCTTTTTCGCCTTTTAGCCAATGCTGGATATAGCCGCGTGCGTATTCCGCCCCATCGAGGCTGAGAGTTTCGCAACAGATGAGCGCAACCGCTTCTGCTTCCACTTCGCGGAGGTTCATCGGCGTTGCTTCGGAGTCCACGAGTTTTTCTGTTGTGGTGTGGCCCAGAACACAATGCGCGATTTCATGAAACGTGGTCTTGTGCGGAATTGCTGCGATGGGACTGATGGTAATTTCTCGTCCGATGGCAAATCCTTGAATGTTGCCGTTCATTTCACCAAATTCCGTGCGCGTGATGTTCAACGTACGGAGCGCAGTGTCTAGGTCAAATCCCGGAATCGGTGCGGTTTCCATTGCGTCCCCATCCGTTTGCGCCAAGACAAACCAATAAGCGCGAAACCCGAAAGTGGAACGCGTTGTTTCTTCGCCCTCTTCCTCTTGCTCGTTATCCTTCGGAACGCGCTTCTTGTACTGCATCGGCATGCAAAGGCTGATGCCGTTTTCGCCTTTGCGCACTTGGCGTTTAAGTTCCAACCAACCGCGATAGGTATTGAGTGGTCCCGGCTCCAAGTTACGGCGGCGGCATTGCGTCAAAGCGAGCAAGGCATTCCCAAACGAGTAGTTATGGAAAGCAGTGTAGGCGGCGAGCAGTTTTCCCGGCGTATGAACCGCGCTGTGCAGCAATTCTCCCCAAGTTGCGTGTTCTTGCATATTCGTCATTGTGGTTTCTCCTCTTCTTATTTCGAGCGCTTTTGCTGCTCAAAAAAAGAAGCAAATTCCCTTCATAGCGGGCTCATTGCGAACGAGCGCGCGCGCCGTCAAGGGCGGCGGGGTGAGCCGTTTATTGGAGTGAAGCGGAAACCCTTGACGGAACAAGCGCGGGACCGGGCGCAGCCTCTAGCGGAGAAGGAGATTTGCGGGAGAACCGTTTTAATCGCGGAATTGAATCAGCGCTGGTGTTCGGAAGATTTCGCGTGGGTTTTGACTTGCTGCACGTATCCGTTGGTGATGCCGGCTGTAGGAGATCCGCTGTTGTAGTAGGACAGAGCGGAATCGAGGGCGGCGAAGCCCTCACCCTGAATGTGAGCTGTCGCTGAGTACGTAGCGGAAAGGAGCGCAGCGCCAGACCGGAGATTGGTGCAAGGGTCGAACAGTTGTTCAGGCGTGAGATGCAAAAGGGCAGCGTGCTCGCTGTTCACCTGGAGCAGTCCGATGCTGACTGTGATGCCCTGCGCGAAAAGCCAATGAGTCCAAGCAATCGCCTCTTCGAGCGAGGCAGGCTGTCTTTCAAGGGTAATGGCGCCGCGATTCCATCCCTTGCGGTGCGCGAGTTGGTGGGGACGGTTGATGCTGAGGGCATAGGGGTAAAGCGCCGATTCAGTGCGTGCGATGGCTTCGAGGGTGCTGACGGGGACACTTGCCGCGCAGGATTGCGCGAGCGCTCGAAAGGAGGTGACCGAAATCTTGGTGTTGGGGTTGGCGGTGGGCGTTTGCGGAAAAGAAGCCGGGACGACGAGAGTGATGAGCGTTGCGACAGTGATTCTTGAAATGCGCATTAGAAATTGCTCGCTGAAAGCAAGGGAATATGGAAAAGCCGCGCCCAGCTCGCGGCGCTGGACTGCTGAATCGCCGGAATGCGTGTGTTTTTTGCCCAATAGTCGTTCGAGGTGGTCAAGAGAATGGTGGGATGTTCGAGAACGGAAGAAAGAAAGGGCCACACAAGGATTTGCTCATAGCAGATGAGCACGGCGGCGTTTTGATTGTGGATGCGGATTGTTCCGCGGGAAAAAAGATTCAGTGGCACGCCGTCATCACCGAGGGGCTTCCACATTGCGATCGGAATGGGCATGCGCTCTTGATAAAGGGCGCCATTTTCGTCCCCGCGTGCGAGCAGCACATTCAGGTAGCGATTCTGCGCAAAAGGATTTCTCGAAGTAGCGGGTCGGTTGATCCCAGCGCCGATAAGGACCGTGCGGTGCTGCGCAGCCACTGTCGTTAAGGTGTTCCCCCAAAAAGCGTCCGTGGATTCATTCCAATGTGTTACGAGATGTTCCGGGAAGAGCAGCACCGAGGCGTGCGACTCGAGAATAGTCGCCTGCATTAATTGGTGGGTGTTGTATTCCGTCACGAAATCGGGATTGCCTTGCCCCGCGCCCCCGTAATTTGTGTTGACCGCTTCCCATCCCGCCGGGAGCTGCGGTTGCCTGTACTGGAAATTAAAGACGAGAGCGCAGAGCGTCAAAGAGAAGACGCTCGCTGCCGGCTTGAAGCGGAAGAAACTCAGAAAGACGATGATGAGGGCCAAGCCGAACCATTTCGAGCCTGGGAAAAGAACACCTGCGGAAAGAAGGGGCGAAGCCCATCCTATGATTCCGAGCGGTGGAATCGCTGTGAGCAGGACACACAATGGCATCGAGAGTGCGGCTTTGCGCCGCTCGCAGGTGAACAGCAAAATCCACGGCAACGCCAGTAGGGCAGCAGCCGTTAAACAGAGGACCAACCCAATGAGCGGTGTGCCCCGCACACCAAAGAAAGCGCGCGCTCCGGGTATTAGCGGCCAGCTCGCCGCCGCGTAGTAGCAGAACATCGAAGCATAAGCGTGCATTCTGGATTTTGCCTGATAGACGAGCAGCGGAGCGACGAGGGAAATTGGAATGGTCGCGAGGTGGCCGCTCCATGCGATCGCCGCCGTCGTGGCGGCAACGGCGGGAAGCGTATAGCTACTGTTGAGGAACTTGCGTAGCAAACGTCCAGAGTGGGCGGAGATGGTGTCGAATTGAGGATTCTGGAATCGCGCCGTAATAGCGGCTGTCGAAGCTGTAGCTGTTGAACGAGGAAATGACCCACACAGTTCCCGGTTCGACTTTGTAGATGCCATAGGGCCACGGGTCAAGTGGACGTTGCAAGTGGTCGCGGAATCGTCCCGCGCTGTTGGCAAGCAATTGTCCATTGACTCGAATTCCATCGGCGCTCACCTGCACTTGGTCGCCGGGAAACGCGACGGCGGGTTTGAGAAGAGGCGCTCCGCCATCGGGGCAGGCCCCCGCGGTGCGATATTGACGGCTGAGGGAAATGGAGGCCGCTGTTCCTTGCGGACAGAACTCCACAAGATTTGCGCTGGAAGAATGGCTGGTAATGTAAAAGCCGCGCGGGAGTGAGGGAGTGAGATTAACGCGGACGCCGAAAATCCAACCCGCAATGAGTCCGAGAAAGAAGGGCGAAGCCAGCGTGGAGGCCCACAGAATCGCACGGCGGAATCGCTGGCGTAGTTCATATGAGCCAGGTGTCCTGATTTTCAGCGGATTCGAGAGACTGAGCGCCATCGGTCATGACCTCGTTCGTGCGTGCTGCGTGCGGCGGGAGCGCAGCGGGCGAGTCTTGCGCCACGCCGCCAATCACGAAGAATTTGTGCACGCTGACTTCATAAATATAACGCTTGTATTTGTCCTGTCCGACGTAAGGCCGTTGGTCGAAACTTCCTTCCACGTAAAGATTGGTGCCTTTTTCAAGTTCGGTCGCAAGGATCGCCAAATCTCCGTAAAAGACGAGGCTGAACCAGTTGGTGTGCTCAGTAGGCTTGTCATTGCGATTAAAACGATAGGTTTGTCCGAGGCGGGCATTAGCGACTGGCATGGAGGAAGGTAAATAGCGCAACGCGGGCTTCGCTGAGAGATAGCCGGCGAGTTGAAAACGGTTCTCCTGCATGACTTATCACTCCGAATTAAGATCCAAGCGCTCTACTAAACCCTTATGCGGTTGAACCATGGCGCCCGCTGGTGGTGCGGGCTGCTCGAACAACGTCTCTGTAGCAGGACCGCCGGATGAGGAAGATGGTCGCTTGCGCGGGTGTGGTCCCGGTGTTGGCTTCGGTCGAGCGGCCAAGTCCGGGAGTGGATCTTGTGGCGAAAGGCCTCCGTCGTGAATGGAATAGAACTTTGTTGGTGGAGGGATTTCGGCGCGAGAACGCAGAATGGGGTCAAAGAAGTAGAGCATTTGCGTACCGTAAATCGGCTGATGCCCAGAAACAAAAATCAGCATGTCGCCGGGAGCGATGATTTTTTCCTGGTGTCCGGTGCTCTCTTTTTTCGGGGGTCGCAAGCGCATGATCTCGTCCGGGGTCATCAGCGGGCGTTCAATCTCGTCCATATGTGTGCTCACGTGATTGAGGACCGGGGACATGCGCGAACCTGAGAAGTTGAACGATGCTTTTCGAATAGTTTGCGTCCCGGTCATTTTGCTAAGCAGCTCGGCGGTATCGTACTGGTTGGGGGCAAAAGCGACGCGAACCTGACAATTGCTGACGATGCTCTCGTTGCGTCCGTATTCGTCCACGATTTGACGAATGTCCTGCGTGATCAGGTACGCCTTGAGGCCGAACCCGGCCATGTAGGAAAGCGCGTCCGCGAAAATCTCCATGCGCTTAAGCGAGGGAAATTCGTCGATCAGGAAAAGCAAGCGGTGTTTGTTGCGGAGCTGTTCGGGGCCCTGAAAATCGAGTTTTTCGGTGAGACGGTTCACAATCATCGTGAAGATGAGGCGCATGAGCGGTCGAAGCCGGATCTTGTCGCTCGGAGGCACGACGAGGTAGAGCGATACGGGCCGTTCGTGATTTACGAGGTCTTGAATCGTAAAGTCGCTCGTGGAAGTGGTGCGGCTGACCAGTGGATCGCTGTAAAGCGTTAACGCCGTTTTTGCCGTGGACAGCACGCCGGAGAAATCCTTGTCCTCCTTGTCGAGCATTTCTTGGACTTTCTCTTTCACTACGGGATGGGTGCGCGTCGGTTCACCTGTGGGAAGCCGCCAGCCATGGACGCCGCCCTGGTCGTGTGGGTAGTTGAGAAGTTCGGTGAGGGTTTCGCGGAACGTGAAGCCAGGTCGCGTAAAAACACCGGCGAGCAGACTGAGAGAGGCGCGCCGCCCTTCGAGAGCGGCTGCATAGCACACGTGCAAAATCATCCCCGCGGTGATGGACGCGGCGGCGTCCTGCCAATAACGTTCCTGCGGACTGTCTTCTCCGGTACGGACGAGCATATTCGCTATATTTTGGGCATCAGAAACATCGCGATCGGTGAATAGGCGAATTTCCGCCAGCGGATTAAATCGGGAAGAGTGATCGGGCTCTACGGGAGAGAACTTGAAACAGATCTGCCCAGACTGGCTGCGAAAACCTGCGGTCTTGGCCCAATTCTCACCCTTGATGTCGTAGACCACGGTGCTTTCGGGCCACGCGAGGAGGGTAGGAATGACGATACCTACCCCTTTGCCACTGCGCGTGGGAGCAAAGGCGAGAATGTGTTCCGGGCCGTTATGCCGCAAGTAGTGGAGGTGCGCGATGGACTGTTCGTGCCATCCTCCGACATAAACGCCCTGTGTTGTCTGCATCAGATTGGTTTTGGCGATATCGGCTTTGGTAGCCCACCGCGCCGAACCGTGAAGGTCCTCAGTGTTTTTCGAGAGCGCCTTCGTGCGAGCCAGATTCAGAAGAAAGAAGATGGTGCCGGATGCGAACGCACCGCCCACGATAATGCCCGCGCCGATGAGCAACGGAAGTTTGATTCGAATGTCCCCCGTGCTTCCCTGCGTCCACACCCAAACAAGCCATTTATAAGGTGCGTAAAGATAGAAGGAGCCGATACGGAGCAAGGCAGGGCCAAGCGCAGGCTGATATTCAAAGCGCCAGGCAACAAATTGCGTGGCAATGACATTCGTCAAAAGAAGCCCGATGAAACCAATAATTGTCGGCGTCCAATAAAAGCCGCCGACGTAGCCGGGGTCTTTGGGTTTCCGATAGGCGGTTAGCTGCTTCACCGTCCCAGCTCCCGCGCTTTGCTCCTTTCCTTGACGGGGAGCACACGAGCGTTGTCGTTGCTATAGCCGACTCGCACCGTTTCGCCGACCGCAGGGATCACGTCGAGAAGGTCTTTGCGGTGCACGACCGCACTATGTGAAGTGATTTCCTGAATGAGAGATTTCTCGTTCTCGCCAATGATGCGACCTCGGTAGGTGCCGCTGTCTGTTTGCGCGTGTTCGACGCGTGCATCGGGAGCCATCTGTTTCAGCGCGGATTCAAAACTTGCCGTCAACTCGCTGCTGCCAAGAAGTTTGCGTGCGTCCTTGCCTGTAACTTTGTCGTGAAGCTCCCCGGCACTACTCCTGGGCGGATGCATGACCACAAAGGTAGTGGTCTCCCGCCGTTGCGCACCGGCCTGTGTTGGAAGAGCTGGTGTGGCCTTAGCTTTCTGCCTTTCCGACGCGTATATATCCAATTTCTCAATGAGGACTTTCAGGTCCTCGCGGTTCATTGAATCGAAGAGCAATTCGTATTCATGCTCCGTTCCGTTGCCGTATGCAACCACGATTTCTAGCGTGGATTTCCCAAGGTTTTTCGGTCCGCGTTCTGCATTCAATTCTTCGAGGTATTCGCGGGCGAGTGCTGCATCGCGGCCGAAGGCCGCGTCAAGAACATCCTGGAGTTGCTCGGCATCGAGCGGCACCCGGCCCGTGGCGTCAGAATCGAGATAGGTTTCGAGATACTGCCGGGGCCACGCGATAAGGTCGTGATCGAGTTCAGAGGTGAGAAAGGTTTCCAGCTGTTCGGGCGAAGCAGCAGAGTCTGCGAGAGCGAAGACTTGGTGCTCCACAGAGTTTTCAATTACATCCTGGCGAGTTGCTGCGTTCTTGATATTCATGGACGGACTCCTGAAGATTGTCCTGAACCGACGCCGATCAGACGGCTACCATGTGACAGCTATACATACAGCATACATATAGCACCATTGAGGATCTCAGATGTCAACCACATTTTGTGGTGAGTTAGGTTCGATAAGCCGCCTGAGGGTCAGAGCCGAGAGACTGTCTGTGTTACAACACCTGGAACCTTGCCGCCGCTTGGGCGTAGGCTATCTGCTCTTTCGTTAATGAAGGATGTTCTTCAATAAATCGGCCAATCAGGCCTTCCGTGTCGGGGTGGTGAAGATGGCCTAATCCATGGAGAGCGGCTCCCTGACAATTCCACGAATCGATCGCAAGTACCTTAGCCAGCGTTTCAAACAAGACATTCTGCAATTCTAGGTCCTCGCCACCACGTTCACGCTTTCTATTCCCACAATGCCAGTCGTAGCACATTGAGTCCCACCACATCTGAACTGAAGTATCGAACGGTTCCATAGCGAAAAGGCGTTTGAACAAATCCGCCATGGATCGAATGCATCTCTCTCGGACGGCCAGGGCCAGGTCGGCGTCCTCAACTATCCGAGAGACGGAGCAGTTGAGATTAGGACCTTGTATCGCCCAGAACCCTTCCTCCAGCTGCGCCTTTGTGAAACGGGTGAGCAAAAATTCCGGTTCCTCGAACATGCGGACGTAATAATCAGCGATATTTTTAGCGTCAAACTCCACTTCCACGTGGAAATACCATGGGTCATATTTCTCAGATTCAGGTGGAATGTTGTGGTCGACGTCGTGGTCAAAAAGGAACGCGACGAACCTGTCGAAAGGCACGTTGATAAGGTCAACTGATTTTGAAGGTTCCACAAAGAGAGTATAGCGGCAAGACGGCTCAGCCAAGCACCGCCATACATCAGGCGGAGCGTCCGCCACGTCCAGAGTTCTCCCGCTTGAGTCTGTCGCCGTTTCGTAGTTCAGTTTGCAACTTCGTTTGATATTGTCCCAGCCATCCGCCCCAGACCGGCGGAACTTCATGAACGCCGCGGCGAAATAAGAAACCCGCTTCTCTTTGAAAGTGTGAAGAGTTCTGGAGGAGCGCATTCGCATCTCCGAGATCATCCACATGCAAGGTGGGTCGCCTGTTCGCGAATCGTTTCTCAATGCGAACGAAACTATCCACTGCGAGTTTCCCTTGTTTGCGGCCATCCTCGATGGCATCGGTGTGATATATCAAGTGCACTTTCGCGTCGGTGCCTTCGACCAGCATGTAACGCTTTCCCGTTCGCTCATCTTCGGTGTGGAGAAGGACGCGGCCAGCAACGCTCTGTAGCTGGCGGAATGTCGTGACCTGGAGAGGAAGCCGCTTGTCGGAAAGTAGCGCGCCGTGCGCCGCGAGCATCTTTTGCCGGTCGCCGCTCTCTTGCAGCGTACGAAGCAGATTTTCAAAGTCTGACTGTACGCTCCATTGGTGGGGCCCAACGAACTGCGCGAGGCCCATTTTTTGAAGGTGCATGAGTCGAGCGGAAAGATGTGTCTGGAGTTGCCGGGCAGATTCGGACAATGATCCATCGTCGGGATTCGCAGTTACCAGAAAATGGGAAGAGGAGCCATCGTTACTCCATTGGAGGATTCGGTCTAGCTGTGTGTATCGGGTTTGTATTGTTTCGCGACGGCGTGCCTCGTGAGCATCCGCTGGAGAGCGATAGCCCAGTACTTCGGTAGCGATTTCTTCAGCACGTTCGCGCAGTCCTCCGCGAACGTATTCCCTGGGCAGGCGAAGCGTGATTTTCTTATTGTCCACTCCTCTAAGGGCGATGTGAACGTGGGGATGCTCGGTATTGTGATGAACAGCGGCGACCCATTCGAGCTTAGCGCCCAGATCTTGTTCCATCCGGTGCATCAGCTCGCGAGCGTATTGCCGGAGGTCCAAGCGGTCGCCAAACTCGGGAGACACAATGATCTTGAAAAGCCGCTCGTCTCCGGCCGTCTGCCAGTTATCGAGCGTCGCTGCGATGTTCAGGTTCTGCTCGATAGCGTTGAATCCCGCTTCTCTGGCTTTCCCACGCTGTGTCGCGGTTTCGCGGGCCACATATTTTCCGTGCGCCTTCCACTGGCCAGGGCTCTTATTCGCGGAGTAGCTCACCCGAACGGCTACGCGCTGATTGAAGGTACGGTGCGCACGGGTCCCGGCTACAATTCCCGTGCCGCGAGTCTTCTGTCCACGCTTCGACATCTGGACGATGCGAAGCATGGATCGCAAAATACCCGCATGTCTACGCGGGCTTTCGTTTGAGCCGTGTTTTGATTTTCTCGGACGTAATCGAATTACGGGTTCGTCATTCATCGCTAACCATTCCCTTGAGAGTGTCTCTGTTCTTGTTCGAGATCCCTTCTGCGGCAGCGCGCACCAGCTTTTCGTAGCGCAATCTTGCACGGACCCGGGCTGCTGGTAGGGCGTCTTCCGGAGGTTCGACCACGCACGTGATGACGTATTTCAGAAACACATCGGTTAGAGCAACCTGCGCGTGCGCGAGTGTCTGAAGGCCCTGGACCTGCTTCGCCAGGTTTGTGAGCGTGGCTGCCACGCGCGCCTCGAACTGTTCAGTCGCTTCCGTGTTAGCGCCTTGCCGAATTTCGTGCTCGCAAGCCGCAATAAGAAATGCTTGTTCGGAATTGAAGCCACGTTCCTTGACGGCTGCCCGAACTTGATCCCGCATTTCGGCGGTCGGGTATCGAAAACTTCGCCGAATGCCTTTCCGATTCATATAAATGCCCCCTTTCGACTGTGGCGCCACTGTGGCACCACGGTCTGCTCGATCTGATGCCGCACAAACTCCAAGACACAAAAGAAGTTAAGTCGGCAAAACCCCACGAAGTGGCGCCGCCCCTTTATGTTCCAATACCGGTGACTTTCGCCGAGAACCCGCCTGCATTTCATGCACGCTGCTCCTAGTTCTGTTGAAGAGTGTGAACTCGACGTAAAAAGTGTTGAATCGCTTGTCTCGCACGTGCGCAAACGTTCAGGAATGCGGGAGTCTGGTAGGCCATGCGGGACTTCAGATTCATTCGTGCTTTACTAGCGCACCTCATGGTGCTATATGTACAGTAGGCTCAAGAACTATGTCAACGCAAAAAGACTACCGCCGCTGTTTGGAACAACTCGCCGCCGCTCCTCCGAAGAGAAAGGCACCGCTCATTCGGTCTCTTCTTCCGGGAATAGACGCGGCGCTAGCCGCGGGGCAGAGTCTCAAAGACATTTGGGAAGCATTGGAAACCGAAGGGCTAAAAGTGAGCTACCACACTTTCCACATGGCGGTATGGCGCGCCCGAAAAAAACCAACCGCAAACGACGGCTGGGGAAAAAAGGACGAGACTTCTGGACCGTTTGCGTTGGGAGAACGGGAAGTGGAAGCAGTTGAAGCGAGAGACCCGCTAGCGAATCTAAAACGGCTCGAAGAAAACAGACCGGGTTTTCAATGGCGAGGTACGCAGAAGTTGCGAAGGCTTGTTCATGGAACGGAGGACTCGAATGACAAAGACAAACGCTAACGGAAACGGTGGCACCTCGGTGCACATCTCATTGCAAGGCAAGGGCGGCGTGGGAAAGAGCCTGATATCAGCGATCCTGTCGCAGTATTTGTTGTCGAAAGGGCACGACGTGCGCGGAATTGATGCGGACCCCGTGAACCAAACGCTTGCCGAATATCGCGGGTTAACGGTGACCCGCCTCAATCTGTTGAAAGAAGGAAGCGTGGACCAGCGTGAATTCGACCTGCTCATGGAACGATTCTTGACAGAAACAGGCACGTTCGTTGTGGATACCGGTGCGTCCACCTTTATCCCGTTGTGGCATTACTTCCTGGAGAATCAGGCGCTCGATTATTTGCGCGAGAAAGGCAAGCGAGTGTTCATACATTCTGTGATTACCGGGGGTCAATCGCTGAACGATACGCTCAGCGGATTCGAGCAACTCGCAGAAACAACACGGGAGAAGAATTTAGTGGTCTGGTTGAATGAATATTTCGGTGCGGTGCTGCAGGACGGGGCACCATTCAGAGAGATGGCCGTGTGCAAAAAGCATGCCGGTAAAGTGCATGGCTCTGTGGGAATCGCACGACGCACCGCGGACACCTTTGGCAGAGATATGGAAGAGATGATTTGCCAGAAAATGACATTTGATGAGGCGCTGAGTGGAGATGCATTCACAATCATGGCGAAGCAGAGGCTGCGCGTGGTGCAGCGTGACCTCTTCGAGCAGTTGGATGCAATCCCATTCGCTTGAGGGAGAGGTCGATGAGAACCGGAGTCGCGCTGGACTTGAAACGTATAACAGCGGAAGTCGCTGCACGTCATGGAATGCTGGTTAGCCCGGATGATCCGGCGATGCTCTTGGTCACGATGAATGAACTGGTCTTGGAGCAAGTGATCCGCAATATCGAAGCGCACATGGAAGACATGGTTGCTGGCATAGAAGTAGGCCTCCGCTCGGCGCAACACGAAGCGATGGGAAGCATTGAAGAAGAAGCGCGAAGAGCTGGGAGCGCAGTGCGTGAGGAGATTCAGAAGGATATCGAAGCTGGGCGATTGCACGCGAGAGAGCTGATTGTCGAAATAAACCGCGCTTACTCGCGATCAGCGGTGCGCCGCTGGGTTGCCGTAGGTATCGTCGCCGCGAGCTGCCTTCTAATCTTAGGTGTTAGCTTGGGAGTCCTGCTTGCCAGGGTGTTGAAATGAGATCGTTCCTCGCACTGATGTTCTATATCGACTACAAATGCAGCACGCAACCGGGATTTCGAAGAACGTTTTTGGTGTTTACGCTTATCTTCCTATTTCTCTTGTGGTCGCCATGGCGTCCGTTGCTTTGCCCGATATTCGGGGTTTGCCGTGCTTCCGTTGTGCGTGCGGACACTGTTAAAGCCAAACCTTCGCACATGAAAGTCAGATGGCATCTTTAAGAAAACGAAGAAGGCATGGAGGACGTGAAGAAGGGTCGTGTGCGTCCGGCTCGTGAAGCTCCAGGGTGTGTCAGTCGTTCCACAATCGCCTTCGACCCTGGTTGGGATTATAACCACATTGGCTTCTACCTCGATAGCTTATAGCTTTCATCGTATTTTAGTCAAAAGTACTTGACAAAGAAATGCTCGCGCAAGTATATACGTCGCCATTCTCAGTCGATTGCAGTCAGGCCCTCGCTGCAAGACGAATGACCACTATGGTCGCTCGCT
>Ga0207646_10004936_pt1 | contig 14269 bp, 13 predicted proteins | sample KBSK5502metaG_FD_184343 | JGI IMG/M metagenome (GOLD analysis project Ga0207646, IMG submission 184343) | Corn, switchgrass and miscanthus rhizosphere microbial communities from Kellogg Biological Station, Michigan, USA - KBS K5-50-2 metaG... | ecosystem: Host-associated > Plants > Roots >... | reverse complement strand
GACGATCCCAGCGTGCCGGTTCGCGAGGCGGCGACCTGGGCGCTGGCGCACATCAAGGGTGGCTTCGAGCACATGACGCTTATGGATTCACCGCCTAAGGTGCTCGTCCAGACGAAGGCGCTCTATCCGCCAACCGCTTTCAAAGACAAGCTCGCGGGCACGGTAATGATCGAGATTCTCATCAGCGAGCTGGGAAACGTGGCTCATGCAGAGATACGCGAGTCCGTGCCCGGCCTTGACGAGGCAGCTCTTGCGTCCGTTCGCGATTGGCGGTTCGAGCCGGCGACGCGAGGCGGCAAGCCGGTTGCATGCGTTGCATTCGCACCCGTGGTGTTCCGTTATTACTAGGCTCAAACAGAACGTGGCGCTGCCGAACGACCACATGGAGCTGACGGCGCCGGCGACGATGAAGCGCCGCAGACTGATCCGGGTGTTCGGCAGAGAAAAAGGCCGTAGGTTGGGAGTCACCGCGACTCACGACCTTCGACCGCAAGCTCAAGCTCGATCCGGCCCGCCTGGCCGCGGCATTCCGATAGCTAGTGCCGGTCGCTCCGCCGCGCACTACTCGCTGGTGATCTACCGATCCACGGTCGCTCCCATCGGCGGCCGTGGCGAACTCGTTCCAGGACGAGTTGGCTGTCGACGGCCGTAGAAGAGCTCGGCCTCGTAATTGTTGTGGGCCCGACAACGAAGCTCCATCGTCTCCACGGTGGCCTCGCCGCCCACCCCATACGGATCCAGGTGATGGAACTCGGCAAAGGACCGCTCGTTGCAGCGGCGACCCCCTTTGCTTACGAAGGCGCAACGCCCGCCGTCGCGGATCCAGACCGCACGCTTGACCTTCGCCGCGACGTACCTCGCGCCGGGGGCCGCACCGCGGCTGGCCCGCGGCCGGTCGGTCGCGGCGAACTTCCTGCGGGCCAGACCCTCCAGCAGCACGGTGAGCGCCCGGTCGATGATCTGCGCCGTGTCTCCGGTCGGAACCGCGTGTCGCAGCAAGTCCTGGGCCAGCCGTAGCTTCTCGCACGTCTCGGCGCTCGCCGTGAACCGGATCTCATAGCGGTCCGGCGCCAGCGGGGCAACGACCGCACGCCGCGTCGCGGGCGCCGGAAGCGCAGGAACCGGCGCGGACGCTGCCGTCACGGGTGCACCCGCTGACGTCGTGCTTGCCGGAGGCGTACTCGCCGCCGCCAGGGGTTGCGTTGGCACTCCTCTGGGCGCGGGGAGCTTCCGGACCGAAAAGGCGACATCCGGCTGTGGGAAACGCTGGGCCAGCAACTCCTCGACCGCACGCCTGCTCTTGCCGGACGCGGCGGCAAGGAGTTCTTGGTAATTGTCGGCCGTCAGGTGCGAGGCGAGGACGCGCACCGTCGTGATGTTCAGAGAACCCTCGGCGAGCCGGTCGAGGATGACGGGGAACCGCCTCGCCGCGCGTGCCGCCTCGATGCGGTTGTACGCCTCGGCTTCGGACAGGCGCAGAACTTCCATGCAGTACGTGAACAGCGACGAGAACCCCGCGCTCAGGTAGAGCCGACGAGCGTCGAGCTCCGCCAGGTGGGCGATGAGATGGGCGGCTGCCTCGCGCTCGCGGCCGGCGAGGGACTTCACCTCGGCCACGAGCTCGGCGTCCGAGAGGTGGGATGGGATGTTGATCTTCATGGTGTCCTTCATATCATATCAGCTTACTTTAGGAGGTCCGTTTCCAGATGGCGCGCCATCTGCCGTCGTGTCTCTCTGCAAAATGTGTGTTGCTCTAGACGTGCCGCTGGTGGCCTCCATCGGCGCGGTGGCGGACTCGTTCCAGAACGAGTTGGGTCGCCGGCGGCCTACCGGATCTCGGCGCCCCCGCGGCGGTTGTCCTGCACGAAGCGTCTCCGCGCCGGCATCTCCACCTTGGGCAGCGTCTCCGCCGTCATCACCGCGTCCCTGGGCACGATGCCGTTCAGGAACAGCAGGTAGGCGACCAGGCTGTACACCTCGTCCGGAGCGAGCGAGCCGGGCACGGCCTGGGGCATGGCGCGGGAGATGTAGTCGTACAGCGTCGTCGCGTAGGGCCAGTAGTTGCCGATGGTGCGCTTCCCGAGCAGGGCCGCATCCCTCCCGAACGGGAAGCCGTCGGCCGGCTCGCGCCCGACGAGGGCATCGTACTGCCCGCCCTTGCCGTCCGGCCCGTGGCAGACCGCGCATTGGGCCGCGTAGAGCGCGGCACCCTCCGCGACGGTGCCGCGCCCTGCGGGCAGGCCTCTCCCGTCGGGCATCACGTCGATGTCCCACGCGCCGATCTCGGCCGGGGTCGCCTTGCGCCCGAATCCGAAGCGCGCCGGCAGCGGCTCCGACGCGGCCTGCCCGTGCTCGCCCGGAATCGCGGGAGGGGCCGGCGTCGCCGCTCGCCCCGGCGCGCCCTGTGCGCGGCTGCCGCCACCGGAGCACGCCAGCGTCGAAACCGACGCGAGCCCGACGAGCGCCGCGGCGAGCCGGCTCACGAAGAGGCGAGCCCGAAGAGCACTCGGCCGTCGGGCCGTACCTTCCAGGAGCGGATGTTGTTCAGATGATAGTTCGTGCCCGCTCCCCGGGCCGCGACGAGCTGCTCCAGCGTGGGCTGGACGTAGCCGGTCTCATCGGTGGCGCGGCTCATGAGGACGGCCTCGCCCCCCTTCCAGTTCCAAAGGAAGCGAAAGCGCGTGTGGCACTTGGGCAACACGGGGTCGTCGAGGTCGGCCCGCGCCCATCGCCTTCCGCCGTCCGTGCTCACGTCGACGGCGGCGATCCGGCCGCGGCCGCTCCAGGCCAGTCCGGAGATCTCCCACCATCCCTTTTGCGGGAGCACGAGAGGGTAGGCGGGGAACGTGATGATCGACTTCGCGTCCATCTCGAAGCTGAACATGCGGGCGGTGCAGTCGGCCAGCGGATCCGTGTACTTCGAGGTCTCCTCCCGGGTCATGAACGGCTGGTCCGCGACCTCGATCCGGCGCAGCCACTTGACCTGCGTGTTCCCCTCCCAGCCGGGAAGCAGGAGCCGGGCCGGATAGCCCTGCTCCGGCCGCAGCGGCTCGCCGTTCTGGGCGTAGGCGACCATGGCGTCCTCCCAGGCCTTGGCGACAGGAATGCTGCGAGCCATCACCGCGGCATCCTGTCCTTCGGCGAGGAACCAGCGGGCGCCGGGTTCGACGCCCACCTCCCGGAACAGGATCGACAGCGGCACGCCCGTCCAGTTGCTGGTGCTGGTCAGCCCATCCACTTGCTGCGGGGTGCTCTCCTTCTTGATCTCCCGGTAACCCGGACCGCCGTTTCCGGAGCACTCCAGGAAGCAGATCTGCGACCGCGACGGGAACCGTTCGAGGTCGCCCAGCGTGAATACGGTCGGATGCGCGACCATGCCGTGGACGAGCAGGCGGTAGCGCTCGGGGTCGATGGCCGGCACGCCGGCATGATGGCGTTCGAAATGGAGGTCCGAGGGTGTGATGATCCCCCGCAGGTCCTGCAGGGGCGTCTCCGATTCGCCCGACGGCAGCCTTCGATTCACGCGGCGCTGCGGCTGCTCGAAGGGCGAGCGCTGGCCCAGCTCGCTCGGCGGCGCTCCCAGCACTTTTGTCGGGTCGTCGGGGACGCGCGGGCGCGGCGCACCCGCCGCGTCAGCCTCGGTCGTGCGGGGCGGCGCGAAAGCGGCCGCTCCGCCCAGGCCCGCGGCCCTCATCAACCAGTCGCGACGACGAATCATCGGGGAGCGCACCGGAGCCATCCGTGAGAGCCGTCTAGGGTATAGCCACCCCGAGGCATTCCGCCACCGCGGCGGCCAGGGTCTTCTCGGCTTTGAGCTTGTCCGTCCACCTCACGGCGATGTCCTCGTACTTCGTCGCGACGTCGCCCAGCCATCTCCGGAGCTCGTTCTCGCTGCGAAACTGCTGCGCCTCCAGCAGCCACGGGTCCTTGTCCGCCGACCACAACATCGCCGAGATACGCGGCTCGTTCCTGGGTCCGGGCTCCGACCGGTCCACCATGAGCAGAACGGGCATGCAGTGCCCCGATTGTAGCGACGCCGGCGCTTCAGTGGGGGCTCGCCGCCGATTCTCGCTCCGCTGAGCTAGAATGCCACGCTGGCCGTATATCCGGGAAAGACAAGGAGTTGAACGGAATGCCCAAGATCGTCTCCATCGTGCTCGGCCTCGCGTGCCTGGCCGCTCCGGCCGGGGCCCAGACCGCGGACGAGCTCGTGAACAAGAACGTCCAGGCCAAGGGCGGCATCGAGAAGATCAAGGCGATCCAGACGCTGCGGATGAAGGGACGGCTGAACCAGGGCGGCTTCACCGCCCGGGTGGGGCAGGAGCTGAAGCGTCCCGAGATGCTGCGCTCGACGTTCACCGTCCAGGGCATGACGGCCATCCAGGCGTACGATGGGCAGACCGGCTGGCAGATCTCGCCCTTCCAGGGCCGCAAGGACCCGGAGCTGCTGGGGGAGGACGACCTGCGCGACCTCGTCGAGGACGCCGACATGGACGGACCGCTCGTCGACTACAAGGCGAAGGGGAACGCCGTCGAGTACCTCGGTCACGACACCGTCGACGGCGACGACGTCTACCGCCTCAAGTGCACGCTGAAGAACGGCGACATCGTGTACTACTACCTCGATCCCGACAGCTCCCTCGAGATCCGAACCGAGAGACAGCAGTTCATCCGCGGCGCCGTGCGGGAGCGCCAGACCGACCTTGGCTCCTACAAGCCGGTCGCGGGGGTCATGTACCCCTACTCGATCGAGAGCGGCCCCAAGAACAACCCGGCCGTCCGGGCCAAGATCACGATCGAGAGCATCGAGGCCAACGTCCCGATCGACGACGCGGCCTTCAAGATGCCCAAGCCTGCCGTGAAAGGATCCTAGCGACATGAGAGACCGCGACCACCTCGTGAACCCGGTCGGGACGTGGGCCACGGCGGGAGCGCTGCTGATGGCGACCGCGGCCGCCGCGCAGGCGCCCGTCCGCTACGACGCCGGGACCATCTCGGGGCTCCCGGCCCGCAACATCGGCTCCGCGGCCATGAGCGGACGCATCGCCGCCCTCACCGCGGTCGAAGACGGCGGCCGGCTGACCGTCTACGTGGGCTCGGCCAGCGGCGGGGTGTGGAAGTCGATCAACGGAGGCACCACGTTCAAGCCGGTCTTCGACAAGGAGAGCGTCCAGTCCATCGGCGCCGTGGCGGTGGATCCCTCCAACCCGAAGAACGTCTGGGTCGGCACCGGCGAGTCGTGGACGCGGAACAGCGTGTCGGTGGGCGACGGGATCTACAGGTCCACGGACGGCGGCGAGAACTGGACGAACGTCGGCCTCAAGGACTCGGAGCGCATCTCGCGGATCCTCGTGGACCCGAAGGACGGCAACACCGTCTACGCCTGCGCGACGGGCCATCTGTGGGACGACAGCGCCGAGCGCGGCGTCTACAAGACCACCGACGGCGGGAAGACCTGGCGCAGGGTACTGGCGGGGGCGAACCTCTCCACCGGCTGCGGCATGCTCGCCATGAGCAGCCTGGACTCCCGCACGATCTACGCTTCGACGTGGGACTTCCGGCGACAGGGATGGACCTTCCGCTCGGGCGGGCCCGGCAGCGGGCTCTTCAAGTCGACCGACGGCGGCGAGCGCTGGACCGAGCTGACGCCGGCGAGCAGCAAGGGCCTGCCCGACAAGCCCTACGGCCGCATCGCGGTCGCGGTGGCGCCCTCGAAGCCGCAGGTCGTGTACGCGATGATCGAGTCGAAGAAGAGCGGGCTCTTCCGCTCGGACGACGGCGGCGCGAGCTGGAAGGCGCTCGACGCCAGCCAATACATGGTCTGGCGGCCCTTCTACTTCGCCCACCTCGTCGTGGATCCGAAGGACGAGAACAAGGTCTTCAAGCCGGACGGGCCCCTGCTCGTCAGCGTGAACGGCGGCAAGAGCTTCAGCGTCACCTCCGAGAACGCCCACGGCGACTTCCACGACGTCTGGATCGATCCCGCCAATTCAAACCTGGTCCTGACCGGAGACGACGGGGGATTCTGGCGCAGCGCCGACGGGGGCACGCGCTGGGAGCACCTGATGAACCTGCCCGTGTCGCAGTTCTACCACGTGAGCGCCGACGCGGCCGATCCCTACCGCGTCTATGGAGGGCTGCAGGACAACAGCTCCTGGGTGGGCGATTCGTCGTACCCGGGCGGCGTCACCAACTCGCGCTGGGAGAACATGTACGGCGGCGACGGCTTCTGGATGTTCGAGGACCCCGCCGATCCCGCCTACGTTTACGCGGAGGCGCAGGGCGGCGAGATCGGCCGCGTGAACCGCTTCACCCACGAGGTGCGCAGCATCAAGCCTTACGCCCAGTACGGCGAGAAGAAGCTGCGCTTCAACTGGAACACGCCGATCCACGTGAGCCCGAACGAGAGGGGCACGATCTACATCGGCGCCCAGTTCCTGTTCCGCTCGCGCGACCACGGCCAGTCGTGGGACCGCATCTCGCCGGACCTCTCCACCAACGACCCCGAGAAGCAGAAGCAGGAGGAGTCGGGCGGAGTCACCATCGACAACTCCGCGGCCGAGATGCACACGACCATCTATTCGATCAGCGAGTCGCCGAAGAACGGCCAGACGATCTGGGTGGGCACCGACGACGGGAACGTGCAGCTCACGCGCGACGGCGGCAAGACGTGGACGAGCCTCGTCGGCAACGTCACCGGCATCGCCAAGAGCTCCTGGGTGTCCTGGGTGGAAGCGAGCCGCTTCGACGAGGGCACTGCCTACGCCGCGTTCGACCGCCACACCTACGGCGACATGAAGCCGTACTGCTACAAGACGACCGACTACGGCCGGACCTGGACGGCGCTGCCGGTGCAGGAGAACGGCGTCCGCGGTTACGCGCACGTCATCCGGGAAGACACCCAGGATCGCGACCTGCTCTTCCTGGGCACCGAGCTCGGCCTGTGGATCTCCGTCGACAGTGGCCAGCACTGGGCGCAGTACAAGGGCGCGAGCTTCCCGGCCGTCGCGGTGCGCGACCTCGTCGTCCATCCGCGAGAGTCCGACCTCGTTCTCGCCACTCACGGCCGGGGCATCTGGGTCATCGACGACATCAGCCCGCTGCGCGGGCTCGACCCGGCCGTGATGGCGCAGACGGCGGCCTTCGTCCCCGGCCGTCCCGTCGTCCAGTACATGGACACGCAGGGCGGCTGGGCGGAGGGCGATGCCACCTACACCGGACCCGGCCGGCCGCGCGAAGCGCTCGTCACCTACTACCAGAAGACCCGGCATGTGTTCGGCGACCTGAAGATCGAGGTCCTCGACGCGGCCGGCCAGCTCGTCGACACCGTGCCGAGCGCCAAGCACCGCGGCCTGAACCGCGCTGGGTGGTCGATGCGGCTGAAGCCGCCCAAGGTGCCGCCCGCGGCCAGCGCCCTCTTCGGCGCCGCCTTCGGCCCCCGCGTCCTGCCCGGTACCTACACCGTGAAGATGACCAAGGGCGACCAGGTGTACACGACGAAGCTGGACGTGCTGATCGACCCGCGGGCCAAATACACGGCGGAGGAGCGCCGGGCGCAGTTCGAGCTGGTGAACCGGCTGTCGCAGCTGCTCAACCACATGAGCTGGGCGGTGGACGCGATCATCGCCGTCCGCGACCAGGCGCACGAGCGGGCGGCCAAGCTCGGCAAGAGCGACCCGCTCGCGCGGCAGCTCACCTCGCTCGCTCGGTCCGCCGACGCCATCCGGTCCAAGATCGTGGCCACCAGGGAGGGGGGCATGATCACGGGCGAAGAGCGCCTGCGCGAGTACCTGGGCGGGCTCTACGGTGACGTCAACGGATACGACGGCCGGCCGACCGCGTCGCAGGTGGCCCGGACCGAGGCGCTCGGCCGGGAGCTGGAGGACGTCATCCGCGAGTTCAACCAGCTCACCGGCCGGCAACTGCCCGAGATCAACCGCGGCCTGGCCGGCAAGCGCCGGGAGCCGATCCGCGTCATCCCGGAGGCGGAGTGGCAGAAGCAAGACGGAGGCGGCGGCGCCCCGGCGGCCGCCGTATGGCTACGCCGCAGCTGAAGGGAGGATCGTATCGGGGCCGCGTCCTCCCGCTCGTGGCGGTCTGCCTCGCGGTGGGATGCCACCACGAGGGCTCGACGGCGCCGACGGCCCTGACGCCCTCACCCACGCCCCCGGCCGCGCCGGCGCCCGCGCCCCCTCCCACGCTCCCGCCCGCGCCCACGCAGCCCGTCTCGCTCTCGGTGAAGCTGAACCCGAACCCGCCCTCCGGTGCCGCGCCCTTCACCCTGAACGTGAGCCTGTGCGGCTCGCGTCCCTCGCCCCCGGTGGACGGCTACCCGCTGACGTTCACGCTCGCATGGGGAGACGGCCGCCTCCACACGCGATACTTCTGTCGCGACGACCACACGTACGACACGGCGGGCGTATACCGGGCCACCTTCTGCGCCACGGACGGCATCGACGGCCACGAGTCGTGCGCGAGCTTCCGGGTGAAGGTCGACTGAGCGACGTCTGGATACGAGCGCCCATGTTGGGCGGACATGGGGTGAGCACGATGGGTAAGCGAGGGAGCCCGGCCAGACGCGGCACAACGTGGTCGACGCTGTGCAAGCTTGCGATGAAGCTGCCCGGGGTGGAGCGACTCCTCGAGCAGGCCTGGCGACTACAGGCCCCGAAGAGCCTCCTGCTCGGAGCGGACCTTCCTGGAGTTCCATCACGTTCATCCCCCCGCGGCGTGGGGGGGGCCGGCTCTCGCTCCGTAATTGTCTCTGAGCGATCTTCTAATGAGTCGAGCCCGCCGCCGCGGCCAGCTCGTCCAGGAACGCGCTCCACGCCTGCCAGTAGGAATCGCCGCCGATGAGGTAGGTGTCGTTGTGCCCGGCGCCCGGGATGGGGAAGAACTGCTTGGGCTCGGGCGCGGCGTCGAACAGCCGCCGCCCCTGCGCAAAGGGCACCGTCGTGTCGCGATCGCCGTGCAGGACGAGCAGCGGCATCCGCAGCCCGCCGATCTTGGCCAGATTGTCGTAACGCGTGCGCAGCAGGCGGCCGACGGGCAGGAAGGGAAGCACGCTGCCGGCCATGTCGGCGATCGACGTGAACGGAGCCTCGAGCACGAGCGCGCGGGCGGGCACTTCGAGCGCGAGCTGTAGCGCGACGGCGGCGCCGAGCGACTCGCCGAAGATGATGAGGTTGCCGGGTGCGACGCCCCGCGCCGTGCTCAGGTAGCGATGGGCGGCGCGGGCGTCCCGGTACGTCCCCTGCTCGTCCGGAGCGCCCTCGCTGAGCCCGTAGCCGCGGTAGTCGAAGAGGAACACGTCGGTCCTCAGCTTCGCGTGCATCAGCATGGCCCGGTCCAGGCGGTGGCTGATGTTTCCGGCGTTGCCGTGGCAGACGAGCACCGTGAAGCGCGAGCCCTCCACGGGCAGGAACCAGCCGTGGAGGGTGACGCCGTCCTCGGCCACGAGCCGCGCCTCCTCGTAGCGCAGGCCGAGCTCCTTCGGCGTCACCTCGAGGGCGCGGAACGGGAAATAGATCAGCCGCTTCTCGAAGAGCACGGGCACCACGAGGAGGCCGACGATCAGGACCGCGAGGAAGATCAGCAAGCGCCGTTTCGGCGGGAAAACGCGCACGCGCGAACGCTAGCGCGGCATCGTCTTCGGGAGCAGCGGCCGGAGGGCCGCGTCCAGGGTGGCCTCGGTGGCGCCGATCTCGACGTCGGGGAAGAGGTACCACTGCTCGACGTACTCGGTCGACGCGCCCGGCTCGAGCCGCTGGAGCGGACCCAGCGACTCGAGCTCGACGAACGAGCCCTTCACGTAGGTCTCGCAGTTCGAGCCGTAATCCGGGTAGCGCGCGGCGTCGTCCCAGGGGACGCGCTTCACGAAGAGGGTGCGCCCGTGGTGGTAGGCGGCCCAGCCCTGCTTGTTGCCGATCCCGATCTTCTGCGGCTCGTTGCGGTCGGCCATCACGCGTACGCGGATGTACTTCGCTCCGATGGCGAAGCGCGGGTCGCTGAGGTCCGTGTAGGACCACATCACCAGCGGCCGCACCGGGAGAAGGTTGTGGGGCTGGTCGACGTAGGGCTCCTGCGGGAGGATGACCGTCCCCCCGCCGTTCATGATCGACATCGCCCATGCCGCCAGCTCCACCGGCCACAGGGTGCGGTTGGTGAGGATGTGCCGGACCGTGACGTGGGTGCCCGACGGATCGAGGGTGGCCGCCATCTCCTTCTGGATGCCGACCTTCGGCTCCACGGCCTGACGGAGACGGATCGTGCCGCCGGAGATGTCGCGCTCCACGCGCGCGTTGTCGGGCGAGTAGCTGCGGGGGCTTGCTTCGGGCGCGTGCCACAGGCGGTGCCCGCCCCGCGGCTTCCATTCGCCCAGGTCCGTGACGGACCCGCCCGGCGCCTCGCCGAGCACGTTCTCCTGGCCGACGAAGCCGTAGCGGGCGATGCGCGGGCCGAACGCCGTCGGCACCACGAGCTCGACCGTGCCGTTCGACAGGCGGTCGCAGTCGGGCTGATCGAAGCAGGCGACCTTGTCGACCTTCACCTGCGCGCCGGCGGACGCGGCGGCGAGCACGGCGCCGGCCCCCAGCGTGATGCAGCGGCGGATGAGCATCGTCGATCCCTCCTGTTGGCGCGGCCCCCCTTGACGGGGCGCTCCGAGTGTAGTCTCGTTGGCGGATTGGGCAAGGGGGCGCGATGAAGAGGCGCGATTTCGTCAGGACCGCCGCCACCGGCCTCGGGGCGGGAGCGGCCGCGCGCGCGGCGCTGGTGCGGGGGGCGGAGCGCGTCCCCCAGTCCATCCGCTTCGGCTACGCCGCCATCACCTGGGGCGGCAACGACCGCCAGGCCATCGACGACGTCGCCGCCCTCGGGTTTCCCGGCATCCAGCTCCGATCGAACATCGTTGCCCAGTTCGCCGACAAGCCGGCGGCGTTGAAGGAGCTCCTGCAGGCCCACGACCTGAAGATGGTCGCGCTCTCCAGCGGCGGCGTCAGCGTGACCGCGCCTCCCGAGGAGGAGTTCGTGAGGCACGAGCGCCACGCGGCCTTCGTGCGCGCCGTGGGGGGCCTCTACCTGCAGGTCACCGACGAGCTCCCCAAGGGGCGGCCGGCCACCGCCGCCGACCGGCGGACCCTGGGCGAGCGGATGACCGAGATCGGCAAGCGCAGCAACGATCTCGGCATCCTGCTCGGCTATCACAACCACATGAACAGCCTCGGCGAGAGACCGGATGAGGTCGACGAGATCCTCGCCGCCGCCGACCCGCGCTGCGTCCGCCTGGAGCTGGACGTGGCCCATTACACGCAGGGCGGAGGTGATCCGGTGAAGGCCATCGACCGCCATCACGATCGCCTGCTCTTCCTTCATCTCAAGGACGTGGAGGCGGTGCCGCCGGGGGCGGGCGTCGACTCGGCGCGGTCGTATCGCTTCGTGGAGCTGGGCCGTGGCCGGGTGGACCTGCCGGGCGTGTTCGCGGCGCTGAAGAGGGCGGGCTTCAAGGGATGGGCGGTGGTGGAGCTGGACGCGGTGCCCGACAAGACGCGCACGCCGATGGAGTCGGGACAGATCAGCAAGAGCTATCTGGAGAAGCAGGGCTTTCGGATCGAGGATGGAGGTCGCGCCTGATGAGGAACAGCGCTGGCGTCGCCATCGCGATGGTGCTGGCCGTGGGCAACGTTTCGGGAGCGGCGGAGGTGAAGGTCGTCCCCGACGAGGCCAGGCGGCGCGTCGACGTGACGGTGGACGGCAAGCCGTTCACCGCCTACATCTGGCCCGACACCCTCAAGAAGCCGGTGCTGTACCCGGTGCGCAGCGCGCGGGGCACGCTGGTCACCCGCGGGTGGCCGCTCGACCCGCGTCCCGGCGAGCGCATGGACCATCCCCACCACGTCGGGCTGTGGCTCAACTACGGCGACGTCGACGGCATCGACTACTGGGGCAACTCCGACGCGATGAAGCCCGAGGACCGGCCGCACCTGGGGACCATCCAGCATCGGCGGATCGTCTCCGCCCGGGGCGGCAAGGACCGGGGCGAGCTGCAGGTCGAGTCGGACTGGATCCGGCCCGACGGCACGACGGCGATCCACGAGAAGACGCGATACGTCTTCGGCGCCGCCGCCGACCGGCGCAGCATCGACCGCATCACGACGCTGACCGCCGGCGACAAGCCCGTCGTCTTCAACGACACCAAGGAGGGCATGATCGGCCTGCGGGTCGCGCGCGGCCTCGAGCAGCCGAGCAAGACGCCCGAGATCTACACGGACTCCCAGGGCCGCGCCACCACGGTGCCGGTGCTCAACAACGAGGGCGTGACCGGGTCGTATCTGAGCAGCGAAGGCAAGAAGGGCGACGACGTCTGGGGAACGCGGGGCCGCTGGGTGAGCCTCTCGGGAACGGTGGACGGCGAGCCGATAACCATCCTGATGCTGGATCATCCGCAGAACCCGGGCTTCCCGACCTACTGGCACGCGCGTGGCTACGGCCTCTTCGCCGCGAATCCCCTCGGGCAGAAGGTGTTCAGCAACGGCAAGGAGGAGCTGAAGTACACCCTGCCGGCCGGCCGATCGGCGACCTTCCGCCATCGGATCCTCATCCTGTCGGGGACGCCGACACCCGCCCAGACCGAAGAGCGCTATCGGGAGTTCACTTCGGCCGCGCCTTGAGCCCGCTCCGGCCGTGACGATCCACGTCGGACTCATCGGCGCCGGGAACATCAGCCAGACGCACGCGCGGGCCGCCGCGGCCATCCCGGGAGTCTCCGTGGCCGCAGTGCACGGCGCCAACGGCGCCAAGGCGCGTGAGCTGGCCGCGTCGTACGGCGCGGCCGCCTACGACCGGCTCGACGCGTTCCTCGACCACAAGCCGATGGACATGGTCGTCATCGGCAGCCCGTCGGGCGTTCATGCCGCCCAGGGCGTGGCCGCCGCCCGCCGCCGCCTGCACGTGCTCGTCGAAAAGCCGATCGACGTCACGACCGAGCGCGCCGACGAGCTGATCGCGGCCGCGGAAAGGTCGGGAGTGCGGCTGGGAGTCCTCTTCCAGGACCGGCTCAAGCCCGGCATCGTGCGGCTGAAGCAGCTCGTGGAGTCCGGCGGCCTCGGGCGCGTGCTGAGCGTCTCCGCCCGGGTGCCGTGGTACCGGCCGCCCGACTACTACCGGCTCTCGCGCTGGCGCGGGACGGCGGCCCTCGACGGCGGGGGCGCTCTCATGAACCAGGGCATCCACACCGTCGATCTCCTCCTGTGGGTGCTCGGCGACGTGACTCGCGTCCAGGCCCGGACCGCGACCCTGCTCCACGAGATCGAGAGCGAGGACACGGCCCTCGCGCTCCTGGAGTTCGCGAGCGGGGCCACGGGCGTCCTCGAGGCCAGCACGGCAACCTACCCCGGCTACCCGCGCCGTGTCGAGATCACGGGCACGGAGGGCACGGTGGTCCTCGAGCACGACCGCCTCGTCGCCGCCGACCTGCGCACGCCCCGCCCGGAGCTGCTCGGCGACGGGGGAGACGCCAACGCGAGCGCCTCGTCGCCGGTCGTCAGCGATGCGAGCGGCCATCAGCGGCTGATCGAGGACTTCCGGCGGGCGATCGAGACGGGATCGCGGCCGGCCTGCGATGGCCACGAGGGCCGGCGCAGCGTGGAGCTGGTCGAGGCCATCTACCGCTCGGCCCGCTCGCTCGCGTCGGAGCCGGTGGGAGGACGGCCGGACCGCCGCCGGCGCTGAAATCGGCGCGAGAACGGAGGACGACACGCCATGATCATCGGCGCGCATTCGATCATCTACAGCAAGGCCCCTCGGGCCGACCGCGTGTTTCTGCAAGAGGTGCTCGACCTGCCCCACGTCGACGTCGGGGAGGGGTGGCTCATCTTCGGGCTGCCGCCGTCGGAGGTGGCCGTGCACCCGTCGGACGAGAACGACGTCCACGAGCTCTATCTCATGTGCGACGACGTCGAGGCGTTCGTCGCGGCGATGAGCAAGCGCAACATCAGATGCGGCCCCGTGCGGAACCAGGGGTGGGGACTGCTCACGCAGGTGATGCTACCCGGCGGGGGGAAGCTCGGCGTCTACCAGCCCCGGCACGCGCGGCCCAAGCCGATGGCGGCGGGCCGCACCGCGCGCAAGGCCGCGACTCGGACCGGGAAGAGGACGGCGGGGCGACGCACCCGAAAGAGGGGGCGCGCACGGTCGTGAGATCGAGCCGTGCCCGGGGGCTCTCCGGCGCCCTCGCCCTGATGCTCGGGTTGATGGCGGCCCCGGCCGATCC
>Ga0207646_10004935_pt1 | contig 14270 bp, 11 predicted proteins | sample KBSK5502metaG_FD_184343 | JGI IMG/M metagenome (GOLD analysis project Ga0207646, IMG submission 184343) | Corn, switchgrass and miscanthus rhizosphere microbial communities from Kellogg Biological Station, Michigan, USA - KBS K5-50-2 metaG... | ecosystem: Host-associated > Plants > Roots >... | reverse complement strand
CTAGATACTCCCGGTCACGGGTCGATGACGATCGTGCAGGTGTAGGTGCCTGGCTTGAGGCCGTTAGCGGTCACCGTCACGGGGTCGCTCGGACCCTGCGGCGAGTTCCCGACACTCGCGTTGGACGAGTCCTGGCACGTGATCGTGGAGTTCGTCACTCCCGGTACCTCGGACGTGGCGTTCACGCTGATGTCGGTCAGCGGCGAATCGGTGAACGTCACGGCCGCTGGCGTGCCACTCGTGCAGCTGGCCGCCGTGGTCGGCGTCACGTCCTGCGACGTCGTGTCGATGGCGTAGCCCTGCGGTGCGGCCGTCTCGGTGACGGTGTACTTCGTGCCGATGGTCAGGCCGTCGAAGCACGCCTGGCCTTTCGCATCGGTGATCTTCGAGACGCCGTTCACCGTGAACGTGGCCCCGGCGAGCGGATGCTGGTTGCCATTCCCGGAGTTGTGATTCTTGGCGGTCTTGCTGACCAGGATCGCCCCCGACGCCTGGTTCTGATACGTGCAAGTGACGTGGCTGCCCGGGGTGACGGTGATGTCGGCCTGGAAGGGGTTAGTAGCGTCCTGCTTTCCGCTCGCGCCTGTGCCCGTTGCCGTGCAAGTCAGGCTTTCGAGCGAGAAGTTCGCCGGTTCCGCCCCCTCCGTGACGGTGTAGCTGCCCGCCACCACGTTGGTGCAGTCCTCGGTGTTGGCGGCGCTGTCGGCGTTGGTGTTCCCGTTGTCGTTCAGCGTGAAGCCGGATGGGGTCGGGTCGGTCGAGCAGTCCGGCGTGGTCGAACCGCTTGCCGGGTCGGGGATCGTCGAGGTGTAGCTGAAATCCTGGTTCAGGCCGCGCGGATCGGTGTGCTTGATGATCGTGACCGCGCCGCAGTTGCTGATGTTGACGGGCACGGGCGCGACGAAGTCCTTGACCTCGGAGCCGAACGACGCCGAGGCGCGGCTCTTCAGGAACACGCTGCCGAAGGCCTTGCAGGTTCCGGGCGGGAAGACGCCTGCTGCCGTCAGGTTGATGGCGGCCTCCCCGAAGGTCAAAGCCGCGAGGCTTCGCGGCGCGTTGGGGGCGATCGGGTCCGTCACGGTGCCGAGGTTGTTGACGGCGCCCTCCGAGTTTGCGCCGTTGAGGGTGACATGGTTGCCCCAACACGGCACCGTGTTGCTGGAGAAGCACTGGCTAGCCGGTCCGCTGGTCACCCACGTGAGCAGGCCGAGTGTCGGTCGGCCGCCGCCGTTGCTGAAGTCGAACGTGACGAGCAGGTCGCCGGCGGTCCTGTTGATCGTGTGCGGACCCGGGCTGCCCAGGCCGGGCGTTGTGGCCTGGTTGATCTCGAAGTCCATGTTGGCTGAGCCGAGGACGTTTGTCCGTTCCCACGCCAGGTACAGGAAGTTGCTGCCGCCGGCGAACTCAGACGCCTCGTAGAAGCGGGTGAGGTCGCTCTTGTTGGGCGGGATCGATCCGGTCACGACCGTGACGTTCGGATTGTCTTCCTTGGTGCCCTGCCCGAATGAGTTGTCGGAGGTGCCGCTGGGTACATCGATGCCGGCGCTCAGGCCGGCGACGTTCTGCCAGTCGGTCGTACCGAACGTTGTCGGGCTAGTCAGCAGGTTGCCGTCGCCGCCGGCGAAGGTGCTGCCGGACAGCGGCCCGACGCATGACTGAGTGGTGCCGTTCGCGGCGAAGTCACACCCGCTGGCATTGTCGGCGCTCGCCGCCGGGATGGCGATTCCGAATCCGAGGGTGACGGCGGCGATCACGACCGCCGCCCACCTTGGCCTGGTAAATTTGGGACGCGAGATTCTCATGTTCCCTCCCCGGAACAAGGATCTTGGGGCGGCGCCCTCCCCGGCGCCGCCCGCCATACGCCGACTCCGCCGGCGCTATGCCTCCCTTCTCATCGGTCGTTTGTTGCTCCTGTCCGTGTGGCGGGCACCCCCGGCCGCATCCCCTGCGTCACGCTGGGCAGCAGGTCAGCTGCCCGCGCCTGCGGCCGGCTCGTACGAGCCGGCCGTTCCCCAGTCGCGCGTACAAAAAACAGTCTGCAAAATACTACATAAAGTATATACATTGATCTATATAACTCAGAGCGATCGTAATGCTACTCTCCGGCCTAGAGTTAAGGAAGGGTTAATAAGAACTACTAATAGGTTTGGGATGAACTTTCAACGCGATTGCTACCAAGGCGCGCGTCGTAGGCGTTGTCTGGCTCAGCACATGCCCGTGGCGCTGACGTGGCGTCGGCTTGGGACGCGACACGCCGGTCAGATGATTAGGTACGCGGCGACGTGCTAGTTACGGTGTGAAGCATGGCGACTCGTGCGCCCAGGGGTACGGCGCGCCCGAACGGCGGTTCCGGGAGCCGCAAGCGCGCCGCCGGCGCGTCACAACGCCCGCGTTCGAACGCGGCGACCGGCCGGGGCGCTCGCAGCGCGGCAGGCCGGTCAGGCGCGGGCCGCGGGAGCGCGCGGACCGGGACCGGCACGCGGCGCGGCGGCACGCCCTACTATCGTCGCCGCAGCGGCTCGACGTCGGCGCGACGATCTCCCGCCGGCGGCCTGCGGGCGTCCAGCAACCCGTTCGTGATCTTGATCGGCTGGATCGTCGCGGGGATCGCGGCGGTCTGGATGGAGCTGGCGGGCGGCGTCGGCTTCGTCCTCCGCCGGTTCGGCGACAGCGCGCGCGAGCTTGATCCCGCGCATCGCAGGGACGGTGCCGGGCTCGCCGTGCTGGCCGCCGCGATCGTCGCGGCGGGAACCGCGTGGTGGCGGCTCGGCACGCCGGTGGGCAGAGGGCTGACGGCACTCATCCGCGGCACCTTCGGGATCGGCTCGTGGACGCTGCCTATCCTGCTGGCCCTGCTGGCCTGGCGGCTGCTGCGGCACCCGGACAAGAACGCGCACACGGGCCGGATGGTGGTGGGCTGGACGACCTTCCTCGTCGGCGCGCTCGGCATCGTCCACATCGCGCTTGGCAGCCCGGGGCCGGCAGCCGGCACAGCGGCGATGCAGTCGTCCGGCGGGATGATCGGCTTCGCGATCTCGGCTCCGCTCCAGACGCTGCTGACCACGTGGGCGGCGATCCCGCTACTGGCGCTGCTCGCCGCGTTCGGCGTGCTGGTGATCACCGGCACGCCGCTGCACCGGATTCCCGAGCGCTTCGCCGAGCTTGTGTTCCTCGTCCGCGGGGCGAGGGGCATGACCGAGGAGCTGGTCGATGATGCGCAGTCCGGGTCCGGCGGGCTGGCCACGCCGCGGCTCGGCAGGCGGCGGAACTCAGGCGCGATCGAGGCCGGCGAGCACGACCGGCCTTATGACACCCCCCTGCTCGGCGGGCTGGTTCCGCGCGGGTCGGCGGGCAGGGCGGTCCGGCCTAGCACGTCGGGCCAGCGCGCCGGCGGCCAGGCCGGGACGCCTGCGGAGCCCGCCGCGCAGGCGGGCGTGGCTGCCAGCCGCTCAGCCGACGACGAGGTCATCGCCGAGGCGCTGGCTTTCGGCGCGCCTCACCCAGCGCCGCATGGATTCGCTGGCCATGGTTATGGCGGTCAGGACGGCGGTGCGCTCGGAGCGCGCGGCCGGGCAGTCGCGGCCTCCGGCGGGGCGACGTCCAGCGCTGAGGCGTCCTGGCGGAGGTCCTGGTTCGGCGGCGACGACGCCGACGGTGAGCCGGCCGGCCAGGGCGGGCGCCCCGGCGCGCGCGAGCCAGGGAAGGCCGGACGCGGCGAGCAGCTGACGCTGACCAGTACGAGCTCGTCGAGCTACACGCTGCCGCCGTCGGCGCTGCTCAAGCCGGGTACGGCGCCCAAGGCCAGGACCCGCGCCAACGACGTGATGGTCGAGGCGCTGACCATGGTGCTCGAGCAGTTCGAGGTCGACGCCCAGGTCACCGGGTTCAGCCGGGGCCCGACCGTGACCAGGTACGCGATCGAGCTCGGGCCCGCCGTCAAGGTCGAGCGGGTCACCGCGCTGTCGAAGAACATCGCCTACGCCGTGAAGAGCGCCGACGTGCGGATCCTGTCGCCGATCCCCGGCAAGTCGGCGATCGGCATCGAGATCCCGAACACCGACCGCGAGATCGTCAGCCTCGGCGACGTGCTCCGTTCGCCGGTCGCCGAGAGCGACCACCACCCGATGGTGGTCGGGCTTGGCAAGGACGTCGAGGGCCGAACCGTTGTCGCAAACCTCGCAAAGATGCCTCATATGCTCATAGCGGGGGCTACTGGGGCAGGGAAGTCAACGTGCATTAATGGACTCATCACCTCGGTCTTGATTCGGGCGAACCCGGACGAGGTCAGGATGATCTTGATCGACCCCAAGCGCGTCGAGCTGACGGCGTACTCGGGCATCCCGCACCTGATCACCCAGATCATCACTAACCCGAAGCGCGCCGCCGACGCGCTGCAGTGGGTCGTCGGCGAGATGGACCGGCGGTACGACGACCTGGCGGCATCCGGGTTCCGGCACATGGACGACTTCAACAAGGCGGTCAGGGCCGGGAAGGTGACCGCCCCGCCGGGCAGTGAGCGGGAGTACGTTCCCTACCCCTACCTGCTGGTGATCGTGGACGAGCTCGCGGATCTCATGATGATCGCGCCGCGGGACGTGGAAGACGCGATCGTCCGGATCACGCAGCTCGCCAGGGCGGCCGGCATCCACCTGGTGCTGGCCACCCAGCGCCCGAGCGTCGACGTGGTCACCGGCCTGATCAAGGCCAACGTCCCGTCCCGGCTGGCGTTCGCGACATCGAGCCTCACCGACAGCCGGGTCATACTCGACCAGCCGGGCGCGGAGAAGCTGATCGGCCAGGGCGACGCGCTCTTTCTTCCGATGGGCGCGAGCAAGCCGATCAGGCTGCAGAACGCCTACGTGACCGAGAAGGAGATCCGCGAGATCGTCGCGCACTGCAAGAAGCAGGGCGAGCCCGACTACCGCGACGACGTGACCGCGGGCGAGGGCAGCCAGCGGGAGATCGACGCGGAGATCGGCGACGATCTTGACGACCTGCTCCGCGCCGCCGAGCTTGTCATCAGCACCCAGTTCGGCTCCACCTCGATGCTGCAGCGCAAGCTGCGGGTCGGGTTCGCCAAGGCGGGCCGGCTCATGGACCTGCTGGAGAGCCGCGGCGTGGTCGGGCCGAGCGAGGGCTCCAAGGCCAGGGATGTGCTCGTGCGGCCCGACGACCTGGCAGAGGTGCTCGACTCCCTGCGCGACAGGTAACTCGCTCGGCAAGTAACTCGCGGCAGGTAACTCCCAGCGCCAATCGGCTCGCCGCCGGGCAGATTGGCCAATCGCGCCCGATCACGGTGCAAGACCCGCGCTCCGGGCAATCAGCTTTGCCGTTCCCCGCCGGCCGGCAGGCGAAAGGCCGGCCGCCGCGTGGGTGTTGGCCGACTTGCCGCTGGGCATGAGGGGGTGGGGATTGCGAATCCGGATTTGCTGAGTGGCATTGACCTGTCAGACATCCGGCGCGGCTGTCGCCGCACAGTAGCCGGGTGTCTACACTGGGTCACCAGCCCCTGAAAAGGGGAGCGGGGGAGCGAGATCGTGGCTATGCCAGAAACTGACTGGACAGCGGCCATTGAAAAGGAACCGTGGAGGCGCGGCGTGAGCATCGGTGACGCGCTGGCGCAGGGACGCCGCCAGGCCGGCCTGACCGTCACCCAGGTGAGCCAGCGAACCTGCATCAGGGAGACGATCATCCGCGGCATCGAACGCGGCGACTTCTCCGGCTGCGGCGGCGACTTCTACGCCCGCGGTCACATCCGCAGCATCGGCGGCGCGGTCGGCGTGGACCCCGAGCCCCTGATCGAGGAGTACGACGCGACCTTGGGGGCGCCGCGGGCGATCAGCGCGGCCGATGTGTTCCAGCCGGTCACGCCGGTCAAGCTGAAGGAACGGCGGCGCCCGAACTGGACGGCGGCGATGGCGCTGGCGCTCGTCGTCATCGCCGGGATCTTCGCCTACCAGCACTTCGCCTCGCACTCGCCGACCGCCGCGAAGCAGGACGCGCACGTGCAGAACCCGTCCACCGCGTCCAAGCCGAAGGTCTCGACCTCGCCGGCGGCGGTGCGCCAGGCGCCGCGCCGCCTGCACATCAAGCTGGCCGCGGTGCGGGACTGCTGGGTCCAGGTCATCGCCGCCTCGGGCGCGACGCTGTTCAGCGGCATGGTGTACGCGGGAAACACCATGTACTGGACAGAACGCCACCCGGTCAAGATGGTGCTCGGGAACCCATCCGGGGTGAAGGTGCTCGTCAACGGCAAGAACGCCGTGCCGGCTGGGTCGGTGAGCATGCTGACGCTCAACCTGCACGCCGGGATGCACTAGCGCTCGTGACCGGCCGGCAACCGGCCGTCCGGCGGCCTTGGCAGGCAGCGCCTTACCGTAGTCTGCCGGTGTGTCATCGACGGGCTCCGCTGGACCGGGCACCAGGCGTTCGGTACGTCTGGTGACGCTCGGCTGCGCCAGGAACGAGGTCGACTCGGAGGAGCTGGCGGCCAGGCTCGAGGCCGGCGGCTGGGAACTGGCCGGTGACGAGGACGGCGCGGCAGACGTCGTGCTGGTGAACACCTGCGGTTTCATCCAGGCGGCCAAGCAGGAGTCGATCGACGAGCTGCTCGGCGCCGCCGAGTCGGGTGCGGCGGTGGTCGCGGCGGGCTGCCTGGCGGAGCGCTACGGGGCCGGGCTGGCCGATGCGCTCCCCGAGGCGCAGGTGCTCAGCTTCGATGACTACGCCGGCATCGCCGGCCGGCTCGATGCCATCCTGGCGGGCGAGCGCTGGCCGGCTCACCAACCGCGGGATCGCAGGAGGCTGCTGCCGGTCTCGCCGGCGGGACGGCCGGGCGCCGCGGCGGGATACGTGCCCGGCCACGGCGGCGGGCGCGGCGGCTCCGCCGGCGTCGCGCCTGGCCACCCCGCGGACCGGATCGCCGACCTGCCCGACGGCGTCGCGCCCGCCTCGGGCCCCAGCGTCCTGCGGCGCAGGCTAGGCGACGGCGTCGTCGCCCCGCTGAAAATCGCCTCGGGCTGCGACCGGCGGTGCAGCTTCTGCGCGATCCCGGCCTACCGCGGCGCCTTCATCTCCCGGTCGCCCGACGACCTGGTCGCCGAGGCCGGCTGGCTGGCCGCCCACGGGGCCAGGGAGCTGCTGCTCGTCAGCGAGAACTCGACCTCGTACGGCAAGGATCTCGGTGACCTGAGGCTGCTTGAGGCGCTGCTGCCCAGGCTCGCGGCGGTGCCCGGGGTCCGCCGGGTCAGGGTCAGCTACCTGCAGCCAGCCGAGGTCCGTCCCGGCCTGATCGAGGTGATGACGTCCACCCCGGGCGTGGCGCCGTACTTCGACCTGTCGTTCCAGCACGCGAGCGGCCGGGTGCTGCGCGCGATGCGCAGGTTCGGCGACGCCGACCGCTTCCTCGGGCTGATCGAGCAGATCAGGCGGCTCGCGCCCGAGGCCGGAATCAGGTCGAACTTCATCGTCGGCTTCCCCGGCGAGACGCAGGCCGACACGGCCGAGCTCGAGCGGTTCCTCGCCTCGGCCAGGCTGGACGCGATCGGCATCTTCGGCTACTCGGACGAGGATGGCACCGAGGCAGCCGGCCTGACCGGGCAGCTTGACGCCGCCGAGATCGCCGAGCGAGTCGAGTACTTCGCCGGGCTCGCCGACGAGCTGATGGACCAGCGCGCCGCCGATCGGGTCGGCGAGATCCACGATGTGCTGATCGAGGACGGTGCCGACGGCGAGGCCGGAGGCGACGGCTCGACGCGGCGCTATGGCGGGCGGACCGCCTGCCAGGCGCCTGAGGTGGACGGCGCCACGCAGGTGAGCTCGGCTCGCCGGCTGGGCGTTGGCGACCTCGTGCGGGTTCGGGTGTCGGGCTCAGAGGGGGTGGACCTGGTGGCGCATCTGATGGATGAGGATCAACGCAGACGTCCCGGGCAGCCCGAGGCCGTTGACTAGCTCGGACGCCAGGAGCTCCCCGGCCGCGCCCAGGCTGGTCAACCTGGCGAACGGGCTCACCGTGCTCCGGCTCGCCCTCGTGCCCGTGTTCGTGCTGTTCCTTGTTGAGGGCGGGGCGGGGTCGCGCCTCGCGGCGTTCGTGGTCTTCGGGATCGCATCGGCCACCGACTTGCTTGACGGGCAGCTCGCCCGCCGCAGCGGGATGATCACTGACTTCGGCAAGATCGCCGATCCGATCGCCGACAAGGCGCTGACCGGGTCGGCGCTGATCACCCTATCGGCGCTGGGCGACCTGCCGTGGTGGGTGACGGTGGTGATCGGCGTCCGCGAGGTCGGCGTGACCGTGCTGCGGTTCTGGGTGATCAGGCACGGCGTGATCGCGGCGAGCCGCGGCGGCAAGATCAAGACGGTGCTCCAGATCGTCGCGATCGAGCTCTACGTCCTGCCGATCGACGTCAGCTGGCTGCGCGCCGCGGCGATGGCCGCTGCCGTTGTCGTCACGCTGGTGACCGGAGCGGACTACGTCCTCAGGGCGCTCAGGCTGCGGCGGGCCGCCGGCGGTCACGGCGGGCACCCACCGGGCGCCGCGCCGGCCGCCCGGCCGGGCAACGCCGGAGGCGGGTGATGCCGCCGCAGGGCGGCCCCACGTGGGGTTCCGGAGGGTCGCCCCGCCTGGCCAGCACAGCCAACGAGACGGCGAAGCGCGCGATCGACCTGCTCCTGGCCCGGGGTCAGACCGTCGGCACCGCCGAGTCGCTCACCGGCGGCCTCGTGGCCGCGGCGCTGACGACCGTGCCAGGCGCGTCTGCGGTGTTCCGCGGCGGGATCGTGGCGTACGCCGCGGACCTCAAGCGGTCGCTGCTCGGGGTCCCGCCCGACCTGCTCCAGCGCGTCGGCACCGTGCATCGGGACGTCGCGCTCGCCATGGCCAGCGGCGCCATGGACCGGCTCGCCTCGGACGTGGGACTCGGCACGACCGGCGTCGCCGGGCCGGATCCCGTCGGCGGCCAGCCGGTCGGCACCGTGCATATCGCCGTCGCCACGGCGACCGGCGCGGAACACGTGCCGTTGTGGATCGCCGGCACTCGCGATGCGATCCGGCAGGCGACCGTCGACCGCGTTCTCGAACTGCTCCTGAGAACGCTCATGGAAGCAAATGCTTGATTACAGCGTTACGTATCTGGAACTCGCAGCGATGCCCTCTCCCGCGCTGTCATCGGGGGCAGGTACGGTGGAGGTGTAAGCGGCCAGTCCTCAGGAAGGGAGTGCGACGATGGTCCTGCTTCGTCACTTGCTCGGTGACGCGCTGCGGCGCTTTCGCCTGCGGCAGGGTCGCACCCTCCGCGAGGTGTCCGCTTCCGCCCGAGTCTCGCTTGGCTATCTGTCCGAGGTAGAGCGGGGGCAGAAGGAAGCTTCCTCCGAATTGCTCGCCGCCATCTGCTCCGCGCTTGGCGCGCCGCTCTCGCAGGTGCTCAGGGAAGTCTCGGACAACTTCGCGCTCGCCGAGCTGCAGAGCGAGCCGGTGTTCGCCGATGTGATGGAGCCAGCCATCGAGGTCGCAGGCGTTCGCGAAGGCCCGGCAAAGGACAGCGACCCAGGCGAGCAGGTGCCGGTCGGGCCTGTTGCCTCGGCCCACATCGGCCGGTCGACCGCCCAGCCGATCCCTGCGGGCGCCGGGTCACGCGCCGCCGCTGGCTCCGCGCAGCTGGGGGCCGGCCCCATGCACGGCCAGATCGCGGCCGGGCAGCTGGCTGCGGGCCATATCGACGCGGGCCAGCTCCGTCCCGGGCAGAAGATGACGGTCCAGGCGCGCGTGCCGATCAGCGCGACCCTGGTCGTTGGCGACCCTGCCTTCGACCAGGTGTCGAGGACGGCGCGCGAGATCACGAACATGGTGCCCGTCTGAGGGACGTCGGCTCCGATCGCCTGACGGCGCAACGCGTCGCGTCGGCTTTCCCCTGAGGGAGCCTCGGTTCAGTGCCCGATCCTGGCTTCCCAGGAGCCCGGCAGGTCGGCGAGCCTGCGCACGCTGTCGGGCAGGGCGTCGGCAACCACGTGGGCCAGCGTCACCTCTTCCAGGATCGCCCGCTCGTTGGCACGCAGGGCGATCCAGACCACCTGCAGCGGCTCAGCGGCACCGATGTAGCCGAGGTTCTCCGGCAGCTCGCCGCGGACGCCGAGCAGCGGGCCGTCGATCGCCCTGATGATGTCGGCGAGGGAGATCTCCCCGGCCGGCCGGGCGAGCCAGAACCCGCCGTCGGGTCCCCGCTGGCTGCGGACAAGGCCGGCGCGGCGCAGCTGGGTCAGTATGGCTTCGAGGAACTTGGCCGGTATCTTCTGCGCCCTGGCAAGCTGCTCGGCCGTGACGTGGCCGTCACCCGAGGCCGCCAGCTCGATCGCGGCGCGCAAGGCATAATCGGCCCGGGCTGACATTCGCATACGAAACATTATGCAGGCAGGCGGCGCGAGTTGCGGAAACCCGACGGCTCAACACGAGGGGTGTGCGATGGCAAGGTGGCTTCCGGCCGGTTCGCCGCACGGGCTCGCGACGGTGACGCTGCTCTGCTGGGGCGTCGTGGAAGTCTCGCTGCGGGTGCGGCTGGCGATCAGGCGAGGCTGGCGGGCGAGGCTGCGCACCTGGTCGGCCGCGGCCGGGGGCAAGCTGCGCGAGTGGACCTTCTTCCTGATCGTGCTGGCCATCGCGGGCGCGGTCATCGGGGCAGCGTCGCTGTCGCGGCTCAGCGAGTTCGCGATCGGCGGCGGCCGCGCCACGACGATCGCGGGTGAGGTCGTTGCCGTGACCGGGATAGCGCTGCGGATCTGGGCGGTCCTGACCCTCGACCGCTTCTTCACGTTCGTGGTCGGCATCGCGCCCGACCACCGGGTCGTCCAGCACGGTCCGTACCGGCTGCTCCGCCATCCCGGTTACGCCGGCGCGCTGCTCGCGCTTCTCGGCGTCGGGATCGCGCTGGCGAACTGGCTGTCGCTGGTGGTTCTCTTCGTGCTGCCGGTGCTGGCGCTCGGAATCCGGATCACGGTCGAGGAGGCGGCGCTCGCCGACGCGCTCGGCGCCGACTACCTGGCCTACGCCGGCCGAACCGCGCGCCTGATTCCCGGCGTCTGGTGATCTTTCGCCCGGCAGGCCGATCATTCGCCGGATCACGCGCGGTCCGGCTTGCCGCTCGCGTCCGGGCTGCACCAAGATTGGGCCTATGCGATATGTCATGTCCAGTAAGTGGTCATTCACCGAGCACTTCGAGATCACCGACGAGGCCGGGAACCCGAGATTCGACGTCCGTGGCAACCTCGGCCTGACCCAGCGCCTGACGATCCGCGACCAGGCCGGCCAGGAACTCGCCGAGATCAGCAAGCACCTGATGACCACGCGGCATGACATCCTGCTCGGCGGCCAGCCGGTCGCCGAGATCCGCCATACGGGGTTCCTCGGCGAGCATTACGAGATCGACTCCTCATTTGGGCAGCTCACCGCGCGGGGCAGCTTCACGGGCTGGGACTATTCGATCAGCGAGGCGGGCCGGACAGTGGCCACGATCTCCAGGCAGCTCGCGTTCAGGGAGAAGTTCGTGGTCGATACCGCCGACGGGGCGAACGACGTGTTCATCCTGGCCGTCGTGCTGGCCATCGACGCGATCCACGACGAGCGCAGGGAACGCGACGATCGCGGCTTCGGCGGCGGATTGGGCGGCATGCTCGGCGGAAACTTCCCCTAGGAACCTGACCTAACCCAGATCTGGCCCCGGAGGAGCGATCGTGCCGACCAGCAACCGGGCGGTTGCCTTCGTGCTGGCGTCGGGGTCGGCAGGCCGGCTGCGCGTCTTGCGCGACGCGGGATTCGACCCGGAGGTCGTCGTGAGCGGGGTCGACGAGACCGCCGATGCCATGGCGCCGGCGGAGCTCGTGCTGCTGCTCGCCGAGCGCAAGGCCGTGGCCGTGGCCATCATCCGCCCGGACGCGCTCGTGGCCGGCTGCGACTCGCTCCTCGACCTCGACGGGACGGCGCTCGGCAAGCCGGAATCGGCCGCCGAGGCTCTCGAGATGTGGCGTCGCCTCGCGGGACGCGAGGCGACGCTGCTCACCGGGCACTGCCTCATCGACGGCGCGAGCGGGCGCCGGGTGCGCGGTGTCGCCAGCACGACCGTGCGGTTCGGCCGGCCTGACGAGGCCGAGCTGGCCGCCTACGTCGCGAGCGGCGAGCCGCTCGCGCTGGCAGGGGCGTTCAGCATCGAGGGCCGCGGCGCGCCGTTCGTCGATGGCATCGACGGCGACCCGAGCAATGTCATCGGGCTCTCGCTCCCGTTGCTGCGGAAGATGCTCGCCGAGCTCAGGATGTCGGTGACCGACCTGTGGCGTCCGCCGTCCAGCTAGCGGTGCTCCCGGCTGCCTCGGCGGCGCCACAGCGCACCCCACCGCGCTGGGGCGACCCGGGTCAGCCGCGGAGGCGCAGGCCGCGGGGGGTGGGGCGGAAGCCAGCCGCCTCGAGAGCATTCGCGAGCGGGGAGTCGTAGACGCCGCCGCCGTCGGCTCGCTCCACGGTCAGCTTGCCGAGCGCGCCAGCCCGGACAGCGCCCGCCAGCGCCGCGGTCGCGGGGCCCAGCAGCGCCGGGTCGTAGGTCCAAGACAGCAGGGTCTTGCCGCCGCGTTCCACGTAGAGCACGAGCTGCCCTGCGACCATGATCACCAGGGCGCCCGCCTTGCGTCCTGGCCGGTGCCCGCCGGGGGTTTCGTCCGGCCGCGGTGGCCACGGCAGCGCGGCGCCGTAGGCGTTGGCCGGGTCTGCCGCCGCGAGCACAACGACGGCCGGCTCGGCTGCGGACGGCCGGGACGGCTGGCCGAGCCCGTAGCCGGCGGTGCCGTTGCTGCCCGGCCCGGCCGGCGAGGCCAGCACCGAATCGGCCATCGCCCGCATCCGGTCCACCGCGCCTGGCAGCGCGAACTGCGCCGCGCCGAGACCCTCGACGAAGTAGCCGCGGCGGCACTGACCGGTCTCTTCCATTGCGCGCAGGACCGGGTACAGCGCACCGAAGCCGCCTGGCACCCGCTCGCTTCCTGCCACGCCGCGGATCACGATGCCGTGCCGGTCAAGCAGGGAAAGCGCCCTGGCATGCAGCCGCCGCGTCGGATCGGTGTCCGTCGGCGGGACAAGCGACCAGCGGCCGCTCACCGTGGGCGGCCCCGCGTGCGAGGGCAGCGAACGCCGTCCGAAGCGCGGACGCGGCGCGCCCGGCCCCTGAGCGAGCCGGAGGGGCGCGGTGCCGCCTGGACTGGGGAGCGAGGAACGAACGACGAGGGAAGGCGGCGCCTCCGGGCGCCCAGAAGGCGAGCGGGAGACACTGCCCGGCTCGGGTTTCGGCCCGGGCGCCCAGGACTTGCCCGATCCGAGCACGATGCGCAGCGGCGCCAGCGTGTCGTTGGTGATCTGGCCGGCCCAGACCAGGTCCCAGATGGCCGCTGCGACGGCCTGATCGCTCACCCGGTTCAGCGCCCGCACCCGGCTGGCCGGATCGCCGCCTCCCGCCGCCGACCCTGGCGCGGTCAGCATGTCCACCACCCGGTCTGCCAGCCCGCGGAAGAACAGCGCGCCACCGCCGCCGAGCACCTCGAGAACGGCCTCGTGCACCGGCGTCATCGTGATCTCGCCGGGCGGCGGGACCAGCAGCGGCGCCGACTCGGCCGGCGCGAGCACGAGCCAGCCGTCGCCGCCCGGCAGCGCGCCCGCTCCCGCCCAGACCACGTCGCCGGCAGCGGTGAGCTCGTCGAGCATCGCCGGGGCGTAGCCGCGGATCCTGGCCGGCAGGATCAGCGACTCCAGCGCCCCGGCGGGAACGGCCGCGCCCGCGAGCTGTTCGATCACCGAGTAGACGGCGTCCGGGCCGGCGATCCGGCCGCGCCGCCTGGGCTGCCAGGACCCGGATCCCGGTAGTGCGCCCGCGCCGCTGGCGGCGCCGCCGGCCGTGCGGCCCGCAGCGCCGGCCGTGGCGTCGTGCAGCGCGTCCTGCCAGGCGGGCAGGAACGCGGCGAGAACCTGGGCAGGCACCGGCTCGGCCTCCTGCCGCAGCTTGGCCAGGCAGCGCCGTTTCAGCATCCGCAGCACGCCCGCGTCGCACCACTGCGGCCCGGCCAGGCTGGGCACGAACTCGCCCTCGACGATCCTGCCCTCCGCGGTCAGCCGGCGCAGCACGCCGGTGACGACGGCGATGCCCAGGCCGTAGCGATGCGCGACGTCGGCCGCGGTGAACGGCCCGTGCGACCGCGCGTACCGTGCCACCAGATCGCCGACCGGGTCGGCGAGCAGCTCGGTG
>Ga0207646_10004934_pt1 | contig 14271 bp, 10 predicted proteins | sample KBSK5502metaG_FD_184343 | JGI IMG/M metagenome (GOLD analysis project Ga0207646, IMG submission 184343) | Corn, switchgrass and miscanthus rhizosphere microbial communities from Kellogg Biological Station, Michigan, USA - KBS K5-50-2 metaG... | ecosystem: Host-associated > Plants > Roots >... | reverse complement strand
GCCGCCGCCGAGGATAGCGACGATGCCGATGGCGAGCACGATACCGGGAAACGCGAACAGCACGTCGCAGATGCGCATGATGATGCGGTCCCACCAGCCCTCGTAGTATCCCGCGACGAGGCCCATGGCCGTGCCGACGACCGCGCCGACGGCGACCGATATGAAGCCGGCGGTCAGCGAGATGCGCGAGCCCATCAGAATGCGGCTGAAGATGTCGCGCCCGAGAGGATCGACCCCGAACCAGTGCTTGAGCGAGGGCAGCGCATTGAGGCTGTCGTAGTCGAAGAAGTTTTCCGCGTCGTAGGGGACGAGCCACGGCGCGCCGAGGGCCAGCACGACCAGCAACCCGACGAACAATCCCGCGACCACCGCGACATGCTGCTTGCGGAATTTGCGCCAGAACTCCGTCCACGGCGTCCGCACCGCTGCCGCTGCCACTTCGGGCACGGCCGGAATTTCGGCGTCCACCGGCTGGAGCTCTGCTTGCTCGTTCATGGCATCAGCGATAACGGATGGTCGGATTGATCACCGCGTAAAGGACATCGACGATCAGGTTGATCAGCACGAATTCGAGCGAGAACAGCAGTACCAGTCCCTGAATGACCGGATAGTCGCGCATGTCGACCGCGTCGACGAGGAGCCTGCCCATGCCCGGCCAATTGAAGACGACTTCGACGACGATCGAGCCGCCGAGCAGGAAGCCGAACTGCAGGCCCATCATGGTGACGACTGGGATCAGCGCGTTGCGCAGCCCGTGCTTGACGATCACGACCGTTTCGGGGAGGCCCTTGGCCCGCGCGGTGCGCACGTAGTCTTCGTGCAGAATGTCGACGAACGACGAGCGCGTGAAGCGCGCCATGATCGCTGCGACCGCGGCACCGAGCGTCAACGACGGCAGGATGTAGTGGCGCCAGGTGTCGGCACCGACGGTCGGCAGCCAGTGCAGCTGCACCGAAAAGATCTGCATCAGGAGCATCCCGAGCGCGAACGCCGGAAAGGATATGCCCGACACGGCCAGCGTCATGCCCACCCGGTCCGGCCACCGGTTGCGCCAGACCGCGGAGAGGGTGCCGATGAGCATGCCGATCGCTACCGACCACGCCATGCTGGTGACGGTCAGCCAGAATGTCGGCATGAAGCGCTCGGCGATCTCGGCGCTCACCGGGCGCTTGGTGCGCAGCGACCGGCCGAAGTCCCCGTGCAGCACGCCCGTTGTGAAGCGGACGAACTGCTCGGGCAAAGACTTGTCGAGGCCGAGGTCCTGCCGCACCAGCGCGACGGTCTCCGGCGTCGCGTCCGGTCCGGCGGCAAGGCGGGCCGGGTCCCCCGGCAGCAGATGCACGAACAGGAACACCAGCAGGGCGACCAGCGCCAGCGTGGGAATCAGGCCGAGCAGGCGTTTGACGAGATACTGGAGCAAGGTCGCGCTCGCGTGGGCCGAGTTTCGACGCAGTGTCGCGTCGTCCCCGCGAACGCGGGGACCCAGTGTCGTTGCCTAAAGTCGCTGGATCCCCGCTTGCGCGGGGATGACGCGGTTGTCTCCTTGCACGCAACTCGCGAATACGCGATGCTTGCGTGTCGACAGCAGCCGCGACTCGCCGTCGCGCGATCCCCGCTTCGCTACGCTCGCGGAGCCCCTCGCCGCGGGCTCGCGCGGCGGGTCTCCGATCGCTGCGACGCTTCGCGTCTGGCTCTCGGACATGCGCGTCACTTCAAATCGATTTCCGTAAAGTTGAACGACGCGTCCGGGATCACGTAGACCCCCGTAAGCTTCTTGTTGTGAGCGGAGAGCAGCTTCTCGGTGACCAGCGGCGCCCAGGGGGCGTCCTTCCAGATCGTCTCCTGAGCGTCCTTATACAGCCTCGCCTTCTCGGCCGAGTCGGTCGTCAGTTGCGCGCCCTTGATGTCGGCATCGACCTTGTCGTTCTTGTAGTAAGCGGTGTTGAAGAGTTTCGGCGGCCACGATTCCCCGTAGAGGAGCGGCCGCAGCGCCCAGTCCGCTTCGCCGGTCGAAGTCGACCAGCCGACGTAATACAGCCGCACCGGCGCCGTCGCCGGATCCTGCCAGCTCTCGACCTTCTCGACCCGCTGGCCCGCCTCGAGCAGCGTGATCTTGGTGCGGATGCCGATCTGCTGCAATTGTTGCTGCAGGAACTGCGTGACCTTTTGCGCGGTGGTGTGATTGTAGGCCGACCACAGCTCGGTCTCGAAGCCGCTGGGGTATCCCGCCTCGGTCATCAGCTGCTTCGCCTTGGCGAGATCGTACGGCCACGTACCGATCTTGACCGCGTACTGCACGCCCTCCGGCGCCACGCCTTCGGCCGCGGTCGCGTAGCCGTTGAACGCCACCTTGGCGAGCGCGTCCTTGTTAATCGCGTACGCGATCGCCTGCCGCACCTTGGGGTTGTCGAAGGGCTTCTGCTGCGTGTTCATCGACAGGTAGCGCAGCACGATCGAGGGTGCGGCGACCACCTCCAGCTCCGGCTTGCCCTTCAGGACCTCGGCTTGCTCGTACGGAACCGGAAAGGTGAAGTGTGCCTCGCCGGTCTGCATGACCGCCGCGCGCGAATTGTTGTCGACGACCGGCTTCCAGGTGATCGTGTCGACCTTTGGATAACCCTTCTTCCAGTAACCATCGAACTTCGCGACCTTCAGATAATCGGTCTGCTTCCACTCGACGAACTTGAACGGACCCGTTCCGACCGGGTGAAACGCGATGTCCTTGTTGCCATACTGCTTGAGCGCAGCTGGGCTGATCATCACCGTCGACGGATGCGCGAGCTGATTGATGAACGGCGAGAACGGCGTTTTCAGCGTGATGCGCGCGGTGTAGTCGTCGACGACCTCGGTCTTGGCGATGTTGTTGTTATAAAGCCCGAAGCGCTTGAGCTTGTTGTCCGGATTGGTCACCCGGTCGAGGTTAGCCTTGACGGCATCGGCCTTGAAGTCGGTGCCGTCGTGGAACTTGATGCCCTTTTTCAGCTTGATCGTGTAGACGAGCCCGTCCTTGCTGGCTTCGTAGCTCTCGGCCAGCACGGGGATCATCTTCATGTCCTTGTCGAAGCCGTACAGGCCTTCGTAGAAGGACTTGGCCATCGCCTGCGACAAGGTGTCGTTGGCGTCGTAGGGATCGGTCGTCGTGAACGTCGAGGCCACGGCGAAGACCACATCCTTGGCGGCAAAGGCAGGAACGCTGGCGAGCGCGGCCAGCGCCAGAGCAGCCAGCGGCATCGAGCGAAGCAGTGATTTCATACGGTTTCTCCAGAGTGGTGCGGCACAATCCATTGCGCCGGTGACAGCAGCTCTCGCGAAAGCTAGTATGCACCGCCGACGCGGTGCACGGCCACATAGTGACCCGGTCCGACTTCCTCGAGCGGCAACACCGTGGGCTCGTCGCCGACGGCGCGGATCGGGCTCGGGACTTCCGCGGATGATAGCTCCCTTTTGCGGCGTCGTCGTGCGGGGTCGGCGATCGGAACCGCGGCCATGAGCTTCCTCGTATAAGGATGCCTCGGGTCTTCGAAGACGGCGCGGCGCGGGCCGATTTCGACGATCTGACCCAGATACATGACCGCCACCCGATGGCTGACGCGCTCGACCACCGCCATGTCGTGCGAGATGAACAAGTACGCGAGCCCGAATTCGGCCTGCAGATCGAGCATCAGGTTGACGATCTGCGCCCGGATCGAGACGTCGAGCGCCGACACTGCCTCGTCGGCGACGATGATCTTCGGCTGCAAGGCGAGCGCGCGGGCGATCGCGATCCGCTGCCGCTGTCCGCCGGAGAATTCATGCGGATAGCGCGGCGCATGGTCGGGCGACAGGCCGACGTGGTCGAGCAGCCACGCGACGCGTTCCTCGGCCTCCACGCCCCGCGCGACGCCGTGCACATACAGCGGCTCCGCCACCGAAAAGCCCACCGTGAGCCGGGGATCGAGCGAAGCGTACGGATCCTGGAACACCATCTGGATCTCGCGCCGCAGCGGCCGAACCGCATCGGCGGGCAACCGGGCGATATCGCGCCCGCCAAATTCGATGCTGCCACCTTGAATGTCGACTAGGCGCAGCAGCGAGCGCCCGGTCGTCGATTTGCCGCAGCCGGATTCTCCCACCAGCGCCAGCGTTTCGCTGGCGTTCAAGTCGAAGCTCACCTGCTCAACGGCGTGCACGCGTCGCCGCACGCGCCCGAAAAACCCCGACGGGACGTCGAAACGCGTCTTAAGCTTGCGAACCTTGAGTAGCGGCGGTCCGGGCTCCGGCGCCCGTGGCGTCGCTGTTGGCGGCGGCCCGGCGCTGGCGGACCGAAGCAACTGAAACCGCGCCGGCAGGTCGGTGCCCTGCATCGATCCGAGCTTCGGCACCGCGGCGAGCAGGGCCTGCGTGTAAGGATGGTGCGGAGCGTGAAAGATGGCATCGGCCGAGCCCTCCTCGACCTTCTCTCCCCGGTACATGACGATCACGCGCTCGGCGACCTCGGCCACGACGCCCATGTCGTGGGTGATGAAGATGACCGCCATGTGCATTTCGGCCTGCAGCAGGCGGATGAGCTCCAGGATCTGTGCCTGGATCGTCACGTCGAGCGCGGTCGTTGGCTCGTCGGCGATCAGGAGCGCGGGCTTGCACGACAGCGCCATTGCTATCATCACGCGCTGGCGCATGCCTCCCGAGAGCTGGTGCGGGTAGCGCTGGAGCGCGGCCTTCGCCTCGGGTATGCGCACCTGCTCGAGCATGCGCAAGGCTTCCTTTCGCGCCGCAGCGGCATCCTTGCCCTGATGCAAGCGGATCGACTCCGCGATCTGCTCGCCGACCGTGTAGACCGGGTTGAGCGAAGTCATCGGCTCCTGAAAGATCATCGCGATCTCGGCGCCGCGAATGGCGCGCATTGTCGCCGGATCGACGCGCGCGAGATCGATGCTCTGCCCGCTCGGCCGCAGAAAGTCGAGGCATCCGGTGAGTATGCGTCCGCCTCCGTGCTCGACCAGCCGCATCACCGACAGCGCGGTGACCGACTTGCCCGAGCCGGATTCGCCGACGATGGCGATGGTCTCGGCTCTGCCCACGGTGAAGGACATGTTCCGCACCGCCGTGACGACGCGCTCCGAGGTGCGAAACTCGACCGACAGTCCGGATACGACGAGGACGGCGTCGCGCGGAGGATTAGCCATCGACAAAGGCCGCCGCGAGTCAGCGCGGCACCCGCGCCGCCATCGCCTGTCGGCGCAGATCGTCGATGGTCGCGTTCATCGTGATCGCCTGGCGGTCGAGGAGCAGGTGCAGCAGCGCGGGCCGCCCGGCGGTAAGTGCGCGCTCGAGCGCCGGCGCGAATTCGTCGGTGCGCCTCACGGTCTCGCCATCCGCGCCGTACGCGCGGGCGAGCGCGGCGAAATCGGGATTGACGAGATCGGTTGCGTAGACGCGCGCCGGATATTGGCGCTCCTGATGCATGCGGATCGTGCCGTACATGGCATTGTCGACAACCACGAAGACGATCGCAAGGCCGTATTGCACGGCGGTCGCGAGCTCCTGGCCGTTCATGAGGAAGCAGCCGTCGCCGTTCCAGGAAACGACCGTGCGGTCGGGGTACGCGGCCTTGGCGGCAATCGCCGCCGGCACGCCGTAACCCATCGACCCGTTGTATGGCGCGAGCTGGGTGCGAAACCGCGGATAGCGATACAGCCGGTGCAGCCAGGTCGCATAATTGCCGGCGCCGTTGGCGAGGATCGTGTCCTCGGGAAGCCGTTCGCGCAACGTCGCGACGATCTGCCAGAGGTCGAGCGAGCCCGGCATCGGCCGCGGCGTCTGCCACGCGAGATATTCGGCGTGAGCGGCCGCAGCGCTACCGGACCACGCGGGCGCGGCGATCGGCGCGACGGCCGCGAGCGCAGCGCAAGCCGGCGCGACCGACGCTTGAATCGCCAGCGCGGGCTGGTACACGCGGCCGAGCTCGTCGGCCCCCGGATGCACATGGATCAACGCCTGCTTCGGCTGTGGCGCGGCGAGTAGCGTGTAGCCCCCGGTCACCATCTCCCCCAGACGCTCGCCGATCACCAGCAGCACGTCGGCATCGCGAATGCGCGCAGCGAGCTTCGGATTGATGCCGATGCCTACGTCGCCGGCATAGCTTGGATGCCGGTTGTCGAATACGTCCTGGTTGCGGAACGCACAGGCCACCGGCAGTGCGTTCGCTTCGGCAAAGCGGGCGAGATTCGCGCAGGCCTGCACGCTCCAGCCGCTGCCGCCGGCGACGACCACCGGCCGTTGCGCCCCGGCGAGCAACGCGCGAAGTTGCGCGATCTGCGGCGGCGCCGGCTGCACGACCGGCACGTCGATCCGCGCGACATCCGCGACGGCGGCGGTTGCGGCGAGCATATCTTCGGGCAGCGCGAGGATGACCGGGCCGGGGCGGCCCGACTGCGCCACGCGAAAGGCGCGAGCGACGTATTCGGGGATGCGCTCCGGGCGCTCGATTTGCGCCACCCACTTGACGATGCTGCCGTACATGCGCCGATAGTCGATTTCCTGGAATGCTTCGCGGTCGGCAAAGTCGCTGCCGACCTGGCCGACGAAGACGATCAACGGCGTCGAATCCTGTGCCGCGGTATGGATGCCGATGGCGGCATTCGACGCGCCCGGGCCGCGCGTGACGAAGACGATCCCCGGCCGGCCGGTAAGCTTGCCGTACGCTTCAGCCATGTAAGCAGCGCCGCCTTCCTGACGGCAGACGATCAGGCGCAGGCGATCGCGGACATCGTACAGCGCGTCGAGCACGGGCAGATAGCTCTCGCCGGGCACGCAGAACGCGAGTTCGATTCCCTGCAGCAGCAGGTTGTCGACGAGTATGCGGCCACCGGTGCGCATCCGTATTGGCGAGACAGGAAAGCAGTACGCCGGTCATTCTAGCGTGATTCGGCGAGAGGCTCGCCGCGCCGTATAATCCGCGCAGGCCGCCGCGCCCGACAGCCAGCGAAGGAAGCATCGCCGATGGTCCAAACGATCACGTTGCAGGAATCGCTCTGGTTCAGCGCCGTCGCTCTACTCCTCGGTTTGATCACGATGCGCTTCCGGCCGGAGCTGCGGCGGTCGGTGCTGGTCAATCTCTTCCTGATCGCGCTGGGCTTGGGCGGGCTCAGCGTGCTCTCGCGCTATCAACCGATACCTCAGCAATTGACCATCGCGGTCATCCCGCGTGAGATCTTCCTGCTGATCGTCGCGCTCGGCAATATCCGCATCTTCATCACGTTCATGACCAGCGTGCTCCTGGCGCGCCGCGCGGTGCCGCGCATCCTCGGCGAAGTGACCATGGCTCTGTCGCTGGTGGTGTACGCCCTGATCCGCCTCGACGCGGTCGGTGTCAATCCGACCAGCCTTATCGCGACCACTAGCATAGCCGGCGCCGCCATCGCGTTTGCGATGCAGTCTACATTGGGGAATCTCCTGGGCGGGATCTCATTGCAGCTCGACAATACATGTCGCATCGGCGATTGGATCGAGGTCGAGGGTCAGACCGGCGAGGTGGTCTCGATCCGTTGGCGGTATACGGCGCTGGCCACCATCAACAACGTGACCATCATCATCCCGAACGCGGAGTTGATGAAAAATCGGGTCACGCTGCTTGGACGCCGCGGTGACCAGCGCATACCCTGGCGGCGACCGATCGAGTTCGGAGTCGGATACGAATGGACGCCGGGGCAGGTGATTGCCGTCGTCCACGCGGCGCTCGAGCGCAGCGAAATACCGTTTGTCGCGACCGAGCCGATGGCGCACTGCATCTGCACGGGCTTCGAGTCGAGCGCGATCAAGTATGTAGTCTATTACTGGCTGACCGATATCAAGTCCTATCTGGTGACCGATTCCCGAGTGAGGGTGCATGTCTTCGCCGCGCTGGGCCGGGCCGGCATGGAGATCCCGATTTCGCGCTCCGAGCTGTATTTGCATTCGGGCCGCCATCTGCAGCGGACAAGATCGGAGCAGGAACAGGAGTCGCGAGTGGGGTTGTTGCGTTCGCTGGAACTGTTCGCACCGCTCACCGACGATGAGACGCACGCGCTTGCGGCGCAGTTGATCGGGACCCCTTTCGGGCCGGGCGACATCGCCACCCGGCAGGGCGAGCCCTCCGATTCGCTCTACATCCTGGCGCGCGGCCAGGTCGCGATCTTCCGCGACGCCGCGCCGGGAAGCTCGCCGGCGCGGCAGCGACTGGCGACGCTCGCGGCGCCGGGTATTTTCGGCGAGATGGGCCTCCTTACTGGTGAGGCGCGGAGCGCGACGATTGCCGCCGAGGCGGAAGTCCTTTGCTATCGGCTGGACAAAGCGGCCTTCGAGTCGATCATCCAGGCGCGCCCCGAGCTAGCCGCGGCGCTGGCGCAAACGGCCGCGGCGCGGTCGGCACTGAACGACGCGACGCTGGCGTCGCTCTCGGCGGAGGCACGCGCACGGGCGACCGTTACGCGTGCCGGCGAGGTGCTCAGGAAAATCCGCCAGTTCTTCGGGTTGGAGCCGGGTGGCTGAAGTTCGGGAGGATTGGCAGCCTACTAGGCCGCCGCGCGATTCGCTGCCAGTAGCTCTTCGCGCCTGAGCAGGAACACGGCCTCATCGCTCGATTCGGTCGATAGCCAGGTGAACGGCAGGCGCGGGAATGCGGCCTCGGCTGCGGCGCGGTTCTGGCCAAGCTCGACGACCAGCAGGCCGTCGGGATTCAAGAATTCCGCGGCGCGGGCGAGGATGGTGCGCACGGCGTCGAGGCCGTCGTCGCCTCCCGCTAACGCCAGCTGCGGCTCGTGTAGATACTCAGGCGGCAGTTCTTCCATCGCCATCGCCGTCACATACGGCGGATTGCTGACGATGAGGTCATAATTCTTTTCGGTGAGGTTCGACAGCAGGTCGGAGCGGATCAGATTGACCCGTCCCTGCAAGCCGTGGTCGGCGACGTTGCGCAGCGCGACGGCGAGCGCATCGGAGGAAATGTCGGCGGCATCGACGTCGGCATTCGGAAAATGATGCGCGACCAGGATGGCGAGGCATCCCGACCCAGTACACAGATCGAGCGCGGTCTGGACTTTGTCGGGTTCGGCTATCCAGGGACTGAGCCCGTCACGCAGCAGCTCGGCGATGTAGGAACGCGGAATGAGCACGCGCTCGTCGACGTAGAAGCGGTGCTCGCTCAGCCAGGCTTCGTGCGTGAGATACGCGGCCGGAACGCGCTCGTTGACGCGGCGGGCGATGATGTCCTGCACCTCTTCGCGCTCGGCATGAGTGAGCTTCGCGTCGAGAAACGGATCCAGGCGATCGAGCGGAAGATGCAGCGTGTGCAGCAGCAAGTACGCCGCTTCGTCGTACGCGTTGGCCGTGCCGTGCCCGTAGAAAAGCCCGGTCAGATTGAACCGCGACACCGCGTAGCGCAACCAATCGCGGAGGGTCTCCAGCTCCTGGGTGAGAGTGCTCATCAGGCGGTGGGGGCGAGGAGCAAACGTTTCAGTATGCCACGATACAGCGCGGCAAGCGGCTCGAGGTCGGCGACGGCAACGCACTCGTCGAGCTTGTGGATCGTCGCGTTGACCGGACCCAACTCGACGACTTCGCGACAGATGGCGGCGATAAAGCGTCCATCGGAGGTGCCGCCGGTGCACGAAATCTCGGGAACAATCCCACAGACCTCGCGTATCGTCTCCGCGGCGACGGCGACGAGCTTTTGTCGCGGCGTGAGATAGGGAGCGCCCCAGCCCGTCCACGTGAGCTCGTAGTCGAGCCCGTGTCGCTGCAGTACCGCCTCGAAGCGCTCCTGCAGGCTTTCGCGCGTGCTCGCGGTTGCGTAGCGAAAGTTGAATAGCAGCTCCAGCGAACCCGGGATCACGTTGTTCGCCCCCGTGCCGGCATGAATGTTCGACGCCTGCCACGACGTCGGCGGAAAGTATTCGTTCCCCTCGTCCCAGGCGTGCGCGGCAAGCTCGGCGATCGCCGGCGCCGCCAAGTGAATCGGGTTCTTCGCCAAATGCGGATAGGCGACGTGTCCCTGCACGCCGCGCACGTTAAGCCTGCCCGAGAGCGTGCCCCGACGTCCGTTCTTGATCATATCGCCCAGCCGCTCGGCTGAAGATGGCTCGCCGACGATGCAATAATCGAGCGCCGTGCCGGCGGCCTTGAGCTGGTCGATCACGCGCACGGTGCCGTCGGTAGCGGGCCCTTCCTCGTCGGAAGTGAGCAAAAGCGCGATCGAACCGGCGTGCGCCGGGTGCGCACGCACGAAATGCTCGACGGCGACGACAAACGCGGCCAGGGAGGATTTCATGTCGGCGGCGCCGCGGCCATACAGGAATCCGTCGCGAATCGTCGGCGTGAACGGGTCGGAATGCCAGGCTTCGAGCGGTCCCGGCGGCACGACGTCGGTGTGCCCGGCGAAACACACCGCTGGCCGCGAGTCGCCGCGTCGGGCCCAGAGGTTGGTCACCCCATTGGACGACAGCGTCTCGCAGCGGAAGCCCAAGGGCGCGAGCCGGGCCTTGAGGAGCTCCTGGCAGCCCGCATCATCGGGCGTCTGCGAACGGCGCGCAATCAGCTCGCGCGCGAGGTCGAGCGTGGGATGGGAACCCATCGTCGGCGCCGCCAGCGGCTTGCGCCGTCAACGGTCGCGGTTCAGAAATGCCGGGTCGATTTCGAGCTTGCCGAATCCGACAGGGGCTCGGCGGGTGGTTTCGCCGCCGGCATCCGCGCCTTCGACGCGCGCGGAGGGCGTATTCTGGTTGACGAGCCACGCCAGGTTCGTCGGCGAGTCGGAACCGGTGAGCGCTTCCTCGTACGCGATCACGCCGTCGAGATAGAGCCGGCACAGCGCCTGCTCGAAGGTCTGCGACCCTGGGTAGAGGCTCTGCTCCATCGCTTCCTTGATCTGCGTGATTTCGCCGTTCTTGATCAGATCGGCGATCAGCGATGTGTTGAGCAGCATCTCGACCGCCGGCTGCTGGTCCCCTTCCTTGTTGCGCACCAGCCGTTGCGAGATGATCGCCCGCAATCCGATCGAGAGGTCCGACAACAGGCCCGAGCGCGCGTCGTAGGGGAACATGTTGATGATCCGGGACAGCGCGTGATAGCTGTTGTTGGCGTGCAGCGTCGACAGGCAGAGATGGCCGGTGAGGGTGTGCAGCAGCGCCTGCTGCATCGTCTCCCGGTCGCGCACCTCGCCGATCATGATCAAGTCAGGCGCTTCGCGGAGCGCGTTACCCAGCGCCTTGGTGTAGCCCTGGGTGTCAACGCCGATCTCGCGCTGGTTGACGATCGACTGCTTGTGCTCGAACAGGTACTCGATCGGATCCTCGAGCGTCAGGATGTGGCCCGACTTGTTGTTGTTGCGGTAGTCGATCATCGCCGCCAGCGTCGTCGACTTGCCGCAGCCGGTCGCGCCGGCGATCAGCACCAGTCCGCGCTTCTCCATCACCAGGTTGAGCAGTACCGGCGGCAGCTTGAGTTCCTCGAACGGCGGAACGTTGCTGCGGACGTAGCGAACGCACAGCGAGATCGTCCCGCGCTGGCGGAAGATGTTGATCCGGAAGTTGCCGACGCTGCGATCGAGGTAGGAAAGATTCATTTCCATCTCGTTCTCGAACTCGCGCGCCTGGTCCTTGGTCATAAGCTCGTAGGCGATGCGGCGGACAGTCTCGACGTCCATCGGCTGCGTGGAGATGGCCGAGACGATGCCGTTGATCTTGATATTGATCGGCGCGCCGCAGGAGATGAACAGGTCCGAGGCCTGCTTCTCCGCCATCAGTTTGAACAGTCGGTCTAAATACATGTTGTGAAGCCTCTGCCGGCGCCGGAGCGATCGGGGCAGTCCCCGCCCGCAAGCCGGCTCGGCTTGACAATGTCATGAATTGACAAGAATAACCAAGCTCAAGCAAAGTAACAACTGGCACGGCGGCCCTGGGGTGCCTTCCCCGACGGACGGCGTACGCTCATCTTCATTCCTGCAGAGAAGCTTCCATGCTGGCCATCATCGGCGGCAGCGGGCTCACCCGACTGTCGACGCTTGCCGTCGCTCACCGCGAGGTCATTCGCACCCCTTACGGCGCACCCTCGTCGGCGCTTATCTTCGGCCAGGTGGCGGGCCGGGACGTGGTATTTCTCGCGCGGCACGGTCATGGGCACTCGATTCCGCCGCACCGCGTTAATTATCGGGCCAACCTGTGGGCATTGAAGCACCGCAACGTCGACGCCATTCTGGCGGTGGCGTCGGTGGGCGCCATCGCCAGCGCGTACGCACCCGGCGATCTGGTGCTGCCGCACCAACTGATCGATTACACCAGCGGACGCCAGAGCACGTTCTTTGACGGCGAAGATCGCAGGGTAGTGCACGTCGACTTCACGCACCCTTACAGTGCGGAGCTTCGGAACCGCTGCATCGCCGCGGCACGCGCCGCGGGTGTGGCCGTGCATGACGGCGGCATCTACGGAGCCGTGTCCGGGCCGCGGCTCGAGACCGCGGCCGAAATCGACCGCATGGAACGCGACGGTGCGACGGTCGTCGGCATGACCGGCATGCCAGAAGCGGTGCTGGCGCGGGAGCTCGGAATCGCCTATGTGGGGATCGACGTCGTTGTCAATCAAGCCGCGGGGCGCGGCGACAGCGCGCAGGCCATTTCCATCGAGCGCATCGCGGGCGTGCTTGAATCGGCCATGGATAAGGTGAAGACTCTTATCGATCACCTGGTGCAGGAGTCAGCTGCGTGAGCGGGCGTCGTGCTCTAAGGACGCGTTCAAGGAGGCAGCGATGAAGCGGGAAATTCTGAAGATGGGCGATCCGCGGCTGCTGGAGCGCGCCAAGCTGGTCGAGCGCCACGCGACTCCGGAATTGAAGGCGCTCGTCGCGGACATGCGCGAAACGATGATCGCCGCGCGCGGTGCCGGGCTCGCCGCCCCGCAGATCGGGGTCGGCCTGAGGGTGGTGATCTTCGGCTTCGAGCATAACGAGCGTTATCCCGACGCCGAGCCCGTACCCTATACCGAGCTCATCAATCCGGTGCTGACCCCGCTTACCACCGAGATGGAAGAGGACTGGGAGGGCTGCCTGTCGGTGCCGGGCCTGCGTGGCCAAGTGCCGCGCTTCACGCGCTTGCGTTACACCGGATTCGATCCGGACGGCCGGCCCATCTTGCGCGAGGTATCGGGATTCCACGCCCGCGTCGTGCAGCACGAATGCGATCATCTCGACGGCATTCTCTACCCGATGCGCATGCGCGACCTGCGCCTGTTCGGGTACACCGACGTTCTGTTCCCCGACGCCGACGTCATCGAGGAATGAGTCGCAGGAGAGGATTTCGTAGAGCCGAGTTTATTCGGCCGTGGCGCGGCATGCAGACGTTGCGTGCGAATTTGTCGCACCTACATCAGGCGCAATTGCTCGTAGAGCGCGGTTTCCAGCCTCAGCAGGGCCGACTCGTCGTGCAACCGTGCGCCATCGATAAGGAACACGTCCTCCGCACGTTCGCCGAGCGTGTTGATCTTCGCGCTGGCGACATTGATATTGGCGCTCGCCAGCGTGTACGCGATCCGGGCGAGCAGGCCCGGCCGGTCGCCGGCGACGATCTCGAGAATGTAATGCGTGCCCTTGTCGTCGGGGAACAGGCGCACCTCCGGCGTCAGCGGGAAGTGCTTCAGGTGCCGGCTGATGCGGCCGATCGGCGGCGGCTCGACCGGCGCGCGCGCCGCGAGGACGCGCTTCAACTCGAACTCGACGTAACTGATGACGTCGCGATAGGCCGCGTTGGGATTACCCGGATCGTGCACGGTGAAGGTATCGAGGGCATAGCCGTGCCGCGTGGTGTGGACCTTGGCGTCTAGGATCGACAGCCGCGCATTGCCGAAGAAGCTGCAGATGCGCGCGAACAGCTCTTTCTGATCCGGCAAGTAGATCATCACCTGCAGCCCGACGCCGGCGCGCGACAGCCGCGCTTTGACCAGCGGCTCCTTCCCTTCGACGCGGAAGTAGAGTTGGCGCGCATGCCACGCGATCTCGTCGGCACTGTGGCGCTGGAAGTACACGCTGTCGAGCTTGCGCCATAGCGCCTGCTCGGCGGTATCGGGGACGGCGTAAAGCCTCAGCTGCCGGACCGCCTCGCTGCGGCGTGCTTCGAGGCTGTCGTCGAGCTTGCGCGTCGCAGCATGGCCGGTCAGCTGCGACTGCGTGGCGTGAAACAGGTCCTCGAGCAGCTTCGCCTTCCAGGCGTTCCACACTCTCGGGCTCGTGCCGCGGATGTCCGCGACCGTGAGGAGGTAAAGGGCGGC
>Ga0207646_10004933_pt1 | contig 14273 bp, 8 predicted proteins | sample KBSK5502metaG_FD_184343 | JGI IMG/M metagenome (GOLD analysis project Ga0207646, IMG submission 184343) | Corn, switchgrass and miscanthus rhizosphere microbial communities from Kellogg Biological Station, Michigan, USA - KBS K5-50-2 metaG... | ecosystem: Host-associated > Plants > Roots >... | reverse complement strand
ATGTGCGAACAAACACACGTGATCATGGGCTGGAGGCGCGCGAGCTCAGGCCCCCTTGCTGGCGGGGGCGCCCTGCCGGGCCGCGCACAGGCGCAGGACGTTGGCGACCACCTGGTGACCGGTGCCGCCAGCGGCGGTGAGGATCGACTCGGGGTGGAACTGGACCGCCCACCGGCCCGCCGCCTGGTCCTCGATCGCCATCACCGCGCCGTCCGGCGTCACCGCGGTCACCTCGAAGCCGCCCTTGACCTGCTCCGCAACCGCGTGCAGGGAGTGGTAACGCGCCGCGGTGAACTCGGCCGGCAGCCCGCCAAGCAGCCCGCCGCCGTCGGACAGCCGGACGATCCGGCCCGGCTTGCCGTGCGCCGGCTCAGGCAGCAGCGTGAGTTCCCCGCCCGCGTGCTCGACCATCGCCTGCAGCCCCAGGCACACGCCGAACGCCGGCAGCCGTCGCGCGTCGAGTTCGCCGAGAAGCTGGTCGCACGCGAAGTCGGACGGGCGTCCCGGCCCCGGCGAAAGCACCACGAGGTCGGGCCGGTAGTCGTCAATGGCGCTGGCGGGCAGCCCCGCACGGAGGGTCATCACCGTGGCCCCCTGCTCACGGAAGTAGCCTGCCAGCGTGTGCACAAACGAGTCCTGATGATCGACCAGGAGCACCCGGACGCCTTCCCCCGGAAGCACACCGGCAGTGGAAGCAGGGGTGGCCGCATGCATCCGTTCGGCTGAATGTGGGCCTCCGGCGGCGGCCTCGGCGAGCGTTTCCAGCAGGGCGCGCGCCTTCAGTTCCGTCTCTTTCTCCTCGGCGGCCGGGTCGGAGTCGAACAGCAGCGTCGCCCCGGCCCGGATCGTGGCCACCCCCCGCTCGATGTGCGCGGTGCGCAGCGTGAGGCCGGTGTTCATGCCCCCGTCGAAACCGATCATGCCGACCGCCCCGCCGTACCAGCGGCGCGGCGCCCCCTCGTGATCCTCGATGAACTGCATCGCCCACGTCTTGGGCGCGCCGGTCACGGTCACCGCCCACATGTGGGTGAGGAACGCGTCCAGCGCGTCGAACCCCGGCCGCAGCCGGCCCTCGATGTGGTCCACCGTGTGCATGAGCCTGGAGTACATCTCGATCTGGCGCCGCCCGATCACCCGCACGCTGCCCGGCACGCAGACCCGCGACTTGTCATTGCGGTCCACGTCGGTGCACATGGTCAGCTCGGACTCCTCCTTGGCGGAGTTGAGCAGGGCGCGAATGTTCTCGGCGTCCTCCAGCGGGTCGGCGCCGCGGCCGATCGTGCCGGAGATCGGGCAGGTCTCCACCCGGTCCCCGGTCACTCGCACGTACATCTCCGGGGAGGCGCCGACCAGGCACTCCCCCTCGCCGAGGTTGAAGAAGAACTCGTACGGGGCCGGGTTGCGCTGCCGCAGTAGCTGGTAGAACGCCGCGGCCGACGCGCACGGGGCACGGAACGCCTGGCTCGGCACCACCTCGAACAGGTCGCCGCGGGCAAAGCGCTCCCTGGCCCGCTCCACCGTGCGCGCGTAGGACCCCGGCTCCGGCCGCGCCGGAAGATCATTTTGCAGAACGGCCGGGGCGTGGCAACCGGATCCGTCCGCGAGCGGATTGTCCCTGGGGAGCCCCGCCGTGGACACGCCCCCCACCGTGAACTCGTAGCGGTACCTTGTCGCCGTCTCCCGCTTGCGGTCCACGACATACAGCTCATCGGGCAGGTGGAGGACGAGATCGCGCTGGCCGCGCGGCCGGTCCAGGCGCAACCTGACCGGCTCGAACTGGAACGCGAGGTCGTAACCGAAGGCGCCGTAGAGGCCGAGGTGCGGGTCGGTGCCCGCGAACGCCCCCATGACCTCGCGCACGGCGGAGAAGACCGTGGGGCGCTTGCTGCGGTCCTCCTCTGCTACCAGGCCGGCCGGCTCCGGGATCAGCACGGTCACCTCGCGGGCGGGACCGTCACCCGGGACGCCGCGCCCGGCCCGCAGCAGCGCGGCACCGAGCACCGGCAGCACGACCTCGCCGCGAGCGTTGAGCGCGCGGACCGTGACCTCCCGGCCGCGGGCAACGAATTCCGCGCAGGGGTTCACGTACGCCATGTGCCAGCGGCTGTACCGGCCGGGGTACTCCATGCCGGAGCTGAGCACTCCCCCGCGCCTGCCGTCCACCTGGGCACAGATGCGGTCGATGTCCGGGGCGCTGAACGGTTCGGCGGTGCGGGTAATGCGCACCCCGCCGCGGGTGACCGACTCGGTCCGCTGGCCTGGTGCCCCCGCGGTCTCCGCCACCGGGCCGCGGGCCCGCTCCGGTTCCGCCTGTCCTGCCGGGTCCACTCGTGCTCCCTGGGTTAGGGCCCGGCACCGGGACGCGAGAAGCGACCGCCGCTACCGGGCGGTCGCTCCTGGACGTGCTGCGCGCGAACCAGTCACCGCCTCATCGGCGGCGCCACCACTGCAGCCTGCTGGTTCGCACTCGGTGAGCCTAGCGTGCCAGCCAGTGCCCGCGCCACCGGGCGCGGGTCACGGCCGGCCGGCCGGGTCAGCCCAGGGCGAAGACCACGGTGACGGTGACGCTGAGCTGCTGCGTTCCGGGGTGGACCGGCACCCTGGAGGCGGTGCCGCTGGCCGCCGGGACCGCGTACTGGACCGGGTAGAACGGCTGGGCGGGCGGGGTTTCGGACACGCTGACCACAGGTCCCAGCGGGAGGCCGAGGGCGCGGGCGTACGCGGACGCCTTGGCCTTCGCGTCCGCCACCGCCTTGGCCCGGGCGGAGGCCAGCAGCGCGCTGGTGCCGGACAGGTTGAGCGACACCCCGTCGATCACGGTGGCGTTCCCGCCGGCCCGCACCGCCTGGCTGATCTGGCTGCCCGCCGTGGACAGTCGGTTCAGCGTCACGCTGAGCTGCTCGCTGACCTGGTAGCCGGTGGGCACCCCCGAACTGTTGCTGTAGTTGGGGTAGATGGACAGGCCGGAGGTCTGGATGTTCGGCGCCGTGACCCCGCTGCGTTTGAGCACCGCGGTGATCGCCCGGACTGCCGCGTTGGCCTGGCGCAGGGCGCCAGCCACCGAGGCACCGGTGGTCTGCACCCCCATCGAGAGCATCAGCTGGTTGGGTACCCCGGTCACGTTCCCTGTGCCGGTGACCGTGATCCGGGCGGGGGTGCTCGCGGCCGTCGCGGCGCCGGAGGACACCAGCGAGGTCTCGCCGGTCGCGGTGGAGGACGCGCTGGTCTGGCTGGCGCCGATGGAGAACGCGCCGATGAGCAGCCCGGCGGCCGCCACGCCGGCCACGACTGCGCGCTGGGTGGAAGAAAACTGGACCGCCATGGTGCCGCTCCCTTTCGGTGGGATTTGACACCGCTTCGACGCGCCCGCTCCCCGTCAGGTTCCCGGCTCCTGCGCCGCGCGCGGTCAGCCGTGCGCGGTCAGCCGCCCGCGGGCGCCTGCCCGACCGCCGCGAGAATCTGCCTGACGTCTGTCAGGATCTCCGCCTGCCTGCCCGGCAGGTCCTTGCAGGCGAAGCACCCGCCCAGGCAGGGGCTATCCTGCGGGATCTGGTCAGATGTGCGTCGCCGGGCCGTCAGTCCGGGAGCCGGTAGACGCGGCGGGCGTTGCCAGCGCCGATCATCTCCGCGACCCGGGCGGCGTCGGCGGCGGTCCAGTCGCCCGAGTCCACCCACGCACCAAGGGTGGCCGTGGTGGCCCGGCGCCACTGCAGCGCGCCGAGGTAGTGCAACTCAGCCGGGCCGAAGGCGTCGGAGGAGAAGAGCACCTTCGCGAACGGCGCGAGCTCCAGCGACTCGGCCACCACGGCGCTCGCGCGGGCGCCGACGTGGTTAAGCGTTAGCCCCACGTCCAGGTACACGTGCGGATAGCCCTGGGCGAGGGCGCCTGCCTGCCGGTGGTACGGGTAGCAGTGCAGCAGCATGATGGGGACGCCGCTGGGCTCGCTGCGCTCGAGGAAGCCGCGCAGGAACAGCGGGTCGCAGCGCCGCAGGTCGGCGTCGGGATCCCCGAAGCCGGTGTGGACCTGCACCGGCAGCCCGCGCTCGACGCCGGTCCACAGCAGGTGGCGCAGCAGCACGGGGTCGGTGACGCGAACGCTGCCGCACTTGCCGATCTCCCGCAGCCACCGGCCGGCCGCGGCCGTTACGTCGGCAGCGGCCGGCGGCTCTGGGTCGAAGTCGAGCCCGAACCGGTAGGCGATGATGCTCTTCACCCCGCACGCGCCGTCCGCCTGGTCCCACAGGGCGGCGCGGAAGCGTTCGGCGAAGCCCGCCGCGGTCGCGTCCCCGGCGGTGATGGCCCGCTCGGCCACGCGCTCAAGCCGGACGATCTCGCTCACATCGGCGCCCGCCGCCTCGGCCATCGGTTCCAGGCCGAGCATGCCGTCCATCACGTAGCCCGTGTCGACGAGGAAGCAGGAGACGCCGGTGGCGCGCAGGAACAGCCGGGTCGTCTCGGCCGGCCCCAGGTCGGCGCGGCGTGACAGGTACTCCTCCGGTGTGGCGGCCGGGGGCAGGCCCAGGACCGGGGCGCACCAGCGCCGGATCGCGACCCCAAGCTGGGAGTCGAACCGCGTCGTGCCGGCGGGCGCGGCGCGGTCCGACTCGGTGATCAGCTCCTCGAAGACCGCGCGGGACAGGCCGCGGCCCAGCACCGGGTGGACGTGGTGGTCCACCAGGGCGAGGCCGCCGACCGTGTCGGCAAGCCGCGAGGCCTCAACCATCCGCGCCCGGAGCGCCGCCGCCCCGGCCGCTCCCGGCCCCGACCGGGACCGGCGCGGCCGAGTTCGCCCGGCCGACCACGTACAGCAGTGCCGCGACGATGAGCGAGGCCACCGTGATGCCGGCGATCCACCAGAACCAGGTGCCGTAAGAGATCGTCGCCCCGAAGATCTTGATCGTGCCCGCGCTGTTGCTTATCAGGGGAGTCCAGGAGCCCGACAGCGTGGCGATCACCCCGATCAGCGAGGCCAGGCCGCCGATGATCGAGCACGCCCAGAACACCGCCGGGTGGGCGATCCGGCGCGCCTGGAACTGGGCCTGGTACCGGCGCAGGATGATCAAGATGTCCAGGAACAGGATGACGATCGAAATGCACCAGATGACGGTCACCGCCGCCTGGAGCACGTCGTAGATCTTGGTCTCGGAGTTGACCGCAGTCCCGCTGGTCACGCTCGGGATGATGACGAAAGCCAGCAGGGTGAACAGGGCCGCGATGACGGTCTGCACCCATACCGCGACGTCGGGCACCTTGGCCTTGTTCACGTGAGACATGGCGGGCGGCAGCCGCCGGTCGAGGCCGGAGACGAAGATCAGCCGGGCAAAGGAGTAGTTGTACACCACGGTGATGAACATGAAGAACAGCGCGAGCACGAGCGCGGTGATCTTTCCGGCCACGCTGCCGAGCCCGATGGTGACTACTTGTGCGACCGCCGTGATGCCAGCTGAGCTGGAGGTCGGGACGGCGACCATAACGCCCCAGGTGGCGAGCAGGTAGGCGACCACCACGACGAGTGACCCCCAGAGGAGGTACCGGGTGACCGACCGCTGCTGGCGGATCTCCACGCCCATGTTGAGCGGGACCTCGACGCCGAGCAGGGCGAGCACCACGAGCCCGAAGAAGGTCCAGTTGGTGAAGTTGAGCCCGTGCGGGGCACTGGACTTCCAGGCCGAGAAGTTCCACGGATTGACCACAGCGTGGTGCCCCTTGGCCAGGTAGACGATGCCCGCCGCGAACATGGCCAGGATCGCCAGCCCGTAGAGCACGAACACGATGTTGACCACGTTCTGCGTGACCCGGAACCGGAGCACCGCGATGAGCGCGGAAACCACGATGAGCCCGATGATCAGCACGCCCTGCCACTGGACGGACCAGCCGTTCACGGCGGGGAAGGCGAAGCCGAGGAAGGCGACCATCGACGTGCCGGTGGCCACCATCACCAGCACCCCCGGCCACCAGGCGCAGAAGCCTGCGAAGAACCCCCAGAACGGCCCGAACGCCTTGTGCGTCCACAGGTAGATGGACCCCTCCCCCGGGAACATCGCGCCAAGCTGGCCCGTGGCGATCGCGCACGGGATCAGGAACACGACGAACCCGATGATCCACCAGCCGAACGCTGATGGCCCGGCAGACTGGACCACGGCGGCGTTGGTGATGAACAGGACGATCGCGACGAAGATCGCCACCATGTCGAACGTGGTGAGCACCTTGGGCAGGATTCCCCCGGCCACCCGCTCAGAGATCAGCGAGCCAGCTTCGGTGTCGGTGGTCATTGGCCTTTGCCTCCTTAGTGGGGGTCGCGCTCGACGCAGGCCCGGCCCGCACCTGCCGGTCGGGTCCCAGTGTGACGGCAGATGTTCGGGTCACCAGCAGATGTACCCATTCCGGACCTCTCGGGCACGCCAGGACCCGGTGCTGGCGCTAGCCTCTGATCTGCTTGAGGAGCTTGGTGTCCGCGAGTTGCTCATCATCGGCGAGGATCGCGGCGCGGATCAGGATCCGGTGCAGGATTTCGTCGTCGTCCAGATCCGGCAGGCCGAGGATTCCCTGCCGCCAGGAGTCGTCGGGAGAGATCCTGGTGTCGAAGGAAAGCCACTTTCCGGCCGGTTCCATCCGGACGTTCGCGGTGGCCAGGTCGATCCGGTAGGTCGCCAGCGAGCCCCGCACGAGGAGCTCGTCCTCGGTGAGGTCGTATCGGCCGCTGGTTTGCTGGCTGAAGAAGGGCGCGAGCACCTCCCCGCGCTGGGTCTTGAGCTGACGCAGCCCGCCTTGTTCGAGCCGGTCCCAGTACCCGCCGAGATCGCGGTGGCCGCGGAAACCCTCAAGCCAGACCGGGTCGTTCGCCACCGTTGTCACGCTGACCAGCAGGCTAAGGTCGCGCATGGCCTCTGAAAACACCTCGGCGGGCACCTCGGCCAGCGGGACCGGGGTCCGCACCACGTCGTCCAGTGGCGAGAACGCGAGTCGGCCAGTCTGGCATAGCTCTGTGGCCAGCTGGTCACTGAGCTCGAGGAGGCCGGCGACCTCCCAGGAGGCCCGCAGCCCGATGGCGGGGTAGTCCCGGCGTGCCAGCGCCGAATGGCCACCGTCCCAGGTGCTGGACAAGAACCCTCCGCCCCAGCCGCGGCTGCGCGCCAGCCCGTAGAACTGGCGGAAGCGCAGAATGTGCCCGGCGTACCGGTCGGAGTACAGGCCGTTGTCCTGCTCGTGCGTGGTGAGGCGGTAGGTTTCCCGCCACAGCTGGCGGATGGGCTGAGTGATCCCGAGATCAGCGCTCAGCCGCCGCAGCCGGCCGAGCTCCTCGGTGTCCGTGCGGACGGGGTGCAGCAGCTGCACGAGCGAGCCGCGCGAGATCGGGCGCTCGCCGTGCACCGTCCGTACGGCGTGGGCGCCTGAACCGGGGAAGCCGCACACGGGCTCGCCGCTCTCCGGTGTGAACGTCCATACCAGGCGGGTGGCCAGCCAGCCGGTCAGCGGATGACGCAGGTAGCACTCGGCGAAGTCATCGACGTGCCACTCGCGTCGATCGGCGAAGAACCCGTCCAGCCGCGCCCGCGTCATCGCAACGGTCTCCCGGACTTCCGCCAGCAGCGTGGCTGCCTCCCGCGGCACCGGAGCCTGCGGCCCGGTCAGCACGGCCCCCTGCCGGTCATCGAGACCGACCGTCCAGGTCGCACCGCCGGCCACGACGCTGGCTTGCCCGGAAGAATCCAGCCCGTGGTCGGGTGTGAGCCGCTCCACCAGGCTGGCCGCCGACATCCCGCGCCGCGCGCCGGCCTCCTCCAGCATCTTGCCGAGCTGCTTGGTCACGCTGCGGTTCGTGGTGGCCCGGCCGATCGCCGTCAGCGCGATCAGCGCATCATCCGAGCTGGACCGCGCGAGCGAGTAGAAACACGCGTACGGAACCTTCTCGCCGGGCACCGGCGTTTGCCGGAACCTGTTCCCTGCGCACAGCCGCAGGCAACGCACCGCCACATCCCGCAGCACCTCGGGCAGCCACGGTGGATCGATGACTCCCGCCGCCCAGACCAGGCCGCGGACCAGCTGCTCGTTGTACCCGATCAGCACTTCCCAGCGCCCGTGATCGGTCAGGTAGCTGACCGGCGCCGTGGTGACGATCAGCTCAAGCAGGCCACGGAGCAGATCACCGGCGTCATCCACCGCGCCGAGGCGCTGTCGGCAGCGCTGCTCCCAGCGTGCGCCCGGCCGCGCCGACTTCGCCGTGGCGCAATGCCCGAGCAGATCGGCCAGCCCGGCCGGCCAGTCCTCCACCAGCCCGAGCAAGCCGATCACCGCCCGGCCGAACCCGTCGTCGCGGCCGACGGGCCCCTCCGTCGCTGGCGGCGCGGGCGGGCGCCCAGCCATATCAAGGATCGTGTCCCTGAGCTTGGCAACCTGGTGCCGGTACGGGGCGTCCGGCCTGACGTGGTCCATCGCGTTCCAGCCAAGGACCTGATCGGCCACGGTCTCAGCGAGCGCCTCGGCACCCGGCGCACCCGCCGTGATCAGGCGCTGCACGACCTCAGCCACCAGGCTGAACGTGTAATAGCCCCGGTGCTCGAGGCCAGGCTCAGCGGCCGCGGCCAGCACCCGGGCATCGCCGGTTTCCAGGCTCAGCGCCACTTTCTTAAGTCGTGACAAACACTCCGCCGCGAACATGTCCAGCCTGGTTTGGGCGCACCGCTCCGCAGCGGCGAACAGCAGGCAGCGCTGCTGCTCCGCCGACAACGCCGGCAACAGGACATCCAGGCCCCACCCTTCAGGTCGGAGGCCCGGGCCCAGGCGGCCCGTTGCCATGAACGCGGCAAACCCCCTGGCCAGATCGCCCACGTCAGCGGGCGACAGGCCCGGCCCTCCCAGGCGCGGCTCAGCTTCCGCCCTGGCCCGCCAGATCCGCGCCTGCTGCTCGGAAGAAAGCTCCGTGAGGATGCGCCGGCCCTCCGCCAGCCGCGCCCGCCCCAGCTCGTCCAGCCCAGCGGGCATGTCCAGGGGCTCACCTGGCGCCTCGACCACGGCAGGAGCCTACGCCGCCCCAAGCCAGCAACCAACGCAGCCGCCACCGGTGCCGAGGGCAGCCCAAGGCGCCTTCTCTCCGGCCGGCGTCCTGCTCGGCGGCTTGCCCGGTGCGGCCGGCCTGCGATTGGCTGGCTCAGTGAGCAACCGGCTCGACCTCACACGGCCGCAAATTCTGGCGTTCAGGCGGCTCGCCGGCGGGCTCGAAGCGCGGCTCCCACCCGGGCGGGCTTCGCTTCGGCGTGCGGCCTGGGCGGGGCTGCAGGACAGCATGCCCCGGTCCGCCCTCCTGTCGATCCATGCGCGCGTGGCGGGGACCGAACCGTCCGCGTGGGAGGACCCTTCGCTGGTACAACTCTGGGGACCGCGGTTCAGTGTCTTCGTCATCGCCGCGCGCGACCTCGGCGTCTTCTCGCTCGGGTTGCTGCCTGACGACGCCAAGGGCCAGCAGCGGGCAAGGGACCTTGCCGCCCGCCTCAACGCCGTACTCGGCGGCGCGCGGATGACCTACGGAGAAGCGGGCCGCGCGCTGGGCGTGCACCCCAACAGCCTCCGGTACGCGGCGGCGACCGGCACGGTCCTGATCCGCTGGGAAGGCGCGCGGCAGCCGACGGTCTGGACCGTGCCGCCGCCTGAGATCGACCCCCACGACGCCCGCCTCGAACTCGCGCGCCGGCACCTGCACATCTACGGACCCGCCACGCCCGAGGCCTTTAGCCGGTGGTCAGGGATCAGCCCGCGGCACGCCGCCGCGGCGTTCGCGGCGCTCCGCAGGTGGCTGACGCCAGCGCGAACGCCGGTCGGCGACGCGTGGATCCTCTCAAAAGACGAGGCGGCCTTCCGCGCCGCGCCGGGGCCCGCGGCGCCCGCGCGGCTCCTCCCGAGCGGTGACGCCTATCTCCTCCTCCAGGGAACCGATCGCGACCTCATGGTCCCGGACGCCGACCGCCGTGCCGCGCTGTGGACCCCGCGCGTCTGGCCTGGCGGCCTCCTCGTCGATGGCGAGATCGCGGGGACGTGGCGGCGCGCGGACGTGGTGCTGACGGTGCAGCCCTGGCGCCGGCTGTCACAAGCGGAACGGGATGCGGTCGCGAAGGAAGCGGAGTCCTTGCCGCTGCCCGGTCTCGGGGGACGGATCGTCGTCCGCTGGGACGACTGAGCTCGCCCCGCGCGTTTCGGTTCAGATCTTGGTGAAATGCTCAAAGCACTCCTGGGCGGCGTCCATGGTCGCGAAGGCGGCGACCTCGGAGCGCTTGACCGCCAGATAGGCACGGCGGCGGAGGTCGCCGAGGGACTCGGTCAGTACGGTGTCGGCTTCGAGGGCGTCCAGCGCCGCGCCCAGGCTGGCCGGCAGACGGTGGGCACCAGCCGCCAGGCGTTCGGCATCGGAAAGCGTGGCGGGATCGACGTTGACGGCTTCGCCCGGGTCGAGCTTGCGCCGGATCCCGTCCAGGCCGGCCTGGATGACCGCACCCAGGGCCAGGTACGGGTTCGCGCTGGAGTCGGACGGCTTCAGTTCCAGGTTCACCGAGGCCGCGGGGTCGTCCCGCATCGGCGAGCAGATCCGGACCGCCGCCTCCCGGTTGTCCATCCCGTAGATGGTGTAGGCGCTGCTCCACATCTGCGGGGCGAGCCTCCGGTAGCTGTTGACGCTGCCGCAGGTCAGCGCCACGAGCGCCGGCAGGTGCGCGAGCAGGCCGCCGATGAAGTGGTACCCGGTCGCGGACAGGCGGTAGCGATCGCCCGGGTCGTAGAAGACCGGCTGCGATCCCGGCTCACCGTCCGGGCCCAGGTCGCGCAGGGAAATGTGCAGGTGGGCGCCGTTGCCCGCCTGGTCGGCGATCGGTTTGGGGGCGAGGCTCGCCCACATCCCGCGGCGGAACGCGGTGCCCCGCACGGTTTCCCGGTACAGCACGTGGTTGTCGGCGGCCCGCAGCGCGGGCACGTGCCGCACGGACGCCTCCTGCTGCCCGTGGCCGAGTTCGGGGTAGTAGTTCTCCGGCCGCAGGCCCTGCGCGGTGAGCGCGGCAAGCAGGTCGATCGTGTAGTCATGCGCGAGGTGGAAGCCGGTGGCCGAGTAGCACAGGCTGTCGTCGTTGGGCACCAAGCGGTCGGGGCCGCCGGCCGGGTCGGGCTCGCGGCGGCCGAGCGTGAACTCCGGCTCGAACGCGGCCGTCGCCGCGTAACCCTCAGCCGCGAGTTCCGCGATGGCCTGCTTGAGGTACGTACGCGCGCAGCCGTCCCAGGGCTCCCCGCCTGGGTGGACCTGGTCGGCCAGCATCGCCGCGGCGCCCGGAGCGTAGGGCAGGGTCACGAACGTCGCGGGATCGGGCATGATGCGGACCTCGCCGACCGGGCCCATCCCCTCGACCGGCTGCAGGTGGTCGAGCATGGACATGGCCATCATGGCGACCGTGTGGCCGATCCCGGTGACCATGCGTGAGGGCAGCACGGCGGCCGCCGCCGACTTGCCGCGGATGATCCCGCCGTGGTCGGCGTAGAGGAACCAGACGAGCGAGAGGCCAGCCTCGTGCGCCCGCGCGGCCACGCTCGCTATGGCCTCGTCGCTGGCCGCCGGGATCAGCGGTGGTACGTCTCGGTGCTCACTCATGGCACATCAGTAGCATGATCGGCTTGATCCGGAAAGGGGATCTGCCCGCGTTGACACCGGGGTAGGTATCACTTAGATTCGCCCACGTTCGTGCTAAGAACCGATGTTCGCGACCCGCACATTCGCGTCGGTAGCCGCTGGCGGCCGAGGAGCGCGCCGGGCGGTATGGACCCGAAGGAGATACCGGAACGGCAGGCATGCGCACCCAGGTAGGCATCGTCGGCGCGGGTCCCGCCGGGCTGCTGCTCTCCCACCTGCTCGCGCTGCGCGGCATCGACTCGGTGGTGGTTGAGATACGCAGCCGTGAATACTGCGAGGCGCGGCAGCGGGCGGGGGTGCTCGAGGACGGCAGCGTCCGGCTGCTCCGCGAGGCCGGCCTGGCCGGCCGGCTCGACCGCGAGGGGCTCGAGCACGGCGGCATCTACCTCAACTTCGCCGGCGAGCGGCACCACCTCGACTTCCGTGACCTCGCCGGCGGCCGCACGGTCACCGTCTACGGCCAGACCGAGGTGGTCAAGGACCTGATCGCCCGGCGGCTCGCCGATGGCGGGCAACTGGAGTTCGAGGTGTCCGGCACCGCCGTCGCCAGCCTCGACACCAACGCGCCCCTGCTCTCATATACCGCGGCGGACGGGACCCGCCGCGAGATCACCTGCGACGTGATCGCCGGCTGCGACGGCTTCCACGGCATCTGCCGGCCGGCCATCCCCGCCGGGCTGCGGACGGTCAAGGAACGTGACTACCCCTACGCCTGGCTGGGCATCCTGGCCGAGGTGCCGCCTTCCAGCGACGAGCTGGTCTACGCCCACCACCCCGACGGCTTCGCCCTGCACAGCCTGCGCAGCATGCAGGTCAGCAAGCTCTACCTGCAGGTTGATCACGACGCCTGCGTCGAGGACTGGCCCGAGCAGCGCATCTGGGGGGCGCTGCAGGAGCGGTTCGCGCTGCCCGGATGGCGGCTGCATGAAGGCCCGGCCCTCGACATCGCCATCACCCCGATGCGCAGCTTCGTCAGCGCGCCGATGCGGTACGGCCGGCTGTTCCTGGCCGGTGACGCGTCGCACATCGTGCCCCCCACGGGCGCAAAGGGCCTCAACCTGGCGATCGCCGACGTGACGGTGCTGGCCGACGCGCTGGAGGCCCTCCTGCTGCGCGGCGACGAGCGGCTCGCTGACGCCTACTCCGGCACCTGCCTGGCCAGGGTCTGGCGGGCGACGCACTTCTCCTGGTGGATGACCACGATGCTGCACCGGACCCCGGGAGCCGACCCGATGGAGGCGGCGTTGCAGCTCTCGCAGCTCCGGTACGTGACGACCTCCCGGGCCGCCGCCGTCACCCTGGCCGAGAACTACGTCGGCTACCCGCCGCTGCGCTGATTTGTGCATTACGCTGCGCCCGGGGTGACCCGGACGCCCCCGGTGCGAGGGGTGCCGCGGGGCCGTCCGGCGCGCCACCGCGCCGGTAGAGCGCGTCGCCGCGCCGGTCGGTAAGCACCCGGGTGAAGTGGCTCGCGAAGTACGCCCGCAGCGCCGGGGACCAGGCGATCCGGCGGCGGCTGAGACGGGAGAGCCAGATGAACTGAGCGCGGTCGAACGCCTGCCGCCACACCGCGGCCACGGCCGGGACACGCCCCGCTCCGGTGGCTGGTTTCAGCCCGCCGGACAGCGCCAGGTCGGTGCCTAGCCCGTCCACGACCTGCGAGCATCCCGGCGCGGCCGAGGTGAACCTGTCGGCGAGCAGGGTCAGCGACACCTCGTCGGTGACCACGCAGGAGCCCGGCGGGATCAGCCGCCCGGCCGCCGCGATCGTGGCCGGGGTAACGTCCGGCCTCAGCATGCTCTCGGCCCGGAAGCCGATGACCGCGAACACCGCGATGAGGGCGGCCGTGAGGCCCGCCGCGGCCCACCGCGGCCAGGGACGGCCGGGCTGCCCGGCCAGCACCCCGACAGGCAGCGCGATCGCCAGGCCGAGGAACGGGGCCAGGAAGGCGCAAAAGTGATAGTGGAACTGGCTGGGCCACAGGAACATGGCCACGACCAGCGCGGTGGCGGCCACGGCGAACCACTCCAGCGCGGTGGGCGCCCGGCGGGCGGCCAGCGCCGCCGCGGCCAGCCCGCCCACGGTGAGCAGCACGAGAGCCGCCGCGGCGAGCTCCACGGTGCCGTGCGCCGGCCGGTGCGCGTAGCTCAGCCCGGCCATTTCCGCGAGGCGGGCGAACACCGGGACCCTGGTGACCCCGGCCCTCGGCCCGACCTGGGCCACGACCAGGCTCTGGTAGAACCGGACCGGCGCGGCGGCCGCGAATGGCAGCACCGGAAGCGCGAAACCTACGGCGGCCCCGGCCGTGAACACCCCGGCCCGGCGCAGCCGCACGCGGGGGCGGGAAAAACAGAGCGCGAGCACTACGAGCACCGGGACGATGGCCCAGCTTTCGACCGCTCCCGCGAAGCCGAACGCCGCCCCGCCCCAGGCGAGCCTGCGGCCGCTGGCCAGCCGGTCACCGTCGAACACCGCCACGGCGCCGGCCAGGCAGAACGCGGTGAGCCACGGCTCCACCAGCACGGTGTGCGCGGACGCCACGCTATCCGGGTACACGGCGAGGAGGCCGCAGGCCACGGTGGTGGCGACCACGCCCCGGTGGCGCACCAG
>Ga0207646_10004932_pt1 | contig 14274 bp, 17 predicted proteins | sample KBSK5502metaG_FD_184343 | JGI IMG/M metagenome (GOLD analysis project Ga0207646, IMG submission 184343) | Corn, switchgrass and miscanthus rhizosphere microbial communities from Kellogg Biological Station, Michigan, USA - KBS K5-50-2 metaG... | ecosystem: Host-associated > Plants > Roots >... | reverse complement strand
TCAGCAACACGAAGTGAGTCAGGTCCCAAAGTCCGGCATGCTGCCAATCGCGTAAACGCCGCCAACAAGTCATGCCAGAACCGCAACCCAATTGTTTCGGCAGCATCCGCCAGGGAATGCCACTTCGAAGTACAAACAGAATACCTGTGAGGCAAGCTCGGTCGGATACACGTGGTCGGCCACCTTGCGGCTTCGGCATTGAAGCTGGGAGAAGCGGTCCGATTAAACTCCATAGCGCATCCGGAACAAGCGCAGCGGCCATGAGAAAGTCCTCCGAGGATAGAGGTACCAGACGCTAGGATTGTACAAGGCGAGGTTTTGTCACAGGCACTTAGAAAATTCGGTACTACTTCCCCCGACTCCGCATTGTGGTATACGAATGCTGCCTATCCCTCTCTCGTGAGTGTCCTCAGAAAACGAGTGTCCAGCATCGCTGCTGTCCTCGAAGGAGAAGCCATGCGCAGGAAAGTTCTGTCGTTTGTTTCAGCTCTAGCGTTACTCATTTTGCTGGGGGCCGCGATTCCCCCGGTTGGGCGTGCCTCGGTGATTATCGTCGTCGGCCAGAATAGTGTGCTGTGCCCTGGAGCGCAGTTTGCAAAGATTCAGGATGCGGTTGATGCTGCGTCGGCGGGCGACAGTATCCAAATTTGTCCAGGTACGTACATCGAACAAGTCTCCATTACAAAGCCACTGCAGCTAAACGGAAACAACGGAGCGATCATACGCCCAACTAACATAGTGGCGAACAGCACCGGCCTCGCTTCGGGGCAGCCGATCGCCGCGATCATACTGGTTCAGGACACAACGGGCGTAACCATCCGGAACGTCATTGTTGACGGGGTCGACAATGGAATTAGCGAATGCGCCCCAGATCTGATCGGCGTCTTCTATCGGAATGCGTCTGGCGAGCTAAGCCATGTCGCGGTGCGCGACGTGAAGCTGAACAGCACGTTGAATGGCTGCCAAAGCGGCTCCGCAGTTCTGGTGCAGAGCAGCAACGGTGTGAACTCAGTTGTGGCCATCGAAGAGAGCAGCATCCACGACTACCAGAAAAATGGAATCACCGCAAACGAAGTGGGCACGCAGGTCACGATCGAAGGAAACGTCGTGACCGGGCTAGGGCCAACCACGGGTGCAACGCAGAATGGCATACAGATCGGGTTTGGAGCGGCGGGTAGTATTCGGCACAACACCGTGGCGAATCACATCTGGTTGCCTTGCGTTTCCTTAGAATCGTGCGACTTTAAGTCGGATGACATCCTGGTGTTTCAGTCCAATGGCGTTAGCGTGCATCACAATGCCATAGGGGTCTCACAAACAGGCATCGCAATCGTCGGTGACCAAGGGCAGATTTTCGACAACGATGTGTTCAACTCGCAGATTTTCGACGGAGTAGAGCTAATTGGGAATGAAAACACGGCTGAACGTAACCACATCACGCATAGCGACCAGGCAGGTGTATTGATTGTGGGGAATGAGAACATTGTGCGGCAAAATACGATCAATGAGTCCGCGCTGGGCGTCTTGAAGGTGTCGGGATCAGTGGGCAATGTCATAGCAAACAATTCGTATTTCAACTCGCCGATCAAACTGCAGGATCCACCCGAAACTCCGGGCAAGGCGTCGCCTTATCGGTGAGAAGCCAGGATAAAGCGACAAGACGACAGCCGGAGTTAGCTATGTTTCGCCGCTCTCTTCTCCGGGTGGCAGCTTGCTAGGGTGCCGAGTTTTCAATCGGAATGTCTTTGGGAATGATTCCTACGGTGCGCGAATCGTTTGAACTTGATGCCGCAATCGTCACACCAATAGGGTCGAATCCCGAACACGCTCTTAAGCAACCAGTCGATGGCTCCTCTCCCTTGAGCCCTGGTAACGTTGTGGCTCCCGCATCTGGGGCATGCGCGATGCTTCGAGATCCACCTCATTCAGAATCCCCTACCGGAAACGGTGCGGTTGTGCGACGCCTCGATAGGACGAGCGTCGGACAGGGCAGCTTTGCCAGCAAGCATTGAAGTTTCTAGGATGCCCATGGTCGCATCGGTGGTTTCCCTATGGCTTCCAGCCCTCCCTGAGCAGAAATCCATTCGGATCAAACAGCAGCGGGTTCAGCAGGGATCCGGCTTCGAGTGCTGGCGAATCGGGACACGGATTTTGGCTCAGTGGCGAATTGCGCGGAGAGCGCAAGGCTCGGCAACCTGTACAGAATCCCAACCAGAATCCAGAAGTAGGCATTGACCAGGAAATCCTGGTAAAAACTCATGCTGGCGTAACCGCAAGGGAAGAATACGAGGAATTGAAACCAGAAAATTGTGAAGGCAATCGGAAACCAGGGGGAGCCGCGTAATTGTTTGACGATTTTCCACCCCGACCTCGCGATCGAGATTCCCAGAATGATCCAAAGAAGTAATCCAACGACGCCCATTTCAATAACCAATTGTCCATATCCGTTTTCGACCCCAACGCCAGTGTTCGGAGCGTGCAATATGCGTGCGACGTACTGAATTCCAAGTGAAGCGGTCCCGGTTCCGTAGCCGTACATCCAACGCGGAGTATTAAAGGCGGCAAGAAAATTCTGCAGCGGATACTCGCGGGTGCGAAAGGCAAGCTCACTGGCAGTGCTGTAAGGACTTAGTGTCTCGCCATAGATAGCAAGCCGAGAGTTCACATGCTCTGGAAATATCACAGCCAGCAACACGACGGAAAGGCCGCCAAGCAGGGCAGTTCGCTGGATCGAGCGTACGACGCGTGTTACCTCTCTCTGCTTCCAGGGAGCACCCCAGACAAACGCGGCGAGAACAACGAGGGAACTCCCGCCGCACCACATCATGACTCCGCGAGACGTACTCATCAGTGCCGCGGCCGCAAGTACGCCAATTGTGGCGAACGCGGCGCCTCGTCCTTTTTTCGTGCGAAGGATGAGATAACCGCCGAAGCCCAGCAGAATCACCCAACTGGCAATGATCAAGTTCTGAAAACGGCCGGTGCTTACGAAGACGGAAGAAGGACGATAAGCGACCATCCCGGTAATCGGCGACGTGCGATACAAGGTGCTCAATCCGCGAATGTCTTCCTGGATCGTAGTGGGATTCAAAAAGGTTGGCCCGATGATGGCCTGGGCGATACCGAGTGAACCAACGGCGAGAATCAAAAACGCGTTGAACATGAAGAAACGGCGGAGGTCCCGCTCAGAGTCCACGAGCGCGTAGCCGAGATACATTAAGGGGATATACAGGAAATAGAGTTTCAATCCCAAGATTCCGTAAAACACGCTGCTTGAACCGGGATTGAAGACCTGACCAACCGCAAACCACACCAAGATGAAGAGCGGCACGAGGAACGAAGGCCGCAAAATGGCCTTTTCTTTTCTGTTGCGACGTGCGAGAAAGAAAGAGAGATAGACCAAGATGACCAGAATGTCTTTGGCAAAATAAATCGCCATATTGTTGCCAAGATACTTGCGGGCGAAGTCTTCCACGAAAAGCCAGCCAAAAAAGATGTACAGGCCGTGCTGCCAGTTGTTCAAAATCTTGACGGCAAATACAAGGCCGACGATACCGATTACGACGAGACTAAGACCGGTCCAATCGCTCGCCACCAGGAATTCCGAGACCCCGTAAGCCCCGAGAAGTCCGACGACAAAAATGAAGATTGTCGGAAAGGATCTGCGAGCGGGAACCCACTTTGCAGTGGGCATGAAAAACCGAGACACGCCTACCTCATCGCCTTGGTATTGCACGCATTGGCATGGCTTCAGCCTAACATGCCGTAGTAGTTGTGGACATTCCTTACTGACTTACTGTGGGTAAATCTAGAAAATCCACCAAGGGTCTTCCGAATGCCTACGCATCAACCGAATACGCGCTGCGTGCCGAGCCTGAAGTGAGCAGTGAGAACATCATTGCAGGGGGGCAATCGCTATCTTGCAAACAATTCTCTTGGAGCCGGGAACGGGTTAACTTCTTTAGTTCGTTATATTTCTTGCGAAGGACGAGAAGAAGTTTTCGTTCAATCACGAAAACGGTCCATGCACCGTTGCCACGCCGACCCATGCGCTACCTTCCCGCCGACTAAAACATGACACGCCGCATGACGGATTACAGCGCGTAGGTCCCGTTCGGATGTTATTCGTTGTCTGTCCAATTCAATCGAAACCGGATGGTCGTCATCATCGAACGAAGTAATTCCGTCAGCGTCCTGGGCGGATAAGTCGGCCCAACTGACCGAGACATATGGCAGTTTTGCATCGAAACTCTCCCGGTTGATTTGCTGATACCGCTCGTGCAGGTTCGCGTTGTGGACGGACTCACGAGAGTAAGCGTAGCGAGTGCCGAGAAGAATTATCACGACGGCAACTATGGAGACCGTGATTTGGAAAATGCGGCGCACCTCAAAAGGGTAGCCGGGGTGTCTTTCGGGCGGAATAGTACGGATGTTCTGTTCGAATGGCCAGCCAAGAACTTCGTCTTAATGGGCAGTGATTGCGTTGCGAGAGCCAATCACTTCCGGCCAGTAATCCAGCTGTCGAAGGGGAATTTCACCTTTAAGAGTCTACGCTGCCCACTTCATTGTCAGTTTCTTGCGCTTTCTCGCGCAGTCGAGAAGATAAAGGTCAATTAACTTCTGGTAAGGAAGTCCGGTCGCATCCGCCAGCCCCTTGAAATAGTCCACGACTTCCGGACTTAAGTTGATTCCCACGGCCTGTTTCTTGCCCCTGTACGGGTTCTTAAGTTCCCTCATCTTGGAAAAATCATATTCCTTCTTCATAAAATATGAACTCCTTCTTGGTTGCCTTCCGAGCGGAAAGGATCCGAATCACTGAATCGGATTCCTTATAGCAATGAACGACAACCAGAGGTCTTGTCGTATAACTCACTCCGATGAGGATAAACCGATCCTCTTCCTGTGAGTGTTCTGAATCATAGAAGAGGCGCGCTTCGGATCGCGGAAGCGCTCTGAGCTTCTTCAAACCACACTCCATGCTTGGTCCGATTGCTCCTATTTTTCCTCTCGTCCCACTCGAAGCGCAGCATCTCTAGATATTATCAAGATATAATGTAGATTTCAAAAGCCGTAGCGGCTGGGTGTAGAAGCGTGCTCGCTGCTCGATAATTTCCGCCGGCTGATAGAAGACTGCATCGCATCAGCACGCCGGATGAAATTACACATGCCGTTCTATATCTCATCGAAAGACATACACCACGGGTTCCGTGCTTCTTGTGGATGGCGCTACTTAAAGAGCTAGAGGATAGTTCGCTCGCTCAAATAAGGAGGCGGCATGCGTTGCTTCCGATTCCGATCGTTGGCAATGGCATATATTTTCAGCGTACGCGCCCCCAAGGGATTTGCGCCTCTCAGCATCTCCGCAAAAACAGGTTACTATGGGCCCGGTCTCTGAGTTTCCCCGGCTGCAACTGCTCAGAATGCGGGGATCATTTCAGGATTGCGCCTCTTATGCGCTCTTTCACACTACCCGGCCCCATGCGACTAAGGGGTCTTTGACCCCGTTTCTTCCCCTCCGCCAGAAAATTCTGATCCTTAGCTTATATGGTCTGCATCAACGTGGGAGGCCGATACGGCGAACGAGGTCCTCAAAGCGCGGGTCCGAGCGGAGAGGATCGAAGCCCGGCCGCAGCAGAACGCTCGGGTTAAATCGTTCTTCGTAGCCTTTTTCGAGCCAATTCATGGCTTGATTCGTATCCCCGAGGGTCACATAGATCATGGCAATCTCCGAAGCATGCGAATGGCTAGAGTTCGAGCGCTTCTTCAAATCGTTCAGTAGCTTTACCGCTTCGCTCCTCTTCCCAGATGCGACGTAGGCGCGAGCAAGATTCGCAATGCATGTCGGGCTACCCCCAGAAAGCTGGACCGCTTTTTGTAGTTCTGCCACCGCCTCATCGTTCATCTGTTGTTGAAGGTATGCCTGGCCGAGGTGATTATGTGTGAGAGCAAAATTCGGATCCATTTCGATCGCCTTGCGGCTCTGTCGTATCGATTCGTCATAAGAATGCGCAATGACAAGAGTCTCTGCCAAATCGGCGTCAATGATAAGAGATAGCGGATCCAGGTTCTCCGCTTTTCTCATTTCCGCGATAGCTTCGTCATACCGACCCAATAGGATCAAATGCGAAGCATACCAATGGTGAGCGGTTGCGTAGCCTGGGTTCAGCTCAATGGCTCGCCGGAATTCTTTCCCGGCAGAGTCCAAATCCCAGTCGAAGACATCCAAGCAGAATGCGAGCGAGTTGTGGGCTTCGCCGAGCGCGCTGTCCAGTTCCAGAGCTTTGATCGCCGCGGCCTTCGCTTTGGGGAGTGCCTCCTTGGGAGTCATCACCCCATACTCCCAATCTGCCAACAACGCATAAGTATCGGCTAAGCCAGAATAAGCTGGGGCGTATCTCGGGTCCTCGTCGATTGACTGATTGAAATAAGCCAGGGCAACCTGCAAACTATCCGCCGTGCGCTTATTCCAGAAGTAGCGCCCCTTGAGATAGGACTCGTAAGCTTTCGGATTAACAACCTTTACCTTTTTCAGCGCAGCCTGTTCCTGTGGATTCAAATTGATCCGAATTTGATCTGCAATGGCTCTAGCCACCTTGTTCTGGAGCGCCAAGGTTTCTCGCAAATCACCCTCATAGCTCTGGGACCATAAGTGCTTGTCAGTAGAGGCTTCGATCAACTGCGCCGTGATGCGGACCTCGTCGCCGGAACGGAGCACGGTGCCTTCCACCACGGCGTCCACGTTCAGTTCACGGGCGATCTGGGGCAGAGGCTTGCGCGCACGTTTATAAGCCATCACTGAGGTACGAGAGATCACGCGCAACGCGCTGATCTGGCCGAGGTCCGAAATCAACTCGTCGGTCATGCCATCGGCGAAGTAATCCTGCGACGCATCACTGGACAGGCTTTCCAAAGGAAGCACGGCCAACGAGCGAATAGGATTCGAAAGAAAAGTACTAGATTGCGTGCGACTCCTCCAATGTAGTCTCGAACCAGCGAATCCTGCGATCATCAAGAGCAACGCAAAACCGGCAATCTTCCAAGTGCGAAATAGCTGCAGTGATTTGTGTAAGCCCACACCCTCCTTCAGATTTAGATTTCTCGCCCTCGAAACGTTCTCGTTTACGGATTCCGAACCCTTTGGAGCTCCGTCGACATCTTTCACTTCCGCAAGGAAGCGATACCCGCGACGTGCGACCGTCTCAACAAAGCGTGGGCTCTCAGACGAATCGCTTAGCGCTTCACGGATTTTGTTTATGGCTTTGTTGAGTCCGTGGTCGAAGTCCACGAAAGTATCCGCCGGCCAGAGCTTCTTCTGCAGTTCCTCTCGCGTTACTACCTCGCCGACGTGCTCGACCAGCATGGCCAAAACTTGAAACGGCTGCTCCTGGATTCTGATCTTCAGTCCGTGCTTTCGGAGTTCACCGGCGCGGAGATCCATCTCGAAGACGCCAAAGCGAAGACGCCCGGCAAGGTGACGGTCTTCTGTCATGGGGAGAAAAACCTAGATGAGATTTGAGTGTACCACCGGGCCAGGGTTGAAGAAAGTTCGACGGGGGGAGGACGTCGGCCAAGTCTCATCCTAACTGCAACTTAGCAGGGGACCTACTTTCCCGCGATGGAGGATTCCCGGTCCATTGCCATCTTTTTGCCGCGCGCTCAACGTCACGCGCATGCACCAGCAGGTTATTCACGGTCGTCGCCTGATTTCTTTTGGAGGCAGTGTTTGCGATTGCCCACAACGGGAACAAGGCAAAATGGAGGTGATTTATGGAACGGGCTACTGCCCACTGCGGTCAATGCCACCGGCCCATTATCGAGAACGAACGCTTTGTCTGCTTCAAGATTCCAGGGAAAGAAACTTACCAGTTCTTCCACTGCCGATTTCGTGTCCGAGACTGCTGGGAAGAACACCTGGCGAGCGCAAGTAAGGCTTTGGGTACTCAGGAGTCGTTTGCCCGCGATCAAGCCACTGTTCTGGGCGCGAATTGGAGACGGCGATGACAGAACAGAATTGGCCTGGCAGTTTTGAGCAGGCTGTCTTACCGCATCTTGACGCCGCCTACAACCTCGCACGCTGGCTGACGCGCAATGAGCAAGACGCCCAGGACGTCGTCCAGGAATCGTACTTACGTGCTTTCCGGTTCTTTGCCGGCTTCCGCGGCGGGAATGCCCGTGCTTGGCTCATGAAAATTGTCCGTACTACCTGCTACACCTGGTTGCATGCCAACCGGCCACTGCAAGAAGCCACGGAGTTTGACGAGAATCTTTTTCCTCCTGATTCTCGCACTCCCAATCCAGAAGACGTTGTGCTACAAAACGATTGCAGCGCCGTGCTGCGAAAGGCACTGGGGATGCTCCCATCGAATTTTCGGGAAGTCCTAATTCTACGCGAACTCGAAGGAATGTCCTACCGAGAGATTGCAGACGTCACGGGCATACCGGCAGGTACCGTGATGTCCAGCTTATCGCGTGCCAGGGGTCGCCTTCGTCAAGCTCTGACAGGCCTTATGAACGTAGATACCGCGTCAGGTGTACGGCGAATCGAAGCCGTGAACACATAAGTTCGTGGACACGAATCACAGAGAAGTTTCCACCAGTTCTTTTTCTGTAGCGGGTGCTGCTGAGAAGAACGGCCACAACTTGAGACCCAAATACTCACCGTTTTATTCCCACCTGTTTAACACTCCGGTCGGGGAATTATCCCACGGCATGAGCAGTCTTACATGCTGAAGACGGTAGCCCTTGCAAGGACACGTAGACGCAGGGAGCACCGTCAAAGGACGGTCTCAGAGATCCGCGCCTGCGTTGCAGGTCAAACGAAGACAAAAATCCGTCGAGGTCAACACGACGGGTGGCTAAGGAAGAAGTCATGCCAGTCACTGCAAACACCACATTCAGAAAGTTTATGATTGCTGCGCTATCAACGCCCACTGTGGAGAAGCGGCGTAGTCTAAACCGGAATACATATCCCAGCCCGGAACGCATCTCGAAGATCGGCCCGCCAGTCTCCCCTACCGCGAGCAATCTGAACGAAGCCGAGGCTATCCAACGAGCTAGGGCCGGTGATCCGGCGGTGTTTGAGTATCTATACAGGTTGCATAGCCCGCGCGTTTACGCATTATGCCTACGCATGGTGAGAGACATGACCGAGGCAGAGGATCTAACTCAAGAAGCGTTCTTGCTCTTGTTCCGCAAGATTCACACGTTTCGCGGCGAATCGGCCTTCTCAACCTGGCTGCACAGGCTCTCGGTTAACGTCGTACTGATGCATCTGCGAAAGAAGTCGCCACCATTCGTCTCGATCGAAGCAGCTCCCGATCCAGACGATGAAACCGCCCCGCCAAGCAGCGTTGAACTTGGGGTGCGCGATCTGTCGTTGGAAGGATCGATTGACCGAATAAATCTCGAACGCTGCATCGAGCGGCTGCCCTCGGGCTTCCGCAAGATCTTTATCTTGCATGATATCCAAGGATACCGACATGGCGAAATTGCAAAGCTTTTGGGCCGCTCGGTAGGGAATTCGAAGTCACAGCTGCACAAGGCCCGGAAGCGGCTGCGTGAATTGCTCCACGAACTTCAGCGCGATAAGCGCGCGATGAGCGTTTAGCGACAGCTAGTGCCTTTCCCGACTGTCCGTCTCTTAAGCGCCTTGTCAACACTACGGAAACACTTGCTTAGCCGCGACAGGCCGTTGAGCGGGAGGGTATTCATAGTATCTAGTTCGATCAACTTTGTAATTCGCGCTTGGAGTCAGCAGACAGGTTGGAATTCTTGCAATTCTTGGCAGGATGAACGCGCCTGCTTTTTAAGCAAGGAGGTCAATCTCCAACAATTCCAATGTTAAAAGTGCTCCTTGTTTTCAGCGACTTGGAGCTCCCGATGATTGTGCACAGTGCCTCAAGTCGGGCCTATTTTGCACAGTTTGTGCACAGTGGGAGAAAAATGAGAGATTCGAGCAGCAACGAATCTAGCAAGTCTTTTGCAATCAGAAAGAATTGGTGGACGTGACCGGGATCGAACCGGTGACCCCCTGCTTGCAAAGAACCGGAGTCCTCTCCAATAGCTCCGTCCACTATTTTGGTCTCCAATGTTTTCAACAATTTGGGGAATCTGCTTTTTGCTCTCCGTTGGAGTGAGGCTCGCGAGGCCGGTACCGACTTGCACGCGAATAATTAATCACCACATCAATGCATGCTATGAGGCTTTTCCGGCAGCAGTCTGGAACACTCCGTTCCAGATAGCCGGTCATGACGCAAGAACCATCAGCGCCGCCCGGTACCACAATGAGCCGTCGCTGGTCTGTCACCCACAGCCCCATAGCTCGTTGCCGGACATAAGCACACATTGGCAGTTAAACGGACGGGAAGCTGGATCATTATCGCCAAACCTTCTAGCCCTCAGCGTTGCAGGAGTATCATTACCGCCTCCATCGTCTCGAAGGCGTCCCGTCGCCGAATCTCTCACGCTTCGGGATCGTGCTCGCCGAGAAAGTCTGCCACCAACGTCGGGCCCAACCCGTTTGGCGCGTCAAAATAGCGCCGAATATTCGCGATCGCCTCTTTCACAAGTCCATTCTCCTCGTGCGGCTTCAAGCTCTCCGCCAGGGACTCCGGCCCCTTCTTGAAATGCTTGGCCAGCATGTACAGATCGTAGTAGTCCTTCGCTTTCGTCCGTTGACCGAGACAAATACCCTTCATGGTGAACACCGCAACCTCATTGGCGATATTGACGCGCACCGTCAGTTCCGCCCCGTTCAGCAGGCGGCCCTTCAGATCTTCCGGATAAAATTGATCGAAGACCACGTCGGCACCGCACGCCTTGTGCGCGAGCATGTCCTGGCACGCGCTGGTGCCGATGCGATTTGGCGTTCCCGCCATACTCGTCCGCGAGGAAATCCACCTGCATTACGTACGGAACACTTCCGACCGTCACTGTTTTCTCAAAGCTCGCCGGAATCGGCTTGCCGGCCGTATTTTTCGCTGCCCGTAGCCAAGACGACGGATTGTCTCGAGGAGTGTTTCGTACGCTTCCTCGGGTATCCCGCGGAAATTCAGCGCGAGGTCCGCATCCAGAGAACCGACGTGTTCTTCGGTCGCATGCGAAAAACTCTTGAGAAGAAAGTACGGCGCCCAGTCGCCGATCACGACGACATCGGAGCCGTAGCGCTTCAGGGCATCCATCAGCTCCAACAGCAGGGAAAAACTAATGTCCACTTCCTTGGGTTCGTATTCCGCCATGGTCAGTAGCCCAACAGTTGCTGGCGAATTGGGCAGCCTGTTCCTCTCCTCGTCCTTTGAAATTGATCAAATCCAGATACAGCTGCACGTTCGACACGACCGCCATGTCCACGACGTTTTGGGCTCCGTAATAAATCCCATCGTCCCCGGGGGTGAACCTCCGGCGGTCAACCCACACGGCAGTGAGGACAGAGCGGTTTCACAACTCAACTACCACGGACCTGCCACAGCTCAGAGCCCGCAATTGGATTGTTTGTCCTGTCCTGACCTTGGAGATCAGCTTCCAGTACAAACGGAATCCGGCCCTGTGCCAACGCACCACCGTTTCCGGCGTGACCACAATGAGGGATTGTTGCCATCCGGACCAAAATCGACGAACGGCGACCCAGAAGAGCTTGTCGAGCAGGTCTAATCTTGGCCGCGGATGCCGACGCTTCAGCACAGCGAGTTGTTGACGTAGTGCGAGATTCCCCAGCAGGAGACTCCGACGCGCGCAAGAGGCGAACCAGCGTTACGAGGCACAGGCCGATAAATCGAAACATGGCTAGGAGTTATAACAGAACAGTGGCGGGAGGGCGGCTATGTCATTGATTTCAAAGTCGGCCAGAGCTTTGGCGAACCACAACTTGCCTTTTGGTCTTGCCTGTCTGGATGTCGGAATCCAGGAGGCCACGCCCCTCTTCTCTCTCCTACAACCTTTCTTGTATTACACCTCGTAATACATTAAGATAACAATCCGAGGTAAAGTTATGCCATCTCCAGTGACTTTGAGGGTGGATAAGGAAACCAGGCTGCGGATCGCCCGCATTGCGCGCCGCAAGCAAGTGTCCGCGTCGGAGGTGATTCGCCAGGCGATCGAGAAATGGATCGAAGAGCAGGAACCAGCCGGATCGCCTTATGAAATGGTTTCGGACTTGATTGGAATTGTCCACGGCGGAAACCGAAAACGCTCGGCAGGCGCGGGACGTCAGTTCGCCCTTCTGCTAAAGACCCGACGGGGCTCCCGGTGATCTTGGTGGATGCGGGGCCTCTCGTGGCTCTCGTGGATGCAGATGATCAGTACCACGAGCAGTGCGTGTCGACTCTTAAGAGTTTGCAAGAACCTCTAGCAACGGTGTGGCCGCCGCTAACCGAAGCGATGTACCTGTTAAATGATCTGCCGGTGGCCCAGGAAGCTTTATGGGAGATGTTGGTGAGGAGGGCGGTTGAGCTGCTGCCGCTTGGTTTGGGCGATTTGCCTCGCATCCGTGAACTTCTGCGGAAATATGCCGATCGTCCGATGGATCTTGCAGACGCGGCGCTTATCCGGATTGCCGAACGAGAAGGTATCCGCAAAATATTCACTGTGGACAAGAAAGACTTCTCAGTTTACAGGATTCATGGTCGGATCCGTCCGTCAATCGTGCCTTAATTCGCGCACCCTATTAGTAATTACACATTGGCTATCAAAAGCCTTCGATTCACTCTCCCTAATTCTTGAACTAAGTTGGTGGACGTGACCGGGATCGAACCGGTCCCCCTGCTTGCAAAGAACCGGAGTCCTCTCCAATCGTTCCCTTCCTTATTTTGGTTTCAATGATTTCAACAATTTGGGGAATCTGCTTTTCGCTCAAAGCTAATTCGTGCACAGTTCGTGCACAGCACTCGCTCTTCGATCGGGAGTACGCAAAGTATTCGAGAGCAGCGACCGGAGCTTGGATCGCACTCTTCCGAGGCGAGTCCTCACTGTGCCAGCTCGGCAGCCCAACAAAGCGGTGATCTTCTGGTAGGAGAGCTCGTCATACTCGCGCAGCACGATAATCTCGCGAAACTCGTCGGGAAGTCGCTGGATCGCTTCTCGTACCTGATCACGCAAGCAGCGGATCTTGACCGGAGTCTCTACGGATGTGCGCCAGGCTCTTCGATTTTGTGTCTGCGTAACAGTAATCCGCAGAAGAACAGCGACCTAGAATAGGAACTCGCTCAAATACCAGTGAGTTCGACTGCCAGTTCACGGCCTTTTCTGAGCTGTTGTCCCATTGAAGAAGAGGTTCAATAGAAATGCGACGATGGAACCGAGCACTACGCCGGTATGGGTGATTGGGAAGATCGCTTCCGGGCCTTACGGAAGGATCCGGATTCAACCAGATCGGAGATTTGGCGGTCTGACTCAGGTCGTTTGGATCCGTACCATAACGCACGATTCCGTAATGCACGGGGGAGCCACCTGGATTCTCCAAGGATTCCTACGCGTTCCGTGTGATGCTAATTCCCGTGACTCTCTGGAGGCACTGCAGCGACGCGCGTGCTGTGCATGAAGACAATCTTCCAAATGCCTGCCTGTTTCTGGAGAAAGGCCGATTCAAGCCATTTTGGCTCAGGGTACCGGAGGCGTCGCTGATGCTGCCTTGATTGACGTACGCAATCCAAGCGGTGTTTCCGCTGATGTGGACGTCGGGTTCGGTCACGTTCCATTCATAGCGCTTGCCCGCTGCATGCAGAGCTTTGATCACGGCCATGACGGCATCCCCGTTGTATCGGACGCCTCCATCGTAGATATAACCTGGGGCGAATGTCAGCTTCACATTAGTTGCGGAAGACGAGGTGGCTATAGAAACGTTGCCGTTTTATCAAGAAGGAGAATTCCTACTAAGTTGCACCTGCGGGGCGGGCACAGTGGTACAGTGCCTCCGTTATCTTTGGAGGCAAGACGTGAAGGCTTCTCTGTTTTATCGAATCGCAGCTGTTCTTCTGCTGCTTTTTGCTGTCGGACATACACTTGGTTTTCGCCAGTCCGATCCCACATGGGGAGTTGATACGCTTCTTGGCTCAATGCGGTCAATTCACTTTGACGTGCAGGGGTTCAGCCGGACATATTGGGACCTCTTTGTCGCGGCTGGATTCTCGGTCGGCGTGTTTTATCTATTCGCGGCGGTATTAGCGTGGCAGCTAGGTGGCCTTCCGGCAGAGACTTTGGCGGTCATGCGCGTCACTGTGTGGACTCTCGCTCTTTGCTTTGCCGCCATCACGGTTGTGAGCTGGAGATACCTCTTTATCC
>Ga0207646_10004931_pt1 | contig 14277 bp, 6 predicted proteins | sample KBSK5502metaG_FD_184343 | JGI IMG/M metagenome (GOLD analysis project Ga0207646, IMG submission 184343) | Corn, switchgrass and miscanthus rhizosphere microbial communities from Kellogg Biological Station, Michigan, USA - KBS K5-50-2 metaG... | ecosystem: Host-associated > Plants > Roots >... | reverse complement strand
GGCGGGATCGGGGTGCCTTTCGTCGTGCATGAAGTGCCCGGCGTACCAGAGGACCACGTCCTGACCGTCAACCGGTTCGCCGGTAACGAACTTATCGACGGCCGCCCGCGATAGCGCAGGATCGGTAGTGAATCCCTGCCCGTCGTCGATCTCGCTACCCCGATAGCGCAAGACCCAGAGGTCACCGACGCCATAGGCGTCGGAGGTGCCGTCGTGGGTACCGGGCTCGATCGTGTAGCCCCCGAAGCTTCCTTTGTGACGGACGCGCCAGTGGCGCTGATGCTGGGGGTCGCGCTGCCGGCGGATCTCGAACTTCTTGGTGTGCCAGTTCGCGTTGCCGACGATCGGCGGGTTGTTGTACTCCTCCACCACGTTGTTGCCCGGCGTCAGGATGTCGAAGTCGAGACGCCAGTAGGCGTGATGCGTGTGAACATGGCAGGTGCAGGGATTGGCCGTGGCGGTAAAGCCGAAGCGGGGACCGATGCTGCCGTCGTTGCGCAAGCGCCAGTCGCTGATGTACCGGTACCAGCCGGCCTGTAGCTGACTGACCAACCGAAGTTCGTGGCCGTCGTACCACAGGGCGACACCGCTGAAGTTCCCGCCGTCGAGACCGCTCTCGAGGATGGTCTGCGGTGCTGCCGAGCAAAGGCGGAAGCCGCCGCCGACCGGATCGACGCCGACGGCACGAAAGCAGGTCTCCGCGTTCTGCCAGTCGCGGTAGGTTGGTCCACATCCTGCCCCCGCGCCGTCCGCCCCGTATTGGACGTTCAGGATCGGGACGTGGGCCCGATAGAGCACGCGCTTGCCGCGATAGTCGACGAACCGCAGCTCAACGCCAGAGCCATCGATACCCGACGAGGCACGGGGTCGGACGACCACGAAGTCCCAAAGCACAGTCGATGCCGTAAGCACGCGTACCCGCACCTGGTCGGGTCCCGCAGACGGGGCGCAGCCACCTTCCGGCGACGTGGGCTCGCAGTCGGCCGCCGTTGGCTGCGGCACGCCCGGCGGTTCGTGCATCACCATGCCGTCCGCGAGCCGAACGGCAACGATGCGGTGGCGATCGTCGTCACGCTGGCTGCGAATGCCGACCGTCACCAGGCGCTCGACCGCTCCGTCAGGACTCTGGATATCCACGTACGGCGGCATGGGTGCGTACGCCTGACTCGCGCCCGCCTCCACCAGAGGTCGCAGACGCTCATCGCGCAGCACGAATTCGACGGCGCGGCCAAAGTCCTCTTCACGCGGGCGCGGGCGATGGGCCAACGGGTACGCCGATGCGCCCTTGGGGTCACTGACGGTCCCACGGATGCGCACGGACCGGCGGTCTTGCGGGTCATAGACGACGGCCTCGAATCTGGCGTCGTCCTCTCTGTCCTTGTCAAGGAGCTCAAAACTGGCGACGCGCAGGTTCGCGCCGGCCAGATGAGCGCGCACCGCGGGGTGACCAACAAGCATCTCTGACAGCCTTGAGGCCGCGGCGACATCGCGGTCGTAGGGCTCTACAACAACCCGGGCTTCGGCCGCCAAGTCGGTGGGTTGGCGCTCCATGCCGGTGCCTCCCCCAGGGTCGCCGGCCAAAGGGTCCGGGACCCGAGCTCCTGTTAAGCGCGGGATAGTATCACTATTGCCAGCGCGATCCGCGCGAGGTCGCGCGCGAGCTGCCGACAGCGTTCGCACGTCGCCAGATGCGCCGCGGTGCGGTCCTCATCCTCGGCCGGTAGCCTTGCGTCGCTCGCCCGAGCAATGTGTGCTGCGTCTGCGAGGTGTATTGCCAAGGAACAGGTGTGTGCTCGCCCGTGAATTCCCGTGCGACTGCGTTGTGCTGCGATCCGAATTGCGCGGGCAGCGCGACCAGTTGTCCCGGCTGCTCAGGTCCGTCGTAGCCATGCCGACGCGCAACCAGAGAGAAAGCGAGGTGTCCCCGACATGAATCGATGGACGAAGAAGCAGGCGTCGTTCCGTGCCGTGACGCCGCCTTCGAACTGGCCTCCGATTGGCCCTCAGCTCGGTCCGCAAAGCACGAAGTACTACGGCCGTTTGGTCATCGAAGTCTGGGAGCCGACCGATTCGTGGGACGGTCTTGTCTACACCGCCGAGACGGAAGAAGAGGGCTACAAGACGATCGCAGCGTTGGAGGAGTTCGTGTTTGAAACCGTGAAGACACTGTATCGCCGGCTGAATCGCGAGCGACGATAGTCCCGGCCTTCACACCAGATCGGTTTTCTGTCTTCGCGATCCGGTCCGTGCCCGCCTCCGGCTCCTCGAGCGCGTCGCCGGCGATGAGAACGCCAACACGGCCGGCCACGCCTTGACCCAAGTCTGGCTCGGGGGAAGGTCGTGCAGCTTGGGTCTCAAGGGACCACGTCATCCAGTTGTCTGCCGCTGAAGACTGGGTCACGCTGGGAGCCCGTCTCAGACCGCCATCTCCGAACCGGTACCGACGGGCCGCCTCGCTCCACCCCGTCAGCACGTGTTATCGCCACTCCGAATCTGAATCTTTCCTCCGAGTTGCCGCAGCTCGCCGTAATTGAAGCTGTGGCAGTAGATGAGGTTGCCAGCTGCATCGACGGCCTCGACGCGTGCGATGTGGGTTTTCGGTTGCGTGTCCGATACAAGGAGGTCACTCTTTTCTTCGCCGCCGGCGGCGACCGAGAGCGCCACCTTCGGGTAATCGCGGCCGTACGGATACACCGTGACATTGCCACCCGTGTCGTTTCGATAGACGACAGCGATGCTTTGATCGCCGAGACACCCCAACGTGAGGAGCATCGTCAGGAGCCCCAGCACGAGGAGTGACTTCACCGTCGCGCTCTCATGGCCGCTTCATATGAGGGAAATAGGGGCAGTCCGGCTGACGCGTTGGCATGGACCTCCATCAGATTCGAATCATGGAATGACACAGGCTGGAAGCCGTAGATGCTCACGACGAGATAGTCGAGGAATGCCGGCACCTGCAACGCCAGGTATGTCGGAATGTAGAGGGCACCCAGGGTATTGGCCTGCGCGATGTGGCCGTACTCGTGGCGTAACGTCGGGCTCCTCGCGGGATCGTTGCCTAGGTCGACTTTGGAAACGATCAATCCCGAGCCGAGAGTCATCGTGTTGTCTGGCCCGAACAGGCCGACGAATCCTCCAACGACCCCTCCGGCATTGTTCACGATCGTTACCCCATTTGGGCCGTGCCCAGTGCTCGAGTCTGCGCCGAAGGCCGCGTCCCCAATGGACTTGGTTGCTGACGCCACCACGTCCTGGATCGATGCCACGGCGCGACCAAGCGTCTGTTGCGCGACGATCAGGTCAAGACAGCGGGCGCCGCAGTGACCACCTTCGTCGTCTCCCGTTGACGAGGCCATTCCGGTGGGATCCGCGAGCGTCATCGGATTCGCCCCCGCGTATCCGAACATGTTCAACGCTGCGGTCGCGGACGCGTCGCTCAAAACCGGATCACGTGTGGTGAAACGTCCGACCGCGGGGTCGTACCACCGGGCCCGCATGTACAGGAGCCCTGAGGGGTCCTGGAGTTGGCCGGCGTAGCCGAGGTAGGTCGGCGCGCTGGCGCCTGCGGACTGACTGATCGCGCCGTAGGCGCGGTAGCGGAAGCTCGCGGTGACCACACCCGCGGCATTTACCTCAGCCCGGACGGACTTGCCGCCGTCGCGGGCGAACGAGGAGGTCGACGCGTCGGCCTTCACCACCCAGAGCGGGCCGAGGCCGTAGACGATCCGATCGCCGCCCTGGACGAGTAGCCGGCTCGCAGAGCTGGACGGATCCCAGAGGAACTGGGTGGTCGAGCCTTGGGTCCGGGACGTGAGCAGCCCGTCGCCGTTGTACGCGTACGTCCGGGCCGTCGCAGTCACGGTGCTCGCGGTCATTCGGTCCAATGGGTCGTAACCGAAGGTGTCGGAGCCGCGGTTCGTCAGCCGATCGGCGGTGTTCCAGACGAAGGTCTGGGTCGCGTCGCTGGTCAGCCGGTTGGCGGTGTCGTAGGTGTACGTCGCGACGGGGCCGGTGCGGCTGGCGATGTTGCTGCCGGCATCGAGGGTGAAGCTCTCGGGGTTGGTGGTCGTGCCGGCGGTGAGCCGCTCGAGGCCGTCGTAGCTGTAGCCGAAGTGGTCGAGCCCCGAGGAGTACGTGATCCGGGCGGCCCGGACATCCGCGTTACCAGCACGGTCGTCCCGCCAGGCCGAGGCGAGCTCGGCGCTGCTGTAGGCGAGCGTCGGGTTCGACTGCGCGGCCGAGCCGGGATCATTGGGCCGCGTGGAGCGACACCCGCGGCGCGAGCACCGACATCTGGGCCAGCCAGTACAGCGTCAGCCCGGCGACCTGAGCCACCTCCCAGCTGCTCTACGCAGGCAGAGCCGTCTGGACGCTCGGCGAGGGCGAGTTGCGCAAATGAATCGGCGAGCGCCACCCTTCGTACGGATCTACGCGTCAACCTGAAAGTTGTTCGCGGCAGTACGGATCGAACCAGATTGACGCGCTTAGTGCAGCGACTTGGATGAACTGCCCTGCGCCTATGAGCAGATGCGGCGCCTGATTGACGACTTCTGCGACGAACGCGAACGTCGCTGTGGCCCCGTGCGCCACACAGAAGGTACGAATCTGCGCTGCCTTTGGGGTCAGCTCATTCAGCAGGTCATCGAGCAGGGGTTGGAACTCCGTCTCGCGCACGCGGTTGCCGCCCCGCGTCCACGTGTCGAGGCGTTTTGGATGGATCGGGTCGCTGCGACTTGTCGCATCGGGTTCTATGCCAATTGCGCTGGTTAGTTGCCGCGGATCGAAGCTAGCGCCTTGGACCGTGAACTCGACACCGATCGATGGTGGGATTGCCCGCGGTTCTGATCCATGCGGATCATCGCGACGGATTAGCCGCAGGTCGAAGCGTGACTTGCGTGCTGCCAAGCGCGCCGCTCGATCCTGGTCGATGACCAATTCCGGCAAGCACCGCTTCGCCGGGTTCCAACGAACCACGCACTCGATAGCAATCGGGTTCGCCGAGTTGTCTCCGGTAGCTCGATCGATTAACGGATTCAACACCTGGTCGAGGTCGAACGTGCTCGTCGGCTCAGTCTCCACAAGCAGATGAGATGAATCCTCAGACCGGACGTTCACCGAGACCGTTGGCACTGCCAATTCGGGGCGCGCGATACCGTCTATCGAGGACCTCCCTTCGGGTAATCTTCGAGCAGATCATCCCAGTTACCGATTAATTCCCCCTCACCGCGAATCCGGCCCTGCGCGTCACGTGGATGCGCATAGACATCACCTGTTTCAGGATCCCAATAAAGGTCAACGCCCTTCGGAATATCGTTCTCGCGCTTGACCTTATGCTCGTCAATCTGCCCTTCGGGTATTGGCGCGTGCTTGGGGGTTGGCGAAGCCTCGACCTTGGGGCGTCCCACGTCGTCATGGGTTGCCAACCAAATGAATGCTCCAACTCCGGCCGTTGTAGCGGTCCAGACCACGATCGCTCCGGCGGAGATCTCGGGCCACAGCACGACGACACAGACCACCGCGGCGGGTCCGGCGCACAAACCGCTTGCGTCAGTACGCATCGCCGGATTTGCGTTCGCATACGCGAACGCGTTGAGCGCTACAGGCAATGTGGGATTCGCGAACACAGGGTCTCTCGTGGTGAACCGCCCTACGTTCGGGTCGTACCACCGGGCCCGCATGTACAGCAGCCCGGAAGGGTCCTGGAGCTGGCCCGCGTAGCCGAGATAGGAAGGAGTAGCGACGCCACTGGATTGCGCGATCGCGCCGTACGCGCGGTAGCGGAAGCTGGCGGTGACGCTACCCGAGCCGTTCACTTCAGCCCGGACAGACTTACCGCCGTCTCTTGCGAATGAGGACGTGGAGCCGTCGGCCTTGACCACCCAGAGCGGCCCGAGGCCGTAGACGAGCCGGTCGCCGCCTTGGACGAGCAGCCGGCTCGGACTGGAGGAGGGATCCCATAGGAACGTGGTGCTAGTTCCCTGCGTGCGGGACTGGAGCAGACCGTCCCCGTTGTACGCGTAGCTCCGCGCGGTCGCAGTGACCGTCGAGCTGGTCATCCGGTCGAGTGCGTCATAGCCAAAGGTGTCGGACCCACGGTTGGTCAGCCGATCGGCGGTGTTCCAGGTGAACGCCTGGGTGCCGTCGCTTGTGAGCCGGTTCGCGGTGTCGTAGGTGTACGTCGCGCTCGGCCCGGTGCGGGATGCGATGTTGCTGCCGGGATCGAGGGTGAAGCTCTCGGCGTTGGTGGTCGTGCCGGCGGTGAGCCGCTCGAGGCCGTCGTAGCTGTAGCCGAAGTGGTCGAGCCCCGAGGAATACGTGATCCGCGCGGCCCGGACATCCGCGTTGCCGGCCCGGTCATCCCGCCAGGCGGAGGCGAGCTCGGCGGTGCTGTAGGCGACCGTCGGGTTCGACTGCGCGGCCGCACCGGGATCATCGGAGAGCAGCTGCGAGGTCGACCAGGTCCCTGGGCCTGCGCTGTACTGGGCGCCCCAGATGTCGGTGCTGCTCGCCCGGGTGTCGCTCCAGGCGACCCAGGCGTTCCCGTCGGAGCGCTCGGCGATGGCCAACGTTCCGTTCGGCCGGGCCGCCGCGTCGCTGAGGACGGTGCTCGCGCTCCAGGTGTTGCTGCCGGCGGTCTGACGGCTGACCCGGACCTGGGGCGGGGAGGTGCGAGCGTCAAGCCAGATGACGGTGAGGTTCCCGGCACTGTCGATCCCGATCCGCGGCGCGGTCTGGGCCGCGGTGCCCGGGTCGTCGCTGACCTTCACGTTGGCGCTCCATGTGGAACCCCCAGAGGTCAGCTTGGAGAAGTAGATGTCGGGGTTGGCGTTGCGGCTGTCCTGCCAGACCGCGTAGCTCGTGCCGTCGGATCCGACGATCACATCGGGGTTGTCCTTGAGGGCGGCGGTGTTGTCGGTGACCTTCTTGTTGGCGGCCCAGGTGCTGCCGCCGGAGGCGAGGGTGGAGCTGTAGATGTTGGTCTGGCTCGAGCGCAGGTCAACCCATACCGCCGTCTCCGTCCCGGCGGCGGTGCCGGCGATCCGCGGGTTGCGCTGGACCGCCCCGCCGCCGCCGGCCGGGTCATCGCTGACCTTCAGGTTGGGCGTGAGCCAGGTCCCGTTCGAGGCGGTGCGCTTGGCGTAGTAGATGTCGGCCTTGCCGGCACCGTTGCGCTCGTCCTGCCAGACCGCGTACGCGTTGTTCGAGGAGTCGAGCGCGATCGCCGGGTTCTGCTGGATCCGCGTCTGGGTGTCGGTGTTGACCTTCACGTTGGCGCTCCAGGCGCCGGTCACGGGATCGCGGCGGGCGAATTCGATATCGGCGTTGCCCAGGCGAGCGTCATCCCAGATGAGGTACGAGGCGGCGTCCGCGCCGAGGGCGATCGCCGGATGATCCTGGACGGTGGTGCCGGTATCGGTGTTGACCTTGACGCTCGGGAAGCTCTGGATCGGCGGGGCGGTGATCCCACTGACCGCTTCATCCAGGGCGATGCGGTTGCCCTCGTTGTCCAGGGCGTAGGTGTGGCTCGAGACGGTGTTCGCGCCGACCGCGTTCACGAGCTGGGTCAGCCGGTGAGCCGTGTCGTAGGTGTAGGTCGTGGTCATCCCGCCAGGCACGGACACGCTCGAGGCGAGCCCGGCCGGGGTGTACCCATAGGTGGCGTTGTGGGTCGCCCAGTCGGTGACGGTGTTGAGTCGCCCGCCGGGGCTGTAGGTGTAGGTGACGTTCCCGACGCTCGGATAGCCGAGGGTCGTGCGGTTGGAGTCGAGGTCGTAGCTGTAGGTCGTCGTGCCGTTCGGCTGAACCGCTTGGGTCAGCCGACCGAGGCCGTCGTACGCATAGGTGGTGTTGCCGCTGCCGTCGGTCATCGTGATGCGGTGGCTGAGCGCGTCGTATCCGTACGTGATCGTCGTCAGGCCCGTCGCGGCGACCGAGGTAAGCCGGGCCATGGTGTCGTAGCCATAGGTGATCGCGGCGCCGTCGCCGGTGGTCTTGGTCGTCGGCTGGCCGTTGCCGTTGAGGACGTAGCTCGTGGTCAGCGAGGTCGATACCGTCGGGTGAGTAATGACGCTCTTGAGCCGGTTGAGCTCGTCGAAGGTGTAGTCGGTGACGACGCCGTTGGCTTGGGTGACGGTGGTTGCATTGCCGTTGTCATCACGGGTGACGCTCGTCGTGTACACGAGCGAGGGCTGGCCGACCGGATCCGGCTTCTGCACCACGGTCGCCAGGCGCGCGGCGGTGTCGTAGCCGTACGTCGTGCTGTTGCCGTTGCGGTCGGTGAGCGTGGTCCGATCACCGGAATTGTTGTAGCCGTTGGTCGTGCTGTGGCTCAGCGGATCGGTCTGGGTGGTGACCCGATCGTTTGCGTCGTATGCCGTGCTCCAGGTGTGCTCGGAGGGGACCCCGCCGGGGCCGTACCCGTCGGGATCGACCATCGTCGTGCGTCGACCGACGCTGTCATAGCCGTAGGTGGTCTTGGCGCCATCGGCATCGATTCGCGTCACCAGGTTCGCCTGGGCGTCGTAGGTGAGGCTTTGGGCGTAGGTGTAGTTCGGGGTCGGCCCGGTGTTGCCCCGGGGGGCGATGATCTTCGTCGGTAGCCCGGGATTGAGTCCATCGGCGTACTCGTACTTGGTGACCGCGCTGGTGGTCGGATCGATCTGGGCGGTCGTCGAGAGCAGCACGTTGGTCGTCGGGTCGTAGGTGTTCGTGGTCGTGAAGTTGCGCGGGTCAAGGATCTGAGTGACGTTGTTCTTGCTGTCGTAGGTGAAGGTGGTGACGTAGCGCGGGGTCTGGGGGTTGAGCTGGGGATCGGTCTTCGTGAGGACGTTGCCACGGGTGTCGTAGAGGAAGTCGGTGCGGTTGCCGTCGCGGTCGATGACCGCGTTGCGGTTCCCGAGATCGTCATATGCGTACTGGAGGGTGCGGGTGACACCGCTGACGACATCGCTCTGACTCAGCAGCCGGGCCCGAGGGTCGTAGGTCAGGGTCGTCTGGTGGAGCTTCGGGTCAGTGACCACGGTCTGGCTCGGGCTGTAGGCGAAGCTGGTCTGCTTCTGCAGGCCGTCCTTCTGGGTGAACAGCCGCCCGGCGCTGTCGTAGGTGTTCGTCACCCGGACCCGGCCGTCGGGATCGGTGATTGTGGTGATGTGCTGGCCGACAGGCTCGTAGCCGTACTGCCAGGTGTGCTGGGACGGGTTCTGGCCGGCAGTGTTGCCAAGCTTGTCGACCACGGCGGTCAGGCGGGCGCTCGCGTCGTACGAGTACGTCACCTGCCGACCCAGCGGATCCTGGATCCGCGATAGCCGATCACCGAACTGAGTGAAATCGACGCCGCTGGCGCCCTGGACGAACGCCTGCAGTTCCGAGGTGAACAGCCAGATCCCGCCGGTGGTGATGCGGAAGCGGACCCATCGTGCCGTCGTGTTCGCGTTCACGTCGTAGCGCCAGCGTCGGCCGGCGTCATTGACCGCCGCGGCCGCAAGCGTCGTCCCGCGCGACACGTAAGTGACGTTGTCGGTGCTGGTGAGCACCTCAACGCTCGCCGGTTTGTAGATCCCATCGCTCGGCGAGTCGAACTGGAACGAGCGGGTCAGCCCGATCGGTTGGGAGCTGCCGAGATCGATCGTGACATCGAGCGGACTGGCGAGATTCGCGTGCCCTTGCCACGCTGCGTCATGGAAGTCGGTCGGGCTTCCCAAATTGGCGTCGGTGAGCTCGGTGCCCCCGCTGTCCGGATAGTTGCCAGAAGGCGGCGTGGATTCGCTGTAGGTCTTGGCGTTCGCCAGGTCATCGCCTGAGGCGTAGCTCAGGATCGTGGACCGGCCGACGGTGTCGGTGATCGACGTGAGATTCGTGCCGCTGTACCCGAGCGTGATCTGGTTGCCCGCCGGCTCGTGGATCCGGGTGAGCAACCCGCCCCGGTCGATCGTGGTCGCGTAATGGGCCGCGATCCGGCTCGCCGGAAGCGCCGAGGCGTAGACCGCGACCTCATCGATCGAGCCGGTGAACGGCTGGGAGGTGTCGAGCCGCTCGGCGATCGTCGTGCTCGTCGGAGTCGCGGTGCTGATCGGGACCGCGAAGGTGCCGCTTCTGGTCGGAACGCCGTTGAGGTAGTAGTCCCAGGTGTTCGCGCTCCCGTCGAAGACGAATGCGACGTGACTCCAGACCCCGGCCGGCGGGATCTCCGGGCCGGAGAGGGTGAGGTTGTTGGCGGGGTTGACCCCGTCGGTGAAGAGGTACCAGCTGCCGCCGGTTTGGAAGGTCTGGACGACGAACTTCTGGCCGCTGGCAGCGTTCGTCGCGAAGATCGTGCCGCCGTTGCCGCTCGGGTTGACCCACGCCTCGACGGTTCGCGCGCTTGAGCCGGAGGCAATCCCGGCCACGCCCGCGGTCACCTTGCCGGTGCTGCCGTCGAATCCGGCCGCGGTGCTGGCGTCGTGCAGCGCGCCCGGCACTCCGAGGGTGACCCCGCCGCTGTAGGTGCCGGTGTTCCCGGCCGAACCGGCATCGGCGGCGACGGTGCCCGAGGCTTCGCCAAGGCGCCAGTACGACCCCGGAACATCGGCCTGGACCGTCGCCGGGTAGGCGCTGTCCTGCGCCGGCCCGACGAACTCGTATTGGACCTGGTTGGTCAGCGTCAGCGTGAACGAGCCATCGCCGTTCTTGACCAGTTTGTCGTAGACGTTGGGCGGATCGGTGTAGGCGCCGCCGCCGATGGCGGTGAACTTGTCCCGCCGGCCATCGCCGCGGCGGACCACGACGAAGCTGCCCGCGTCGGTCAGCTTCCAGTTGTAGCTGTGGGTCCAGCCCGGACCGAGGGGGCCCGGTGTCGTGTCGGCCGAGTTGTACCAGCGGGTGAACGAGAGATTGAGCAAGCGCCCGGGGAGCGCCAGATCCTCGGCGCTGGTGGTGTAGACGCCAGTGTCCGCCGACGCATCGGGATCGCTCTTGCCGAAGGTGTAGGCCCAGGCCAGGCCCGCGTCCCAGTCGCCACCGGCGCTGCCGAAGATGCGCGCAGTGCCGCTGATCGGATAAGGCAAGGACTGAGTCCAGATGCCGTCGACGCGCACGGTGTCCTCGGTGCCTCCGAAGCCGGCCCACCACACGTATTCGCCCTGGGTGTAGCTAGGGACGTACATACCGACCGGCGCCGCGGTGAGGTAGCTCGGCTGGCTCGTGTTGTACGCGTACACGCGCGGTCCCCAGCTCTGGCCGTTGTCGGTGGATTTTTGGAAGTAGACGTTCTCGCCAAACTCGCCAGCGCGGATGTAATAGATGTTCCCCGCGCGATCGAGGAACGTCGTGGCACCGGATTCGCCGCCGCCGGAGAGTCCGCCCGAGCCGCCGAGGTCGATCTGCGCGCTCCAGGCGCCACCCAAAGTGCCGTACTGGGTGCCGCGGCCCGATTGACCGAAGCCGGAATCGGACTTGGCGATGTACACCCAGCGTCCGGGGATCGCGGTCTCCATGAACTGGTAGTCATGCGCGCGATAGCACTCGGCGCCAGCGTTGCCGCAGTTGTTCCCGCCGTAGGCGCCGCCAGCGGTGCGCATCGACGAGTCACCGGCGGGCGCTGCCGCTGTCCAGCTCACCAGGGTGAGATCCGTCGTCGAGCGGAACGTCGGAATGACCGCGCCGATGGCGGTGAAGAAGTACAGGGTCTGCCCGTCGCGGGAGGTGGTGACCACCGGTGTGAATTGCACGCCCGAGTCGAACGTCTCGCTCCCGAAGGGATAGGACTCCGGACCCCAGGTCGCGCCGTTGTCGGAGCTGATGCGGAAGACGAATCGACCGTTGTTCGGAGCGCGGGTGTCGGTGTATCCGGCCACGAGCTCGCCCCGGAAGGTCGCGAGCTGCGGGTAGGCGGGCGCAGCCGTGGAGAGCTGAATCGATGGATCGGTCGACTGCTCGTCGGTGTAGCGCTTGAAGCGGATCTCGCCAACGCCGGCCGTGACGTTCTGGAAGATCATTCCGACCTGGCCGTTGGGCATCAGCGCAACCCCAATGAAATGGGGACTTGCCAGGACCTCGCCCGATGCGGCGGCCATCGCGGGTGCGAGCGGGAACGAGGCGGGAGGCAGCGCCGCCGCGATCAGAGAGAACAGGAGGGTGCCGATGACCGAGTGCGCAACCAGGCGGCGACCACGGCCGAACATGAGCTTCCTCCCAGACGCCTTCCTCGCGAGGTGTTGCGCGCTGGTTTACCGGAGTTGAGCGACGGTAGGGGTCGCTATACCTGAAGTCAAGCGGCAAGGAACTCGGAACCCATCGCCACCGGTGGTCGCGGCCGGCGAGGAGGCTTGGCACTCTTCGCGACTCTCGATCAGCGAAATCGCTCGGCAGTTCGGGGTCAAATCCGACCTAGCTGAGCTGCCCATAGAGAGGTTGTTGACAAGGAGAGCCCTCCGCGCTTGCTTCGGGTGACTGAACTCGAAACAGCACAAGGAGGGCTCGGGTGTCGCACTCTAGGGCGAAGCTCAATCCCTTCGGTCGTCGGCTGCTCTGCGAATGTATCGCAACGGGGTTCCCGGTCCGGGTCGCTGCGCAGATGGTCGGGATCTCGCGCGCCCGGGCGTACGTCATCTGGCACGCTATCTCGATGAGGGTGAGGCGGCCTTCGTGCTCCGCTCGAGCCGGCCGCGCCACATCCGGCGGCTCACCCCAGCGCGCCTGAGTCAACGCATCGAGCGGCTGCGCCGCCGGACGATGGAAGGTCCGCGGGGCGATCGGCTGGGCCCTCCAGGTTGCGGCTTCGACCGTGTACGCCGTGCTACCCCGCCGCGGCCTGTCGCGCCTGGCCGAAGTGCGCCGCGACCCCCAGGTCTTTCGCCGCTCCGAGCGCGCGCGGCCCGGGGACCTGGTGCACATCGACACCAAGAAGAGCGGCCGGATTCCCGACGGCGGCGGCAAGCGCTTCGGCCCCTACGGTCCCGGGCCGAAGCCGGCTGGGAGTACATCCATGTCGCAGTCGACGACCGGACCAGGATCCAGTACAGCGATCCGCCGTGCGACCGAGGCTGCTCGTCGAAGACGTGCAGTAGGTTCGAACGGGAGGCTGACGATGCTTACTGTCCGGACCAGCGTTCAGGACCGAGTGCTCGCATCGGAGTTCTTTCTCGAAACAGCGCGAGCGCGCATGCTCGAGCCAGATCCATTTCGGTGGTCGATTGAAGCCTTCATGGTCTTCACTCGGAGCATTCCTGAGTTGATCGAAGGGGAATATGAGACCCGGCCAGGCTGGCGCGCATGGTGGGAACCGCGCCTGGAAGCTCTGGAGGCTGATGCGCTGTGGGCGCAGTTCTATGAGTTCAGGAACCGGTCGAGCCACCACTGGGTGCTCACGCCGAAGGATCTGGGAGACCCTGAGCGGGTCCTACGCGCCGGAAGGCATGTGCTCGAGCTGAGCCGCGATTTCGCGGAAGCTGCGATCAACCAGTGGGAAGGGCACTGACGTGGGCGAGACCGTGGTGGATCCGAACGCCTGCTGCAGCAACTGCGGCAGCGTGCTCGCGGTGGATGACGATGAGTCGCCGAGCACGCCATGCCCGCAAGGCGGCGCGCTCGCGCGCACGCGACGTATCGAGATCAGCGATAGTGCCCGAGGTACTGAGGTCGTTGTCTACGCGGCACGTCACCCGGGCGAGAAGCAGGCGTTTCTGTGGGGTTCCACGGGCGACTCGTCGAGCCGGAAGCTGCAGCGGTGGGTTCAGCGAGGCATGGTCTTTGATCGTGCCGTCGATCGCTACAAGGAAGAGGTCCGTGACCCACTGACCGGCGAGGTCATTCATTCGGCGGATGAACCGCTGTCAGAGCACCGCGGTCATGGCTCCGCGCGCATGGACCAGCGACCGCGAACGCCGCGCCAGCGGCGGTGACTGGCTCGCGTCCGGGCGTGGTGAATGCGCTAGGCGACGGTGCCGCGATGAGCGTGCATCCCGGCAACCTGGCGGAGGTCCACCGTTGGGATCTCCCGACGTGCGTCAGTCTCGCCAGGTATCTGAGGAGCCGCCCGATGCCCGTTCGCGAACGCGGCCGCGGCTGACGCTCGAGGCCACCGCTAGGGATTCCAAGCCTCGCGGCAGGCGCTTTGGGGCCGCTTGCAGGTGTTTGGTATCCTTGGCATAGAGCAAATAGGCCAAAGAGAGGTGATGAACGTGGCCGTGCAGACGCGCGTGGCCGGTTACGTCGAACGCCTTGCGGTGCGCGCGCCCATGGAGCGGGTTCGCAAGGGGCAGACCCTGGCAACCATCTTCGCCCCCGATTGGCTGGGACCTC
>Ga0207646_10004928_pt1 | contig 14281 bp, 14 predicted proteins | sample KBSK5502metaG_FD_184343 | JGI IMG/M metagenome (GOLD analysis project Ga0207646, IMG submission 184343) | Corn, switchgrass and miscanthus rhizosphere microbial communities from Kellogg Biological Station, Michigan, USA - KBS K5-50-2 metaG... | ecosystem: Host-associated > Plants > Roots >... | reverse complement strand
TGCGTAGTTCGGGACGGTAAGAGGCGCGCACTTTACACATGAGTTCGCACGGCGTCAAGGTGGAGATATATGTCGCAGCATGTGCGGAGCGGTGTTCCGCACGTCCGGCCGGACGGTCGGCGAATTGACCAAATGTTGTGCAGGGCGTACGCTCCGCCGATCATGAAAAAAGCGATTGCCCCCGTCGTGGTGGTGGCCGCGCTCTTCCTCGGATACCACCGCTACGAGACCTCATACGCGCCGGCGAAGCGCTACCAGGACTTCGCCGAAGAGGTGTTGAAACGCCACTACGACGCCGCGGCCGGCATGGCCGACGGCCTCTCGGCAAACGAGATCGCGAAGAACGGGACGCAGGAGAAGATCGGCGCCGGTCCGCAGATGTTCCAGACGCTCTTCCCGTCGCGTTTCAACATCGAGTCGCAGGAAAAGTCGGACGACGGCACGATCACGATCAGCGGGGTGCAGACGGTGCTCTTCAACCCGCCCGGCGTCGAGTCGGCCGTCCGCCCGGCGATGTACGCGACGATGCACCAGACGACGAAGCTGCACAAAGCGAGCGGCGGCTGGAAGGTGACGGGCTTCGAGAACAAGTTCGAGAAGATGGACTCGTTGAGGTCACGGTAGGCCCAACTGTCATCCCGAGCGTTAGCGAGGGACCTGGGTGGGGGGAGCGTGAAGAAGGAGTTTCGTGCCGCCCGCCCACCCAGGTCCCTCGCTACGCTCGGGATGACAGGAGCTGTTGCGCGTCGTCGGCGTGCTCCTCATCCACCACGATCACCACTTCCCGCACGTTCGTCTGCGCCGCGCGCAGCGTCTCGGCGATCACCGCCATCGAACGATCAAAGCGGAAGTGCGCGTGGCCGGTGGCGAAGACGGGCATCGCCAGCGTGGTGAATCCTTTTGCATCCGCAGCCGCCAGCGCGTTCTTCACGCAGATGCGGATGATGTCCGCCGACGAGACGTGCTCCGCGCCGCTGGCGACGCAATGCAGCACGCCCTTGTACGGCAGACTCCCCGCGGAAGTGACGTGCACCGATCCCGCTGGCAACGGCCGCCCGAACTGCTCGACGATCGTCTCGCACTCGCGCAACACCTCGAACCCGCCGCGCTCGCGCACCGCGCCCCCCGTCCCCATCATCAGCGACAGCCGCGGATTGGTCGACGTGCACAACGCCTCCGCCGGCGCCTCGGTGATGTCGCCGGCGAAGAGGGTGATGTTCATGCGGGGACTGTAGTTGTCGAGTTGTCTAGTTGTCGAGGAGGCGTTTGGAGTGCGGCGGCACCAGCCGCCGCTTTGGAACACGTACGTGATGCGAAAGCGGTGGCTGCGCCACCGCACTCCAAACCGGCCGTGCCGGCTACGCCGTCCGCTTCCGCGTCCGCGCCGCCTTCTTCGCGGCGGCGCTGCGCGACGAGGCGCTGCGCTTCCGTGCGGCGCTCTTCGCTTGCCGCGATAGCGCCGTGTGCGATGCCGCCGAGTGGCCTTCGTGCTTCAGCGCTTCCTCGGTGGCGCGGCTGCGTCGCGGCGAGGGCTTCTTGTGCGACGACGCTTTGCGCACGTCGCGCGCCGCCTGTTTGCGCGTCCGCTCCGATGCCTGCCCAGGCCCCGGCGGCGACAGCTTCACCCCCGAACGCCGCGCCTTCGACAGACCGATGGCGATGGCCTGCTTCGTCGAGCGCGCGCCGTGTTTGCCCTCCCGGATGTGCTCCATCTCCTCACGGACGAACTCGCCCGCCTGCGTCGACGCCGCCTTTCCCTCGCACTTGTCTTTGCGTGCTCGCTGGAGAGTTGCTTTCTCAGGCATTTGCAGGATCCTCCTGCAACGGAAAATGTGCATCTACCTCGCCAGTTTGCAACCTCGCCATCGCATCACGGACGGAAGCGGCGGCTTTGCTGCCGCACTCCAAAAGGAACGCCTCAACCGTAGACGTGAAGCGGCCGGGCTCGCCCAGTTGCTAAGTACAGCTCCCAAAAAAATATGTCATCCCGAGCGTAGCGAGGGACCTGGGTGGACGGGTGGCACGATCCGCTCGCCACACACTCCCCCGGGTCCCTCGCTACGCTCGGGATGACACGCAGCTGGCTCAGACACTTTTTCGCGGGCCGCGGCGCTAAGACGCCACATCGCGCGCGTCCTCTTCGTCGACCCCTTCGTAGTAATCGAGCCCGGAGTGATCGAGCACCTCTTCGCCGACCAGAATGCGCAGCGTGTTGGCGAGCTTGAGATGTTGGATGAAGAGATCGTGCTCCGGCTTGAGGTCGGGACGCGCCATCGGCGACTTGAAATAGAACGACAGCCACTCCTGGATGCCGGAGAGCCCGGCACGGCGGGCGAGGTCGAGGAAGAGGATCAGGTCGAGCACCACCGGCGCGGCGAGGATCGAGTCGCGGCAGAGGAAGTCGATCTTGATCTGCATCGGCTGCCCGAGCCAGCCGACGATGTCGATGTTGTCCCACCCTTCCTTCGCGTCGCCGCGCGGCGGGTAATACTCGATGCGCACCTTGTGGTAGTAGTCGCCGTAGAGCTCGGGATAGAGATCCGGCTGCAGGATGGCATTGAGCACCGAGACCTTGCTCTTCTCTTTCGTTCGGAACGAGCCGGGATCGTCGAGCACCTCGCCGTCGCGGTTGCCGAGGATGTTCGTGGAGAACCAGCCCTGGAGGCCAAGCATCCGCGCCTTGAGGCCCGGCGCGATGATCGTCTTCATCAGCGTCTGGCCGGTCTTGAAGTCCTTGCCGGCGATCGGCACGCCGTTGCGGCGGGCGAGTTCCCACAACGCCGGAACGTCGATGGTGAGATTCGGTGCGCCGTTCGCGAAGGGGATGCCGCGCGTGATGGCCGCGTAGGCGTAGATCATCGACGGAGAGATGTCGGGCGCGCTCTCGCGCAGCCCGCGCTCGAACGACTCGATCGTGGCGTGCGTTGCCGTCGGTTCGATGAAGGTCTCCGTCGAACCGCACCAGACCATCACCACCCGCCGCACACCGCTCTTGGCCACGAAGAGATCGATGTCCTGCATCAGCGCTTCGGCGAGCTCCATCTTCGAGGCGGCGCTCTTCACGAACGTCCCGTCGAGCCGGCGTACGAAGTCGCGATCGAAGACGCCGGGGTAGATCTCGGTCGCGTTCAGCTCATCGTGCACGGCGTCGAGCATTTCCTTCGGAAGGACGCCGGCGTGCCGCGCGCTCTCGTAGGCGCTGTCGGGAAAGATGTCCCAGCCGGCGAAGACGAGATCGCTCAACGACGCCAGCGGCACGAGCTGCTTGACCGGGACGAAGCGCGCGGCGTCGCGGCGGCCGAGCCGCAGCTTCTGCAACTGCGTCACCGACCCGATCGGCTTGGCCAGCCCTTTGTTGATGAGATGCACGCCGGCGATGAGCGTCGTGGAGACGGCGCCGACTCCGGCGAGAAGCACGCCGAGTTTCCCTTCCGCGGGGGCAATATCTTTTTTCAGCTCCGGATAGAACGAAGTCATGTGGTGATCTCCTCCGCCTGCCGCGCCGCGGCGAGGACGTTCATGCAGATCGCGGCGACGTCGAGGTTGCGGCCGCGCAGCGACGGGTTGTCGATCTCGGCGAAGAAGCGCTCGATGACGCCGGGAAACCATTCCGCGTGATGCGAGCCGGCGGTGAGCGACGGCTCGCATCGCGACTCGACGCCGTTGACCTCGAGCCGGTCGCCGTCGATGTGCATCGTGCCGCGCGTCCCTTCGATCGTGGCGAGGTTGCGGCGTTCGTCCGCGGCCCACGTGAGGAAGATCTCGGCGGAGGCGCGCGGGTAGTCGATCTCGAGCAGGGCTGTGTCTTCGAGTCGGGGGCGCAGGCTGGAAGGTTGCGCGGCACCGGGGAGCGTGAGCCGCGATTCGAGCGTTCCGCGCACGCTCGACGGCGGCGTGCCGATCCAGTCGTGCAGCACGTAGACCGCATGCCACCCGTGATCGACGGCGATGCCGCCGCCGGCGATCTCCGCGTCGAGCCGCCAGTTCCCGCTGCCGATCGTCGCCGACGGGCCGTTGCGCAGCACGACCCACTTCACGCGGCGCACTTCGCCGATCGCCCCTTCGCGGATCAGCGACGTCGCGCGCGCGAGGATCGGCGCGTTGCGCCAGTTGTCGACCGTGTAGACGACGCGGTCGAGCGACTCCGCCAGCCCGGCGATCTCTTCGAAGTCGTCGCCGCGCGTGACGAGCGGCTTCTCGCAGAGGACATGGAAGCCGCGACGCAGCGCATGTTTGATCAGCGCCGCGTGCGTCGACGGCGGCGTGCAGATGTCGACGAAATCGACGTCGCGCACGTGATCGAGCGAATCGACCCAGTGGATATCCGGAAGCATCGCCGCGACCTCGGCGCGCCGCGCGGCGTCGCTCTCGACGCCCGCGACGATCATGGCGTTCCACGAAGGCATGTGCCCGTTGACGGCCACATTGCCCGCGCCGACGATCGCGCCGCGGTGAGCCGAGCTCCGTAGCGCCGGCGTCTCGCCGGCTGGCTTGGCGGCGTCTCGCCGCCACGCCCCCTCGGCGGCGCGGGACGCCGCCGGTCCAGCCGCCGAGACGGCGGCGTTACGAGATAGCCGCGTCCATCGCTGCATCGAGAATCTCCAAGCCTTCGAGAGCCGTCGCCTCGTCGATCATCAGCGGCGGGTTGATGCGGATGGTGTTCGAGTAGCACATCGACACGAGGCCGCGGCGGAGGCACTCCTGGAAGAGTTTCTTCGTCCGCTCTTTTTCGAGCGGCTCTTTCGTCGTCCGGTCCTTCACCAGCTCGATGCCGATGAGCAGGCCGCGGCCGCGGACGTCGCCGATGGCGGCGTGTTTTTCCTGCATCCGCTTCACGCGATCGAGCATCAGCGCGCCGACGCGCGTGGCGTTGTCAGCGAGCTTCTCGCCGAGGATGATCTCGAGCGAGGCCAATCCGGCCGCGGCGGCGAGCGGATTGCCGCCGTAGCTAGACGAACTGCCGCTCGGATTCGAGAACGGCGGATGCGACACCAGCTCGTCGGTCGAAATCACCGCGGAGAGCGGGAAGCCGCCGCCGATCCCTTTGCCGGCCGTGATCACGTCGGGGACGATTCCCTCGTGATCGACGGCCCACATTTTTCCGGTGCGGGCGAAGCCGGTGAGCATCTCGTCGGCGATCAGCAGCGCGTCGTTTTCCTTCGCCACTTCTTGCACCGCGGCGAGATAACCCGGCGGCGGCACGACGTTGCCCGCGGTCCCCTGGATCGGCTCGATGATGATCGCGGCGATCGCGCCCGCCGTCTGGTTCTTGATGACGTCGCGCAACTGCTCGACGCAGGCGAAGCCGCAGTCGGGGTACGTGAGCTTGAGCGGGCAGCGGTAGCAGTTCGCGTACGGCGCCGTGTGCAGCCCCGGCATCAGCGGTCCCATCTTGTGCTTGAAGTCGCCGCTGAGCAGCCCGAGGACGCCGCCGGTCTTGCCGTGAAACGCGCCAGTGAAGCCGACGAATTCGTACCTGCCGGTCACCGACTTCGCCAGCCGGAACGCCGCTTCGACCGCTTCCGCCCCACCGGAGAAGAGTTGGATTCGCGTCAGCCCCTCGGGCGTCACGCTCGCCAGGAGCTCGAGAAATCGCGCGCGGACCTCGGTGGTGAAGCTGCCGAAGGTCAGCGTCTCGATCTGGCGCTTCATCATCTCGACGTAGTGCGGATGACAGTGCCCGACGCTGCCGACCCCGATGCCGGCCACGAAGTCGATGTACTCGTTGCCGTCGACGTCGGTAAGCCGCGCGCCGCGGCCGTAATCCATGGCGATGCCGGAGTAGAGCGCGATCGACTGCAGCCCCGGCGCCATGTGCCGCGACTCGTTGGCGAAGAGCTCTTTCGAACGAGGACCGACCTCGTTCCGCTTCATGATGTCTTGCATTTCATCTCCAGCGCTTCGACCCGCGCGGCGACGTACGCGGCGATGTGCGTCGACGCCTCATCGCGATAGAGCGCGAAGCTCGGCCAGGCGTTGAGGTCAATGATCGAGAGGTCGCCGTCGCGTTGCACGATGGCGTCGCCGCCGAAGATCTCCACGCCGAGGGCGCCCGCCGCCTTACGCGCCGCGTCGCGAAGCCGCGCGATTTCGAAAGCATGGCCGTTGAGTTTTTGATCGCGGTGATAGAACCAGACGAACCAGTCGCCGGCGCCATAGAACTTGATGAGATCGCCGGGGACGTGTTGCTGGAGGACGGCGCGGGTGATGCCACGGGCTTTGAGGTTCGACAACGCGCGTTGCAGCGCGGACTCGTCGGCGGCGAATTGGACGTCGCCGGCTTCGGTGGCATGCACATCGGCCCGTTTGACCCAACACCCCCCTGTCATCCTGAGCGCAGCGAAGGACCCGCTTGCCACATGGCCGTTTGCCACGTTGGCGTTTGCCACATTGGGGTTTGCCACATGGCCGGTTGTCACATGGCAAGCGGGTCCTTCGCTGCGCTCAGGATGACAGAGGGCAATTAGCTCGCTCTTCGGAAACGAAACCCCATCGCGGGCAAACGCTTCGATCATCCGGTGCCGGTACGTTTCGAAGATCGCGGCGGGCGTGTTGATCAGCAGCGAGCCTTGCTGCTCCCAGCGCCGCAGCGTCCCCAGAATCTCGAGCCGCTCGCACATCACCAGCACCAGCGGTGGGGCGGACGGCTCGTCGATGACCTCATCCGGAGTTTTCAGTGCGACCGAAAAGTCGAGCTTCTCCGCGACGGAGCGCAGGATCAGCGCATCGTCGGTCTCGCGGCCCGGCGAGTGCGCGAGCTCTCGGTAGACGGCCCACGCTTCAGTCATAGCGAACGCTCCGCAACCAGCACATCCTCCGGCCTGTCCACATCGATCACTTTCCCGATCAACTCGCCGTACGCCGGCACGCCGCCGCGCACCAGCGCGGCGAGGAAATCCCGCAACCGCTCGAAGTCACCGCCGATCGGCAGCGACGGCGGCATCGCGTAAATCCCCGCGGTCACCGCGTCGCCGGACGATCCGCCGATTGTAGTGATCCGCCCGTCCGGCGCGACAGTGACCCACAACGGTTTCTCGTCGTCGACGAACTGCGTGAGCGCCAGGACGACGTCGTGGCGCTCCGCGGCGCGCGCGAAGCGGACGAAGTCATCGGTCGCGCAGACCGCGTCGACGGTCGAGATCAAGGCGCGATCTCCAATCGTGTCCCGGACGAGCTGAAAGGTCTCGAAGGAGGAGCGCGTCGTTTTCAGAATCACGTCGACGTTGGGGAAGTGAGCGCGCACGTAATCGCGGCACTCTTCCTCCTCCTCGTTGAAGACGACGACGATCCGCTCGATGCCTGCGGCGAGGAAGTTGCGGATGACGCGCTCGACGAGAGGCACGCCGCCGACTCGGACGAGCGGCTTGGCGACGCCCGCGTCGCGGAGCCGGCTCCCCTCTCCTGCCGCGATGATCCCGCCGGTCATCGGAGGATCTCCCGCAGCTCGTCGAGCCGGCGGATGACGCGGTCGCCGGGACAGCACCCTTCGACCTCGCGCGGCGAAATGCGCACGTGCGGCATGCCGATGGCGCGCGCGCCGGCCATGTCGCGGTGCGGTGAGTCGCCGATGAAGAGTGCGTCTTTCGGATTCGCCTCGAGCTTGCGCAGTGCCGCGAAGAAGATCTCCGGATCGGGCTTGCAGCAACCGGCGTCGACGGAGTCGATCATCACGTCGGCCTCGATGCCGCTCTCCGCGCAGACCGCGGCGAGGTTGCCGTAAAAGTTGGAGACGATGCCGATGCGGTATTTCTTGCGGAGGTCGTGGAGGAGCGCGGCGCTGCGTTGCAAATGCTCGCGAGCGTCGCTCTCGAATTTTTGGAGTGCGGTGGCGAAGCCTCCGCTTTCACACAAGAGAGCCAACGTCTCATGCAGCCCCGCCGTCTTCGGAATCGTCCCCACAAGCGCGTCGTCAGCAGCGTAGAAGTCGCGGTCGGAAACCACGCAGAGCGCCTGAAACCGCTCTTTCCAGGTGAGGCCGTCGGCGTCGAGGGTGCCGCCGAAGTCGAAGAGGAGGACGTTAGCCATGATCGGCTCCGCCTGTCATCCCGAGCGTAGCGAGGGACCTGGGCGGGCGGGAGGCGCGTAAATGCCCGAGTTTCGCACCGCCCGCGCCCCCAGGTCCCTCGCTACGCTCGGGATGACAAACGCGTAGTGGTTAGCCATTCATCAGCGCGGTGAGCTCGTGCGGCAGCGAGAACCGCACATCCTCGGTCACGGTCTCGAACTCCTCCACGCGCTTCACGCCGAGGACTTCGCGGGCGAAGTCGATCACCTGGCGCACCAGGATCTCCGGCGCCGAGGCGCTGGCCGTGAGACCCAACGTACGCACACCGTCGAGCCACTCGGTCTTGATGTCGCGCGCGGTCTCGATGAGGTGCGCCCGGAGGTTGCGCGCCTCGGCAACTTCGCAGAGCCGCAGCGAGTTCGAGCTGTTCGGCGCGCCGAGGACCAGCAGCAGGTCGACGTGCGGCGCCATCGCCTTCACCGCGTCCTGCCGGTTCTGCGTCGCGTAGCAGATGTCCTCCTTCGCCGGCATGGTCATCTTCGGGAAGCGGCGGCGGAGGACTTCGACGATGTCGCGCGTGTCGTCGACCGACAGCGTCGTCTGCGTGACGTACACGACCTTTTCCGGATCGGCGACTTCGACGCACTCCGCATCTTCCTTCGATCCGATGAAGCGCACCGACAGCGGCGCTTCGCCGAGCGTGCCGATGGTCTCGTCGTGCTCCTCGTGACCGATGTAGAGAATTGTGTAGCCGCGCTTCGAGTACTGGATGACCTCGAGGTGCACCTTCGTCACCAGCGGACAGGTGGCGTCGATGGTGCGCAGCTTCTTCGCCTTCGCCGCCTCGCGCACCGCGGGGGCAATGCCGTGCGCGGAGAAGATCAGCCAGGAGCCGTCCGGCACTTCGTCGACTTCCTCGACGAAGACGGCGCCTTTGCGGCGCAGCTCATCGACGACATAGCGGTTGTGGATGATCTCTTTGCGCACGTAGACCGTCCCCTCGCAGATCTCGAGGGCGTTGTTGACGACGTCGATGGCGCGCACGACGCCCGCGCAGAAACCGCGCAGGCCGGCGATGAGAAGCCTATCGACGCTCACCACGTGACGTTCTCCCGCGAAGCGCCTTCGCGCTCGCGCGCTTCCGCGTGCGAGGCGACCGCTTCGTGTCGCGGGAGGTCGGGGAAGTGCCGCAGCACGGCGTCGATCACGCCGTGCGCGTCGAGGCCGAGCGAAGCGCGCTGCAGCGCCTGCGGCCCGTGCTCGACGAATTGGTCGGGGATCGCGTGCACGCGCACGCCCGAGGCGTCGCCGCCGGCTTCGTGCAGCGCTTCGAGCACCGCGCCGCCGAAGCCGCCGGTGATCAGGTGCTCCTCGAGGGTCAGCACACGCGGCGTCATCTCCATGACGCTGGCCAGCAGCTGGCGATCGAGCGGTTTGGCGAAGCGCGCGTTGACGACGCCGCAGTCGACGCCGAGGTCCAGCAGGATGGCCGCGGCCTCGGTGGCCACCGGCACCATCGAGCCGTAGGCGAAGAGGACGACGTCGCGTCCGTCGCGCACGATCTCACCTCGTCCGACCGGAAGCGCGTGCGGCTCGGGGTCGAGGTCGACGCCGAGACCCATCCCGCGCGGATAGCGCAGCGCGAACGGACCGCCGGAGTTGATGGCGGTGTAGAGCAGATGCTGCAGCTCGTTCTCGTCGCGCGGCGCCGCGACGGTCATGTTCGGCACGACGCGCGCGTAGGCGATGTCGAAGATGCCGTGGTGCGTCTTGCCGTCGTCGCCGACCAGTCCCGCGCGGTCGATGCAGATCGTTACCGGCAGCGACTGCAGCGCGACGTCATGAATGAGCTGATCGAACGCTCGCTGCAGGAAGGTCGAGTAGATCGAGACGACCGGCCGCAATCCCGCTTTCGCCATCCCCGCGGCCATGATCAGCGCGTGCTCCTCGGCGATGCCGACGTCGTAGACGCGGTCGGGGAAGTGGCGCTTCACTTCGTTGAGCGCCGTCCCTTCGAGCATCGCCGCGCTGATGGCGACGATCTTCGGGTCCTTCTCCATCAGCGTGATCAGCGTCTTGGCGAAGACCTGCGAGTAGGTGTAGCGCGGCGTGCCACCCGCGGCCGCCGACGGCGTTCCCGGCTGGTGGAACTTCGAAGGGTTGTCCTCGGCGAGTTTGTAGCCGCGTCCCTTGTGCGTCAGCGCGTGCAGCACGACCGGCGTGCCGTCGCGCGCGATCTCCTTCACCGCGCGCAGTCCGTCTTCGAGCTCCTGCTGGTTGTGGCCGTCGATCGGGCCGACGTAGTGCAGACCCATCTCCTCCCAGATCATGTTCGGGAGGACGAGTCCTTCGACCGACGACTTCACCTTGCGCGCCACTTCCCAGGCGCGCTCGCCGAGGGGAAGCTTGGAAACGAGACTGTGCCCTGTCTCCGCGAGCTTCTGGTATCGCGGGTTGAGCATGATGCGGTTGCGCCACTGCGTCAGCCAGCCGACGTTCTCGGAGATCGACCAGCCGTTGTCGTTGACGACGACGACGAGCCGTTTCGGCTTGAGGTGGACGATGTTGTTGAGCGCTTCGTAGCTCGTGCCGCAGGTGAGGGCGCCGTCGCCCACGATGGCGACGACGTACGGATCGCCGTCGGCGTCCTGCAATCCCATCGACATGCCGAGCGCGTATCCGAGGCCGGTGCCGGCGTGACCGGCGCAGAGCGTGTCGTGCTCGCTCTCGCGCGGCTCGGCGAACCCGGAGAGGCCGCCCGGCGTCCGGATGCCGGGAAACTTCTGCCGGCGGCCGGTGACGAGCTTGTGCGTGTAGGTCTGGTTGGAGGTGTCCCACACCAGCTTGTCTTTCGGGCTGCGAAAGACGCGGTGCAGCGCGAGAGTCAGCTCCACCGCGCCGAGGTTGGAGGCGAGATGCCCGCCGCGCCGGGAGATCGTTTCGATGATGAGATCGCGGCAGTCCTGCGCAAGTTCCGCGATTTCGGGGAGCGAGAGCGAGTCGAGGTCCCTGGGATCGTCAATCCGTTCGAGCATGGAAAGGTTGTCCTCGTCGAGGTGCCCCTGCTACACCCCACCTCTCCTCCCGACTCCCCGCGGGGCTGAACGCGGCAGGTTGGAGATGTGCGGGGGATGATAGCGCGAGTTTGGAGTGCGGCGGCAGAGTTGCACAGCGGCACAGCAGCACAGCCGCACAGGACGCCTCGCCTGTGTAGCTGTGTAGCTGTGCAGCTGTGCGACTATAGATCCCCGTGCGCACACACCGACGCATCCTCTGCGTCTTCCCCCGCTACGCCCGTTCCTTCGGCACGCTGCACCACGCCTACCCGCTGCTGCGCGGCGTTCGGGCGTTCATGCCGCCGCAGGGGTTGTTGGTTACGGCGGCGTCGATTCCGGGCGAATGGGAGGTCCGGTTCGTCGACGAGAACATGGCCTCGGCCACGGACGCCGATTTCCGGTGGGCGGACGCCGTCTTCATCAGCGGGATGCACGTGCAGCGGGAGCAGATCGACAGTGTCAACGATCGCGCGCACCGCTTCGGCAAGCTGACGGTTCTCGGCGGACCGTCGGTGTCGGGATGCCCGGAGTGGTACCCGGACGTCGACATCCTCCACATCGGCGAGCTCGGGGATGCGACCGAGGCGCTCTATCGCCGCATCGACGAAACGGTCGAGCGGCCGCACGAGCAGCTGCGCTTCGCCACCAACGAGCGTCTGCCGCTGGCCGGCTTCCCGACGCCCGCGTATCACCTCATCAACGTCAAGCACTACTTCCTCGCCAGCGTGCAGTTCTCCAGCGGCTGCCCGTTCTCGTGCGAGTTCTGCGATATCCCCGAGTTGTATGGGCACAACCCGCGGCTGAAGACGCCGCAGCAGGTCTGCGCGGAGCTCGACGCCATCGTCGCCGCGGGACCGCCGAGCGCGATCTACTTCGTCGACGACAACTTCATCGGCAATCCGAAAGCGGTCACGGAGCTGCTGCCGCATCTCATCGAGTGGCAGCGCCGCAACGGTTACCGCGTCCGCTTCGCCTGCGAGGCGACGGTGAACATCGCCCGCAACACGAAGATCCTGGAGATGATGCGCGAGGCGTTCTTCCACACGATCTTCGTCGGTATCGAGACGCCCGAGCCGGCGGCGCTCAAGGACATCGACAAAGGGCACAACCTCGTGGTCCCGCTCCTCGATGCCGTCCGCACGATCAACTCCTACGGCATGGAGGTAGTCTCCGGCATCATCCTCGGGCTCGACAACGACTCGGCCGACACTGCCGACCGCATCCTCGCCTTCATCGAGGCCTCGAAGATTCCGATGCTGACGATCAACCTCCTCTACGCCCTGCCGCGTACGCCGCTGTGGCGCAGGCTGGAGAAGGAAGGACGGTTGCTGTCGGACGGCTCGGGCGGCAGCGAATCGAACGTCCGCTTCCTTCTGCCGCGCGACGTGGTGAAGGCCAGCTGGTTGAAGTGCGTCACCGAGGCGAACGCCCCCGAGGCGCTGTACCGGCGGTTCGCGCATCAGATCGAGCACACGTACTCGAAGCGCTTTCAGCCGGGGAAGCTGATGAAGATCACGGCGGGCGACGTCGTGCACGGATTCGCGCTGCTGGCCCGCATCCTCTGGCGCATCGGCGTCCGCTCCGACTACCGCGACGTCTTCTGGCGCCTGGCCAAACCGGCGCTGAAGTCGGGCAACATCGAAGCGGTGATCCACGTCGGACTGGTCGGACACCACCTGATCCGCTTCGCTCGCGATTGCCAGGAAGGGATCAGCGAGTATTCGTTCTACGCGGAAGGGCCGCGAATGGCGGAGCTAACGGCGTAACGCGGCGCAACCGAGGATCAAGAGCATCCCGGCGAGAAACAAACTCGCAGACGGCGTGAACAGCGGAGCGGCCGCCGGCAGCGCGCCGTGCGTCAGGGTGAACGTCGACGAGAACGCGGCCGGATAGGCTCCGGCGAACAACCATGTGACGTGGTATGTGCCGTCAGGCAGGTGACCGAGACTCACCGATTCGGTGTAGACGGCCGGCGGCTGCGCATAAGACTCGCCGGGAGGGGGTGGCGGACACTCCGGAATGTACGTCATGGTGGTGATCGTGACGTCGGTGCCCGAAATGGCGGCTTGCGTCGCGCCGGTTGCCGGCGGGCCACAGTAGTAACGCGAGCCGCTCAGGTTCGCGAGCACACCTCCGTCCGAAGACTGCGCAAACCAAAGCACTTCCGCGAAGGCAAACGCGTGCGGCGCGACGCAAAGCGCGACGAATGCGGCGAGTGCGAGCCGGCGGAGCATTAATGCCCGGCCGCGTGCTTGTGTCCCGCAGACGGCGCGTCGGGCGGCACGAAAATCGTGGAGAAGTTGTCCACCGCCCACATCGTCGCGTCGATGCCGACCTGGCCGTACTTGATCCGGAAAAAGCCGCGGTCGCCCCAGCCAAGCCCCCAACTGTTCTTGCAGATCCATGCTTGCGCGGCGTCATCGTAGCCGATGCAACTCACGCAGTGACCGCCTTCCAGTTGCCCGCTGACGTGCGAGTAGATCCCTCCACGGTAGGCGTACAAATCTTCGTAGATCGTGAAGCAGGTAATCAGCGGTCCGTTCGTCGACAGCCAGCGCTTCATGTCGTTCACGTTGCTGATGGAATGTGAACCGCCCACCTTCGTCACCTTGGTCAGCCAGTCGTCGCATGGTCTGCACGGCTGGTTGCCTGACGTGTAAGGGAAGCAGCTCTCCGGCACAACGCCGGTGTTCGTCGCGAAGCGCAGAGCACGATCGGGTTGCCAGCCTTGGCGACACGGATCGGCGGCGTTGTTGCCGCAGTAGAAGAGATGCGCTTCCGACAAGTCGAGGATCGGGCCGGTGCCGATCGGCGTGCGTTGCACGATCAACTGGCGCGATTCCATGGTTGCGGCGGTGCCGAATGCCACGCAGGAGCCGCACGACGATTGATCTTTGATGGTCGTGACGAAGCTCCCGTTGTTGTCGCGCCAGTCGATGGCCTGAGGAAGCGCCGGACCGCCGGCGAGCGCCGCGAGGCCGAGGCCGCCGGCAGCCAACGCCTCCCGTTGCTCGAGCGTCGGCTCATCGGGCGCGGGCGTGTATCCGAGGCGCAGTCGGCGCTCCTCGGGATCGAGGTCGGTCATCGAAGTGTGACCCGGCACCCACTCCGCGTGTGCCGCCTCGGCCGCTGCCAAAAGCGCCTGGTGTTCCTCATCAGTCATCATGGCCGTGCTCTCCTACGTTGATCGTGACGACGTACTCCTTCAGCCGTTGCTCGG
>Ga0207646_10004924_pt1 | contig 14286 bp, 16 predicted proteins | sample KBSK5502metaG_FD_184343 | JGI IMG/M metagenome (GOLD analysis project Ga0207646, IMG submission 184343) | Corn, switchgrass and miscanthus rhizosphere microbial communities from Kellogg Biological Station, Michigan, USA - KBS K5-50-2 metaG... | ecosystem: Host-associated > Plants > Roots >... | reverse complement strand
TCCGTTCCAATTTGTCTTTCTTTATCGCTTCCTGCAGACGCTTTTTGGCTCGCTTATTCATGAGGAGATTATACCGTAGAAGAAATCCATAGCTGCTATCGAGACTGATGGAGTTCGCGCGGAAGATTGTTGGTCGCCGTCGATTCATGGACGATCAGGTCCGTTTTAGCGCAGACCGCAAAACCGAAACCCCGATGCTCGGAAGTTGAATGTCAGGCTCCGGTCTCTATCGCTCCCGGTTCTGTAACTGAGCCCTCCCTCACGGTCGGGCAAGTGCCCGCTCGCCCTGCCCGCTGCCTTTTGCCTTCAGCCAACTAATTTTCACGCCTCATGGTCGCGGTGGCGGACCTGTCCGCGGATTCTTACTGTTGAAATCGGCAATGAAAGCCTGCGTCAGATCGATTGCCGGCACCGCAGTCAGAATAGCCGGCAGCAGCTTACTCACGTCGAGCGTCATGGTGACGCCGCGTTGCCCCACAAACTGATCGATTGCCAACCCTATCTGTTTGGAGATCGGAGCCACAACTTGTTGGTATCGTTTGCTGAGATCTTCGTCCAGGCGATCCTTCTTCGTATTCCACTCGAGTTGCAGGTTTTCGCCTTGCTGTTGCTTCGCCTGAATTGTTTTCTGATCAGGGACCGGCGCTTTACTTAGCGTTTGGATTTCATTGGCCAGTGTGTTGAGGCGATTCTGCAGGTTTTGCAGTTCATCCGTGCGCGGCTTGAACTCAGCCTGGACCGATTTGGTCGCGTCGACATAGCGAAGGATTCCGCTCTTCTCGTCGCCGAACATGGTGGTATCAATCAAAGCAATCCTGCTCTCCGGCACGGGCGCATTGTTCGCGGCCGGCGTCGCCGCCGGCCTGGGTAAAGGTGTAGCCGCCGGTCTCGGCAAGGGGGTAGGCGTCGGTCTGGGCGCGGCGGTTTGCGGACGCGTCTGGCCGTCGACCGTAAAAGTCATTGTGGCGATCAATATGAATGCGGCAAAAATCAGTCTTCGCATAGCTTCTCCTGAATAGTGTTCGAGGATTCTTTCCACAGATTACACAGATTGTGACGAGAAGGAAAAAGCGGAGTGGTAACGGGTCATTGCTTTCTCAACAAGCCGAGAACAGCCGTCAAAACACCAGCCGTTTCCGTGATGACGAGCAAGACTGCGGTAACCTGAAACGACGCGGACCAGGCATGAAATCCAAGCGAGGCGATATTGTCGGCGCCCGTTGCAATGAAATGATAGTAGCCGCCGAAAATCAGAGAGCCCAGCATTGAAAGAAAGAGCAGAGGGAAACCGCTGCGCGCGCGCCGCCAAAGCAGGAAGCCTGAGACCAGAGGCAACGCGCTGATCACCAGCAGTACGTAAACCGTCTGCCAGGTTTTCAGATCAATATGCAGATCGAGGTGCGCGGCGCCATGCACGACACTGACGATGAAGTGAAGCGCGACCAGGATCACGCCGAGACTGGCGAGTCTTTTTGATTCGATGCTCATGAGCAACGGACAAAGGGCGAAGGTCAACTTCAAAAGGGATCGCGATAACGTGCAATGACAAATTGAGAAATGAAATTGTCTTTACGTCGTCGTAAGCCCTGCCCGCGACCCCTACGATGGGAGAGGAACAAACAGCCGCGATCTTTACGGCTGACGTCCGCTTCGCGGATTCCCGCGAAAGTTGCGGACGATAGGTCCAACGATCGGCCAAAGGATCGCCTCGACTATCCTGCGGACTCGTTCCCAGGGCCCATACGGACCCCAAAGCTCGGGCGGAAGAACTTTGTGCCAGATCGCATCGTTTATCCGGCGCTTTAACAGGCACCACCAGGAGGCCAGGGAAACTGTGGGGACCGCGCGCAGGCAAAACTTAACCAAACCGGCATCGACATCAAGGATGATGGACTGCATCTCAGTCCACGTGGGGAAGAAAGTTTTCACCCGGTTGAACTCCATGGTGTAGGCGCCGACTTTCCTTTTTGTCGGGTCGACGAAATAACGACTGAAGGCCCAATCGTCGCTCGCCCCCGACGTGGGATAGGTGCTACCCCAACTCGGCAGAAAAAAGGACTGAGCTACTGCGTAGTTCTCGCCGCGAACTCCGGCAATCGCGGTGCTCGTGTCGTTTCCCACTGATGCGAACTTCGCGAGATCGCAGGCGCCGATGTACTCCTCGTACGCGTCACCGGGAAGACCTCGCTGTCCGTTCCAGGCCGGATTGGTAAAGTTCTTGCCCGGCGAAGTCGTCTGATTTGTATCGTCGCCCCACGAATGCAGAATGTCGCCTCCGTAAGAGTGGATGTCCATGAACCAGCTGATCTGTGGATACTGCTCGAACAACCAGCGGACGTTTTGGGTCTCGGCTTCGGAGAACGGCGCCGTGCCGTGAAAGATATCACTGGATGGATTTGTTGACGCGAGTGTGCCGCCGGCCTGGGCACCCGGCGCAAACGCCGTGTTGAAGTCCCACAGGAAATCATAATTTCGATTCGGATCGACGCCAACCTTACTCGCCTGGCCGCCGCTGCTCGCCGGGTTGCGATTCTTCCGCCACATGGAATAGGTGTTTTGGCTGTAGTTACGGCCATCAGGATTGATGTCGGGAAAGACGATCACATCGAGCTTTTCAATGATCGACTTGATCTCAGCGGCGGTGTAAGACGTCCCGCCATAGACGAGGCCGGTGTTCATCGTGTAGGCCTCCAGCACGTCGGCTGCGAAATCGATGCAAATGTCGGGACCACCCCACTCTCGTGCATGTGCACCGCTGATAATCAGCACTCCAGTCTTCGGGCACGCGGTTCCGGTTCCCATCAGGAGAGCGTGGCTTTGGCGTCCTTCGACGGTGAAGAACGGAAGAGTAATTAGCTGGCTGATACTGGGATAATTGGAAGCCAGGCCGATTAACGCCGACTCGATCTCGACAACATTCAAGAAGCTCATGATAACTCCTTCCTCTCCTTGCCCCGACCAATCTTTTCGCCAAGCCCGCGGGGAACAACACGTCCGCCCTCAAACCGATCTCCCTTGCCCACTTCGGCCTGACGCTCGCGGCCCAGGGCGGAGACGTTCTGGCCCTGCTTCACGTCATAACCTGCGGCCTTGAGTTGGCGGATTCGTTCCTCTGAGGCGTAAACCAAAATGGTACCTGTTCCATCGGGGTTTGCCTCTGGGTGCGGCCGGCATCCGACATCCAGCTCGAACTCTCGCATTAGCTTGTCGATAGTCTCGCGAGTGCTGGTGATGCGCACCTCGTAAAGGTCAGGTGGTATGGATTCGTTTCGTGGTGACTGATTCGCGCCGCCCGATCCCGTTTGATCCCTCATACTTCGCCTCCAATCGAAAAACCTCTCGCGGGCGAGATTCTCGTCCGCCGGACGCTTCCTATCACGGAGTTACCGAGCGACTGGTTCCAGCCGGTGCTACCCGGCAAATTGATTGGATTTTGCCTGAGACATTGTGGAGTCCGCGTGCTCGTGCAGAACCTAATCAAGATATCGCTTCCCTGGTTTGAAGTTAGAGTGTTAGGAAGCTGTCAGGAGTCTTACGACCCCTCTTCAATCATGAATCGCAACCTGTGGAGTGCCTTTTATCATGGTTCGGCCGGGCTTGCAATGAATTATGCGAAGGCATCGAGCCAAGGTTGATTTGGGATCACGGACTCCCAAGTGGGCGACGGCTAATTAATAGCTAATCCGGGGCTCAACCGACAGGGAGGTGAGCATTACAGCAACAGTACATCGACTCGATGCGCGTGGACCATCTCTTCGCAGGGCGACCAGGCGAAAATCGTGAAGCGTCCGTCCTGTGAGGCCACCAGCGCCAGCGCATCGCGCTGATCGTAGATGAACTGTGCGGCCGACAAGTGGCGCGTGCCGCCGTGCTGCACCGGGGGAACCACAACGGCCTGATCCCCGACAACGGGTTGGGTGAGCACCATCTGCTCAACCGACGCGGAACCCGGCGCAGGTTTTATCTTCACGCCAAATGCCCGCACCTCGTATTGATCTGTAATCACCGTGGCACCGTCAACAGCCGTCAGTCCCGCGATACTCTCCACCGAGCTGCGTACCGAAGACTGCCAATCGTTTTCACTCTCGGGGCTGGGACTGTTCCTGATCAAATTGGCGAGCTTCGAATATGGAGGTGCGACCGAGTAAAGGATCGGATGCACGATCGAAGCGCGCCATTTTTCCTTTTCTGACGGCACGACCAGCAGCGTGCCACCGTGTCCATGGGCGCGCATCGAGGCGGCCATTTGCACGAGCACATTCACCGAATCATCCCACGTGGCGGGCGCAGTGAACGCGCGCAACGATTTGATCAGGTCCGGGCAGTCGGGCAGACTCGCGCCCTGCTCATCGACAATCTTCACCTGTTCGCCTTTGAGGACGGCGACGTTGGCATACTTTCCAAAGCCATCGATGCGACGGTGCTTGATTACCAATTGTCCGGGTTCGACGTCCTCAAGCACAAAACCCAGGCTGGGAATCAGACGGGTCGCTCCCCAAACGTACAGGTCACTAGCATCGCCCCAAACACCGAGGTGAATTCCGGGGCGCTCAACCGCGGGCGCGAGTTTTGTCAGTACCGCGGGCGTCAGCGGCAAACGCTCCTCAAACATCAAAGGCTGGCCCGCTTGCTCGGGCGGCAGAAAAGCGAGCGAGATTTTTGGAAAGCGACCTTCCTCGGGCCGGAAGCTGGACCAGAAGCCGGCGTCGATGATCGCTTCAATGGTGCGGGCATCCGGAGCATGTGCAAGTTTCTGCTCGCCGTGCCGGCGCGCTTCGACCAGATGCCGGGCAAAATGAGCTTCGATAGTAGAGGCCACGGCCCGAGCCGCCTGATAGGTTGGTTCGCGAGTCATAACGACTGTCCCCAGATTACACAGGTTTTGGAAATAAGAAAAAAGCACAGCCGAATTAACGCTTCTTCAGCAATGGTGATGCATGATTTCGCATTTCTGAGTATCATGGAGCACTTTGATTGATAGTTAGGATGTTAGGCGCTATCTGGCAAGACATAAAAGTATTCTGACACACAAGAAGAGGTCCCCATGAAAAATATTCTATTGGCGATTGCGGTAGTTCTGGTTTGTGTGGGCAGTGCCGCTGCACAACTGAGCCTCGGCAAGCAATCGCTCAAACGTCTTCCTGGTGTTGTAGTGATTGTTGAGGATCTCAGTAGCCAAATGGTCGATGCTGGCGTTAATAAAGATCAGATCCAACAGGACGTTGAATTACGCTTGCGAAAGGCGGGTATCAGAGTCCTCTCTCGGAATACATCGTCTGCCCCAGTGATCGACGTGATAATTGGCGGAGTCAAGATTCCCAGAACTAATGCGACGGCGTACGCCATTGCTCTAACACTTGGTCAGCGGGTGATTTTGGAACGCGATCCTTCGATCAAACTATACGCACAAACGTGGTCTTCTGCCCTGTCGGTGGGTTACGTGATCAATAGAACCGAAATCCGAAATGACCTTGGCGATGTTGTCGACTCGTTCATTAACGACTATCTTTCTCAGAATCCACATTAGAACGCACAAGCTCGATGGATCAAGCAGCCATGAATTCGTACATTGACAATCCTATGATTCGGGAATACCGCACGTGCGCAGAAAGCTGCTGCGCTCCGATTTTTTGGCGCATGCCCAATGGCAAAATGAACAATGGGACATTCACTTTTTTGCGTACGACAGCGGGAGTTTTTGGAATCACAAATGCGCATGTCGCCGACGGGCTTGCGAATTCTAATGGTCGTGGCTGGCAGCTTGGCAACGCGCAATTTGACCCGAATCGACTTATCGCCCGAGATTCTACACTAGACTTAGCTACCTACGAATTATCCGATGTTTTTCTCTCGGCCGCTGGTAAGGTCGCCGCAACTGTCCCTTCTTGGCCTCCAAAACCTCCATCTATGAACGAACCAATAACCCTGGGCGGATATGCGGCGATGTATCGTGAAGCTAATGCTGGCAAGGTGAAATTTGGTTTTACTTGGTTTGCCGGGAAAGCTAACGTTGAAGGAGACGCGACGGTCGGAATTGTTCTGAACCTCGACGACTCCATCGCAACAACACCTGACCGAATCCCTTCCCACCCAAACCTGGGTGGGTGTAGCGGAGGGCCTGTATTTCGCATCGTTGATTCGAATCGTATTGAGCGACTGGAACTCGCGGCCATCATTGACCAATGTTCACAGGAGTCCGAAATGGTTCTTGCTCGTCCTTTGAATACTCTGGCAGAGAACGGAACCTTTGCGAGCTAGTGGTCAGCACCACCCAACCTATCGAAGTGACGGAGGATTATGATCGATGATAAATGAGTTTGACCTTTTGAAATTGTCTGCCAAAGTTGACGCTCATCAGGTTTTACTAGAAACATTTTATGCCGCGCTGTTCAACGCAAACCCTGACATTTTTCGCAACCTTGAGACTGCTATTTCCGAACGACTAAAAGTTGTAAGTCGCACTCGCTACGGAGAAAATGCGCTTATAGCCGACGCGGAAATCAAACATCAGATTGATGCAATCCTACATTCCGTGAAAGCCCAGTCCCAGCAGCGCTAAATGTAAACGCACGCGTCGCCCCAACCTTCTAGGCACCAACACAGATTTACGCCACTACCCCGCCTTTGCCTGCCCTTTCTGTTCCTGTCTGGCCCGCGTATAATGCGCGCACATCTCAACTCAAATCGAATTTCTGTTCCAAGTACCAGGCAGCAGCGGAGAAACCCGGTGGCGGAATCAAAACCAGAAGAGCCGACCACGCGATTGATCATTCATGATCTGGCGCGCCACAACGGGCAGGCTGAATTTGCCCGCGACGTTCTGGAGGGACTTTCTAATAGACCCAGACAGTTGTTCCCAAAGTACCTTTACGACGCGCTCGGCTCGCAACTGTTCGAAGCCATTTGCCACGTTGACGAGTATTACCTGACGCGCGCCGAGCGTCAGATTCTCACCAGTCATGCCGACGAAATCGTCGCTGCGATCCCTGAGTGCCGGACACTAATCGAGCTGGGGAGCGGCAGCGCTGAAAAGACCCGAAAAATTATCGAAGCGCTGATGAAGAAGCGGCGCGAGTTGCTTTTTATTCCGGTGGACATTTCGGCATCCGCGCTCGAAGAGAGTTCCCGTTCGCTGCTGCAGGCTTATCCGGGCCTGACAATCCGGGCTTATGCGGCCGACTATTTCGACGGATTAGCGGCGATCAAGCCGCTGCACGGTGGGCCCGCATTGGTGCTGTTTCTGGGATCAAATATCGGAAATTTCGAGAAGGCCGATGCGGGCACTTTTCTGCAAACCATTCGCAGCGTGCTGCGCAGAGAAGATGCACTGCTGTTGGGTGCGGACCTGAAAAAGGATCGAGCGACTCTCGAGGCGGCTTACAACGATTCGCTGGGAGTAACCCGGGCGTTTATTGTGAATGAACTGGCGCGGATCAATCGCGAACTCGGTGGAGATTTTGACCTGTGGGCGTTCGGACTACGGTCGGTTTATAACGAAGCCGCCGGCCGCGTCGAAGTTTATGTCGAGAGTTTGCGATCGCAGATGGTCACCATTCGCGGTCTGAACTTGTCGTTGTCACTCGAAGCCGGCGAGCGAATTCACATGGAACAGTCGTATAAGTACAACCTGGAAGAACTGACAGCGTTGGCTTCGCAGAGTGGATTTGAGCTGACGCAAACCTGGCTGGACGATCAATCCCGTTTCAGCAGCAACCTTTTGCGTGCGCGCGAAACATGATTTCCTAGCGCCCCGCGTTGACCGCACTACTCGCGGTTTCAACTGTCGTCTCTGCTTCCTTCTCAGGCAATTCAAGCCGCACGCTCAGCAATCGCCGGCGTTCGACCTTCTCAACATGGAAACGCAGCCCTTCATAGTCAATTACTTCACCCGCTTGCAGTACGTGTCCAGCTCTGGTCATCAGGAATCCACCGATAGTGGTATAGGCTTCCGATTCGGGAATCGAAGTTTTCAAACGGCGATTGAGATCGCGAACCGCCAGCGAGCCCTCGAGCAAGTAATTTCGCTCATCAAGCAATGTAATTTGCTCGTTTACTTCCTCGTCATGCTCGTCGGAGATGTCGCCCACTATTTCTTCGAGTAAATCCTCGAGTGTGATGATGCCTTCGACACCGCCGTGCTCGTCGACCACAAAACCGAAATGCGTCTTTGCCTTCTGCATCTGACGCAGGACGTCTTCCAGCCGGGCTGTGTCAACAACGTACATCGGAGGTTGGAGGACATACTCGATTTGAAAGTCCTCAGGCCGCAAGAGATACGGCATCAAGTCCTTGCTATGAATGAAACCGATCACGTTGTCCAGCGAACCACTATAGACGGGCAGACGCGAATAACGATGCTGCCGAAACGCACGCGTAATGTCTTCGATCGAGCAGTCGGCCGAGATCGCGGCGATTTGCGGACGAGGCACCATCGCTTCGCGCACCAGCGTGTCGGAAAACTCAAACACCCGATGAATCAACCGGCGCTCTTCTGCACGCAGATGGCCACTCTCGCGAGAGATATCGATCAATTGCCGCAGCTCGGTTTCGCTGTAGACGGCCGCGTGTTGCAGCGAAGACTTCAAGCCGATAAGCCGGCCCAGGGTAGATCCGGTGCGATTGAAGATCCAGAGCGGCCAGCGAAAAACTTTGGCAAATATTTCGAGCGGGCGAGCGACAATTAGCGCCAGGGCCTCGGCGCGCTCGAGCGCGACCATCTTAGGCATCAATTCGCCGAGAACGATGTGCAGGAAGGTAATCGCGGCAAACGCGATAATGATGGCGAACACGTGAGCGACAGCGCCGGCGCGGCCTGCGGACGCGACGCTGGAAGCAATCGGTTGCAGCATCGCGGCGACCGTAGGTTCTCCAACCCATCCCAACGCCAGCGAAGCGATGGTAATTCCCAGTTGAGTTGCTGAAATGAAGGAGGTGGGGTCGCTGATCAAGCGCAGCCCGGCTTGTGCGCGCCGGCTGCCGGCAGCAGCTCGGGCTTCGAGCCGCGGGCGGCGCACCGATACGAGAGCGAATTCCGCCCCCACAAAGAACGCGTTAGCAGCCACGAAAAAAAGCACCGCGGCGAGTTTAGCGACAACAATGATCAGATTGTTTGAAGGCTGGGGGTCGCCCAACAAAAAGGCTTGGAAATAACTAGCAGGATCGTCCATTGCTTAATCGACAAAAGCGGGAGTTGCTTTGCGAGACATCATATCACGGCGCTCGCCGGACATCATGCAGAGCGGAGATACGACGCGGCCGTGCCATCGGCGGATGATTGATTTTGTTGGGTTTCAATGGGCGCCGGCAGCGGCCACTCGCGGCCGACCATCGGCCCGGCGCTCGTGACGAGAGCAAGCCTGTGCCAGTGCCTGTGCGACGCGCGGCTCGATGTTGCATTCAGGCTGGCGGCAGACGGCAGCGAGTTCGGAAACTACCAGGTAGCGGGACCGCTCGAGCATCCTTTGCTCGCGAAACGAAAGCGGTTTGATATGGCTGAGATAGTTAAGATGCTTGAGCACCTCAGCCACCTCAAAGATATTGCCAGTGCGCATCTTGTCGGAAAAGTCTTTGAAACGATCTTTCCAGTCGTGAGCAGGCGTGGCAAAGTCTCCACCCAGGACTTTGAACAGCGAATCGCACTCGACGGAAGAGATCGGGCGACGCAATCCAACCTCAGACGCATTGGAAACGGGAACCAGTACCAGGGAATTGGTTGCGGCCAGTCGAAGCGTGTAGAAGGGCAGCGCTATGGCGCCGATTTGCTTCTGTTCGATCTGTTCGATTGTGCCGATACCGTGATTGGGGTAAACAACTTTCTGGCCGACCTTGAAGCCCACCTTTTCCACCTCCGACTAGTTTTACGAGCACCAGGCAAGTCGCATGTTGCGCGGCTCATTGACAAAAACGTTCTGCGAGATTGTGTTCGGGTTGTCTTTGATCTGAACTGAGTCTAGCAAGCAACGTCGCACAGCGTCAAGCTTTGCGATTGAAGTCAAATGTCACAAAAGCAATCGCTGGGCCATAAGGGGATCATTTTCCATTTTCCATTTGATATTTTTCATTTTCCATTCGTCGGCCCGTTGGTGTCGCTTTCGTGTGATTTCGTGGACGGTTCGTCATATTACCCTGCGAAAAGATGATCCACGAATGACCAATGAAAAATGACAAATGAGATATGGAAAGTGGTTGTTTTAAGGGACTGTAGGCGAAAAACCGTCTCCGCCTATCCAGCGTAGCTTTCATCCTGTTCGATCTTCGAAAGCACCCAATCAAATTCGCCGGAAGTGATCTTGCCGCCACAGAATTCGCAAATGCCTGTGGCGTTGACTTTCAGAGGAGCACCGCAGTTCGGGCAATTCAAATCGGCGCGCGCCGGAACGGGCTTGGCCTTGCTGTAACGAACGAACGTCCAGTACTCGCTCCACTGACGGAGGTTCTTGTTCGAACCGGCGACCACGCGACCATTCTTGTCGATGGTGTAATCATAACCCTGCGCAAAGATCCGCAGTGTGATCGCGTTATAGAATGCGTCGACTTTGATCTTCACTGGCTGCATGGCGGTGATCTGGCATTGGTCGAGCGCGTTGCGCAGGCCCTGTCGCTGGTAGGCGTCAATCCAGTAGCGATGCATTTGAAAGATATTGTCCGTCTCGTGCGGGCGGGCGCGTTCCCAATTCAGCATTGACCAGGCCGCCTGCAGCTCGTTAAAGATCAGCCGCGCGCGCGCTTGAAAATCAGCCCACGTAAACGACGGATTATTTTGTTCAAAGACCGCGCGTACTGCGGGGAAATTTGGCTGCGTGATGGTGGGATTGAGCGTTCCCATTTCCGGCACGTTGGAAGTCAACAGCGGTCCCTTCGCTTCGCGGCTGAGCGTGGTGATGCTGCGGACGTACCATTGAAATTCACCGCTGTCGATCTTTGTGCCGCAGAACGCACAGGCGCCAGCGGTGTCTTTCTGCAAGGCCGCGCCGCAACGGGGACAATGCAGCGCCGTCGCCTGCTCCGGCGTAGGCGACAACACGTCGCGTTTGCGTTCCAACTCCCAGCGTTCGCGGACGTAGTAGCTCATCTCGCCGCGCGGGTCACCTTCATGCGGAGTGAATTCCGTGTAGTTGGCGTCAAACTCAATGCTGATTCTGACCGTCGGTGTGTCCAGCCCGCGGACGGCTACGACCTGCATCGCGCCGACGATTATTCCTTCGACTGCTTTCAGGTTGGGCGGATTCAGTTGCAATAGAGATGCGCGCGCCTGTTCGCTCAGGTATGGCGAAAGCTCGTCCAGCGCTTTTGGACCGCCCGCGCGCGCATTGTGGGCCCGCCCATAGAGCGCATAGCAAAAGTCCGTGAAGATAATTTCCGAAAAGTTCGGATCAAAGTGGCGCAATTGATTGAACGCGCGCTGAAAGCCCTGCTGTTGTGCCGAGGCAACCGGGTCGGGCGCGCTGATATTTGAAGAGGCAAAGCTCACCGACTTGGTCGACGGTCGCGCGAACCAATAGACGACTGCTCCGATGACGATGATATCCACGGGAATACCGATCACCGGGTGTTCGAAAGTCAACCAAATCAAAAGCCGCACGACCAGATAGACCAGGGCGCCGGCCCCGCCCCCTCCGCCTCCGCCACTACCGCCGCCGCCATATCCCTGCCCGCCACCGACGCGCGCGAAAGCATCAGCCGCGAATAGCGCCGCCGCCATCGCGACGGTTGCGATTAGGGCGAACTTTCGCCAGCGCAAAACGTGGCCGCTGAGATTCATTTCAGTTCGATTCGCGGGCCATCAGCTAACTCATTGGGATTTTCGCCAGTGGGTGGGAGATGTTCTGCGAGCAGATTTCCGACGTCCCGTAAAGCCTTGACCAGAGTTTCAGGATCCGGCTGTCGGGCAATCTTCTTTAGCTCGTATACGGCGTTGTTCCACTTCAACGGAGGCACGGCCTTCAAGACACCACGGTCGGCAAATACTTCCAAACGCCGTTCGAGCAGCGACAGATAGATGAGCAATCCATTCTCAGCCCGGGTATTCGCGATCCCAGCTTCATAGAACATGGCCGCTGCCCCGGTCCGTGCAGCCTGGGTGCGAAACTTCCTTGTGGTCAGCAACCTCCGAATCCAGTCGCCTCGCGAAGAAACGAACGCGCCGGCCACAAACAGTGCCAACACATCGAACGGAATCCAAAAAACGTGAAAGCTAAAAGGCGAGAATAGGACAAAGAGCAAACCAACGAAGGCCACTAGTGCTCCGAACAAATAGTCAGCATGGCGGTAGCTACCGGACCGCCCGTGCACCACGATAACGAGCTCAGCGTCGGTGCATTTCTCGATATCGCGGACGGCTTTGGCCAATGCTGTGCTGGCCGTCTGATCGAATTTTTTGCGGCTCATCACTTGAAGAAGGGCAAGTCTAACACAAGCCCCGAAGACACAGGGAAAGGGTCCATTAGAACTAAACGCGAAAGCTAAGCAGCTTTCTGTGTGCCTGCGGTTCTCTGCGTCTCTGTGTCTCTGGGTGCGAAAAAAAGTTTCAAACATGCAAACGGCCCAGCAGATTTACTGGGCCGTTGCCACACCGGACACATCAGGTGACTCTCCTATTCACTCAACAGCTTAATTGAAGCTGCTCAACGCTTCAGGTTCGTTCTCATAAACATCGAATACCGTGAGGAGCTTGGTAATCACCAGCAGGTCCTGAACCTTATCAGTGAGATTCAATAGTTTCATTTGGCCGCCGCCGCGACCGACGGTTGTGTAATTGGCGATCAACTCGCCGATGCCACCCGAGTCGATGTATTTCACGCCCGCCAAATTCAACAGAATCTTTTTGTTGCCGCCGGCGACCAAACCTCGGATCGCCCCGCGCAATGCGGTGGCACTGTCGCCCATCCGAACTTGGCCGTCCAGATCCAAAATTGACACATCACCGGCCTGGCGCTGTTTGATGTTTAGTTCGGCCATTGCTGAAACCCTCCTGGTTTACCGTACGTCAAAAGTTTCTGCCTGGTTTCGAAGCTTTGGGGCTATTTGAAACTACTGAGCGCGTCGGCTTCTGTTTCGTACGCGTCAAAGACCGTCAACAACTTGGTGATCGTCAGCAAGTCGCGCAGCTTCTCTGTCAGGCTGAGCAGCTTGAGCTGTCCTTCCTGATTCTTAATCGCAGTGTAACTGGATACCAGCTCTCCGATCCCGCTGGAATCAATATAGCCGACGCCTGCCAGATTGAGCAGAATGTTTTTCTTTCCTTCTTCCAACAAGCGACGAATGGCGCTGCGTAAGGCAACGCTGCCTTCGCCTATGGTAATCCGGCCGTCCATGTCAAGAACGGTGACGTCACCGGCCTGTCGCTCGCGGATATTAAGTTCTGCCATGATCCAGAGTTCTCCTCTTCCGGGTTTAGAACTTCTTTGTCATTCGCACCGTGGTGCCGCCTTCAGGACGCATTGACCACTGCACCTCATCCATAAAACTACGCATCAGGAAAATGCCGCGCCCCGAAGTCTTCAGGATGTTTGCAGGTTCGGTTGGGTCAGGAATGCTGGTTGGATCAAAGCCCTCGCCTTGATCCTTGACCTCGATCTCCAACTCGCGTCCCAGACAATTAAGCGTCAGCTCAATGGTCTTCGCTTCGTCTTCCTTATTACCGTGCACCATGGCGTTAGTGATCGCTTCGCGCACGGCCACGTCGATTCCGAAAGCTGCCTCTTCTCCGACCCCGCAACTCTGAATGAAATCTGTAGCGGCGGCAGCGCCGTCAGCAACAGCTTCGATGTGGCTGGGCAAAACGAGTCGAGTCGTTTGTTCGGTCACAAAGGCGCGGCCTTTCTCGCCGGGAATCGCGGTTCGGCTGCTGCTTATAATAGCTTAACGGAAGACGGACGTGTAACACGCTCGCTGGTCGTGTGTCAAGAAGTCGTGTTTAGAGTGCGCGCTTTTGCGTGCAGGAGTTCAGGCCCCGGAGGGCGAATGCGGAACTCTGAACTTCTCGACGCCACTTCCTGAGGTTAAGATTCTCTTCGTGATCATTCAACCGGCCAAACGGATTCGCGGGTCGCTGGTATTACCCGGCGACAAGTCCATCTCTCATCGCGCGGCGATTATGTCCGCGCTGGCAGAAGGCAAATCGCGGCTTCAGAACTATTCGACGAGCGCCGACTGCTCTGGAACGCTCTCTTGTTTGCAGCAGCTCGGCGTGCGCATTGAACCCACGGGCAAAGACGTACTGATTGACGGGTCCGGTGCTGGTGGTTTGCGGTCGCCGGAGACGGCACTTGATTGCGGCAACAGCGG
>Ga0207646_10004916_pt1 | contig 14297 bp, 9 predicted proteins | sample KBSK5502metaG_FD_184343 | JGI IMG/M metagenome (GOLD analysis project Ga0207646, IMG submission 184343) | Corn, switchgrass and miscanthus rhizosphere microbial communities from Kellogg Biological Station, Michigan, USA - KBS K5-50-2 metaG... | ecosystem: Host-associated > Plants > Roots >... | reverse complement strand
CCCACGGCCATCATGTCGGTAAACAAATCTGGGAAAATTTGCTGCGAAGTTAATGCTGCCGACAACGTGGCGCCGTCCACCACCGCGCGCCGCGCCTCGATGATTTTCAATTCCAAAAAGCGATTGCCCGCGATCTCGCTCACAAGATCAAGCGCGCGCAGAAGTGGAACTCCATTTTGGATCAGTGTGCCCAGAGTTCGAGAAAATTGCGCATAATAGCGATGACGAACAACGCGCCCGTAACCTGGAAGCTTCAAGCGGAAGCGGTCCCAGGTAATGCGGCCTTCTTGGGTTCGGACAAATGCGCGAAAGCCGATAAAGATTCCGACGACAATCAACGCGCCGAGCCACCAGTAAGTCGTGATTGTGTGATGAACCTGGATGAGAATTCGCGTTGGGAGCGGCAAGACACCGCCATTGCCGCTTTGCGACATGAATTCGATGAGCCGCGGCACCATGAACGTGATGAAAATCGTGATCAGCGCCGCGCCGGCGACGGCGAGAAACGCCGGATAGATCAACGCCTGTTGGACGCGGTCGCGCAGATCTTTTGCCTGCGTCAAATGTTTGACCAGGCGCAGCAAAATCTCCGGCAGCGCACCGCTCGCTTCCCCGGCCGCCACCAGATTGACAAAAAGCGGCGGAAAAACTCGCGGGTAGTCGCGTAACGCTTGGGAAAAACTTCGCCCGTCGACTAAGGCCTGATGCAAACCTCCCGTCATCTGTTGGACACGCGGTTGCTTCAATCGCTTTTCCAGGATCGACAATCCCTCGTCGAGCGTCATGCCGGCTTGCAACAAGTGCGCGAGCTGCTCGGTGAAAATGAGCAATTGGGCCTGCGGCACCTTTAGACTCTGCGTTGGCGCCGGCGCGGTTGCCGCCGCGGCCGCTTCTTTTTTATTAACGGCTTGGGGTCGGGCGCCGACAACGTCGATCCGGATCGGAATGCAGCGTTGCTGTTCGATTTGATGGATGGCAACCGTGCGATCAGCGCATTCCAAAACGCCCTCGACCAATTCGCCCTTAGCGTTGCGCGCTCGATAAGAAAACTGTGGCATCGGACGGGAAACTAATTCGAAATCTGAAATGCGAAAGTCGTCTGGCAATCACAAATCGCTGGACAACCGAAAATTTGCCCATAATATTCGCGGCGGTTTGGACATGCTGCAGAGTTTGGTTGCTTCCGATTGCCACACGCATGTTGTCTCGAAAATCGGATCGCCTGTTGCGATTCTAAGCGGTCCTCGCAAATCTCGATCTTACATTCCTCGCCGGTGGTGGTTTAACCACTGAGCTTCACGCGCAGAATTAGGAATTTCCATGGCACGAATGATGCAGAGAGAAACAGTAATATGAAAAGGTTCGCCATCGGCGTCCTGCTCAGTCTTGCGTTCGCAGCGCAAGGATTCGCGATCATCCGCCCGCCTTACCCGGAGAAGCCCATGCCCCCGTCCCATGGCCACTTCATCCTGATCGGCGATGATGCGAAATGGCAGGCCGTCAAAACGCCTAAGTAAATCGCCTTTCTGTGGGCGCGAGTTTGCGCACCGATTCACGGTGCTCCTGCGAATTTTCTCCCTGCGCCGGATCGTTCTGCCGGCACCGTTGACACATTTTTGTCGCGCGTTACGCTCAACTTCCGCTAACGGCGGGGTAGCCAAGTGGTAAGGCAGCGGTCTGCAAAACCGCTATTCGCGGGTTCGATTCCCGCCCCCGCCTCTCCGCATATTTAACGATTTAGCGATTTAGCGATTTAATGATTATCTTCGGCGCGTGACTCGCCGTTCATCCAAATTGTTCGCTCAAGCCCAAGCCTGCATCCCCGGCGGAGTGAATTCGCCGGTGCGCGCGCTTCGAAATGTTGGGGGCGAACCGTTCTTCGTCGAACGCGCGGCCGGTTCGAAAATCTGGGACGTCGATGGCCGCGAATATATCGACTACCTCGGCAGTTGGGGACCGGCGATTCTTGGTCACGCACCGAAAGTTGTCGTCGATGCCGTGCGCGACGCCGCGACTCGCGGATTGAGTTTCGGAATTCCAAACCCATTCGAAGTGGAGCTCGCCGAGTTGATCTGCGATTGGATGCCATCGATCGAAAAAATCCGAATGGTCAATAGCGGCACCGAAGCCGCGATGTCAGCGATTCGGCTCGCGCGCGGATTCACCGGCCGCGACAAAATTATCAAGTTCGACGGCTGCTATCACGGCCACGCCGATTCGCTTTTGGTCCAGGCCGGCAGCGGCGCACTTACTCACGGAAATCCCGACAGCGCCGGCGTTCCAAAATCTTTTGCCCAAGAAACAGTCTCGCTCCCGTTCAACGATGTCGATCTTGTCCGGAAAGCTTTCGCCGAAAATAAAAATCAAATCGCGGCCGTCATTCTCGAGCCGATTCCCGCCAACGCAGGGATGTATCTTCCGACAGAAAATTTCCTGTCGATCTTGCGTGACGAATGTTCCAAGCACGGCGCGCTTTTGATTTTCGATGAAGTTATTAGCGGGTTCCGCGTTGCGCGCGGCGGCGCTCAGGAAATTTTTGGAGTCAGACCGGATTTAACGGTGCTTGGAAAGATCATTGGCGGCGGACTGCCGGTCGGCGCGTTTGGCGGCCGCTCTGAAATTATGGATAAACTTTCGCCGGACGGTCCGGTTTATCAGGCAGGCACGCTTTCCGGAAATCCGCTCGCGATGGCCGCGGGTCTCGCGCAATTGCGCGAGCTCGAGCGAATCGGTGCGTGGAAAATTCTCGAGAACCTCGGCGCACAATTCGAAAAACTCTCCCGCGCCGCGATCGCCGATGCAAAGATCGACATCACGTTCCATCGCGTCGGTTCCATGTTCTGTTTGTTCTTCGCGCCCGGGCCGATCGTCGATCTTGCCGGCGCGAAACGAAGCGACCTGAAAAAGTTCGCCAAGTTTTTCCACGTCTGTCTCGATCGCGGCGTTTATTTCGCGCCGTCGCAATTCGAAGCTGGCTTCATTTCGACCGCGCACACCGAACAAGAGATCGAGCAAACCGCGTCAGTCGTCCGCGAAGCACTTCGTTCCGTATGACCAGGATCCGCGCGGTCTCAAAATTCTTTTTCGAGGGCGACCGCAAGTTTTTCATTAAGGGTGCGACCTACGGGCCATTCAAGCCGGACGAGAAAGGCAACACTTTCGGGAAACCCGAAACGGTCGATGTCGATCTTCGGATGATGCGCGAGATCGGCGTGAACGTGGCGCGGGTTTATCATCCGCCACCGGATTGGTTTCTGGAAAAATGTTTGGCCGCTGGCATTCGCGTTCTGATTACGCTCCCCTGGGAAAAACACATCGAATTTCTGCGCGATAAAAAAGTGCGCGATGAAATCACGCGAAGAGTTCGCAGTACGGTGCGTCGGTATGTTGGCAATCCGGCCGTGTTTGGTTATCTCGTCGGCAACGAGATCTCGAGCACGATGGCCCGCTGGCTTGGCGTGGGTCGCGTCACCGAGTTCGTCGAATATCTCGTGCGCATCGGACGCGCGATTGATCACGACGTTCTTTATTCCTACGCGACTTATCCGCCGACCGAATATCTGCTTCCGCAGAATGTCGATTTTTTCTGCTTCAATGTTTATCTGCACAATCAGCGCGATTTCGAACGCTATCTTCTTCGGCTGCAAAATCTGACCGGAGAACGGCCGCTCGTTCTCGGCGAGTTCGGCATGGACACGATTCGCCATTCGCAGGACGAGCAGGCAGAAATGCTCGGCTGGCATATTGAAAGCGTGGCCAAATGCGGACTCGCGGGAACGATTTTGTTTTCCTGGACGGACGAATGGTTCACCGGCGGCAACGAAGTGACCGATTGGGCGTTTGGCATTGTCACGCGCGAACGCCAGCTGAAAAAATCGTTTAACACGCTGCGTGAAAAATTCGGTCAGGACAATTCGACACTGCCGCATCGCGCCTTGACCAAGGCGCCGTTTGTTTCGGTGATTGTTTGTTCTTACAACGGCGCGCGCACACTGGCCGACTGCCTTAACTCGTTAGGCAAACTCAATTATCCAGATTACGAAGTGATTCTGGTCGACGACGGCTCGACCGACAACACCGCTCAGGTGGCGGCGCAATTTCCGAATGTTCGTTACATCCCTCAGGAGAATCAGGGATTGAGTCACGCACGCAATACCGGCGCCGCCGCCGCCAACGGCGAAGTCTTCGCTTACACCGATTCCGACTGCATGGCCGATCCGGACTGGCTGTACTATTTAGTCGGAACGCTGACCAGTGGTGAGTACGCCGGCGTTGGCGGGCCGAACGTCAGTCCACCCGCGCAGAATGCGATTCAAGCGTGCGTCGCGGCTGCGCCTGGCGGACCGAGCCACGTTTTGCTGACCGACACAATCGCCGAACACATTCCGGGTTGTAACATGGCGTTTTATCGCTGGGCCTTTGAGCAAGCCGGCGGCTTCGATCCCGAATACCACGCGGCCGGCGATGATGTCGATTTTTGCTGGCGCTTGCAGCAATCGGGCTGCGTCATCGCGTTTAGTCCGACCGCGATTGTCTGGCATCATCGCCGCTTCACGCTTCGCGCGTTTTTAAAACAACAGGAAGGTTACGGCGAAGCGGAATCGTTGCTCCGATTCAAGCATCTGATTTTCTTCGGTCCAACCGGCACCGCGAAATGGCGCGGTCAAATTTACGGCGCGCCGCGCTTTGGCTGGTTCATCGATCGACCAATTATTTATCACGGTGTTTTCGGCGAAGGATTTTTCCAATCGATGTACGCGGCGCCGCAATCCGACATCGCGATGTATCTGAGCAGCATCGAATGGTTCGCGCTCACGCTTTTTCTTTTTGGTCTCGGAATTTTTCTGCCGACGTTGCGAATCGTGCCCTACCTGATGTTTGGCGGCACCTTGACCGTCGCGCTTTCTTACATGGTGCGCGCGCACATCGAGCCTCGGTTCGACACTGTGCCCGCCCGCTTGCTCGTAATGTGTCTCGCTTTCGTGCAACCGCTCGTCCGCGGATTCTCCCGCTACTTCACTTGGCTCCATTTCAAACGCACTCCGCGCAACGTGATTCGCGCCCACGAACATTTGCCCGCTGACGCGAAATTCGGCCGCGCTTTGAGCCGGCGCGTTTTCTGGAGCGATCAGGGACGCGACCGTCATCATTTGCTCGGCGCGATTTTTCAATTGCTCGAAGAAGAAGGCTGGCGCTACTCCGTCGACACCGGTTGGAACGAATGGGACATCCAGATTTACGGAAACTTTTGGTGGAGCATCGTCCTGCAAACTGTGACTGAAGATCACAGCGGCGCGAAACGACTGACCCGCGCGAGATTGCGGAATCGAATTGTCGCCACCACGGCGATTCTTAGTCTCATCGCTTTGAGCATCGTAATTTATCGCCAGCTTCACGCATCTCATCTCGATTGGTGGTCGATCATTCCGTATCTGCTCTTTCTTGGATTTCTCGGATTGCGTGCGCGCGCATTGAAATCGCGCGTGGCCGAACTAATCGATCTTGCCGCGAACCGCGCCGGTCTCCAGCGAATTACTGGTCGCGGAGTTGTTGCGCCGCCGGTCTTGCCGGTTCAAGCAGTTGAAGCGATGCACGCAGATTCGGCTGCTCGAACATGAATTGCGCAGGGATAATTCGATTCGGCGTTGCCGTTTTCCTCGAAGTTATTTTTTTTGCCGCGCTCAATCTCTTCGATGATTGGACGCTCGAGTCGATGCCGGTCAAGTTCGTTGCCTCGGCCTTTCTGGCCGGCGCTGCTTATCTCGCCGCAGTTTCCAACTTTCCGCCAAAGGACGGATTCGCCGTGGCGAACAAGATCGACATCTCACTCAAGAAACAAGCGATCCTCTTCTGGAGCGTCGCGATCGTCCTGCGTTTGATCGCTCTGCCGCTTGTTCCCGGTGACGATCTTTATCGCGCTCAGTGGGAAGGAAAAATCCAACGGGCGGGATTTAATCCGTATTTGATCGCGGCGAATGATTCCAAGCTCGACGATTTGCGCCGCGATTTTCCTGAGGCGTCCAAGATTAATCATCCGGAACTTCGGGCGACCGATGCGCCGGGGGCGGAGCTTCTTTTTAAATTTCTAACCGGAATTACCGACCACGCGCTCTTTTACAAAATTCTTTTCGTAATCGCCGATCTCGCGGTCGCCGCATTATTGTTACGATTGATTGGCGGTGAGAATCCTCACCGCAGCGCCGCTTGGTACGCCTGGAATCCGCTCGTCGCTTACACTTTCGCAGGCGCCGCGCATTTCGACAGCCTGATGCTCGTCGCGATGGTCGCTGGAGTTCTCGCGCTCATAAGAACTTGCCCTGAGCGCCAGTCGAACGGGTCGACATCGGAGGCCGAATCGACGAAGCAATGGCTGTGGGCGATTGCCGCAGCAGTCCTTTTGGGAATTGCCATCTCGCTCAATCTCGCGGTCGCCGCGCTTCTTTTGCTTTTCGTCTTTGCCCTGCGTTGGCGCGCGATCACTCTCGCGCTGACCGCGGTTATTCTCGCGGTATCGGCTGTTCCATTTGGTTTTCCAAAAATCTGGGAATCGTTAGGCCAAATCTACAATGTCTCGCGATTGAACGATCTCTTTTGGTGGCTGATCGAGGAGACGGTTTGGCCGAATCCGCACCAGCGCAGCTTTCATTATCTCCCGATCATCATCGTCGCCGTAATTTTCGTTTCGTTTTTGTTCGTTCGCGACTGGAAACGCGGAACGCTGTGGGCGCTCGGCACGGTAATTGTGCTGAGTCCCGTTTTGCACCCGTGGTATTGCGTTTGGATTTTGCCGCTCGCCGCCTGGCGCGTCGCTTATGCCTGGAACGTTCTTTCGATCACGCTCTTCTCGTACTACTTGTTTTGGGACGAACGTCTTTTTGGTTTGCCGTGGCATGCAGAGCCGTGGATGCGAGCTCTCATTATCGCGCCGGTGCTCGCCGCATTGATTATGCTCGGCGCGCAAAAGAAAGTTCCGGCCGCAACGAGCTGATCGCATTTTCGAAATCGTCCGGCAGCCGCGCCTCAAAGTTTTTCAATTCGCCGCTGCGCGGATGTTGAAACGCTAATTTCCATGCGTGCAGCATTTGTCGCGGAAAATTTCCCGCGTGTTTTTTGCCGTAAACTTTATCACCGAGAACCGGATGACCAAGATGATGCAGATGCACGCGAATTTGGTGAGTCCGGCCGCTGTGCAGTTTGCATTCAACGAGACTCATGGCGTCCGAAGAACGGACGACTCGATATTGCGTTTTCGCGGCCCGCCCACGCCTTGATTGGATCGACATCCGCTGTCGATGAACCGGATGACGACCGATTTTTTCTTCAATAACGCCCGCGCTCTTGCGCAATTTTCCAGCAACGAGCGCGAGATAAGTTTTGTCGATCGTGCGCGCGGCGAATTGTTCCGACAAGTTGCGATGAGCTTCGTCGTTTTTCGCGACGACCAGGCAACCGCTCGTGTCTTTATCAAGCCGGTGAACGATTCCAGGGCGTTCCTTGCCGCCAATGCCGGACAGTTTTGGAAAATGATGAAGAAGTGCGTTTACCAAAGTTCCAGCAGGTTGTCCGGCCCCGGGATGAACGACCAGACCAGCTTGCTTGTTGATTACGATCACATCGTCATCCTCATAAAGAATTTCGAGCGGAATCGCTTCCGGTTGATTGTCGATCTTTTCCGGCGGCGGTTCGTTGATTTCAATGCGATCGCCGGCACGCACGAGATCGCGCGGTCGGGCGGGGGAACCATTGAGCGTGACGAAGTTGGTCCGAATCAACTGTTGCAGCCGCGAGCGCGAAAATTTGGGTAGCTTGCGCGCGAGAAATTGATCAAGCCGCAGCCGCGCGGCCTCTTTCGGGACGATGAGAGTTGTTCTCGTTGTTGTTTGTTCTGCCGGAATCACGTTGTCAGGCGGGTAGCGCTTATTGTTACAATCGTCTGAAATGGCGATTGAATCGAGCGCTTCGGCATTACAAACGTGCCCTGCGTGTGGCGCCTCTGTCGACACGACTGATGCTGAGCCGCTCGCGCGCGTCGAGTGCCCGAATTGTGGTGAGAAAGTGCGCGCTGACCGGAAGTTCGATCATTTCGTAATCGTGGAAACGGTCGGCATTGGCGGCATGGGCACGGTTTACAAAGCGCGCGACACATTGCTCGATCGCTTCGTGGCGCTAAAACTTTTGCGCAAAGATCTCGAAGGCGGACTCGACTCCACGGCAGAGTTGCGGCAGGAAGCGCGCGCGGCTGCATCGGTTAATCACCCGAATATCGTCCAGGTTTTTTCTTCGGGAAGCGATCACGGGCAATTTTATTTGGTGATGGAACTGGTCGAGCGCGGAAGTCTCGACGATTTCATCGAACAGCAAACGCGCTTGCCCGAAGAACAAGTCTTGGAAGCGGGCATTCAGACTGCCAACGGTTTGCGTGCCGCCTACGCGAAAGGTCTGGTTCATCGCGACGTAAAACCGGCCAACATTCTTTTTGCCGGCGAACATCTGGCCAAGATCGGGGATTTCGGCCTGGCTGGAATTGCCGCCGAAGCCCGCGGCGAAGTTTGGGGCACGCCATACTACGTCGCGCCGGAGCGCTTGAATAATCAGCCAGAAGATTTTCGGAGCGACATTTACAGTCTTGGCGCAACGCTCTTTCACGCGCTCGCCGGCCGGGCACCGATTGAAGGCGACACAAATTCGGCGAGCGAGCTTCTCACGCTAAAACAGCAGCCCCTTTTGTTGTCAGTTGTCGCGCCGGAGGTTTCGCCTGAGACCGCGCGCGTTTTGCAACGAATGATCGCGCCAAATCCGGCGCAGCGCTTCTCCTCTTACGACGAAGTGGTCACGGAACTCGAGGCCGCTTACAAAAAATCGACCGGCCGCGATGTCATCGATGTCGCAATCGCGAAACGCAAGACCTGGCGAATCGTCACGATCGCCGCGACTGTTTTGCTGATCGTCGCGCTCGGCGTTTTTGTTTTCGTCCAAAAAACTCAAAGACAGCTCGCGATCTTTTCTACGGTAATTCCGATTGCCGAACTGGAGAAACAAGCCGCCGACGCGCGACACCAACTCGTGCTCAATCATTACAGTGTCGCCGGCTCGGCGTTCAGTCGCATCGCGCACGAAGCGCGTGGGCGGCAGCCACTTCAGGATTGGGCGCGCATGCAACAAGGACTCGCCGCAATGATCGGCCGTGACGACACGCAGGCGCGCCAAGCATTTCTAGCGATGCAAAATGCCGGCACGAAAGGTTTCGCGAAGGAAGATGTCGATCTTGCGAACTTTTTCCTTGCGACTTCAAAAACGCTTTTGGCGCCGGCCGCTATTCAATCTTCGGCGGTTTCGGTCAAAAGCTCCGGCTCGCATGAAGTGTTCGCATTTTTTCCGTTTGCTCTGAAAGACATCGAACAGCTCGATATTCGAGATGCTAGTGAGTTGCTCGATCAATTTCTGAAAGCCCAGCCGGCGGGAAAGTTCGCCTGGACTGCCGAGCTCAAACCGATTGCGCAAAAATATCTCGACGATTGTCGATTTTATCTGGCATGGAAATCGAAGCCGGGCCTTTCGCCACCGGATCGGAAACAGTTGAAAACGCGGAGCGCCATCTCTGACGCGATTTTTGGAAAAGAAAAATCAGCGGCGTCTTCAGCGGCTGCCGCGCCCTCGGCGACGCCGCGGCAATTGAGTCAGAAAGAATTGGCTGCGGCCGCGCAGAAAAAATCGCAATGGTTGAACGATTGGAAACGAAAACTCATCGACGATCTCAATCGCAAACAGTTCTCGGGCAGATTCAGCGATACTACCGGAACCGAATATACGGGCGTGACTGGCGCTGATAATCAGACGATCGGATTGAAACTGCCTTACGGCATTGCGCGTGTTCTCTGGAGCAAACTTGCGCCGAAAACGCTGCTCGCCATATCAGGTTCGTTCATTCAACCGAATGCGGCCGACGCGGCGGATCGACAATGGCTTTGCGCCGTTTACGCAAACGCCACCGGTCAGGCGGACAACGCGCGGCAATTCGCCGAAGCAGCGGCTCAATCGAAGCCCGAATATCGAGACCAAATCGACGCGCTTTTCAGCCGATAATACGCCGAGTCCGGCCCGAACCTTGCTGGCTAAAAGCCATGCGTCGCTTGGTTTACCTTGGATTGTCGATCTTCGCTTTCACAGCGCTGGCCGGCCAAACGCCGCTGACCGTCAGCGAGGTCAGTCTCATGTTGCGGACCGGTTATTCGAGCAGCACGCTGATGCAGGAATTATCGAAACGTCACTTCGCCGATTCGATTGATGAAACCCAAGAGAAAACGCTCGTTAAATCCGGCGCGTCGGCTGAATTGATCGCCGCGCTCAAGAGCGGGACCTACTCGTTGTCGCCGGAGAAAATCGCGGCCGTTCAGGAACAAATGGCGGCTGAAGCGGATCGTCGCGCTCAGCAAGCCGAAGCTGCACGAAAAGCCGAAGCACGTTATCAGGCCGACCTGATTCGGCAGCGAACCGCGAAGACAGCGACGCTGAACACCGGCGGCACGGCCGCCATTTCAGAATTTCTCAAAAGCGATCTGGTTCAAGTGCACAACGGCGTCGTCAATCATGTCGATGAAACCGCGTTGGCCAACAAGAAACTGATTGCGTTTTATTTTTCTGCGGAATGGTGCGGTCCGTGCCGGAAGTTCACGCCCCAACTGGTTGACTACTACAAACGCATCGCGCCTGAGCATCCCGAATTCGAGATCGTTTTCTACAGCAGCGACAAATCGCAGTACGCGATGGAGAAATACATGCGCGACGAGAACATGCCGTGGCCGGCGATTGATTTTCCAAAACTCAAAGACAAAGAAGTGCTGCAAAAAAATGCCGGTAACGGCATTCCCGCGATTGTCCTGGTCGATTCAAGCGGCACCGTGATCTCGAACAGCCAATCCGGCGGCCCGCAAAAAGTATTGAACGATTTAGACGCGATCTTCGCCGGAAAGCCGCCGCGGGTTGCTTCTTCGCAGTGAAAATGTAGGGCGCGGGAACGCGTTGCCTGTCGGTCGTCGCGTCAGAGCTCCTGCGCGGCCAGCGGTCCGCCCGATCGAAGTTGATTTTTCTCATGAACTGAGGAAAACTCCCGCCTCCGGAACCAGACATGCAGCAAGTCGCAGCATTCTCACCTCCCCAAGCTGTCCCGGCTCCGACGTCCGTTCGGCGCTCGTCCAGTCTCTGGATCCTCGATCGGTGGCGCGACTTGGTGCTCTACGTTTGCACGCCGCTTCTAATCGTTCCCATTTTCGTCGCGGCCCAGGCGCGTTGGCGCGCGGAGGATATTTATCTCTTCGTCGCCGCGTTCGGAGCAATGGGTCATCATCTGCCGGGAATGATCCGCGCCTACGGCGATCGCGCGTTGTTCGAGCGTTTCAAGTGGCGTTTCATTTTCGCGCCGGCGTTTTTGCTTCTGGTCTGCACCAGTTTTTTTCTTTGGGATCTCAAAGGCGTCGTGCTGATCGCGTTCATCTGGGGTGTCTGGCACGCGATGATGCAGACCTACGGGTTTTGCCGCATTTACGATGCTAAAGTTGGCGCATTCGCGCAACTTACGCGGCGTCTCGATTTCGCCGTGTGCGGCGCGTGGTTTGCCGCGGGCGTTCTGCTCTCGCCCCAACGCATGGCTGACACACTGTTCACGTATTATTCCGCCGGCGGCCCGTTCATCCCGCTGGGATTCCTGCGCGTCGTCCAGCAGGCAGCGCTTGTCCTGGCCATCGCGCTCTCGATTTTATTTCTCGCCAATTATGTCTGGACGTGGACCCGTGGCCATCGCGCGAGTCCCGTAAAATTTGTGCTGCTGGTCACCAGCATCGCGTTCTGGTGGTACTCCAATAACATCGTTGCGAATATTCTGGTCGGCATCGCGCTCTTCGAAGTTTTTCACGATGTGCAATACCTTTCGTTGGTTTGGATTTACAATCGGAACCGGGTCGAGAAGGACAGCTCCATCCGCGGTTTCATGCGCTTCGTTTTTCGCCGGAGCGGCTCGCTCATCGGTCTCTACATCGGACTGATCTTTGCCTACGGCTCCATCGGTTACTTCAAGTCGCAATTCGAAATGGAGTCGGTGAGAAATATTCTCTTGGGAATGGTGACCGCGTCCGGCCTGCTCCATTTCTACTACGACGGATTCATCTGGAAAGTGCGCGAGAAAAGTACGCGCCAATCCCTCGGGATCGCCGGCGGCACCGCCGATGTTTCGGTCAAAGGATCGTTTTTGCCGAGCTGGAGCTTGCACGGATTGAAATGGGCGACTGCGTTTGCGCTGCCGTTGGGCGCGCTCGGACTTTTCCAGGTGCTCGCGCCGCACAGCGAGCTGGAACGCACTGCCCACATCGTGGCCGATCTTCCGAATGTTTCACGGCCGCACGCCGATTACGGCGTCGCTTTGCACAATGCTGGCCGGCTCGACGAAGCAGCTCGGGAATTTTCAATCGCACTTCGGTTTAATCCGAAATCGGCGAAAGCACATGCCGGATTGGCCGGAATCGCGCTGGAAAGCGACAACCTCGGAGAGGCTGTTGATCATTTCGTAGCCGCGCTCCAGGCCGAGCCCAAGAACGCCGAATATCATTCCGGTTACGCGGTGGTCCTGGAGCGCCTCGGATGGATTGATGCCGCCGCAGGCGAATCTGAAGCCGCCGTTGGTTTGAGTCCAAAATCACCGCAAGCGCACTACGGCTACGGCGCTTTCCTGGAAAAACACGGCAAGCTCGACGAGGCCATTGCGCAATATCGGTTGGCGGTTCTGTACGATCCAAACCTGTTCGATGCCCAGATCGATTTGGCGTCGGCACTCTTTGAGCGGGGCGAATTGCAGGAATCGAAGAAACATTTTTTGGAATCGATTCGTCTCCGGCCAAGCCTGGCCCAGCCTCATAACGGGCTCGGCAAAATCTTGATGCGCGAAGGCAAGACCGCTGAAGCAATCGCGCAATTCGAAGAAGCGCTTCGCCTACATCCCGATTTTCCCGAAGCCGAAGAGAACTTGCGCCTTGCCAAAGAGAGCGCTCCGCAGACTGCCCCACAATAATTTGTAAGCCAAACTCGGCTTGGCAGCGCTATTTCGTGATCGTGAAATCCGCGGTTTGCAGGCGCGAACTTTACGGCGGGAGGCCGCGAGCTTTTAGCGAGTTCTATAGATGTGACCGCGATTTGTCTCCATCTTCTCCTAACTAATGCATGAGTTGACGCAAGAGGGCAGAAGCCCCCTTGTCAATTTCATCCGCAAGATCATCGCGCTTCGAACTCGGAACGCGGGTATAGTCGATCAGCAGGCCGGCCAATTTGACAAATGCAATCGTTTGCGGACCGGGCCCGATCGGAAGCTGCCCCACGATCTCAACGCCGCTGCTGTTCTGTGTGGAAAAAATCTCAGTGGTGGAATCAGTAGTGACGCAGCCTTCGCATTCGTCAGGTTTGACTCCGGAAATCATAAGCACCCACACTTCGTGCACTTTCAATGCTGTAGATGCGCGCATTGGAGAATCCCACCGACGAATTCTCACCTTTCCCGCGTTGGCAGAAAGTCCTTCCTCGGTTATGTAATCGGCGAGCGTGGATTGTGGCTGTGTGCTTGTGATCCAATATCCTCCCGGTAGACCGCCTTTCCTTGATTTGTCGACATATACCGAAACCGCATCTTCCACACCGCTGGCCCCGGGTAGATGCACATATCTCGCAACATCTCCGGACGTCACCAAAAGCTTCTGCCGCCAGAACTCGCGGTACAGAGGTGCGTTTCCATAGTATTCTCGGAGGGGCACGAGATGATCTGGATTTTGATCGCCAAAGCAAAGACTAGCTATCATGAGTGCCACTAACGTAAGTCCCTTGGCGCTGATATGAACGATGGGCTCCAACGCCTCTTTCGAAATACCAATTAGTTCGTTCTTCACGCGCTTGTCCATAGAGTCAGTGATTGCCCCTGTATCTAATACTTTCATCGCTTCTGGGTCTGGCTTGACTTGTCTAGTAGGTCGAGCCTGGGCATTGTGTTTCGATCATCTGCTTTTATCGGCTCGAGTGTTTTCGCATCAAATATTCTTTCTTTCGGCTCAGTGCACTCGACTTGAGGAACGAGTACATGTAATTTGCTTTGATCAGATTCATCAATTCGACCTACCGGAACTCCATCAACCTTCGGGCCGCCGCGCGCGGTGTTCTTATCGTCTTCGGAAAATTTAGCCTCCCCTTTGGGCTTCCCGGTAACGTCTTGGTGGCCGTGGCCAATTCCATCCATCTTGAAACCTGGATCTGCTTTGTACGGTCCT
>Ga0207646_10004914_pt1 | contig 14301 bp, 27 predicted proteins | sample KBSK5502metaG_FD_184343 | JGI IMG/M metagenome (GOLD analysis project Ga0207646, IMG submission 184343) | Corn, switchgrass and miscanthus rhizosphere microbial communities from Kellogg Biological Station, Michigan, USA - KBS K5-50-2 metaG... | ecosystem: Host-associated > Plants > Roots >... | reverse complement strand
TTTGGGTCCGATGTATCGAGCCACTTTGCTATCCTTATTCGGCCAAAAGTAAAAACCTACTTTTGGCCGGTTTGGTTACCTGGAAATCGCGGGCAAAGCCCGTCGACTTCCAGCGACAACTGCACCGACAAACCGAGCATCAAATCCGGCGCCGCTTCGGCGGGCGGCAGCCGTTGTGCGGTACGGGCGTTACATCCGAAATGCTGGTGATCTTGAGGCCGAGCGCGTTCAAGGCGCGCACCGCCGACTCGCGCCCCGGACCCGGGCCCTTGATGCGCACCTCAAGGTTCTTGACGCCGCATTCCTGCGCCGCCCTTCCTGCCGCCTCAGCGGCAACCTGCGCCGCGAAAGGCGTCGACTTGCGCGAGCCCTTGAATCCGGCGCCGCCCGATGTCGCCCACGACAGCGCGTTGCCCTGGCGGTCGGTGATCGTGATGATCGTGTTGTTGAACGACGCGTGAATGTGCGCGATCCCTTCGGATACGCTCTTCTTCACCTTCTTGCGGACGCGCGCCGCCGTAGTAGGCTTGGAGGGTTGCTGTGCCATCGTTCGTTCCTATCAGGTCTTCGCCGTAGTCGGCCTGTTGAGCGTTATCTGCTTGGCCTTGCGCGGGCCCTTGCGCGTGCGCGCGTTGGTGCGGGTGCGCTGGCCGCGGACCGGCAGGCCCTTGCGGTGCCGCACCCCGCGGTAGCAGCCGAGATCCATGAGGCGCTTGATGCTCATGGTCACCTCGCGGCGCAGATCGCCCTCGACCGTGTACCGGCTCACGAGCTCGCGCAGCTTGTCCATCTGCGCGTCGGAGAGATCCTTGATCTTGGCCGAGTGCTTCACGCCACCGGCATCGCAGATCAAACGCGCGCGCGCGCGGCCAATGCCGTAGATCGCCGTCAACGCGATCTCGGCGTGCTGGTGATTCGGAATGTTGACGCCTGCAATGCGGGCCATTTCGTTAGCCTTTAGTCCGGTTCAAATCATTAACCCTGCCGCTGCTTGTGGCGCGGGTTCGTGCAGATCACCCGCACGACGCCTTTGCGCCGGATGATCTTGCAGTTGCGGCAGATCTTCTTCACCGATGCCAGTACTTTCATGTCAGCCTCGTTCCGACGCTACTTCGCGCGGAAAATGATCCGCGCCCGGGACAGATCGTACGGCGTCAGGTCCACCGTCACCTTGTCGCCCGGCAATATCTTGATGTAGTGCATCCGCATCTTCCCGGAGATATGACCGAGTACAACGTGGCCGTTCTCCAGCTTTACCCGGAACGTCGCATTGGGCAACGTTTCCAGGACCTCTCCCTGCATCTGTATCGTCTCTTCCTTCGCCATGCCTTACCCAGCCGCGGAGCGGCTCATTTCGTTCCCCTCGCCCGCTTGCGGGAGAGGGGACAGGGGTGAGGGCATTGTGCTGGCAATGTTCCTCATCGTGTCGGGAGCCCGCCCTTGAAGTTCGCCTTCTTGAGCAGGCTCTCGTACTGCTGCGACATCAGATACGCCTGCACCTGCGTCATGAAATCCATCGTCACGACCACGATGATCAGGAGCGACGTGCCGCCGAAGTAGAACGGCACGTTCTTCCACGCGATCAGGAAATTCGGGATGAAGCACACGACCACGAGGTATGCCGACCCGATCAAGGTAAGGCGCAGCGTGATCTTTTCGATGTATTTCGCCGTTTGATCTCCGGGACGATATCCGGGGATGAAGGCGCCGCTCTTCTTCAGGTTCTCCGCGGTATCCTTCGGGTTGTACTGCAGCGCCGTGTAGAAGAAACAGAAGAAGACGATTGCCGCCGCGTAAAGTAGCTCGTGCACCGGCTGGCCGGGCGCGAGCGTCCCCGCGAGGTCGCGCAGCCAAATCGTGTTCTCGCTCGATCCGAACCACTGCGCGATCGTCGCCGGGAACAGGATGATCGAGGACGCGAATATCGGCGGGATCACGCCCGCCATATTGAGCTTCAGCGGCAGGAACGATTGCTGGCCCGCGTACACGCGGTTGCCGACCTGGCGCTTGGCGTAGTTCACCTGGATCTTGCGCAACGCCCGCTCGACGAACACGACGAAGGCGGTCACCACAACGACCAGCGCGGCGATCCCGATGACCAGCAGCACGGAATAGGCGCCGGTATTGACCTGCTCGAGCGTCTGGCCGATCGCGCGCGGCAGGCCGGCCGCGATGCCGCTGAAAATGATGAGCGAGATGCCGTTGCCCAGGCCCCGCTCGGTGATTTGCTCGCCGAGCCACATCAAAAACATCGTTCCCGTGACCAGAGTCACTGCGGAAATCAGGCGAAACGCGAGCCCAGGCTCGATCACGAGCCCGGGTTGTTGCTCGAGCGCGATGGAGATGCCAAGACCCTGGAAGAACGACAGCCCGAGCGTCGCGTAGCGCGTGTATTGCGTGATCTTGCGCCGCCCCGACTCGCCTTCCTTTTTCAGCGCTTCGAGCGTGGGAACGACCACCGTGCAGAGTTGCATGATGATCGACGCCGATATGTAGGGCATGATGCCCAGCGCGAGGATCGAGAAACGCGACAGCGCACCGCCCGAGAACACGTTGAACAGCCCGAGGATGCCGCCCTGCTGCCCGCGGAACAATTCGTCGAGCACCGACGCGTTGATTCCCGGCACCGGGATATGCGTCCCGATCCGATAGACGACGAGCGCGCCGAGCAGGAACAGCAGACGCTTCTTCAGGTCGCCGTACTTGGTGCCGCTCTTTTGCGCCGGATTGATCGTAGCCAACTTCAGTCCTTGGTCCGTTCTTGCGCCGGGGCCTGGTCACCTTTGGGGCGCCCCTCGCCTTTCGCGGTCTTCTCGGTTTTCACGGTCTTCTCGGTTTTAGCGCTTTTCTCGGGCTTGGCCGCTGCGGCGCCCAAGTTTTTCTGCCAGGCCTTCTCTTGCGGGGTCTTCTCCGGCCTGACGGGCTCACCGGCAATGGTGCCGCCCGTCGTCTCGATGACCGATCGGGCGCCCTTGCTCACTGCAAGGCCGGAGAGCTTTACCGCCTTCTCGAGCTTGCCGGTCTTGATCACCTTCGCCGTTTTCGCGGCCGCCGGCACCAGCCCCGCAGCTTTCAGCGTCAGGATATCGATGTCGGCGATCGGCAGCTTGGCCAGGTCCGACAGGCGTACCTCGGCGGTATCCTTGGAAAGATGCGATACGAAGCCGCGTTTGGGCAGGCGGCGCTGCAGCGGCATTTGGCCGCCTTCGAAGCCGACCTTGTGGAAGCCGCCCGCGCGCGACTTCTGGCCCTTGCTGCCACGCCCGGCCGTCTTGCCCAGGCCGCTGGCGCTGCCGCGTCCGACGCGGCGTCGCGCTCGCTTGCTGCCGGCTGCCGGCTTGATCGTGTTCATTCGCATTGCGCTGTCCTAAGCGTTGTGCCTGTTCATCAGGCTTGCCCCCGGCCGGCCGCGCTGACGCTCAGCATGTAGCTCACCTTGCTGATCATGCCGCGAACCTCCGGTGTATCCTCGAGTTCGACCGTGTGGCTGCGCCATTTCAGGCCAAGGCCGCGCACGGTCGCGCGATGGTCGTCTTTCTTGCCCCGCAAGCCCTTGATGAGCGTGATCCTCAGTTTCCCCACTTGCTTCTCCGCAGCCACGATTTCAAGCCTCCGTCAGCTGCTCGACCGTCAATCCGCGCTTGCTCGCGATGTCCGCCGGGGCATTGCCATTCTCCAAAGCGTTGAGCGTTGCCCGTACGACGTTGTACGGATTGGTCGGCCCGTGGCACTTGGCTAGGATGTTGGTCACGCCCACAACTTCGAAAACCGCACGCATCGGCCCCCCGGCGATGATGCCGGTGCCTTCGGAGGCCGGCTGCATGAAAACCCTGGTCGCGCCGTGGCGTCCCTGAACCGCGTGATGGAGCGAGCCGCTTTTCAACCGCACCTTGATCATCCTGCGACGCGCCTCTTCCATCGCCTTCTGAACCGCGACCGGGACCTCCTTGGCCTTCCCCTTGCCCATGCCGACCCGCCCGTCGCCGTCACCGACGACCGTCAACGCGGCGAAAGCCAGGATGCGTCCGCCCTTCACCACCTTCGTGACGCGGTTGATGCTGATCATCTTCTCGCGCAGCCCGTCGCCCCGATCGTCCTGCTGCTGTCGGTTCTGCTGCTGCCTGCCCATTGGCTTTGCCATGTTCGATCTCGTCCGTTATGTGGCGCTAGAACTTCAGACCGCCTTCGCGGGCGGCGTCGGCCAGCGCCTTCACGCGGCCGTGATATTTGAATCCCGAGCGGTCGAACGCGACCGTCTCGATGCCGGCTGTCTTGGCCTTCGCCGCGATGCGCTTGCCGACTACGGTCGCGGCGGCGCGGTTGCCACCGTTCTTCAGGTCCTTGCGCACGTCGGCCTCAAGCGTCGAGGCGCTGACGAGCACCCTGTCTCCCGCCGGCGCGATGATCTGCGCGTAAATATGGTTGCTCGACCGGCCCACGACGAGGCGATGCGCGCGCTGCTCGGCGATGCGCAGCCGGGTCTTGCGGCTGCGGCGGGCACGAGCGTCCTTCTTGTTCATGATGCGACCTTTCCAGATCTCCAGAAAATGCGGTACGAAAACGTCGCTAGCAGCCCCGAGCGCGCGAAGCCCCGCAGCGAGCCCCGAGACAGTACGCAAGAAGTACGGCGAGGGGCGAGCGAGGATGCGACAAAGCGATCGGGGCGCGCAGTAGTTTTCGAACGCATTTTCACTTCTTCTTCGTTTCCTTGAGCGTTACCTGCTCATTGGTGTAGCGAACGCCCTTGCCCTTGTAAGGCTCGGGCGAGCGGTACGCGCGGATCTCCGCCGCAACCTGGCCGACCTGCTGCTTGTCGACACCCTTGATGATGATTTCGGTTTGCTGCGGCGTCTCGACCTTGACGCCTTTCGGCATCCTATGCACGACGGGATGCGAGAAACCCAGCGAGAGATTGAGCTTGTCGCCCGCGGCCTGCGCGCGGTAGCCAACGCCGACCAGCGCGAGCCTCTTCTCGTAGCCGGCAGTGACGCCCTTGACCATGTTGGCGACGAGCGCGCGCACGGTGCCATGCATCGCGTTGGCTAGCGGGCTCGCGGCCTTGAACGTCAGCGTGTCGCCGTTCTTTTCGATCGTGATGCTTTCGCTGAACCGCTGCGACAGCGAACCGAGCGGACCCTTGACGGAGATCTCGCCCCCCGCCAGGGTCACCTCGACCTTGGGCGGCAGCTTGATCGGACTGTTTCCGATGCGCGACATGGTCGTCTTCTCCGTTAGGCGACGATGCAGATCACTTCGCCGCCGACGCCGGTCGCGCGCGCCTTGCGGTCGGTCATGAGGCCGCGCGAGGTAGAGACGATGGCGATGCCGAGGCCGTTCATGACGCGCGGAATATCGTCCTTTCCCTTGTAAATGCGCAGTCCCGGTTTGGATACGCGCTCGATCTTCTCGATGACCGGGCGCCCCGCGTAATACTTCAGGGCGATCTCCAGTTGCGGCCGGGTTTCCTCACCGACCACGGCGAACCCCTCGATATAACCCTCGTCCTTCAGCACCTTGGCGATGGCCACCTTGACCTTGGACGTCGGCATCTGCACCGTGGCCTTCTCCGCGAGCTGCGCGTTGCGGATGCGCGTCAGCATGTCAGCGATCGGATCAGTCATGCTCATGTGTCACCTCACCTGCCTCACTTTGCCTCATCTAGCATTCCACCTTGGCTACCCGCCTACCAGCTCGCCTTGACGACGCCCGGGATCTCGCCGCGCATCGCGATCTCGCGCAGCTTGTTGCGCCCGAGCCCGAACTTGCTGTACACACCGCGCGGTCGGCCCGTGAGCCTGCACCGGTTGCGCAGCCGCGTCGCGCTCGAATCGCGCGGCAGCTGCTCGAGCCTGCGCCGCGCCGTGAGCCGCTGCTCGTCGGAGAACTTGGCGTTGCCAATGATCGCCAGCAGCTCGGCGCGCTTCTTCGCGTATCTCTTCACCGTCAGGCGGCGTTTCTGGTCGCGGTTGATAACAGCCGTTTTCGCCATGGCTTTCCTCAGTTCTTGAACGGGAATTTGAATGCGGCAAGCAGCGCCTTCGCCTCGGCGTCGGTCTTCGCCGTCGTCGCGATCGCGATATTCATGCCTCGCAGCGCGTCGATCTTGTCGTACTCGATTTCCGGAAAAATGATCTGTTCCTTGACGCCCAGGTTGAAGTTGCCGCGGCCGTCGAAGGATCGTGCCGACACCCCGCGGAAGTCGCGGACGCGCGGCAGGGCGATCGACACCAGCCGGTCGAGAAACTCGTACATCCGGTCCTGCCGGAGCGTCACCATGCACCCGATCGGGTAGCCGGTGCGGATCTTCCACACCGCGATCGACTTCTTCGCCTTGGTAATCACCGGCTTCTGGCCGGAGAGCTTGGTCATGTCGCCGACCGCGTTCTCCAGAATCTTCTTGTCGGCGACCGCTTCACCCACGCCCATGTTGAGCACGATCTTCGTCAGGCGCGGCACCTGCATCGTCGACTTGTAGCCGAACTGCTTGATCAGCGCCGGTACAACTTCCTTCTTGTAGATCTCCTTCAGGCGCGCCATGTCAGACTCCGATCATTTCGCCGTTCGACTTGAAGAAGCGGACCTTGCGGCCGTCCTCCAGGGTGCGGAAACCGATGCGGTCCGGTTTTCGCGTCACCGGGTTCCAGATCGCCACGTTCGAGACGTGGATCGGCACTTCCTTGGTGACGATGCCGCCCGGCTGGTTCTTCATCGGGTTCGGCCGCGCGTGCTTCTTGACCTGATTGACGCCGGCGACGAGCACGTAGTCTGCCCCGACGGTCCGCGTGACATCGCCGCGCTTTCCCTTGTCTCGGCCCGCGATGACGACGACGTTGTCGCCCTTCTTGATCTTGCGCATGATCAAAGCACCTCCGGCGCGAGCGACACGATTTTCATGAACCGCTCCGTGCGCAACTCGCGGGTCACAGGCCCGAAGATTCGCGTTCCGATCGGCTCCAGCTTGGGCGTCAGCAGCACCGCCGCGTTGGTGTCGAACTTGACCTTGGCGCCGTCGTCGCGGCGAACACCCTGCCGCGTGCGCACGACCACAGCGTGATAAATCTCGCCCTTTTTCACGCGGCCCCGCGGGGCCGCATCCTTGATGCTGACCTTGATCACGTCGCCGATGTGCGCGTATCTGCGCTTGCTGCCGCCGAGCACCTTGATGCACATCACTTGCCGGGCACCGGTGTTATCGGCGACCTCCAGCATCGTTTGCATCTGGATCATTGCCAATCTCCAACTTAATCCGCCCGGCGGCGCGTGAAGCCTCGCGCTCCCGCACCGCCCGCGTCCTGCATCACCTGCGGCGGCCAGTCTTGGAACCCGTCCGGGTAACGCCGCCGGCGTGGCGCGTGAAACGCTGCCTGCCAGCGGCGGGTAATCCAAAATTATGGCAGGATTTATGCTTTCGTGCAACTCTCTTCGCTCAATCAGTGGGTTAGATGACCTTAGCCTTCTCGATCAGGCGCTTTACTCGCCACGACTTGGTCTTGGCAAGCTTGCGGCAGGCCTCGATCTCGACCAGGTCGCCTTCCTTGTACTCATTGTTCTCGTCGTGCGCGTGATATTTCCTCGACCGCCTCACGACCTTGCCGTAAAGCGGATGCTTCACCCGGCGCTCGACGAGAACGGTCACCGTCTTGTTCATCTTGTCGCTGACCACCCGTCCGATCTGGGTCTGGATCAGGCTTCCCTTGGCGGCGGCGGGCGCAGCCGCCGGAGTTTCGACTTGTTCGCTCATGCTTGTCCCGTCTTCTGATTAAGCAACGTCTTGACGCGCGCGATGTCGCGCCGGACGCGCACGATCTTGGAGCTATTCGTAAGCTGCTGCGTCGCCTTCTGCATGCGCAGCCCGAACTGTTCCTTCAGCAGCGCGCCGAGCTCGGTCCGGAGCTCGTCCGGCGACTTGTCGCGCAGGTCCTTCTTGCGTTCCGAAACCTTCATGTTCGCATCCTTCTACCCGAGCAGCCGGTGGACGAACGTCGTCCGAATCGGCAGCTTGGCGGCGGCGAGCGCGAATGCTTCGCGCGCAAGCGCCTCGTCGACGCCATCCATCTCGTAGAGCACCTTGCCCGGAACGATTTCGGCGACGTAGTACTCGGGATTGCCCTTGCCATTGCCCATCCGTACTTCGGCCGGCTTCTGCGACATCGGTTTATCGGGATAGATGCGGATCCAGATCCGACCGCCGCGCTTGATGTGACGGGTCATCGCCCGCCGCGCGGCCTCGATCTGGCGGGCGGTCAGCCTGCCGCGCGTGATCGCCTTGAGGCCGTACTCGCCGAAGCTGACCTTGGCGCCGACGGTCGCCACGCCCTTGTTGCGGCCCTTCTGCTCCTTGCGGTATTTCCTTCTAGCTGGCTGCAACATTCTTCACTCCTGCACTCTTGCGGACGCGCTTCGGCGCATCAGGCGCCGGCACCGGGGCGGCCTGCGGCTCGGCGTTGTGCGGCAGAACCTCGCCTTTGAACACCCAGACCTTGATGCCTATCACGCCGTATGTCGTCTTCGCCTCGGCAAACCCGTAATCGATATCCGCACGCAGCGTATGCAGTGGCACCCGCCCTTCGCGATACCATTCCGTGCGCGCGATCTCGATCCCGTTCAGCCGGCCCGAGCTCATGATCTTGATGCCCTGAGCGCCGAGCCGCATCGCGTTCTGCATCGCGCGTTTCATCGCGCGGCGGAACATGATCCGCTTCTCGAGCTGCTGCGCGATCGAGTCGGCGACGAGCTGCGCATCGATTTCGGGCTTGCGGATCTCCTCGATATTCAAGCCTACTTCGGTGCCCATCATCTTGCGCAAGCTCGCACGCAACGTCTCGATGTCCTCGCCCTTCTTGCCGATGACCACGCCCGGCCGCGCGCTATGGATGGTGATGCGCGCGTTTTTCGCCGGCCTCTCGATCGTGATCTTGCCGACGGAGGCGTGAGCCAGCTTCTTGCGAAGATAGTCGCGGACCTTGATGTCTTCGTTCAGCGTCGTGGCGAAGTGTTTGCTGTTCGCGTACCACTTCGATGCCCAGTCGCGATTGACTGAGAGGCGAAAGCCGGTCGGATTGATTTTCTGTCCCATATATCTTCCTTATTTTCCGTCGCCGACGGTGACGTGGATATGGCAGGTCTGCTTGAGGATGACGTTGCCGCGGCCCTTGGCGCGCGCGGTGAAACGCCGCAGGTTTTCCGCCTTGTCGACGCAGATCGTCCTGACCTTGAGCTCGTCGATGTCAGCGCCTTCGTTGTGTTCCGCATTGGCAATCGCCGACTCGAGGACCTTCTTGATGATCTTCGCGCCCTTCTTCGGGCTGAAGGAGAGCAGGGTGAGCGCCTTGTCGACGGGCAGCCCGCGAATCTGGTCGGCGACGAGCCGGCCTTTCTGGGCCGACAGGCGTACGCCACGCAGGATCGCTTTGGTTTCCATGATTGGCTCCTTACTTCCTCGGCGGCGTCGTTGGGGCAACGACCTTCTTATCGGCCGAGTGCGCCTTGAACGTGCGGGTCAGCGCGAACTCGCCGAGCTTGTGCCCGACCATGTTCTCCGAGACGTAAACCGGAATGTGTTGCTTGCCATTGTGAACCGCGATCGTCAGGCCGACGAAATCCGGCGTGATTGTCGAGCGCCGCGACCAGGTCTTGATCGGCCGCTTGTCGGACGTCGCCCGCGCCGCTTCGACCTTCGCCTGAAGGTGGTGATCGACGAACGGGCCCTTCTTGATCGAACGTGCCATCTTGCTATCCCTTCTTCACCGCATGCCGGCGCCGGATGATCATGCCGTCGGTGCGCTTGTTCTTGCGCGTGTGATAACCCTTGGTCGGCGTCCCCCACGGCGAGACCGGATGCCGGTTGCCCCGGGTCCGGCCCCCGTGCGGGTGATCGACCGGGTTCATCACCTCGCCGCGGACCGTCGGACGGACGCCGCGCCAGCGCATGGCACCCGCCTTGCCGATCGAGCGCAGGTTGTGCTCTTCGTTGCCCACCGACCCGATGGTCGCCCGGCAGTCGACGTGCACTTTGCGAATCTCACCCGAGTGCATGCGCAGCTGCGCGTGTGCGCCCTCGCGTGCCAGCAGTTGCACCGACGCTCCGGCCGAGCGGGCGATCTGCGCCCCCTTGCCCGGCAGCATCTCGACGCAATGGATGGTGGTGCCGACGGGAATGTTCCGCAGCGGCAGGCAGTTGCCGGCCTTGATCGGCGCGTCCGAGCCGTTCATAAGCTGCGATCCGACGGCCAGGCCACGCGGCGCGACGATGTAACGGCGCTCGCCGTCGGCGTAAAGCAGGAGCGCGAGATGCGCGCTGCGGTTCGGATCGTACTCGAGCCGTTCGACCTTGGCGGCGATGCCGTCCTTGTTGCGGCGAAAGTCGACCATGCGGTAGTGCCGCTTGTGCCCGCCGCCCTGATGCCGCATGGTGATGTGGCCGTTATTGTTGCGGCCAGAGCCGCGCTTCTTGCTCTCGGTGAGCTTCTCGAAGGGACGGCCCTTGTGCAGATCGTCATTGACGACCTTCACGAGCCCGCGGCGGCCGGGCGAGGTCGGTTTGACTTTGATGAGGGGCATGGTCAGTGTCCTGTCCCGTGAATTCCGAAGATAAAGGAGCGAGCGAGATCGGCCGCCAGGCAAGGCGCGAAGGCGCAGCCGTAGTCGATGCTACGGCGAGCCTGAGCAACGCCGCGTGGCGGGCGATGTCGCCGTGAACTATCGAGTGAATTTGCGGGGCAGGGCACTTTACGCCTCTTGCGCGAAGTTGATTTCCTGGCCGGGCTTGAGGCTGACGTACGCCTTCTTCCAGTTGCGGCGCCGGCCGGTAGAGGCGCCGAAGCGCTTTTTCTTGCCGTGAACGTTCACGATCTGGACGCTCGCGACCTCGATCTTCTTCTCCTTCCACAGCAGCTCGACCGCCTTCTTGACGTCTTTCTTCGTCGCATCGGGCCGGACACGGAAGATGATCTGGTTATGACGATCGGCGATCTGCGTCGCCTTCTCCGACACGACCGGCGCGAGGAGAATCGTCATCAGGCGCTCTTCGTTGACCTTGGGCGCCGCGATCTTCGGTACCGCTTTGGTCGGGCTCATCCCAGGATCTCCTCGAATTGCGACACTGCCGCCTTGGTCAGCAGCACGTTCTCGAAACGGACCAGGCTCACGGGATCGACCTCCTGCGTCTCCAGGACGAGCACATGCGGCAGGTTGCGCGCGGACAGGAAAACGTTCTCATCGACCTTGTCGGTGACGACAAGGACGGTGCCCGACAGCCCGAGCGCTTTGATCTTCTGCGCGAAGAGCTTCGTCTTCGGTGCGTCGAGAGCGATCTGCTCGACGACCGATAGCCTGCCCTCGCGCACGAGTTGCGACAGGATCGACGCGATCCCGGCGCGGTACATCTTGCGATTGACCTTGTGCGAAAAGTTCTCGTCAGGCGAGCTCGGGAATATCTTGCCGCCACCGCGCCACAGCGGGCTGTTGGCCTGCCCCGCGCGTGCGCGCCCCGTGCCCTTCTGCTGCCATGGCTTCTTGTGCGACTTGTTCACTTCGCCGCGCGATTTCTGCGCCCGGTTACCGCTGCGCGCATTCGCCTGGAACGCGGTGACGACCTGATGGACGAGCGCCTCGTTGTACTCGCGCGCGAACAGCGCGTCGGAGGCGGAGAGCGTCGCGGCGGGCTTGCCGCTATCGTTGATGAGCTTCAGGTCCATGATCAGGCCCCCTTCTTCGCCGGTGCCTTGACCGCGGGCCGGACGACGATGTGACCGCCGTCGGCGCCTGGTACCGCGCCCTTGACCAGCAGCAGGCCGCGCGCGGCATCGATACGAACGACCTTCAGCGTCTGCACGGTGCGCTGCACATTGCCGTACTGGCCGGCCATGCGCTTGCCCGGAAATACTCGGCCCGGATCCTGCGCCATGGAAATCGAGCCCGGCTTGTTGTGCGAGAGCGAGTTGCCGTGCGAGGCGCGGTTCGAGCTGAAGTGGTGACGCGCGATCACGCCCGTAAAGCCGCGGCCCTTGGTCGTGCCCGACACATCGACCAACTGGCCGACGGCGAAGGTTTCGACGCTAATCGTCTCGCCGACCTTGAGCTTGGCGAGATCTTCCGCCGTCACCTGAAACTCCTTCTCGAGCTCCCCGGCCTCGACACCCGCCTTGGCAAGATGCCCGGCCTGCGCTTTGTTGACGCGGTTCGCACGGCGCTTGCCATAGGTTACTTGCACCGCCGCGTATCCGTCGATTTCAGGCGTTTTGATCTGCGTCACGCGATTGTTGGCGACGTCGAGCACCGTCACCGGGACAGCGGCGCCATCGTCGGTGAAGACCCGGGTCATGCCTATCTTGCGACCTACCAATCCCAGACTCATGTTTGTTATCCTTTCACGCCTCGCCGATTACGATTGACCGGCGGGCTCATGTTGGCTACTGCAGTTTGATCTCGACGTCGACGCCTGCCGGCAGGTCGAGCTTCATCAACTGGTCGACGGTCTTGTCGGTCGGGTCGACGATGTCCATCAGGCGCAGGTGCGTGCGGATCTCGAGCTGGTCGCGCGAGGTCTTGTTCACATGCGGCGAGCGCAGGACGTCGAAGCGCTCGATCTTCGTGGGCAGCGGCACCGGGCCCTTCACCACCGCGCCCGAACGCTTGGCCGTGTCGACGATCTCCTGTGCGGACTGGTCGATCAGCTTGTAGTCGAACGCTTTCAAGCGGATGCGAATTCTCTGGTTTTGCATTGGTTCACCTTTTGAACAACCGCCCGCTCGCGCGCTCGGTTCTTCGTTGTCTTTCCCGCACGAAAAGCGCCGGGCCGTCCCAGGCGTTTCGTGCACTGCGGCCGAATGAATTCGGCCCTACAGTCGATCGCATTATTCGAGCACTTTCGCCACGACGCCGGCGCCCACGGTGCGCCCGCCTTCGCGAATGGCGAAGCGCAAGCCCTCTTCCATCGCAATGGGCGCAATCAAGGTCACCGTCATCTGAATGTTGTCCCCCGGCATCACCATCTCGGTGCCCGCCGGCAACTCCACGCTCCCCGTCACGTCCGTGGTGCGGAAATAAAACTGCGGCCGATACCCCGGAAAGAACGGCGTGTGCCGCCCCCCCTCCTCCTTGCTCAGCACATAGACTTCACAGCTGAACTTGGTGTGCGGCGTGATCGACCCCGGCTTGGCCAGCACCTGCCCCCGCTCCACCTCTTCGCGCTTGGTGCCCCGAAGGAGCACCCCAATGTTGTCCCCCGCTTGGCCTTGGTCTAAGAGCTTGCGGAACATCTCCACTCCCGTGCACACCGTCTTGAGCGTCGGCTTGAGCCCCACAATCTCCAATTCCTCGCCCACCTTCACCACCCCCCGCTCCACCCGCCCCGTCACCACCGTCCCCCGCCCACTGATCGAGAACACGTCTTCCACCGGCATCAGAAACGGCCCATCGATCAGCCGCTTCGGCTGCGGAATATACGTGTCCAGCGCCTCGGCCAGCCGGTCGATGCACGCCTCGCCCAGCTCCGACTTGTCCCCCTCCAGCGCCAGCTTCGCACTGCCGATGATGATCGGAATCTTGTCCCCCGGAAACTCGTACTTGGACAGCAGCTCCCGCACCTCCAGCTCGACGAGCTCCAGCAGCTCCTTGTCGTCGACCATGTCCGCCTTGTTCAAAAACACCACGATGTAGGGCACCCCCACCTGCCGCGCCAGCAGGATGTGCTCCCGCGTCTGCGGCATCGGCCCGTCGGCCGCACTCACCACCAGAATCGCCCCATCCATCTGCGCCGCACCGGTGATCATGTTCTTGATGTAGTCGGCATGCCCCGGACAGTCCACGTGCGCGTAGTGCCGATTCTTCGTCTCGTACTCCACGTGCGCCGTATTGATCGTGATCCCTCGCGCCTTCTCCTCCGGCGCATTGTCGATCTGGTCGTAGCTCCTCGCCTCCCCACCAAACTTCTTCGACAGCACCAGCGTCAGCGCCGCCGTCAGCGTCGTCTTGCCATGATCCACGTGCCCGATCGTCCCCACATTCACGTGCGGCTTCGTCCGCTCAAATTTGCCCTTGGCCATTTGCTCTCTCCAGCTTCTTCGTAGAATTTGCTTTACTCGAATCGTCAGGTTCCGCCCGCGATTCGAGTGAGACTAAATCGGGCGAAAGTAGGGGTGCGCTTTCGCCTGCTTCTCTCTGGTGCCCATGGAGCGGATTGAACGCTCGACCTCTCCCTTACCAAGGGAGTGCTCTACCACTGAGCTACATGGGCTCGTAGGACATCGTCTTCGGGCGCCATGCGCCGTTGCTCGTCGAATTTCCTTGTTATACGGCGCC
>Ga0207646_10004912_pt1 | contig 14305 bp, 15 predicted proteins | sample KBSK5502metaG_FD_184343 | JGI IMG/M metagenome (GOLD analysis project Ga0207646, IMG submission 184343) | Corn, switchgrass and miscanthus rhizosphere microbial communities from Kellogg Biological Station, Michigan, USA - KBS K5-50-2 metaG... | ecosystem: Host-associated > Plants > Roots >... | reverse complement strand
GCCCATGACCATCGCGTGGTCGCCCACCTGCTTGAAGGCCGCGTAGGAGCCGAGCGCGAATGCCGCCTTCACGGGGACGCCCTTCACGGTGACGGACAGATCGGTGCGCGGCATGCCGACGCGAAAAACGTCGCCGTCCTGCAGCTGGCCCGATTTGCCCAGGGCCTGCTCCACGGCCTTCCAGTCCGGCTGCGCGGCACGCAAGGGCGCGGTCGACGACAGGAGGCTGATGACGGCAAGAACGACGAGCGTGAACGTGAGCTGTCTGATTCGCATGTACGAAACTCCGTGATGATGGTTACGGATGGTCCTCGTAAACGGCGGCGCGGTGACTGCCGGGCAGGAACGCGCAGACGATGTGACGGGTGGCGTCGAACGACAGGGTGTGGGCGCCCGCTTCCGTACGCACACTCTCGAGCCGGCGCAGCGGCGCCGTCTCGAACACCTCGATCACGCCGGGATCGCCGATGGCGACGTAGAGATGCGCACGGGCGGCGTTGAAGAACACGACGTCAGGGACCCCGGCGATCGTTTCGGTCGCGAGGATCTTGCCGGTGTCCGCGTCCAGCTCGACCAGCACGCCGGCGTCGCACGCACAGAACAGGCGACGGCGGACCACGTCGATGTCGAGTCCGTGCGGTCCGGCGTGCGGGACGGCGACGACGCGGCGGATGCGGGGATCGCCGGCGTCGACGACGATGATCTGCGGCGGATCGGCGATGTTCACGTGAAAGGCGTCGGCGACGGGGTCGTAGACGGTCCAGCGCGTGCGCCCGGCGACGGCGACGTCGGCGACGCGCTTTCGCGCGCGCACGTCGACCACCGAGACGCTGCACGAGCCGGGGATCGTCGGCTCGCCGACGTGCGCGGCGAGCAACCGCGCGCGCCGCGGATCGTAGGCGAGCCCATTGGGGCGAATCCCCACAGCGATTTTCTCCACGCGCGCGTCGGTCACGGTGAACACACCGACCGTGTTCTCGCCGCGGTTGGAGGTGAAGACCAGATCGGGCTCGGCGACGAGCGCCCCGGCGACGCCCGGCAGCCCGACAATCACGTCGACGTGCCGGCGCGCGTCGATGTCGATCACGTCGACGGCATCGTTGGCGGTATGCGCGACGTAGATCCGCCCGGTCGGTTCGTGGACGGCGGCGTGATCGAAGCCCCCGGCCTTCGCGTGCGCAGGCAGATCGACGAACCCGAGATGCCTGAGGCTCACGTCAGCGTCCGCCCGCCAGCTCGGCCACCAGATGCTCGACATTGGTCACGATGCGGTCACGCGCGGAGGCGTAGCCGTCGCTCACCGCGGGAACGTCCCACTGCTCCACGCGCTGGCCGCGCGTGGCCGCCACGGTGCAGCCGAAGCTCACGACGCGGGTGGCGGTGTCGAGATCGTAGAGCGTGACGGGGCGGGGGCGGCTCGGCGCCGGCTCCAGGCCGTCGCCGGCGAGCCCCTTCACCGCGCCGGGCGCCAGCTCGGCGTCGGGTTCCGTTCCCGCCGCCACCGCGCCGATGGCCAGCCCGCGCGCCGCGGCGAGGCGACGGAAGTGTGCGGCGGCGACGACACTCTTGGCCGCGCCGTGCAGGCACACGAACAGCACCCGCGACGGAGGCGGCATCGAGGCGGCCTGGGTGGAGCAGTACGCGTAGAGCGCGTCGTACATCGGGAACTGCCGCGCCATGTTGTCGAAGTCGTCGCGGCTGATCGCCTGGAAGCCGGTGGCGGCGGCATAGAGGCCGGCCGACTCGGGCGTGAGGCCTCGATCGTCGGTGTCCGCGCCGCGGACGATGGTGGCGAGCGTCGCCAGTCCGGTATCCGCGAGCTCATAGCGCTCGATGAACGCGTCGAACGAGCAGCGCGGCCCGCGGTGGCCGAGCTCGACGTCCGGAATGTCATAGGGGATGGCGTTCTCGCGCCGGCTCGCCGCGAGCACCTCGCGCGCGGGGACGAATAGCAGCTCCGGCTTGGGATCGATGAAGCGCGTGATGAGCCACGGGCACGCGATGCGGTCGACGCGCGCGCGCTCACGGGTGATCCACTTCATGTTGGCCTCCTATCGTAGGGCGAAGATGACGAGACCGGCGGCGGCGCCGGCCGCGATGAGCACGGGCTCGGGGATTTTGAAGCGCCAGGCCACCACGAGGGCGATGGCGCCCATGACGAGCGTCGGGATGTCGACGATCGCGCGCCGCGCCAGCACGAAGCAGGCGCCCGCGATGGTGCCGGAGGCGGCCGCGGTGACCCCGGCCACGAAGCCCTTCACGCGCGTATTGCCGCTGATGCGATCGAACCAGGGAAACGGGATCACCACGAACAGGTAGACGGGCAGGAACACGCCGATGGCGGCGGCCAGCGCACCGGGAAACGCCGCCACCAGGTAACCGATGAACGCCACCGTGATCACGATGGGCCCCGGCGTGAGCATCGCCACCGCGACGGCGTCGAGAAACTGCTTGTCGTTCAGCCAGCCATACTCCTGCACCACGCCGCCGTAGAGGAACGGCACGATGGCGAGCCCGCTGCCGAAGACGAAGGCGCCGGCCTTGGCGAAGAACCAGAGAATCTGCGCGAGCAGCTCGGGCGTGACGACGACGGCCAGGCAGGCGGGCGCCGAGCGCTTGAGCCACGCGGGCGGCGCCTGCGCGACCATCGCGACCACCCCGCACAGCACGAAGAGCCACAGGATCTCGGATTCGGTCCATGCGGTGACGACCGCCATCACGGCGAAGATCAGCCACTGCAGCCGGTCCTTCGCCATCGTGAGCTTCGCGAGCTTGTAGGCGGCGATCGTGATGATGCCGATGACCACGGCGCCGACCCCGTAGAACGCCGCCTGCATCCACGAGAGGCCGCCGAAGCGGACGTACAGCCAGCTGATCGCGACCGTCATGACGAACGACGGCAGGACGAAGGCGAGGGCCACCAGCGTGGCGCCGCGGACGCGCGAGTGCACGTAGCCGAGGCAGATCGCGAGCTGCGCGGCGAGCGGCCCGGGGGCCAGCTGCGAGAGCGCCAGCGACTTCATGTACTCCTCTTTCGTGAACCAGCCGCGTCGCTCGACGAGATCGCGCTGCATGTAGCCGACGAGCGCCACCGGGCCGCCGAACCCGAGGCTTCCCAGATAGAGGAAGTACTTCAGCAGCTCGACCATCGTGGGGCGAGTCACGACGCCCTCAGTCATCGAGGCTCACCTTCGTGCCGCGCCCGGTGGCGCACGCCTTCTCGTACACGGCGATCGCGGCGGCCACGTCTTGCAGGGCCGTGCCGCTGCTGTCGAAGATCGTGATTTCCTCGCTTCGTGTTCGGCCCGGCCGGCGTCCCGTCACGACGTCGGCCAGCTCGGCGTGAACGTCCTCGCGCGTCATCAGCCCGGCGGCGAGGGCATGCTGCAGCTCGCCGATCTCCGCGCACTGCTCGAGTACGTCGACGACGAGCGTGGCGCTCGCGAGCAGTGTCGGATCGAGCTCCTGCTTGCCCCGATTGTCGGCGCCGACGGCGGCGATGAACGTGCCCGGCGCGACGTCGGCGGCCATCACAAACGCGTGTCGTGATGGCGTGCAGGTCACGCACACGTCGCTATGGCGAAGGGCGACGCGGAGCTCCTTCGTGGCCTCGACGCGGATGCCGAGACGCGTGGCGGCCGTGGCGGCGAGGGCCTCCGCGCGCGTGTGATCGGCGTCGACGACCCACGCGCGCTCCAGCGGAAGCACGGCGGCGAGCGCCGCCAGCTGAATCTCGCCCTGCACGCCACAGCCCACCACGGTCGCCGCTCGCGCCTCACGACGCGCGAGGAACTTCGCGGCCACCGCGGTGGCCGCGCCCGTGCGCAGCGCCGTCACGCTGCCGGAGTCGATCACCGCCAGCGGCTCGCCGTGGTCGGCGTCCGCGAGGACCACGGTGCCCTGGATCGTGGGCCGTTCGAACCGCCGCGGGTTGTCGGGGAAGTTCGCATTCGTCTTGGCCGCGAAGTAGCTCCGCTCTGCGCGCAGCCCCGCGGCCTTCACGTGGAAGCTGCCGCCGGATGCCGACACGCTCAGCACCGCGGGGCCCAGCGTGCGTCGCTCGCCGTGGGCGCGGAACGCGCGCTCCACCGCGTCGATGCACTCCGGCAGCGTGAGGAGCTCGAGCACGTCGCGTCGCGAGAGCACCAGCATCAGCCCCTCCGTGGCGTCGTCGCGTACAGGCCTTCGAACACGGCCATGCCTTGCGTCAGCACCTGATGGTCGTCGGGCGACGCCGCGAGCAATGCGCGGATCGCGATGTCGATCCCGCGCGCCTCCTCGTGCGCAAACTTGCCGTCTCTGAGGTCCGCCTCGTGAACGACTTCGGCGAGGCGGGTGAGCCGGCGGTCGCGGAGCCGCGCGCGCTTGATCAGCGTCTCGAACGTACAGTCCTCGCCGCGATGGCTGAGCTCGACGCCCGGCGCGTCGAACGCGATGGCGTCCTTCGGAAACTCCGCCGGCGGCGCGAACACGAACACCGCGTCGGGATCGATGAAGCGCTTGATCAGCCACGCCGACGCGACGCGATCGACGTGGGGCCGCGGGCGCGTGACCCAGCGCCGGCCGCGGAGCTTGGTGAGGTCGAGGGTGGGGATGGGCTCGGAGCGGGCGGATTCCGGACGTCGGGTGCGCATGGCGATCGCCTCCTCGAGCCGCCTCACCTCGGCCCCGCCGGGGGCGCCGAAGAAGTCGATCTCGCGGATCCGTTGATGGTCTTTCGACAGCCGCGCGAGCTCGTCGTGCACGCGGGTGCTCGTCGCCGCCGTCTTGCGGTCGAGGCTTTGAAGCAATTTGCGGTAGCGCGTGGCGAGGTGCTTGTAGTCCTGGTCGCGCGGCTCGTGAAAGAGCTGGAGCACGTCGGCCGGGCTCACGTTCTCGATCTGCTGGACGCGGACGAGCGTGGCGTCGCCGCCGTCGCGCTGGACCTCCTGCGCGAGCCACTGGAAGTCCTCGTAGCGCTCCGGCGTGTCCGGCAGCAGGTAGGCGGAGCGCTTGAGCGGCACGGCGCCGAGGGAGCGGAGCCGGCGCCACACGCGCACGCGCAGGCTCGACGGCGTCGGCGGCACCCCCACGAGGAGCAGAAGAAGTTGTTGCTGGCTCACGGATACGAATGAAACAATAGTTTCATCGCGCTGTCAAGCGACAGATCGAGGCCCTGGTCGTGCGCGGACGGGCCGGAGGCTAGAGGAGCGACCCGGCTTTGCCGGGGCGCTCGGACGGTTGGGGTACGTCCAGGGTCGTCACCCGCCGAAGCTCGCGACGGTGCCTGGCGTCCTCGAACGGCGTCGCGCGGTGCATCGTGCAGCGGTTGTCCCAGATGACGAGGTCGTCGACGCGCCAGGTGTGGCGGTACACGAACTCGCGCTGCGTGGCGTGCTCGATGAGGTCGCGCAGCAACAGGCGGCCTTCGGGCACGGGCCAGTCGACGATTCGCGAGGCGTGCGACGCGAGGTAGAGCGCCTGCCGCCCGGAACGCGGCAGGGTCCGCACGAGCGGATGGATGGCGCCCTTGAGGATCTCCTCCTCGTCCTTCGAGAAATCGAAGCCGAGCGTCTGTCGCGAGTAGGCGATCGAGTGGTGCACCGAGAGCCCGTCGAGCTGCGCCTTCGTCGTCGCCGGCAGCGCGTCGTACGCCGCGCGCATGTCGGCGTATTCGGTGTCCGCGCCGACCGGCGGAATGACCTTGGCATGCAGCATCGAGTAACGACCGGGCGGATCCTGGAACGAGGCGTCGGTGTGCCACAGCCGATTGCCGAGGCTGTACGCGCGACGGCGATCGCCGGGCTGGAGAATCTCGCCGTCGGCGCCGAGGTTCGAGATGTCACCGAGCGCCTCGTTGCCGAAGCGGTTCTTCTGGATCGCGGCGGAGCCGAGCTTCGTGTGCAGGGCGCCGTCCAGCCGCTCGGCGAAGGCGAGGTGCTCGTCGTCGGTGAAGGCCTGGTCGTGGAAGACGAGCACGGCGTACCGATCCATCGCGTCGCGGATGGCCGCCAGCGCCGCCGCATCGTGGATGCGCCGCAGCTCGATCGGGCCCGCCTCGCCGGCGAAGAGCGGATGCAGCTTCGTGAACGTCGGCTTCATGGCTGCGAGCGTATCACTGCTCGGCGAGCTTCGCCCACAGCGCGGAGAGGCGCGTGAGCGCGTCGTCCGAGAGCGGCCCCTTGGCCACCGCGGTGGCGGCGTCTTCGAGATGCTCGAGGCTGGAATAGCCGAGCAGCACCGTCGACACCGCGGGACTCGTGAGCGCGAAGCGCAGCGAGGCTTCGACGAGAGACGACGCATGCCCTTCTTTCACCAGGGCCTCGAGCAGCCGCGCGCGGCGCACGTCGACGGCATAGTCCGGGGCCGAGCCGATCGGGTCGACGGTGGGCACCGCGATCGGATGGCGCGCCTCGGTGCCGCTGAGGGCGCCGGCCGCGAGCACGCGGATGACGATCACCCCCGTGCGGCTCGTGGCGGCATGGTCGAGCAGCCGCCCGAAATCGTGGGCCGGGAAGCGCGGCGGCAGCGCGCGCGCTGCGCTCGGATTGAGCAGGTTGAAACAGACTTGCGCGGTCTGCACCATGGCCGCGTCGAGCACGTCGTGCAGCGCGGTCGTCTCGCCGAGCGCGGTCATTCCATAGAAGCCGATCTTGCCCGCCTCGACGAGGCGCGCCAGCGTCGGCACGATCGCGTCGCGCATGTCCTTGACCGATACGCTCCGCCCGTTGCGCTCACGTGTGACGAGGTTGTGGCATTGCAGCAGATCGACGCGCTCGAGGCCGAGGCGTTTGAGGCTTGCCTCCAGCGAGCTCACGACCGCGCCCGGCAGCTCGGCCGCCGGCACGTCCGGCACGCGGAACTTCGTGCCGACGTACAGCTGCGGCTTGAGCGTGCGGAGCACGTGGCCGAGGTTCGTCTCGGACTGGCCGTCGCCGTAGAGCGGCGCCGTGTCGAAATAATTGACGCCGAGCTCGAGCGCGCGCGCGACGGCGCGCTCCCGGTCGGCGGGGGTGCCGCGGATGAGCAGACCGCCCACGTTGCCGCAGCCGAAGCCGAGAACACCGACACGGAGTCCCGTCCGTCCCAGCGTGCGATAGTCCATGCGCGCGCCACCTCCGGGGGAGGATCATATAATGACGGCGATGGGCACGCGCTCGAAGTCCGGGTACGATCTCGATCCGCTGGCGGCGCCGGAGCGCGAGCGCTTGGCGCGCCGACTCTCCGCCGAAGAGCGCCGGGTGCTGCTCGATCACGGAACGGAGCCGCCGTTCTGCGGGGGACTGCTGGATAACAAGGAGGCGGGCGTGTACGCCTGCCGGCTCTGCGGGCTGCCGCTGTTTCGATCGACGACGAAGTTCGAGTCGGGCACCGGCTGGCCATCGTTCTCCGAATCATTCGATGCCGACCACATCACCCATCTGCGCGACCGCTCCTATGGCATGGAGCGGGTCGAGATCCGCTGCCGCCGCTGCGACGGCCATCTCGGCCACGTATTCCCCGACGGTCCGCCGCCGACCGGGCAGCGTTACTGCCTCAATTCCGCGTCGCTCGAGTTCGTCGCAGGTGAGCCGCCCGCGCCCGACGCGTCGCGCAAGTAACTCCTACACCGTGTTACGCGCAGTCGACTGGCTGGCCTGATGTCTGCAACACGCAGGGGCTCGGAGGGCGCCATCATGACCAGCCTCAGACTCTCGACCGATCGCCGGCGTTTGCCGATGTTCGTTGCGGGGCTCGCATTCGTGCTCGCGATGTTCGGGGTGGCGAATCTCGCGGCTGCGCACGTGGTGCAGGTGACCACCGCGATTGACATCGCCAACATCAAGTCCCCGCATGACTTCGAGCGCGCGGTCCAGGACGCGGTGGAGGTGGCTGCCAACGAAGCGATCGCCTTCGAGCCTGCCGTCGTCGCCCTGACGGGCATGCGGGTCATCGGCGATCGTGTGCTGGTCGGCGTGCTCTTCGCCGACGAAGCCGGCAAGCAGATGCTCGAGGCGCTCGGCCAGGGCCAGGGCACCGACGAGAAGGACGCCCCCGACGACGATCAGATGGTGAAGCCGAGCCGGATCGAGATCTGACGACCCTCCGCCGCCCCGGTTGACACCGGCCGCGGGCGGCGCCGATACTCGCGCGCACACGGGAGGAGCCCATGGCACACCGGCGCGTGAGTCGACGGCATTTTCTCATCGGAGCAACGACGACGGGCGCGGCGCTCGCCCTGGGCGCGCGTGAGGCGCCCGCTCAGAAGAAGGCGGCCAACCTCCGCCTCTGGATCCTCAAGACCTACGTCGAGCCGACCAACAAGGCCGTCGAGGCCAGCGCTCAGCGCTGGGCGGCCAAGCACGGCGGCACCGTCACCGTCGAGTACTTCACGTTCGAGGACATGCAGACGAAGTACGTGGCGGCGATCGAGAACAAGAACACACCCGACGTCGGTCAGCTCGAGACGAGCGCGCCGGCCCGCTTCGCGGGGATGGGCCAGCTGCTCGACCTGAGCGGCTTCGCCAAGCAGATCGAGAGCCAGGTCGGCAAGCCGCCGGCCAACGTAGCGCCCGTCAACATCGTGGACGGCAAGACGTGGGCGATTCCGTGGTACATCATGGCGCCCTTCTGGTACGTCTGGCGCGACGAGTTCGAGAAGAAGAAGGTCAAGCTTCCCACGACGTTCGAAGAGGCCAAGCAGGCCGCGCACGCGCTGAACCGCCCGAAGGACAACTTCTATGGCCTCGGCCAGTCGTGGAACCGCACCGCCGACGGCTACGGCGTCATGCAGAGCCTCATGTACTCGTACGGCGCCAGCTGGGTGACGAAGGAAGGCAAGTATCGCTCGATCAAGACGCCCGCCATGCAGACGGCGATGCGCTGGGCCACGGACATCTACAAGGAAGGCATCCAGCCCGCCGATACGCTCACGTGGACGGGCTCGGGCAACAACGAGAATTTCATCGCGCGCAACATCGCGCAGACCTCCAACGGTCCAAGCATCACGTTCGCGATGGAGAACGCGGTGGCCAAGGCCACCGACGCCGCGGATCGGAAGAAGAAGGAGGAGGCGCTGGCCAATCACCTGGCGCTGCCACATCCCTCCGGGCCGGACGGCCGTCGCATGTGGGCGATCGCGATGAGCTTCGGCATCTTCAAGAACAGCAAGGATCCCGAGGCGGCCATGAGCCTCGTCGCGCACCTGCTGTCGCCCGAAGAAACGCTCGGCGTCATGAAGGATTCGTACGGCCAGTTCGCGCCCGTCCTCGACAAGGGGCGCGCCGCTTCGAAGGACTACTTCAACAAGAACGAAAACTACCGCACGTTCGGCAAAGCCGCGGAGTGGTTCGTGCCCACGGGGTGGCCGGGGCCCGTCACGGCGGCCGCTGCCGAGGTGCAGGCGAGCAACGTTCTCACCGATGCGCCCGCCAAGGTCATCGTCGACAAATGGTCGGTCGATCAGGCGATCGAGTGGGAGGACAAGAAGATCAAGGAGATTTACGGCACCCTCTAATGTGACGGCCACTTACGAGACGCCGCGGGGCAGTTGTGGCGCGGAGTGGCGTTTTGGGGCGGGTTTCGGGTGGTAGAGAGACACGGCGGGCCGGGTGGAGATCCCCGGCCCGCTCGTGTGTTCGGCTGGCGGCCGTGTTCAGGACTTCGCGGGTGGTTTCTTACTCGAGCCTTTCGGCCGGCCGCCGAGCCTACCGATCGCGCGGAGCTGCTCTTTCGTGAGCCACGCCGCGCGCGCCTTGCCGCCGCGCTTACCCAGCGCGACAGCGTGAGGATTCTTCCTAGGCTTGGTCGCCGAGGGCCCATGTCGAGCTATAGGCTCGGAACCCCGCGGCCGTGACTTCCGCGATCCTCCGCCGGGCCGCGGGCGCCCGGCGGTAGGTTTCCTGGTCACGTCAACGAATGCGAACCCATGGAAGGCCGGCATGGGGCTGTCGGCGTGGATTGATCGAAAACCGTGCATCAACCGCTGAGAGAAGAAGGGCTACATTCTCGTCGAGGCGACCCAGGCAATCAAGAACAAGGCGCGCGCGGACGCGCGCAACGAAGAGATCCGAAGCCGGACCACGTCGATCGATGAGTAAACTCGCAATGGTCGTGAGCACCTCCGCGCATCGCCGAATCCAGCGAAGGAAGCGGGGCGCCAGCTAGACGATCTCCTGACTGACGACCCGCCACTGTTGGTGCTTCCCCTCCAGCGTCGCGTGCGTCGCATAGGCGCGTCCCGAGGTACCTGCGTACTGAACCGCAACGGCGATCGTCGTGAGGCCCGGCGGAGGCTCATTCGCACCGTTCTCCGCCCCCGTGTCGACGACGAAGACGCGGGCGCCACCGGGGAAGAGCACGCGCATGGCCGTCGACCCCTCCGTCGCAATCTCTTGCCCCTCGTGCGAGATCGTCACGGTCCAGGTGATCCCTACGGCGGGCACCGCCCCGTGATTGGTCATTTCGAACCGTGCGCGGTAATGATCGGCTCGAACAAAGAAGGCGTGCTCGAGCGTCACTTCGATGTACGGGCGGTGCGCCGCCTCGACGACCTGACGGCTCACCTCCACCTGGCGCTGAGTCTCGCGCGCGATGTTCGCCGTGAGATCGGCTTGACGGTGGGCGGCTCGGGCGAAGCGGCGCGTGAGGCGAGCGTAGACGGCAGCCACGATCACCGCCGCGAGACCGACGAGCACGCCGGCGATGGTCGCGAGGGCGCTCACCGCCGTCGCGTTGCCCCCAGTGGTCAGCCATCGCCAAATCGCGTTCACTGGCGGATTAGACGCCAGCGAGACCCCGCCGGCAAGCGGCTGACTCCCTCACGTCGAGTAGAATTTTGCCGCGAGGAGGGCGCCTATGGATCGGTGGGAGATCGTCGACGACGTGATCGACATCTTGAAGATTGGCGGCGCGCTGACCCAGGATCCCTATCGCAAAGAACTCTTCAGCCTTTGCCGCGCTGCGCATGAGGCCGGTCCGACTGAGGGTAGCCCCAGTCTCGCCGCGGATGGGCTCATCGCTGCCATCAAGGCTCGGTGGCCGGAAGCAGACAAGTACACGCAGCTCCACGATCTGAACATCATGTGGCCGCGCGTGGCTCTACGCGTTCGGGCGTCTCCTTGCCCCGTGACTCGTCGGGCGCTAGCATCCCGCCAGCGATGAACCGCCGCGCCTTCGTCACTGGCCTGGGAGCAGTTCTCGCCGCGCCGCTCGGCGTCGAGGCGCAGCAGGCAGGGAAGGTCTATCAGCTAGCGGTTCTCTCGAACGTCCCGCCGCCGACTCCGTCCCTCGCAGCCGAGATAGTGAGTCACAAGCCCGATCTCATCGTCGCACTACCAAACGCTGGAGTTGCTACCGCCAAGCAAGCAACCAGCACGATCCCCATCGTTATGGTTTATGTCTTCGACCCCATAAGGGTTGGGCTTGTCGCCAGCCTCGCACGCCCTGGCGGCAACGTCACGGGGCTCACGTTCGACGTCGGCCCGGAGATGGTAGGTAAATATCTAGAGCTGCTTAAGGAGGTCCTCCCCAACATCTCCTTCGTGGGCGTTGCGGGGAATCCGGAGTTGTGCCGGGCGCGCTGGCGGCCGCACAGCTCCTGGGAATGAAGCTTCACCGCTGGGAGTTGCGAAGTGCCGACGAGCTTGAGGGCACCTTCGCAATGATGATCAAGGAACGTCCCGACGCCCTTCTCGTCCTGCCGTACCCCCGGACCTACGCTCACGCAAGGCGGATCGTGCAGCTTGCCGAAGAGCACCAACTGCCCGCGGTGTACCCATTCAGAGAGGCTGTCGAAGCGGGGGGACTCATGGGCTATGGGCCGAATGCCCCGGACATGTTCCGCCGCGCCGGCATTCGAGCAGCCCACCAAGTTCGAGTTCGTCGTCAATCTCAAGACCGCCAAGGCCCTCGGCCTCACCATCCCGCCCTCGCTGCTGCTGCGGGCGGATCAGGCGATCGAATAGTCGACTCGCGAGAATCGCCGTAGCCAGAACCACCGGGGCGGTCAGTATTGTCGAGGACGTCTTTCGCGTCGGGATCGGCCCTTCTAGCTGCCGCCGAAATGCCTCAAACCGCCCCCATGTGCCGGGCAAGATACCCGAAGCTGGGAAAGTCCAGTTTTCCTAAGCTCGTGGTTTCCCGTCGACCACGGTCGGCACGATATATGCCGACCGGCCACGGCATGGCGTCGCGTGTCGCCGGCAGACATCCAGCTTCTCGAATGCAGGCGACAGTGCTCAGTCCGCGAAGAGACCGGGTGTGGGACTCGGCGACCCGCCGTACCTGGGAGGTTCCTACGCGGGAGGGTTCGCGACAAGGTCGTACCTCCTTCGATGACGTCTACGACGTCGTAGCCGTCGTCTGTCTCCTTGCCCTCATCGGGTTAGTCGTCTTCGGCGGCGCGCTGATGTTCCTCTCTCGGGTCACCGCGGTCCTGCCGGTGAGCCCGCGCATTGCCTGCGCCGAGCTCGACGGCTGCGTGGTAACGGGGACGGACGAGAATGAGGCTGCCTTGGTCGACGATCATCGGACTGACGGGCCGAAGTTGACGCGATAACGGCTGACTGGGAACGAGGCTTGGCACCGACGACGCCTGTCTCATCGCCTGGTCGGGAACCTATTCGCAGATGCTGAACGCCACCAGGTCGCGCGAGATCGAAAAGGCGAAGACGCCGTTCTAGAGGGCGTCTACCAGCGAGCTGATGCAAGGGCGCCTGCGCGATCCAATGTTGCGCGCGCGCTCGTCGACACCTGGCGCGGGATCGGCGATGTTGTCGCCGGCATGGCGCGCCAGGATTTCGACCTCGAAGTATTCAGGTAACTTGCCCAGCAAGTAGTTGCGGGGCGGCGGGTGTTGGACTCGCCGCCTCTTTTCCCGCAGCCCTCAGGCAACGATGACGTGCTGTACGCCTCTCGTGGTCAGCCACGCGCGCACACGATCCCAGGAGTCTGGATCGTCTTTGTTCCAGCGCGCGACGGCATTTTGTGAGATGGCCACGACACGACGAGGGCGCTGATGGAGCCCCGTCACCAGCTTCGCTAAGTCTGTCGGGCTTCCTCGGAGTGCGCATAGTAGCTCCTCCGTCTCCTGGTTCATCGTCGGCTCGGAGATCGCGTGTCTCACAGAGGAGCCCCCTTCGGTGCGCGGGGGGCAGCGCAGCGGTGACGGCTTACGACGCCGTCGAAACGTTATGATGTGATCGGCCGGCGGCGCACTCGCAACTTCGCTAGTCAGTCCACTAAGTATCTCCTACGTCGGAAACGCTTCCATTTCGCCATTAACTGGGCGCCGACAGGTCCTGACAGCATTCCGTATGCCAAAGCAGCAGATCGCGCGTTTACGGCGACTCGGTCTCCGTGAAGCGTAAGATTCGCCGACACGTGAGGGCCGAGACATCAGCGAAGCTGGGCGCCTGGGAGGGGGTTGTAGCTCCGTCGATGGTCGAGTGTCGGCAAAGTTTACGCGCTGAGAAGGCGCGCAGAGGTGTTTGGGGGCGCCCCGCGGCGCGGCCGTCTCGGCGATTGTCTTCTCGTCGGACATGGAGCACGCGCTACAGGGTCGCGTGGGGCTCTGAAGCCCGGCTGGAAGATCGAGGTAGCGTCGCTGAAGTCACATACAGCGAGCTGATGCAGAGGCGGCTGCGGCGGTGCTCAGAGAGATTCATCCGGCCCGATGACGATCGACCCAGCGCCGCGCGTAGACGGCCGCGCGTTCCTCCGCTGCCTTTGCGGTCGGCTTCCGACACGTGACGACCTCGATGTGGGGCTGCATGTCCGAGAACGCGTGGCGGACACGGATGTTCGCATCCCAGGCGCCGTCAACGCGAACTGCGGTGACCTCGATCCGGTAGCTGCGGTCGTCGGGCTCGATCAACAATCGTTCCCTGGCGGCGCCGCGGGCAGCATCGCGCACTCGGGACAGAGCTTGTCGCGCTTGGTCTCCGACTCATCAGGCGGCGCGACGATGACGAATGCGCGCCCGCACAGGCCGCAGACGTGATGGCAAGGGAGCGTCACGACTCGATCACCTGATCCGCCCGCAGCAGCGTGGCGCTTTACGAACCAGCGCCGCGATAGCCTCACTTTGATCGAGCGCCACGTCCACGACATTCTGACTCCCACAGGCCCATGCAACCGAGGTGCATGTGGATCAGGTCCTGGCCATAGTGCATCTCGTAGTGGACCTCGGCCGAGTGGATGGTCTCGTCGCAAGCATCGCAGCGGCGTTCGCGTGCATAGTTCGCGTACATTGTGGTCGGCGCTTCGACTGAAAGGGCGCCCTCGTCCAGTTTGTCGAGAATGCTCTGGAGCTCCAGGGGTAGGAGTGGCATCGTGGCCTCCTCAT
>Ga0207646_10004911_pt1 | contig 14306 bp, 10 predicted proteins | sample KBSK5502metaG_FD_184343 | JGI IMG/M metagenome (GOLD analysis project Ga0207646, IMG submission 184343) | Corn, switchgrass and miscanthus rhizosphere microbial communities from Kellogg Biological Station, Michigan, USA - KBS K5-50-2 metaG... | ecosystem: Host-associated > Plants > Roots >... | reverse complement strand
GTTCGGTAATATGTCCATTCAAATACACCTGGGAAGACAAATAGACCTCTAACTGCCCCTGTAACTCGTCACGCAATCTTTGCAAACGCACCTGGCTCTCCACAAGGTGCTCTTGCGCTAACAAACAAGCCGTCCCAAGCGCCACCATACTGGCAACATTCTCGGTCCCCGCCCTACGTCCCACCTCCTGACCACCTCCATAAATTACCGGTTCAAGCTCCAGATCACCCCTGATATAGAGTGCTCCAATACCTTTGGGCGCGTAGAGCTTGTGTCCCGCAACGGTCAACAAATCAACTCCCAACTCATCGACACGCGTAGGAATCTTGCCGACTGCCTGCGCGGCATCCGTATGCACCAGTACTCCATGCCTATGTGCAATCTCTGCTATCTCTCTGATAGGCTGTAGTGTCCCCGTCTCATTATTGGCACGCATGATTGTAATCAACACAGTCTCATCATCGATTGCCGCCTCCACTGCCCTTGGATTGACACGCCCGCTCCCATCGACCGGCAAATAGGTAATGCGAAACCCATGCAGCTTTTCAAGCGCACGACACGTATTAAGCACAGCCGGATGTTCTGTCACCTGTGTGATAATGTGGTTACCTTTACCGCTCCGGGCAAACACCACTCCGCGAATGGCAAGATTATCGCTCTCAGATCCACCACCGGTAAAAGTTATCTCGGCAGGTGAACAACCAAATAACTGGGCAACCTGTGCTCTTGCATTGTTTACAGCCTCGTGCGCCGCGCATCCATAGCTGTGTGAACTAGAAGGGTTGCCAAAATGAGTTGAGAGATACGGCAGCATAGCCTCCACTACCACTGGATCCACAGGCGTGGTGGCATTGTAATCAAGATAAATCGGACCACTTTGCAGGCTAGGATGAGTCTTCATCTATCCCCCTTTATCCTTGTTTTCCATTGGTATCCCCAGATGACTTCCCCCACCAGACAGACCCATCTTTCAGACAGGTCTGTAAATCCATCCACAAGTCATGTATATCTCTTTCCATGGTACGCAGATTGCCAATCGCAACCCGCATGGTAAATTTACCATGCAACTTCGTATGCGAAAGGAAGAAGCGTCCATTTGTATTGATACGGTTCATAATCCCTTCATTGAGCGCTTCCAGCTGTGTCTCATCATCCATTCCTCGCGGATGAGCGCGGAAACAAACAGTACTGAAAGGTGTAGGAGCCATGCACTCAAAATCCCGCGATTCATCAACCCACTGCGCGAAAAGCCGGCCCAGGCGAATATGTTCGCGTATGCGGGCAGCCAATCCCTCCTGCCCAAAATAGCGCATAATCATCCAGAGTTTGAGCGAACGGAAGCGGCGACCGAGCGAAGTGCCATAATCCATCAGATTGGGTACCTCCTCACCGGCACCCTCCGCGTTGCGCAGGTACTCAGGGACGAGGCTGAACGCCGCTTTCACTACTTCCGGTTTGCGTGTATAAAAAACGCTACAATCGATTGGAGTAAAGAGCCACTTGTGGGGATTGACGATCAGGCTGTCAGCCCGTTCGCACCCCGCCAGCGCCCAGCGCATTACAGAGTCAACAGCAGCAGAGCCACCATATGCTCCATCGACATGCAGCCATAAGCCATAGCGTTCGCAGGTATCAGCAATCTGCTCTACAGGGTCTACGCTCGTGGTGGAAGTCGTGCCGACGGTCGCAACCACAGCAAAAGGTAACCAGCCAGCAGCAATATCCTCCTGGATCGCTTGCTCTAGTTGCCCGGCATCCATGCGAAATTCGCTATCAACGCCAATTTTGCGCAGCCCATCCTGACCCACACCTAGCACGATTCCGGCCTTTTCGACTGACGAATGCGCCTCCTGCGATGCATAGTAGCGCAAGCGCGGCACCTCAGCCCGTCCTGCCATACCCTGCTGGCGAATATGCAGGGGCAGTGCTTCACGTGCAGCCGCAAGAGCATAGAGCGTGCCAGAAGAAGCAGTATCATTAATCACGCCAAAGAGAGGATGAGGTAAACCAAGCATCTGGCGCAGCCAATCCAGCGTGACCTGCTCCAGTTCGGTTGCCGCTGGCGATGTTCTCCAGAGCATTGCGTTAACGTTGAGTACACTAGAGAGCATTTCACCGAGGATACCTGGACCCGAACCGGTAATACCGAAATACGCCAGGAAGCCAGGTGAATTCCAGTGAGTAATCCCAGGCAACAGTACCTGTTCAAAGTCCGCCAGGATGGTCTCCATGGCTTCTGGCTCGAACGGTGGCTTGCTGGGTAAAGCACGGAGTATATCACCCGGGGCCGTTCGCGCAAGTACAGGGTATTCACCTACACGTGTCAAATAGTCAGCAATCCAGTCCACCACCTGGTGCCCGTACAGGCGAAACACCTCTGGCTCCATATCGCCAATGGCAGATGGTTGTTGGGCTGGATCAAGGTAGTCGCGTTCTTCCATCTAAAAGTCTCTCTTTTAAAAACCAGCTGAAACATATCCTGTTTAAGCATATCTTTTATAGCCAGAACCTGCAAGAAGCACAAATATGCCCGATTAAACCTCGCCACTGGGTGGGATGACCCGCGAGCGCCTTGTGGGATGACTCCTTGCTGCATTGTGGGATGACCACCGTAAGTCGTGACGGGAGACACAGTTGAGGTCACAATGCCGCTTTTGGGTCATGACATATCTGGCTCCCAAATCTATACTGTTTCCTATCAAGAATTGGAGAGGAATTGGTTGTGTTTCTATCTCTCTACTTTTTCCTGTATACAACTCGCTTGTATACGTTCTCCTGGCGAGGTAGGGATGTACAACAGAGGAGGCCACTATGCAGACTGAACAGCAACCAAAAACTCCGGCCAAACTGCCGCCGCATAGCCACGCTGCAGCCGCACAGCGCCTGGGTGAACGAAGGCTTCCCGCTCCACCTGGCGTCTACTACGATGTTCCTCATCACCCACCCCATTCCAGGGGCTGGCACCTGCGGCGTCACCTGAAACGGAAGAGACTGAATCGCACCAATCAGCAGTATGTAGCCACCGACCGCGTGGGAACGCGCTGGTCGCTGCTGCCCCTGGCTTTTGTCATCCTTGTGCTGGCGGTTGCCACGGGGAGCTTACTCGCCGGTTACGTGGCTCTCTCGGCGGCGGTCGACCAGCGCTACCAGCAAGATGTCGTCACACTGGCCGACATCCTGCCCAAAGACAGCCTGCGGATGTATGATGCCCATGGCACACCGATCTACGAAGCAGTTGACCAGGGCCTCCAGGTCTCCGAACCCTTCAACGACATCTCGCCCGACATGGTTCATGCCGAAATTGCCATCGAAGATCAATATTTCTGGACGAACCCCGGCTATGACATTATCGGCATCGTGCGCGCCGCCCTTTCCAATCTAACGCACGGGCACATCGTGTCCGGCGGCAGCACCATCACTCAGCAGGTGATCAAAAACGCCGTCGTCGGCAATGAAGATTCGATTATCCGCAAGCTCGAAGAGATTATTCTGGCCCCGCAAGCAACGCACTTCTACACCAAGCAGCAGATTATAGATATGTATCTCAACACGACCTACTATGGCAACATGGCCTACGGGGCCGAAGCTGCCGCGTTCGTCTACTTCGATTTGCAGGATACCCCCAAAGCTACAGCGGCAGCCCAGCTGGATATCGCGCAGGCGGCTATGCTCGCTGGTATTCCCCAGAATCCTACACGATATAATCCCTTTTTGCACCCGCGTGCGGCCTTCTTACGCATGCAAGCCGTTCTCCATCAGTTGCACTTGCAAGGCTATATTACGCCTCTACAGGAACGGCAAGCTATCGCCGAGGCACAGAGTCCACACTTCTTGCACCTTGGGATCGTCAATAATAACCTCGCGCCACACTTTGTCAACTACACGCTGGGCGAACTGTCAAACATCCTGCACGTCAAGCTCTCCAACCTGTCACGCTCGGGCCTGCTCGTCTCCACCACGCTCGATTTGCCCTTGCAAAACAAGATCCTGAAGCTCGCCCAGCAGAATGTGGCCGCATTGTCTGCTACCAACCATCTCACCAATGCCGCCGAGGTGTTGATCGACTTTCATAACGGTGACATCCGCGTCCTGCTGGGCAATAGCAATCCCCACAACCCGCACTCGGGGCAATTTGATGTGGCGGCGCAGGGCTACCGCCAGCCGGGGTCGGCTTTCAAACCGTTTGTGTACGCGACGGCCTTCCAGCAGGGCCTCAGCCCCGGCATGCCGGTGCTGGACGTGCCCACCAGCGTCCCCATGTGCTGCGGCCTGCCGCCGTACACCCCGCACAACTACGATCTGGGCTATCATGGCCTGCTCTCCATTCGCGCCGCGCTGCAAAACTCCTTCAACGTCCCGGGCGTCAAGGTACTCTATAAAGCAGGCGTTGCTGCGTCCCTGCACACGGCCCAGGAGATGGGCATCAGCAGTTACCAGGGCACGCCCAACTACACGATGGTGCTGGGCACGTTGGGCCTGCACTTGCTCGACATCACCTCGGCCTACGGGGTGTTCGCTAACAGCGGCGTGCGCGTGCCGCCTCATGCCATCGAGACCGTGTTCGATACGCAGGGACACGTCATCTCTCATCTCTTGCCAATTGGCAAGCGCGTGCTCAGTCCACAGGTGGCGTATCTGATGAACAACGTGCTCAGCGATAACCAGGCGCGTAGCTACGAATTCGGGGCATGCAGCGAACTGTACCTGTACAGTCACACGCAGGCACAGTGCTACGAGGGCGACCCCGGCACGGTCTATCCGTCAGCCGTCAAAACCGGCACCTCGCAGAACTTCGCGGACAACTGGACGATCGGCTACACCACCGATTACGTGATGGGCGTCTGGGCCGGCAACGACGATAACTCGCCGATGCTCAACGTGATCGGTGTCACTGGTGCCGGCCCGATCTGGCACGAGGGCTTGTTGCTGGCCGAGCAGGCGCGCATCCCCAGGAACTTCGTCGCCCCGCCGGGGATCGTGCAGCGCACCGTATCATATCCCGAGGGCATCTCTACCACCGATTGGTACATCAAGGGCCTGTCCTGGACAGATTGGGGCCTGGGATGGCCCGGCTCATTGTAGTGGACGGGGTATTTAAAGATTGGAGGCACTGGTGTCTGATCGTGTTCATCGACGTAATAGGCCTGCGGGAAATCCACGGGCTATCACGCATGCTATACCCTGGCGGTTTCTAATTCTCGTAGCTATTCTGCTCATCACAGCTTTACCGCTTTTTCTCTACGGATCTCGCGTAGGTCAACGTCTATTGCCCGCCGTCACAAATTTCTTTTATAACATTGCGGGGCCACCCCTATCACCGGCACCCACGCCGCTGCCCTCTTTTCCAACATCGCTGCCGCAAGCCGGTTTAGTACTCTATACAGTGCAAAGTGGCGAATCTTGTGACGAGATTCTTGCGATTCAGATGCACATGGCTGATGCGGGACAGATTTTCAGTGATGCCAACCCGAATACGGTGAAAGCACTTGATAGTGTGGTTGGGCAGAATTGCCATGTACTACAACCCGGCATGGTAATCAGGCTCGCACCACACTATCCACTGGTAGCATTAGGCGGCGGCGTTCTCAAAGTCGATCCTACTTCGCCGCAGCAGCCCTTACCGACACCTCTAATCCATGTCACTACCCAACAACAGGCCGGCATTGATTGTTCTAACGGATGTTTCTTAACAGTGCGTATCGCTGGGGATACACGGATACGCCTTTTAGTACAAACGGCTTTGCCGGTGCGTGTTGGCTCCTGGGTGTGGGCCCAGGCCATGCTTGCTAGAAAGCAAATCGCAGGATTCGATAATTACCCCTATGCTGATCTCAACGCCCCGCTGAATGGCATGTCGTTGCGCGCCTGTGATCTCCAGATAGACAATACGCACGATGATAATTCGCTATCATGCAGCCAGCTTTCCCCCAACACTATCATTGATGATGGCGGGGCCTGGCTCTTCGGAGTCACTGGCTCTGGCTCACTAGGCCACTGGCACTATTCCTTGCATCTTCCCGCTGGTATCAGAGTGCTGCTCTGGCTCTCTATGGATAACAGAGGGAACCTGGTATTTCAACATGGGAATCCTGTGTATCGTTATGACGAAGCGAGGCACATCTATATGCGAGTATAGCAGACCAGGGAACCAAAGCCCGCAATCTCTCCCTATTACCTACACAATTACCTACATGGGAAGTGGCGAGGCTCTCACCATGGGGGAATACGACTCAACTGAAGCAGAGTCGCAAGCAGTCCGTGACCATCAAGGGAATTATATGTAATAACTGTTTAATTACCTACATTATGTATGGTGTAGGTATCTTGTTGTATCAATTGATCAAAATGACTTTCTTTCTTCAATATTTAAATCATAATGTGCGTCGTCCGAATGACCCCATATTTGCTCTTCTTGCCCGCAGCCACAATCAGCGCCCCTTCTCGCAACTCCTGTATCATCAGGGGAGAAACCTGCTCGCCCGAACGCCTGAGGATAGTCACACTACCGTCCACCAGTACAGCAATGGGCGTCGTATCGCCTGTCATCTGATGTGGGACCGTCCCCGCAATAATATACATGTGTTGCTTCTCCGGCAGAGAAGCAACTCCCCTCACAGTTACTTGATGTCCATGGGCTAAAAGCGTTGCGATCAGTTCCGGAGATTCGTGCTGCACCTCCTCAACAAGTCCGTGATTCTGCTGAGCAGCACCTTTGTCTTTCTGCTCCTGTAAAGGAGCGTGCGGCTTTCCTTCAGCAACCGGTTTTTCAAACAACGCGCCGTTATATGTGGAGGGGATTGCTACCTGCACGGCACGAGGCATGGCATCGAAACGATAGGTGACCATCACTTGTTCTGCATTTCCAGCACTTTGGAGAGCTTTACGATCTGACTTGTTCAGGTAGTCCTTGAGCCTCACTGCGCTTCCATCCAGTTGCAAGTCAATTGAAGCCGGGACGCTGATTGTTATGCTGGCGCCATCAAAGTGTTCGGCTGTTGCGTTATCAGGCCTGCGCCGGAATAAAAACGAGGCGATCTGCTCTATTGTCTTCAGGATAGTGCCTGCTGTAATGACACACACTTCAAGCAGTCCATCATCGAGATAGGTGTCTGGCGTCATCTGCACGGGCATCCCGTAGCGGCGCGTATTGCCTACGATCACTTGAAAAGCCTCGCCTTTCCAAATTTTTTCGTCTTCGTGTTTAGTGCCGCTTACCCGTATTTCTACAGGGAAAGGATGTTGCCTGGGCAATTCTTCGGCTGCCGAGAGACCAACAGCCAGGGGGCCAACCCGGTACTTTATGTCCTTGGAGACATGCTCCATAATTGCGGCATCGATGCCCAGGCCGGCCATCAACAAGAAGTGATGCTTCGCTCTGGATGTAGCCCTCACCTCTCTTTTATGTATCCGCTTTCCTTTTTTGTCTTGACGCTTCTCCTGATCATCCCGGGCTGTACCAGGAAACGAGAGCCCTTGCACCTCGATATGCCCGATATCGATCTTGCGAGCTTCGCTGTTAATGAGGGTCAGAGCGGCTTGCACAGGGTCATGAGGCACGCCAATTTCAGCCGCCCAGACATTGGCAGTACCACCAGGAATGATGCCAACGATACTCGAATGCTCCCTGGTATTCATTACGCCATTGAGCACTTGATTGAGCGTTCCATCGCCCCCGTAGCCTATGACCAGGTCGTAGTTTGCCTTAGCTGCCTTGGCTGCCAGTTCCATACTGTGCCCGCCGTACTCCTTAATGGTGATGTCGGGACTCCAACCAGCCGCCGATAACACGGCTATCAGGTCGGCGATTTTTGTCACGTTCTGCCCTGCGTGCGGATTAATCACCAGGCAGGCTCTTTTGCCCTTCATAGTTCTTTCTCCTTATTGATAGACGACGTAAACCGGGAGCGCTTCTGCAAGATTGTAAGTCGTATCCTGACATGCATCGTTCGTATGCGCTATGCTCTCTCCTCAGCTGCCAGGGCCTTGTCAGCAGCAACCCGGCTCACCGCAAGCAGCGGCAATCCCAGGTCGCGCACCTTCATCAACGCACCATGCAATGTAGCCTGATCGACATTGGTCCCACTGAGGATAGCTTCACCCTGCTCGACATTGGTGATGGTAAAGCCGTCAAACCATTCGGTCCATTGCTGGCCGAGATGTCCCTTGACGCGAATGAGATACGCATCTTGTGTCATACGCGTATTTTCCTTTTTTTATGAATCTGGTAGAATCACACGCTTCGCCTTAATGACTCCGCGTTTGCTCTTCTTGCCATGTGCGACGACCACTGCACCGTCTTGTAACTTCTGTACATGAGCAAGAGGAACATGCTCGCCAGTTTGCAAGAGCACGATCGTGTCATCGTCGATGCGCACAGCAACGGGTCTCGTTTCACCCGTACGCTGTTTTACTGTATTGCCCGCTATGATACTCGTGTGTCTCTCATTCGGGATTGCTGCAGCCCCCATTACTTTCACCCTGTATCCTTGCTCTAGTAACATGTTGACAAGATCAGAGGACTCGCTCTGCAACTGTACAAGCTGCTTATCGTCCTGCTCAGAGGTATCCTTTTCTGTGCGCTGCTGATCATCAGTAGAGCTCTCTTCTTGCTGGCCCACATGCTGAAACAAAGTATTGTCATAGGTACGTGGAATCGCCGCCCGCAGCGCATGTGGCACAGCATCAAAGCGATAGGTTACCATGACATGCTCTCTCTCTTGCTCTTGGAGGAGAACTTCGCGGTCCGACTTGCGCAAAGAATCTTCAAGCTCCACGGGACTTCCATCAAGATGCATGTGAATGGAGGCGGGCACGGTAACCAAGAAGTGCGCAGCCAGGAAGTGCCTGGCAGTCATCGCATCAGGCCTGTGCCGGAACAGCAGCGAGGTAATTTGTTGGAGCGTCGTAATGGCATTGCCTTCCGTAATCACGCAGAGATCAAGCTTGCCATCATCGAGGAGGGCATCAGGAGTCAACTCTACCGCGTTGGCGTAACGGCGCGTATTGCCCAGGATCACCTGGTAAGCTTCTCCATTCCATATTGCGGGCTGATCCTGCCCATCTCCAACGACAGTTACCTCGATGGGGAAGGGATGTTGCTCCGGTAAAGATTCAGCAGCGGCAAGATCGAATGCGAAAGGGCCAACGCGCTGCTTCAGCTCTTTGGATGTGTGGTTTATTACTGCGGCGTCGATACCAAGGCCGGCCGTTAGCAAGAAGTAATGCTCACAGACTGGTGGTTGTTTTGCTTTTCTCTTGCGTCCTTTGTGTCCTTTTTGCTGTCGCTGCTGGCTCTCCTGAGTTACATTGGGGAACGTTATCTCTTGCACCTGGACTCGCCCCAGATCCACCGTGTGCACACTGCTATCGATCAGAGCAAGTGCCGCCTTTACAGGATCAACAGGCACGCTCGTCTCAGCCGCCCATTGATTAGCGGTTCCTCCCGGGATCACACCAATGGCTTTCCGTCGTCCCTTACCATTGGCACCCATAACACCATTGACCACCTGATTTATCGTCCCATCACCACCGTAAGCGATGACCAGGTCGTAACCTTGTTCGACCGCCCTGGTTGCCAATTCCACTGCATGGCCAGCGTGTTGTTTCACAGCGATGTCCGTTTTCCAACCGGCTGCTGATAAGACAGCAAGCACATCGGCGATTCTTGTAAAGTTGTGCCCCGCTCGCGGATTAATGACCAAAAAAGTCTTTTTACAACGTATATAGCTCCTCTTTGCATACTCTGCTGTGGATTCGCCGGAGAGTTGCTCGTGCGCACTTACAGGGGTGTCTTTGACATGCCCATCCTCGTACTCCGCTGGTACAGTGGAAACCGCAGGCTCTAAGTCCTGCCGCGGCAGAGCGGCCCGGTCGATCGCCGGCTCTGGTTCAACTTGAATAAGAGTGGAGTCTGTACTGGTATTGCTTTGGTCATATGTACCTGACTGTTTCACGGATACAGGGTTTTCAGCAGGCGCTGGCACATGCCGCATTTGTCCCAGGAACGCAGTTATCAGCCGATTGAGCCTGTGGAAAGTATGATGGGAGGTTGTAGTGAGCATGCGTATTTCCTTTCAAGAGGCCTTACTGGTAACCATCCTTACTTGCCTGGGTGATGAGATCGTTTTGGGGGACACGGATCCCTTCGGCAAAGAAGGCGTTGACCTCAGCGCCGAACAGGAGAATAAGCGTGAAGAGGTAGAAGTAAAGTAATAGAATGATAACGAATCCTATCTCTCCGATATAGTAGCTCGCGGGGCTTGTCGTATAGATTTGAAGGAGGAAAAGACTCAGTTGTATCGCTCCTGTTGCCACAAGCGTCCCATACCAGCTCTTGCGCATATGGCGACCAATCGTCCGCATACTGATATCTCGCGAAGGAACCATCACGTAGATGGCTTGAAACAGAATCAATGTGAGGATGATACTCCCCACGGTGCTAGCAACCTGGTAGATGAGATTGCTATCTGGAATGCTGCCAGGTGGAATAACGTGCAAGAGAGAGAGTATCAAGTGAGGTGCGGCCGCAGCCACAATGATGATCGGCGCGAGCACGACAAACAGCAGGAGCATGCCAAGGGCCACGATATGTCTACGTAGATATGGGCGTGGGGGGAGGTGAAAGATCACATCAAAGCACGCTTCCATCAGGGAAAAGAGGAATGAACCAAACAAGGCAGCAAGCAAAAAAAGAGCCAATTGGGCAATAAGGGGGGCATGCGAGAACATGTCGATAGCTTTGCTAAACATCGGCGTTGCCTGCGTTGAGAGTGGTGGTGGAAAGATCGCTTCAAGACGCCCGGTAAACAAATGCCGCGTCTGTATATCCAATGTCCCCAGAATCGCATTAAACATGGGCAGGAGAATGATAGCAATGTAGACAAGGGAAGTGAGCAAGCTAAATGCGAGCGCCTGTGCCAGGTGGTGAATCCAATCATCCTTACATTTGAGGAGCAACTCCTCAAAGGGTTTCATTTTCTTTTCCACAACCTGCACCGTCGCTAAAGATTGCTCGCGCATCGAGTCTGCCGTTGGCAGTGGTTCCTGTGTTGTCATAGCTCTCCTCCTTCCTTCCAATTGGCTCCTTCGCATTTCGTAAGTACACACTAAATGTACAGTTGATCGGCGGAAATGTCATGCTACTTGAGTAGCATCTCGAGGATCAGTGAGTTGAAGAGGAGAGAATGCTACTTAAGGAGCATGGAGTTCCTGACCAGGAACGGTATACTAGCTTTATATTCGTGAAAATCCTTGAAGGAGTGCAAGGAGTACCTTATGCAACACGTGCTTGCGCGTGGGCGCTCGCTGGGGATGATAGCCATCATCGTGCTCTTGAGTATCCAGAGCATACTCGGGCTCCTCTTCAGTCTGCCCTGGCTGGCAGACCTGCTGGCACCGGGGCGTCCAGTCATTGTGGCTATTGCCGCTATTTTCACGCCCCTGGCTGCCGGAGCTGCCCTGGGGGTGGCGCTTGCCTCGCCCATTATCGCCTGGGGGCTGTGGATGCGCAAGCGCTGGGCACCGCAGCGCACCGTGCTGCTCGAGATCCTCAGCCTGGGTGTAGGTTTGCTCGCATTCACACGACCCGAGATCAACCGAGGGTTACTGTACAGCTGCATAGTTATTGCTGTGCTGATCTTGCTCTGCTGGTCCATCGATCCCAGTGTACGCGCGCTGTCCCACGCCTGAGGCGGAGTGGCATTGGCGTCGCGAGGGAACAGGCGTGAGACTGCCACGAGCTACTGTCGTGTAGATGCTTGTCATATGCAAGCAGCAGAATCCATCGAAGGGAGAGGAAGAGGCACATGGAGAGTACAGCTCCTCTAGCGAATTCACGTTCACAGAGCCATGCGAGCAAGGCCAGCGGCGTTACACGGAGACATCGTCGTCTGCGCTGGGCGATTGCCATCACGCTCTGGGTGCTTGGCTTGATTCTCCTCGGCGTGGCTTCCGTGTTCGTTCATAGCCATCCTGGCCCCTGGCCGTTCGAACTCGAATTCACGCGAACTGTGCAGAGCCAGCCTTTCTGGTCGTGGCTTTCCCCCGTGATCGACTTTTTCGGGACCTTCAATAACCCGACGCCCTCCGGTATAGCCATTGGATTCGTCTTCACCGCGATCCTCCTCATGGGCTGGTATCGGCAAGCCATCTTTTTGGCGTTGGCCGTGGGCATCGGCGATTACATTGATACCCTCATCGGTAATTACGTTGCTCGTCTACGGCCCTCACCAGCCCTCGTGCGTGTCGATGTCGTGCTCAAGTACAACAGCTTTCCCTCGGGACATTGCTGCCATGTGGTGCTCTTTTACGGTTTTCTGCTGTTCCTGAGTTTCACGCGACCCGTGCGCAGGTGGCATTACCACTGGGCGCTGATTCCCCTGCAGGTCTTCGCCGCCCTCAATATCCTGCTGATCGGCTTTTCGCGGGTGTATGAAGGTGAGCACTGGGCCACCGACATCCTGGGTGGCTACCTTTCTGGCGCCCTCTGGCTGGCACTCTTCATTTTCCTGTATCAATGGACAGCGCACATACTGGAGGAACGGCGTGCCAGGAAACTGGCGCAGAAACCTATGCAGGTTCAGGAAGCCTGATACACGAAGTTATTTCGACAGCAAACACCAGGAGAAAGAGACAATGATGATACTGGCGCAGACTGTTCTTCCGCCGAAGGCATTAGCTAGTTTTGGCATCGCCAGTGCGCTGTTGCTAATGATAGGTACACTTTTTCTGGCATATGATCTGCTCGGACGTGAGAATGGGCCGCTGCGCTGGTTCACACTGGTCATCACCTGTGGGCTGGTAAGCGCCCTTATACTCGCAACAATCGGCACGATACTTCAAAGACTATTAAACAACGTTATCGATCTGAATTGGACGTTGCGGTTCCTGGTGCTCGGTGGATTCATGGGGTTTTTCACGGTCATCCTGGTAGAATTACCCGCAGCGAAAACCAGGCCGCCGATCTTTTCGCGCAAAGGGAGTTTGATCGGAGTTGCACTTGGGCTCACATTCGCACTCGTCATCAAGTATATCTTGGGCGGCCCCTGGGAAGCAGCAGTGGCATTGGGCGTGCCATGCGCGGTCATCGTTAGCGTCTGGCAACACATCACCTGGGAACCATCTCTCGCCTATTCCAACGCATATGGCACCTGGAAGTTTGTAGCCTGGGAACATCCATCCTCCTCTCACCCTATACCGCTGGGTAGCTGGCAATTCGTCGAGTGGCAGCCATCCAGCGTTAAGCCACACGTCTTTTCGCGTCAAAGGTTTTTGCTTGGATTGGTGCTTGGATTCTTATGCTGGTTCATCATCTCCTTCATAGCCACTAAAGATATTACCGCCGCACTGCTGGAAAGCGTGCCATTCGCGTTGGTCTGTGGAGTCATCAGCAGTACCTGGCGGTTCATCAAGTGGGAACCACCTCACCCCAAGCCCCGCCTCTTTTCGCGGAAAGGGTTTTGGACCGGGTTCGTGGCCGGATACGCGCCCTGGCTCATATTATTCATTTGGAATGACAATCTTTTACAACAGGTTTCTGGGCCTCTAGCAGGCTTCGTAGCTATGATCAATTTATCGGTGTACTTACTCATCGTAGGGGCACTCGCGCTGGCGACCGCGGCTGCAGGGAGCATTGCGCAGTACACCTTGTGGAGAGCAAACAGGTTGCCCCACCGTATATTGGGAGCCTTCGGACTGGTGCTCATCCTGATTGCTACCGGTTTACAAGGGGTGCAACCATTCATCGATCTATTCAACAACGTGAAGTGAACATTTGAATACTATCGAGGGGAGTATCCTGCTACTCCCTCTTACTTGTATATTGAGCGCATACGCATAGCACTACATTACTGGTTAGCGGAACTAACCAGGCTGAATGGAGGAGAACGATGGAAGGTACAACTGACATTCAAGGCAAACCAACGTTGGACGGTACCACTCTGGCTGCCGGTGTGAAGCAGCGGAATGCACGGGGTGTTGCGATCACTCTCTGGATAATTGGCTTCATTCTGCTGTTAGCAGCTGCTGTGATCGTGCGTTTGCATCCTGCACCCTGGCCTTTCGACCTGCAAACCACCATCACCTTGCAGCATCTGCAGCCACAACTCTCATCCTGGGTGAGTACTCCTATCGTTTGGGCCAGTCTCGTGGATGATCAAATTAATTCGGTTCTCGCCATGCTCTCAGCGTTCTTTGTGCTCTCGCTGATCGGAGATTTTATCTGGTACAGGGGCGGGTCGCCATTGCGCTGGTTCTTGGCAGCCATCTTCATCTTCGCTGGTACAGGTGTAATGGCTGGCCTGGATGCG
>Ga0207646_10004910_pt1 | contig 14306 bp, 14 predicted proteins | sample KBSK5502metaG_FD_184343 | JGI IMG/M metagenome (GOLD analysis project Ga0207646, IMG submission 184343) | Corn, switchgrass and miscanthus rhizosphere microbial communities from Kellogg Biological Station, Michigan, USA - KBS K5-50-2 metaG... | ecosystem: Host-associated > Plants > Roots >... | reverse complement strand
CGGCCAGTGGCGGGCGTACGACGCGCTGATCGAGGGCGTGAGCCTCGTCTCCAACTACCGCTCGCAGTTCAACAGCGTGATCCAGCGAACCTCGTACGAGGACCTCGTGAAGACGCTGCGCGCCAAGGCGGCAGAGGGCGCGCCGCCGCTGGGCAAGGCCTCGGGCGACAGGGCCACGCCGGCGTCGTCGGCCACCCGCCCGCAGACGCCGTAGCCGCCCATGCGTCTCTTGCGGTCGACCGTCGCTCTCGTCGCGTTCTCGCTCTTGCCCCTCGGGGTGGGAGCGGCGCAGCCGCTCGCCCCCCTCGTCGTCGACTGGGATCGGTATTTCGTCGTCCAGCCACAGCCGGGCATGGTCCAGGGGCGGACCGTCACGATCTCGAACACGAGCCTGTGGAACGCCAGCAACATCCAGCTCCTCGTCGAGACGCTGGATGGCGGCGGCCAGCTCACCGCTCAGCGGGTCGTCTGGCTGGGATCGAACCTCCCCGCCGGCAATCACGCGTCCGTCGACCTGCCGGCGTCGGCGACCGCACCGTACCGGGTCCGCGTGTTCGCCTTCGTGCTCGACATGGCCGCCGGCCCCCGGTAGCGGTCCCTCAACCCACGCGGTAGCGCTTCACGGCCTCCTCGTTCCACTGAAGTCCGATGCCCGGGCGTGCCGGCGCCTCGATCGTGCCGTCGACGGGGCGCAGCGGCTCGGCCAGGATCGGCGCGGCCACGTCGAGGTACTCGATGTAGTGGCAGGTCGGCGTCACGGCCAGCAGATGAGCGCTCACCTCGATGAAGAGGTGGCTCGAGCACGGCACGCCCGCGGCCTGGGCCAGCGCGGCGGCGCGCAGCCATCCCGTGACGCCGCCGATCTGCTGCGGGTCGGGCATGACGAGATCCGAGGCCTTCAGGGACAGCGCCAGCTCCATCTCGTGCACGCCGTTGAAGTTCTCGCCGATCTGGATGGGCGTGGCCACCTGCGCGGCGACCTCGGCGGCGCCGCGATAATCCTCGGCCCGCACCGGCTCCTCGATCCAGCTCACCCCCTCGCCGTCGAGCACGCGGCCGCGACGGATCGCCTCCGGGATCGCCAGGGACTGGTTGAAGTCGACCATCAGCGCCGCGTCGCTCCCGAGCATCTTGCGCGCCGCGCGCACCACGGCGAGATCCTCGGCGAGCGTCGGCCAGCCGATCTTCACCTTCATCGCCGTGAACCCCGCGGCCGCGGTCTTCGCCGCCGCGTCCGCGGCCTCGCGCGGTGGGATCATCCCGAGGCTGTTGTAGGCGGGGATCGGTCGCGGCCGCCCGCCCAGCAGGCTCGCCAGCGGCACCCCGGCGCCGACGGCGAGGGCATCCCACGCCGCCATGTCGATCGCCGAGACGGCCAGCCCTGCAGCCCGCGCGCCCCGAACAGCGTCATTTGGGCGCGCAGCTTCCGGTCGACCTCCACGGGCGCGAGCTCATCGCCCTTGAGGCCCTCGCCGAGCGCCAGCACCAGCTCGCGCAGCGGCCCCAACGTGAACGCGTGATACCCGAAGAGATAGGCGCAACCGACGACGCCCTCGTCGGTCGCGAGGTCGATGAGCAGCAGCGGCGCCTGGCTCACGTGCCCCGACGCCGTGCGGACGGGCGGATCGAGGGGGGCGACGACGGTGCGGGCCTGAAGATCACGGATTTTCATCGGGGGCCTCGTGACTAACCGGCTTTTTCGATCTTCGCCCACGTGTCCCGCAGGCCCACGGTCCGGTTGAAGACGGGCCGCCCGGGGCCGTGGTCTTTCCAGTCGGCGACGAAGTAGCCCTGGCGTTCGAACTGCAAGCGCGTCTCCGGTGCGACCGACGCGAGCGCGGGCTCGACCTTGGCGCCGCCGAGGACCTCGAGCGAGCTCGGATTCAGCGCGGTCTTGAAGTCGTCCTCCTGGTCGGGCTTGGGCGTGGAGAACAGCGTGTCGTAGAGCCGGACCTCGGCGTCCACCGCGTGCTGGGCCGAGACCCAGTGGATCGTGCCCTTCACCTTGCGGCCTCTGGCATCCCCGCCGCGGCTCGCCGGATCGTACGTGCAGCGCACCTCGGCGATCGAGCCGTCGGGGGCCTTGCTGAAGCCGGTGCACTTGACGACGTAGGCATAGCGCAGGCGGACTTCCGCGCCCGGCGCGAGACGGAAGTACTTCGGCGGAGGCGTCTCGCGGAAGTCCTCCTGCTCGATGTATAGCACGCGGCCGAACGGCACCTTGCGCGAGCCGGCGGCGGGGTCCTCGGGGTTGTTGACGGCATCGAACTCCTCGACCTGACCCTCGGGATAGTTCTCGATCACCAGGCGGAGCGGCCTCAGCACGGCCAGGCGGCGCTCGGCGTGACGGTTGAGATCCTCGCGCACGCAGTGCTCGAGCAGGGCGACGTCGATCAGGTTGTCGGCCTTCGCGATGCCGACCCGCTCGGCGAAATCGCGGATGGAAGCAGGCGTGTAGCCGCGACGGCGGAGGCCGGCGAGCGTCGGCATCCGCGGATCGTCCCAGCCCGTCACGAGGCCGTCCTCCACCAGCGAGAGCAGCATCCGCTTGCTCACCACGGTGTGGGAGACATTGCGGCGCGCGAACTCGATCTGCCGCGGGTGATAGATCCCGAGGGCGTCGAGGTACCAGTCGTAGAGCGGGCGGTGATCCTCGTACTCCAGCGTGCACAGCGAGTGGGTCACGCCCTCGATGGAGTCCGACTGGCCGTGAGCCCAGTCGTACATCGGATAGATGCACCAGTCGTCCCCGGTCCGGTGGTGCGTGGCCTTGCGGATCCGGTACATGACGGGATCTCGCAGGTTGATGTTGCCCGCCGCCATGTCGATCTTCCCGCGCAGCGTCTTGCTCCCGTCGGGGAATTCGCCGCGGCGCATCCGCGCCAGGAGGTCGAGGTTCTCCTCGACCGAGCGGTTCCGGTACGGGCTCTCCCGGCCGGGCTCGGTCAGCGTGCCGCGCGTCTCGCGCATCTCCTCGGCGCTCAGATCGTCGACGTACGCCTTGCCGGCCTCGATGAGCTGGACGGCCCAGGCGTAGAGCCGCTCGAAATAGTCGCTCGCATAGTAGAGATGCTCGCCCCAGTCGAAGCCGAGCCAGCGGACGTCGCGGATGATCGCGTCGACGTACTCCTGGCTCTCCTTCGTCGGGTTCGTGTCGTCGAAGCGCAGGTGGCAGCGTCCGCCGAACTCCTGCGCCAGCCCGAAGTCGAGGCAGATGGCCGTGGCGTGCCCGATGTGCAGATACCCGTTCGGCTCCGGCGGAAAGCGCGTGACGACGCCGGCGAAGCGCCCGGCCGCGAGGTCCTTGACGACCTCGTCGCGGATGAAGTGCGAGGGTTTCTCGCGGGGTTCCGGATCACTCATGATCCTTGAAATCCTACCATTTCCGTTCCTCGCGTATCGAAAGGGAGACGTTGAGGCGCCGGCGGCGCTCGCGGTATTGTGGGCATGCGATGGCCTCACTGCCTCTGCCTCGCGGCGGCCCGGCGCTTTGGCGCCTCCCTCGGGTCCGGTATGAGCGCATGGTCAGGAACGGTCTGCTCGACTCCGACGACAAGGTCGAGCTGCTCGACGGGCTCCTCGTCGTCAAGGAGCCGCAGGGCAGCCTTCATGCCTCGGCAGTTCTGGCGGCGCACGCGGCGCTCGCGAAGGCGTTCGGACCGGGCTATTCCGTCCGCCCCGGCCTCCCGGTCGCCCTCGACGATTACTCCGAGCCCGAGCCAGACCTGGCGGTCGTGCCGGGAGGCCCCTGGACCTATCGCAAGGGGCACCCCACCAAGCCGCTCCTCGCCGTGGAGATCTCCATGACGTCGCGGGCGAAGGACCGACTTCTCAAAGGCGGTCTCTATTCCCGGGCGGGTATCACGGATTACTGGGTCGTGAACCTGGTGGACGAGGTGCTCGAGGTTCACCGGGATCCCGTGCGCGCCCCGTCCTGCCGCTTCGGATGGAAATACGCCAGTGTTCGCCTACTCAAGCGCGGCGCCACGGTGTCTCCGCTTGCCGCCCCGCGCTCGCGGATCCGCGTGACCGACCTCCTGCCGTAGGACGCCGGCGGGGCACAAGCCCCCCGCCCTACCGAGATCGGCGACGCCCCCGCCGGTCGATCGCCTCGCCCCACCGTACGAGGAACGCGGTGATGAACGCGTGCTCCTTCGCGGGATCGACGGCGAGCGGCGCCAGCGCCATCGCGACGGCGACGGCGACGTGATAGCCCTCCGAGCGTGACGCCGCCGCGCGCCGATACGCCGGATGCGCTTCGTTGACCCAGACGGTGGACTCCACCAGCCGCCCGAGCTCGGGATCGTCCGGGCGCTCCTCGAACTGGATGCTGAGCCCGTAACGGGCCGGGCGACGGACGCGCGGACCGACGGCGAGGTGTCCCGTCGCCGGGCCTGACAGGAACGCGCGATCGTGTGTCGCGGGTGTCGACGCCTCGCCTTCCGGCTGCGGGCCGGGCTCGTCCGGCGATCCGGCTTCGGGCGAAGATCCGCTCGGTGTCGTGGGCGATTCGCGCATGGCAAGGAGCGGCGTGCCGGCGTCGGTGACGGCACCGCCTCGCGCGACGGGAAGGCGGCGCTGGCCGCCGGCGCGTTGCTCGACGAGGCTCGCCAGGAGTGGAAAATTGTCGGCCAGATCGGCGAGCACCGCCTCGAGATCTCGCTCGACCGGTCGCGCCGCGCGACGGCGCGCACGCTCCTCCGGCTCGCCGGCCTGGCCCCATTCCGCCAGCTGACGCGCGACGGCTTCCTGGATGGCCTTGCGATAGGCGAGGTAGGTCGCTCCTCGGGCGCCGGCACGGATGAAGTCGGCCTTGTTCAGCGTGAGGCACTCGGCGAGCGCCGGCACCTCGATGAGACCGCCGATACACTCCGGTGTCGACGGAGCGACGCCGAGCCAGTCCCAGCCGCGCTTGATGACCTTGCCGAACGTGCTCACCGCGAGGCCACGCAGCTCCTCCGGCAGCGGTACCGAGTCGCGCGTGAGATACCCGGCACCCGCGGGCTTGCGCTTGCGAGCCACGCGGATCGCGAGCGGCGCCGTATCCTGCGCGCGCCAGGCCTGCGCCTCCAGGGCGCGACCGTTGACCACGAACGTCACGCCGCGCGGGTACTGCGGCCTCGAGATCTCGGCGAGCGCCGGATCGAAGAGCGGCTGGAAGTTACGCCGGAGCGCGCCGTCGACGAAACCCGGATCCACCAGCGGCGAGAGCGCGTTCGTCGGCGTCAGGCGGACCGCGGTCCCTCGCGAGCCGACGAGCCCCGCCGGCGGAATCCATCGCCACGGCGCCCTGTGGCGCGAGGCCAGTCGCCACGCCGAGGCCACGTGATGCTTGCCGCGACGGGTCTCGGTCATCACCTCGGCGCAGACCAGAAGGGCGATCTTGATCCCGACCCCGGCAAAGCCGATCCCGTCGCCGCGCACCTTGGTGCTCGACGCGATGTCGTGATAGCGGGCCAGCTCGCGCCGCCGCATCCCCACGCCGTCGTCGACGATGGTGAGTGTGGGCGCTGCGGCATCGGTGGTCATCGTGATCGTGTTCGCGCCGGAGTCGAGCGCGTTGGCGACGATCTCCGTCAGGATGGTCTCCTCGGTGGCGCCGGGATAAGCGTCGCGAAGGTCCTCGAGGAGATGCAGCAAGTCGACGCGCGTTTCACCCATACGACTACGGTTCGGGCCCGACACTCGGCAGTACGAGCTCTTCGCCCAAGAAGATGGGGTAAAACGCAGCTCGGTTCGGGAAGCGGACCAGGGAGATTCGTATAGGAACGCCCCCTCGCAGGGGCCCCATCAACGTATTCGCCGGCTGGATGATTGGGGTTCCGGGTGAGACGGACCCGCGCTCGACGCTCAGAATACGGCCGGGAATGACGAGCTCGTTGGGACCCGTCACGAGCGACGTGTCATGGTCAGGGACAAAGACGACGATGGCGTCGGCAGCGTCCTCGGGCGGCGGAAAGGCGCAATCGACGGGCCCCGAGAAGCACCCCTCGCGGGGGTCGAAGGCGATCGTCGCGATGGCCCCATCGATCCATTGCTTGGGGTCCAAAGGGCTCATGCCAGGGCGCGCAAGGATGGCGAACAGCACGTACCACCCGCGCGGCTCGCCGGGGCCGAATGAATGACTGACCGTGAGGATTCGTATCCCGTCGAAGGTCATGCTGCGCCCGAGCGGCGCGGGGGCCGGCCCGATGACGAGCGTCGGCTGCTCCGCGCCGACCCAGGAGGCGAACCGGCCATCCGGTAATCTCGCGCCGACGTAAAGGTCGCCGATCGTGCCGATGCTGCCGTCCGGTGTGGTCACCGTCGCGGTCATGGAAATGACCTCGAAGGGGGTGAAGACGTGTCGAGGCGGCAACGCACCGCCGCCCGCAGTGTGCGTGTCGGTGCCGATGGCGAGTGTGACCGTCGGCGACGTGACCGCCGCCTTCGCCGTTCCAGCGCCAAGCGCTGCGATCAGCACCGCTGCGAGCAGCAGAATGCGGACCATCGCCAACTCCTCCGGCTCCTACGCGCGGAGCAGGTACCGGCCGTGCTCGTCGCGCCCGAGCGCGCGGCGCTCGCGGAGCGCGCCCCAGGCCTGCAGGATCGCGCGGTACTCGACGTCGTCGAGCTCGCGGAGCAGCTCGTAGAAGGTCCGCGGGCGGGCCCGCAGCAACGCCGCCATCCGGTCGGCGAGGGCGCCGGCGGTCACTGGTAGTCCTCGAGCTTCACGTCGTCGAGCCACACGTGGCGGATCCGCTCGTAGAACATGGGCGGGATGCCCTCGGGGATGGTGGCGTCGATGCCCATCTTCGCCGTCATCGGCAGCTGCCCCTTGGCGAGCTCCCACGGCCGCACGCTCGGGTCGACGTGCTTGGCCTGGGCGCCCTCGATGACGATCACGTCCTTGTCGGCCTGGACGCAGAACGTCCGCGCCCACTCGACCTCGGTCGGGTCGTGGATGTCGATCCCCTCGTCGACCACGAGGGCGTGCTTGGTGTCGGGCAGGGCCAGGATCGCCATCAGCGCGTTCTTGCCGCCGCCGGCTCGCTTCCGGATCGACGCGATCACCGACCAGCGGCACGCGCTGCCCTCGGTGACGGCGACGTCCACGACGTCGACGCCGGCCGTCCTGAGCGCGTTCCACACCTGAGCCTCGGTGGCCGCCGCCCCGAGCCACGCGTTCTCCCACGGCATCTGGAGCAGCTGGAAGATGGCGTCGCGCCGGTGCGTGATCGCCGTCACCTTGAGCACCGGGTTGGATTTGAGATCGCCGTACATGCCGGCGAACTCGCCGAACGGGCCCTCGTCCTCCGTCCAGCCGATCGGCAAGAGGTGGCCCTCGAGCACGATCTCGGCGTCGGCGATCGCCGGCACGTCCACGGTCCGGCAGCGGACGAGAGGGACGGGCGCGCCGTGCAGGCCGCCGGCGATCGCCATTTCGCTCACGCCGAGCGGCGCCTTGTAGGCGGCGCTGAGGATCTCGATCGCATGGACGCCGATCGACACCGAGATGGGCAGGGGCTCGTTGCGCGCGAGCCACGCCTCGTAGAGCCGCCGGAGGTCGGAGACGGTCACCAGATCGATGCCCGTCTCGTCGCGCGTGCGATACATGAGCCGGTAGCAGCCGGCGTTGAGGCCCCGGTCCCCGCGCGCGATGACCACGCCCGCGCTGATGTAGGGGCCGCCGTCCCGCTCCGCGAGCAGGGGGATCGGCAGCTCGGTGAGATCGACGTCGCCGCCGACCTTCACCACCTCCTGCGCCGGCCCGCTCGGCACGAGCTCGGGGTCGATCATGGCGCGTGCGCCCGCGGCGAAGCGCGTGCCCAGCTCGGAGTCCGGCCATCCGAGCGCCGTCGCGAACCGCCGACGATTCCAGAAGAGCCCACCGGCGACCTTCATCTCGAAGCCGCGCACCCGCTCGAAGAGCACCGGCCGGTCGGCCTTGACGACCAGCGCGGAGAGATGGCGCGCGTCGACTTCCTTGGCCAGGCTCAACAGGACGCCCTCGCGCTCGAGGCGCGTGACGACGTCGCGGAACGAGGGGCGTGTCGGGCTCATGGCGCGTCGTGGGGAATGGGACGCTGGTGGAGAAAGCGCACGATCCGCTCGAGCTGGTCGGCCCACTCGAAGGTGTCCCAGATCTTCTTGCCCGACTCCCACAGCACCCAGAGCAGCGTGACCGACTGGCCTTGCCAGCCGAGCGGCTTGGCGACCAGCCCGAGCCCGAAGCCGAGGACGCCCGCGGCGAGACTCGCCGCCAGGGGAATGAGCAGCAGCGCGAAGGGGCCGATGGGGATGAGCTGGACGAGGAGCGCCCCCAGGGCGAGGGACACGCCGATCCCCACGACGCCGCCGATCCCGCTCGCCACGTACATCTGGCGCACCGCATGTGAGACGGCGCCGGGACCGACGAGAAGCGGGCGCAGGGATCTCCAGGTCGAGGCCTCGTACGCCTGCGCCTCGGCGCGCGCCTGCTGCCATTGCGCCATCCTCGCCTCGAACGCCTGGTGCTGGATCTCGTACTCGCGCATCATGCGCTGGCTCGCGTCGTGATCCTCGGCGGTCGGGGGGGCCCCCGTGAACAGCTTGCGCATCAGGGGGGTGAACGGACGCGGCGGCGGCGTCGGCATGGTCTTGAACATCCGGCGGATGTCGGGGATGCAACGCAGCCGCCAATCGTAGTTGCACTCGTCGAGGCCTTCGCGGAGGTACCCGGCGACGGACGCGAAGGCGAGGCGGTCGAGGGCCTGGACCGCCGACTCGGTGACGGTGCGGGTCCAGTGTTGCTGATGCTCCTCGGGGACGAGCCACACGACCGCGGCCGCGATGACGACCAGGACGACGCGCGTCACCAGCCGGGCGCGCCGCGCCCGACGCACACTCTCGCCGACACCACCGGGGCCCACGCTTCCTCCCATCGGCCGATCCTAGCATCGCGCCCCGCCCAGGTCCCAGACGAGGGCTTGCGCCGGCCCGGTGCCGCGCCCTACTATATGGATGCGTTGCGGCGCGCCTGACCCCCGTCGTGGCTGCCCTTTTCGTGTTTTTTGGCGCTTCCGCGGCGGCGATCGGGTGAAAGAGTTCTAGAACACCGGGCTCAGAATAACGAGGTCCAATGAACGGTCGGATCCCGCGTTACCACCGCATCGCCGAGGCGCTCCGCGAGCAGATCCGGGCCGGCGAGCTGCCGCCCGGGGCTCCGCTGCCGAACCAGCGCAAGCTCGCGAAGACCTTCGGGGTGACCTTGATGACGCTGCGGCAGGCGCTCGAGCTGCTCGAGCGGGACAGCCTGATCGTGAGGCGCCATGGCCTCGGGACGTTCATCGCGGCGCCATCGATCGATTACGACATCCTGCAGCTCCGTCGCTTTGCCGGCGAGCTCCTCGCCCACGGCGAGCACGTCAGCACACGCCTGCTCGGCACGCGCTTCGCGATCGCCGACCGTCACGCCGCGCAGGCGCTGGGCCTCGGCGGCCGCGCCCGCGTGCTCGTGATCGAGCGCTTGCGTCTCGTCGACGGCCACCCAATCGGGCTGCAGCGGTCGTTCCTGGCCGCGCGGCTCGGCGAGGAGCTGCTGAAGTCGGACCTCGAGCGCACGCCGCTGCGCCAGGCGCTCGAGTTCAAGCTGGGGATCACGATCGAGCGCGCCCGCGAGACCGTCTCCGCGGTGCGCCTCGGGCGGCGCGAGGCGCGGAATCTCGGGTGCGGGGCCGGCGTCCCGGCGTTCGCCTCCGAGCGCATCTCCTTCGATACCGAGGGCCGGCCCGCCGTGTTCGACCGGGTCTTCATCCCCGGGGATCGCTTCCGCATCACCCGTGAGCTTCATTACGACGCCTCCACCTCCACGACAGGAGCCCCTGAATGAAGATCCTCGTGGCGATCAAGCAGGTTCCGGACACGGCGACGCAGGTCAAGATCGGCGCCGACGGCAAGACGATCGACACCACCGGCATCACGTGGATCGTCTCGCCGTACGACGAGTTCGCCGTGGAGGAGGCGCTGCGGATCAAGGAGAAGCGCGGCCAGGGGGAGGTCGTCGCCGTCACGCTCGGTCCGGACCGCGCCAAGGAGGCGCTGCGCTCCTGCCTGGCGATGGGGTGCGATCGTGCGATCCACGTCAACGATCCGGCGCTCGCCGCCGCGGACACGCTGGCCACGGCCCGGGCGCTGGCCGCGGTCATCACGCAGGAGGCTCCTCAGCTCGTGCTGTGCGGCCGCCAGGCGATCGACGACGACATGGGCGCGGTGACCGCGCAGCTCGCCGAGCTGCTCGGCTGGCCCTGCGCATACTGGATCATGGAGGAAGCGGTCGACGCCGAGGGAAAGTCGGTCCGCGTCGCGCGCCAGGTCGAGGGCGGTCTCGAGGTGTTCGACCTGCCGCTTCCCGCGGTGCTCGCCGCGCAGAAGGGACTCAACGAGCCGCGCTACCCGACGCTCAAGGGGATCATGGGCGCCAAGAAGAAGGAGATCAAGGATCTCAAGGCGGGCGATCTCGGGCTCGCGGCGGAGCCTTCGCAGCTGACCATCACGGCGCTCGAGGCGCTGCCCCCGCGGCCGCCCGGCCGCATCATCCAGGGCGACGTCGCCACCGCGGTCAAAGAGCTCGTCCGCTCGCTACGCGAAGACGCGAAAGCGATCTAGGGGAGGCTGGAAGATGGCCGGCGCATTCTGGTGTCTCGTCGAGGACGACCGTCAAGGTCTGCCCAAGAAGGTGATGTCCGAGGTGATCGGGGAAGCCTCGCGGCTCTCGAACGGTCAGGCGGAGGCGGTCTGGATCACGGACAAGGCGAGCGAGGAAGGCCTCAAGCAGCTCGGCGAGTGGGGCGCCACGAAGGTGTGGCTCCTCGAGAACGCCGCCTTCGCCCCGTATCGCGGGGAAGTGTGGGTTCCCGCGGTGGCCGAGCTCGTCGCCAAGGAGTCCCCGCGGGCGATCTTCGGGCCGGTGACGAGCCGCCAGCGCGAGTTCATCCCGCGGCTGGCCGCGAAGCTCGGCGTGGGGCTGGCCGCCGATTCCGTCGCCTTCGCCATGGAGGGCGACAAGCTCGTCGCTACGCGGCCGGTCTACGCGGGCAAGCTCCTCTCGAAGGTCGCCTGGGCCAAGACGCCCTGGATCGCCACGTTGCGGCCGAACGTCTTCCGGCCCGCCGACGCCCAGGCGGGCAGGAGCGCGCAGATCGAGCGACCGAGCGTGACGATCCCTCCGGCGACGATGAAGTTCGCCGAGCGCCGCGAGGAAGTCTCGACGGGATTGCCCGAGCTCACCGAGGCCGAGACCGTCATCTCGGGCGGCCGGGGCATGAAGGGGCCGGAGAACTACGTCATCCTCGAAGAGATGGGCCGGGTCATCGGCGCGGCCGTGGGCGCCTCACGCGCGGCCGTCGACGCGGGCTGGCGGCCGCACCGGTTCCAGATCGGTCAGACGGGACGGACGATCTCGCCCAAGCTCTATCTCGGCTTCGGCGTGTCGGGCGCCATCCAGCACCTGGCCGGCATGCGCACGTCGAAGGTGATCGTGGCCGTCAACAAGGATCCCGAGGCGCCGATCTTCAAGATCGCCGACTACGGCATCGTGGCCGATCTCTTCGAGGTCGTGCCGGCGCTGACCAGCGAGTTCAAGAAGCTCATGGAGAAATAGCGCGAGCCCACGCATGAAGCTCGACTTGACCGAGGAGCAGGCGATGATCCAGGCGATGGCGCGCGAGTTCGCCGAGAGCGAGATCGCGCCCATTGCCGGGGAGATCGACCGGGAGGCGCGCTATCCGCACGAGACCGTCAAGCGGATGGGCGAGCTCGGTCTCATGGGCATCGTCATCTCCGAGAAGTGGGGCGGCGCCGGCGCGGGCGCCGTGGCCTACACGCTGGCGCTGATCGAGATCGCCAAGGCCTGCGGCAGCCATGCGGTCATCATGTCGGTGAACAACTCGCTCTACGGCGAGCCGATCTCCAAGTTCGGCGACGATCGGCAGCGCGAGAAGTTCTTGCGTCCCGTCGCCTCGGGTCACGAGAAGGGCTGCTTCGCGCTGACCGAGCCCCAGGCGGGCTCCGACGCCACCAACCAGCAGACCCTCGCCGTGCGCGACGGCGATCATTACGTGGTCAACGGTCGCAAGGTCTTCGTGACCAACGGCCGCGAGGCCTTCGCCGCGCTCGTCTTCTGCCAGACCGATCGCGCCAGGGGCCACCACGGCATCACCGCGCTCCTGATCGAGAAGGGCACGCCGGGATTCCTCGTCCCCAAGACGGAGGACAAGCTCGGCATCCGGGCCTCGGACACCGCCGAGTTCGTCTTCGAGGACTGCCGGGTGCCGGTGGCCAACCGCCTCGGCGAGGAGGGGATGGGCTTCCGGATCGCGATGTCAGCGATCGAGGCCGGGCGCATCGGCATCGCCGCGCAGGCCGTCGGGCTGGCCACGGGCGCCTACGAGCGCAGCCTGAGGTACGCGCGCGAGCGGAAGTCCTTCGGCGTGCCCATCGCCCAGCACCAGATGGTCCAGTGGATGCTCGCGGACATGGCGACGACGATCGAGGGCGCCCGGCTCCTGACGCTGCGGGCGGCGACGCTCAAGGAAGCGGGCCAGTCCTACCGGACGGCGGCGTCGATGGCCAAGCTCTTCGCCTCGGAGACGGCCATGAAGGTGACGACCGACGCCATCCAGGTGCACGGCGGCTACGGCTACATCAAGGAGTACGAGGTCGAGCGGTATTTCCGCGACGCGAAGATCACGCAATTGTACGAAGGGACGTCGCAGATCCAGAAGCTCGTCATCGCGCGCGAGGTGCTGGGAGGCAGGGAATGAGCGGCAAGGAGCGCTGGGAGCGCGAGACCTACCGGCCCTTCGTCGACAAGACCCCCGAGCGGGACGTGCGGTTCCAGTCGCTGTCGGGACTCCCGCTGCAGCCGCTGTACACGCCGGACGATGCCCGCGCCGGCTCGTACGACGACAAGCTCGGCTATCCCGGCGAGTACCCGTTCACGCGTGGTGTCTACCCGACGATGTACCGCGGCCGCCTGTGGACCATGCGGATGTTCGCCGGCTTCGGGCGCCCCGAGGACACCAACGTCCGCTTCAAGTACCTGCTCGCGCAGGGCCAGACCGGGCTCTCGACCGCGTTCGACATGCCGGCCCTCATGGGGTACGACGCCGATCATCCCCGCGCGCGCGGCGAAGTCGGCAAGGAGGGCGTGTCGGTCTCGACGCTCGACGACTTCGCGCGGCTGTTCGCCGACATCCCCCTCGGCGACGTGACGACGTCGATGACGATCAACTGCACGGCGTCCATCGCGCTGGCCATGTATCTGGCCATCGCCGAGCAGCAGGGCGTGTCGTGGGAGCGCGTGGGTGGGACCATGCAGAACGACATGCTCAAGGAGTTCATCGCCCAGAAGGAGTGGATCTGCCCGCCCGAGCCCGCCGTGCGCATCGTGACCGACATGATCGAGTTCACTTCGAAGCACGTGCCGCGCTTCAACCCCGTCTCGATCTCGGGCTATCACATCCGGGAGGCGGGCTCGACGGCCGTGCAGGAGCTCGCCTTCACGCTGGCGGACGGGCTCGGCTACGTCGAGGCGGCGCTCGCGCGGGGGCTCGACATCGACAGCTTCGCCCCGCGGCTCAGCTTCTTCTTCGACATCCACAACGATCTCTTCGAGGAGGTCGCGAAGCTGCGGGCGGCCCGGCGCATGTGGGCGCGCTTCATGAAGGAGCGCTTCGGCGCGCAGAAGGCGGAGTCCATGCGGCTGCGCACCCACACGCAGACGGCCGGGGTGTCGGCCACGGCGCAGCAGCCGCTCAACAACATCGCGCGCGTGGCGCTGCAGGCCCTGGCCGCCGTGCTCGGCGGAGCGCAGTCGCTCCACACCAACTCCTACGATGAGACCTGGGCCCTGCCCACCGAGGACGCGGTGACGGTGGCCCTGCGCACCCAGCAGATCATCGCCGAGGAGACGGGCGTGCCCCTGACGATCGATCCGCTGGGGGGTTCGTACTTCGTGGAGACGCTCACGGACCAGATGGAGGCGGCGGCCCTCGAGTACATCCGGACGATCGATGGCATGGGCGGCATGATCCGCGCCATCGACCACGGCTATCCCCAGCGGGAGATCGCCGACGCCGCCTATCGCTACCAGCTCATGGACGATCGGGGCGAGAAGGTCGTGGTCGGCGTGAACAAGTACGTCATGCGCGAGGAGAAGCCGATCCACTACCTGCGCATCGAGGAGCAGGTGGAGCTGGAGCAGATCGACAAGGTCGGCCGCTTCAAGGCCGCGCGCGACATGAGCAAGGTCGAGCGGAGGCTCAAGCAGGTCGCCGACGCCTGCC
>Ga0207646_10004909_pt1 | contig 14315 bp, 11 predicted proteins | sample KBSK5502metaG_FD_184343 | JGI IMG/M metagenome (GOLD analysis project Ga0207646, IMG submission 184343) | Corn, switchgrass and miscanthus rhizosphere microbial communities from Kellogg Biological Station, Michigan, USA - KBS K5-50-2 metaG... | ecosystem: Host-associated > Plants > Roots >... | reverse complement strand
TGTTACTCACCCGTTCGCCGCTCGAGTACCCCGAAGGGCCTTTCCGCTCGACTTGCATGTGTTAAGCACGCCGCCAGCGTTCGTCCTGAGCCAGGATCAAACTCTCCGTTGATGTCTATGTGCAACCGCCGGGTCCCACGGCCATTCACAGGCCATTGAGCACCGGCAGAGTGCAGACACAAAAGAGTGCCTCAACTGGCTAGAAAACTAGCCACCCGAGACGATCTTGGCAATCCGTTCGTGAGCTCCGGGCCGTTACCGGTCCGGCACCCACTGACGGGGTTATGTGCATATGCACTGGCTTTTAGCACGCTGTTGAGTTCTCAAGGAGCGGACGCGCACCGTCACAAGGCTTTCGCCTGGTTCGGGGGCAACCCACATAGCTTACCGGCGAGTTCAAGGGCCGTCAAGCGACTTCACCTGCCGTTGACGGCCTCTCAACCTCGTGTACTAGCAGCTTACCCTGCGCAGACCGCCCTGATGAACAGGCAGCGACCGCAGGGAGTTTTTCCTGGCTGGCCCCGGCACAGAGTGTGCTTGGGCGCAGGACGAAACACTAGGCACACAAGTCATCCACGTCAAATCAAGCGTCCGTTCCCAGGTCAGCGCGGTGCGGGGCGGGGGGACGTTGAGTGGGCGGCCGGGGGCTGTGAGTGGGCGGCCGGGGGCTGTGAGTGGGCGGACCGGCAATGTGGCGGTCGGCTGAACGCCGTCTGCCACATCACCGGCTCCGCCCCGCCCGGCCGACCTCTTACCGCAGAGGCCACGGCGGCAGGCCCCGGAAGGGATCAGCTGGTGATTATTTCTACGCCGGCGACCATGCGGCGGCCGCGGCGGAGCACGAGGAACCGGCCGTGCAGCAGGTCGGTGGGGTCCGGCATCCACACGGCATCTTCGGCGGTGACCCTGCCGTTGTTCAGGTAGGCGCCGCCCCCGTCGATGATCCGCCGCGCCGCCGACTTGCTCTGCGCGAGGCCCGCGGCGGCGAACAGGTCCACGACCGTGGGCAGGCTGGCCCGGGGGGCGTGGACGGTGACCAGGCCCACCTCGTCCAGCGCGTCGGCCAGGGTGCGCTCGGGCAGCGCCTGGAGGTCGCCGTGGCCGAACATGGCCTTGCTCGCCTCGATCACGCTGGCGGTCTCGGCCGCCCCGTGGACGAGGGTGGTCACGTCCTCCGCGAGCTGCCGCTGGGCGGCCCTGGCCGCGGGCGATTCGCGGGTCTGGCGGTCCAGGTCCTCGATCTCCCCAGCGGTCCGGAACGTAAAGACCCGCAGCAGGCCGGGCACTTCGGCGTCGGACCGGTTGATCCAGAACTGGTAGAACCGGTACGGCGACATCAGGTCGGCGCTCAGCCAGACCGCGTCGCTCTCGGTCTTGCCGTACTTGGTCCCGTCCGGCTTGGTGATCAGGGGCGTCGCGAGCGCGTGCACCGAGGCCCCCTCGACCCGCTTGATCAGGTCCACCCCGGCCACCAGGTTGCCCCACTGGTCGCTGCCGCCGATCTGCAGCATGCACCCGTACCTGCGGTGCAGCTCAAGGAAGTCGTTGGCCTGCAGGATCTGGTAGCTGAACTCGGTGTAGCTGATCCCACCGGCCTCCAGGCGCGCCTTCACCGACTCGCGGGCCAGCATCCGGTTGACCGGGAAGTGCTTGCCGATGTCGCGCAGGAAGTCCAGGGCGGACAGGTCCGCGGTCCAGTCCAGGTTGCTGACCACCATCGCCCCGGTGGGCCCGGGGGTGAAGTCCAGGAACCGCGCCACCTCGCCCCGGATGCGCTCCACCCAGGCCGCGACGGTCTCGCGCGCGTTGAGCACGCGCTCCGCGGACTTGCCGCTCGGATCGCCGATCAGGCCGGTCGCACCGCCGACCAGGCCGATGGGGCGGTGCCCGGCGTCTTGCACCCGGCGCATGGTGAGCAGCAGCACCAGGTTGCCGATGTGCAGGCCGGGCGCGGTCGGGTCGAACCCACCATAGAAGGTGACCGGGCCCGCGGCGAACGCCGCGCGCAGCTCGTCCAGGTCGGTGTTGTGCGCGAGCAGGCCACGCCAGGCAATCTCGTCGAGGATGTCGGTCACAGGGGTATCGTCCCATCGCTCGCGGCGTGCGCGGAAACCGGTTTCCGCCCGGCCCGGCGTGGCGCGTACGGGCGGTACACCGACACGGTTGGGTCGCCGGTGATCCAGAACCGCCACGGCCGGTCGCCCGCGGCGCTGACTCCGACCCTGGGCCCAGCGCTGATCGCCGCGCCGGCCAGTTCCGCCGGGCCCAGCCCGGCAGGCCCCGCGCCGCCATCGGCCCCGGCGCCACCGGACCGTGCCAAGAAGGGGGCCAGGGATCCCTCCGGACCCGGCCACCGTACCCTCAGGGGCGATGCGGGATCGCAGACGTCCGCGCCGTTCTGCTCGCGCGCGATACCGAGCGCTTGGCAGAGCCGGGCGGGGCCGCGTGCCAGGTCGCGGCCGCCCGGCCCGGGAGCGGTCCGGCGTGCCCGGGCCAGGTCCTCGCCCTCGATCACCCGGCCGGCCCGGAGCAGCACCGCGGACGCGGTGCCCTCCGGCAGGCACACGAGGTTCACGCAGAAATGCATGCCGTAGGTGAAGTACACGTACGCATGCCCGGGCGGGCCGAACATCACCGCGTTCCGCCGGGTCTGGCCGCGGTAGGCATGCGAGGCTGGGTCCGCCTGGCTGTGGTACGCCTCCACCTCGGTCAGCGCCACGGCGACCAGGCCTTCCCGGGTTTCGTGCTCGATCACGCAGCCCAGCAGGGCGGGCGCCACCTCGACCGCGCTGCGAGCGAACGTGTCCCGCGGCAGCACCACGAGCGGGCTCCCCTCATGACCGGTTCCGGCCTCGCACTATAGGGCACGAAGCGGTCCGGGCTTGGCAACAAATGCGCACGCTCCGCCACTCCCCGTTGACCCCGTCCCCGTGCCGGTCTAACGTCCCCCATGGCCTTTGTCCCTTCTGGGGCAGAGAGGGGCTGAACAGGGGGCAAGTTCCCCGGTGACTACACCGGCCTGTCCGCCACGCCGGCCCGGGTCGCCGATGCCCGGTGCGTCTCGTCCAAGCCGCCGAACGCGTCCGCGACGTTCCACCAGACCCTCTACGCGGCCACCCTCCGCCGCTGACACCGCTATCCTGGCCCCCGGCGCCGCGCGGCGCGGGGGCCACGGCGCGTAACTTCGCGCGCCCCGGTGAGCCTCTGGCCGGCACGCGCAGCCTGCTAGACCGAAGTTACGGGCTAGAAGGCCAGGCGGGCTCAGGAGCCTGCCCAGGCGGCGTGCTCGTCCACGACGGCCCGCAGCGCGGCGAGCTGCTCGGCGACGCGCTCGGGCGCGGTCCCGCCGTGCGCCTTGCGCGCCGCCAGCGCCCCGGTCACCGACAGCACGTCGCGCACGTCCGGCGTCAGGTACGGCGAGATCTTCGCAAGGTCCTCGTCGCTTACGTCCGGCAGGTCGCAGTCGTTGACCTGGCACCACACAACCAGGTGCCCGACCACCTCGTGTGCCTCACGGAACGGCACCCCGCGGCGGACGAGCAGTTCAGCCAGGTCGGTGGCCAGCGCGAAGCCGGCACTCGCGCCCACCGCCAGGCGTTCTGCATTAAATCGGAGCGTGCTGACCAGGCCGGCCATCGCCGGCAGCACCAGCAGCAGCGTGTCGACGGCGTCGAAAACCGGCTCCTTGTCCTCCTGCAGGTCGCGGTTGTAGGTCAGCGGCAAGCCCTTGAGCGTGGTCAGCAGGCCGGTCAGCCCGCCGATCAGCCGCCCCGCCTTGCCGCGGGCCAGCTCGGCCACGTCGGGATTCTTCTTCTGCGGCATGATCGAGGACCCGGTAGCGTACGCGTCGTCGATCTCCGCCCAGCCGAACTCCAGCGAGGACCACAGCACGATCTCCTCGCCCAGCCGGGACAGGTGCACGCCGAGCAGGGCGGCCACGAAGCAGAACTCCGCCGCGAAATCCCGGTCGCTGACCGCGTCCATGGAATTCTCCGCCGGGCGCGCGAAACCCAGCTCCTCGGCGACCGCCTGCGGGTCGAGCGGCAGCGACGACCCGGCCAGCGCGCCCGAGCCGAGCGGGCTCACCGCCGCGCGGGCGTCCCAGTCCCGCAGCCGCGAGACGTCGCGGGCCAGCGCCTGGGCGTGCGCCAGCAACTGGTGGCCGAGCACCACCGGCTGGGCGTGCTGCAGGTGGGTCAGCCCGGGTGCGGGCGTGCCCTGGTGCTGTTCCGCCTGCGTGAGCAGCGCGGTTTCCAGTTCGGCCACCCGCAGCACGATGAGCCTGGCGTGGTCCCGCAGGTACATGCGCAGATCGGTGGCGACCTGGTCGTTGCGGCTGCGGCCGGCGCGGAGCTTGCCGCCGAGCGCGCCGACCCGTTCCAGCAGGCCGCGCTCCAGCGCCGTGTGCACGTCCTCGTCGGCGGCGGACGGCCGGAAGCTGCCATCCCGGCATGCCGTGGTGAGTGCGTCCAGCGCGCCAAGCAAGCGGGCCAGCTCACCGTCGGACAGCAGCCCGGCGCGGTGCAGCACGCGCGCGTGCGCGCGGGAGGCGAGCAGGTCGTAGGGTGCCAGCCGCCAGTCGAACTGGACGCTCACCGACAGCCTCGCCAGCGCTTCCGCGGGCCCGGATTCGAACCGCCCGCCCCACAGCCGCGTCGCCATGCGCTCCTGATCCGACACCTGGTTCCCCTCCACGCCCGTTCCGCAAGTGCGGTCCCGCGCCGGGCCGCCGACCGGCAGGGGACGTTCCATGATGCTCCACGCACGCACCCGTCCACACCCCGCACGCGTACGGCACAAGGGCGGGGCCGCGCCCTTTCCAGGCGCGGCCCCACGGGCGAGGCGCGGCCCCACGGGCCAGGCGCGGGCTCGCAGGCCAGGCGCGGCCTCGCAGGCCAGGCGCGGCCTCGCAGGCCAGGCGCGGCCTCGCAGGCCAGGCGCGGCTCAGCCGGCCGCGCGGCGCTCCCGCAGCGCCGCTGTCTTGCTGGGCAGGCCCCATAGCTCCACGAACCCCTTGGCCAGGCCCTGGTCGAAGGTGTCACCGGTGTCGTAGGTGGCCAGCCCGAAGTCATACAGCGAGACCGGGCTGCGCCGGCCGGTCACGACCGCCTGACCGGCGTGCAGCCGGAGGCGAACCTCGCCGGTCACATACCGGGACGCTTGATCAAGGAACGCGTCAAGCGCCGACTTGAGCGGCGCGTACCAGAGCCCGTCGTAGACCAGCTCGGTCCACCGCTGCTCCACCGACCGCTTGAACCTGGCCAGGTCCAGTTCCATGCACACGCTCTCCAGCTCGGAATGCGCGGCGATGAGCGCGATCGCCCCCGGCGCCTCGTAGATCTCGCGGCTCTTGATCCCGACCAGCCGGTCCTCGACCATGTCCACCCGGCCCACGCCCTGCGCCCCGGCGCGGGCGTTCAGCTCGGTGATGAGGGCCAGCGGCGAGAGGGCCCGGCCGTCGATCGCGACCGGAACGCCGTCGGTGAAGCTGAGCACCAGCTCGTCGGGCTCCCGCGGCACGCCGGGGTCCTGCGTGTAGCACCAGACGTCGTCGTGCGGGGCCTCCCAGATGTCTTCCAGATGGCCGGTCTCACAGCTGCGGCCCCACAGGTTCTGGTCGATCGAGTACGGCGACCGGTGCGTCACGTCGATCGGCAGCCCCTTCTCCTCCGCGAACGCGATCGCCTTGTCCCTGGTCATGCCCGAATCGCGGACCGGCGCGAGCACCTTCACCTCGGGGGCCAGGCTGGCCAGGCCCACCTCGAACCTGACCTGGTCGTTGCCCTTGCCGGTGCAGCCGTGGGCGACCATGTCGGCCTCCCGCTCGTGGGCCACCCGGGCCAGGTGCTTGACGATCAGCGGCCGGGACAGCGCGGAGACCAGCGGGTAGCGGTTCATGTAGAGGGCGTTCGCCTTGATCGCGGGCAGGCAGAAGCCAGTGGCGAACTCCTCCCGCGCGTCCACCACCTCGGCGTCGGCGGCGCCGCAGGCCAGGGCCCGCTCGCGGACCGTGGCCATATCCTCGCCGCCCTGGCCCACGTCCATCGCGACCGCGATGACCTCGGCCCCGGTTTCCGCGGCGATCCAGCCGATGGCGACCGAGGTGTCCAGGCCGCCCGAGTAGGCAAGTACCACGCGCTTGGTCATGTCATATGTCCTTGTCGGTGTCGTATCGATGTCCGTGCTGGCCGCAGCCACCCCGGATCCCCGCTGGCTGGGTGCCGAGCTGGCCGTCCCTGCGGGCCGGTTTGCCCCTTTGGCTGGCCGGGCCCCCGCCCGGCCTAGGGTCGTCGCTCCTCCGCGGCCTTCCCTTCCGCATGGCGCAGCAGCGCCGCGGCCACACCGGCCCCGCCGCCCGCGTCCCGGGTGATCACCAGGACGGTGTCGTCCCCGGCGACCGTGCCGAGGATGGCAGGCCACCCGGCGTGGTCCAGCGCGGAGGCGAGCAGTTGCGCGCCGCCGGCCGGGGTGCGCAGCACGACCAGGTTCGCGCTGGCCTCGGCGCTGACCAGCAGTTCGGCTGCGACCCGCGGTAGCGCCGGCGTGAAGACCGCCTCGGTCTCCCCGGCGCCGACGCCGCCCGGCCGCGAGCCCGGCCCGCCGGGGCCGCCAGGCAGCGCGTAGAACAGCGCGCCGCCGGGCCCGCGCAGCCGCACCGCGCCCATCTCCTCCAGGTCGCGCGACAGCGTGGCCTGGGCGACCCGCACGCCGCGGTCGGCCAGCAACGCGGCGAGTTCCTCCTGCGACCGGACCTGCACCTGGGCCAGGATCCCGGCGATCTGCTCGTGGCGGGCGGCCTTGGTCGCCGGGCTCACCGCGGTCACCGGACCGCCTCCGTGGCCGCGTGCGCGGCCGGCTCCCCGGCCGGTGTCGCGGCCGCGGCCAGGTCCAGGATGCCCGGGAACGCCGCCAGGAAGGCGGCGGCCTCCGCGTCGCTGAGGATGAGCGGCGGGGCGAGCCTGATCGCGTCCGGCTGCACGGCGTTCACCAGGAAACCCGCGTCGCGGCAGGCCGCCTCTACCGCCGCGGCCGCGGGACGGGTCAACGCCGCGGCGAGCCACAGGCCCCCGCCCCGGACCCCGCCGAGCAGCGGGTGGGTGGTCCCCGCGATGCCACCCGCCAGGTGCCGCCCCACCGCCGCCACGCGCGCCAGCAGGCCGTCGTTCTCGATGGTGTCCAGCACGGCGAGCGCGGCCGCGCACGCGACCGGGTTCCCGCCGAACGTGCTGCCGTGATCCCCCTTGCGCAGCGCCGCGCCCGCCGCGCCGACCCCGATGCAGGCCCCGATCGGCAAGCCGCCGCCGAGCCCCTTCGCCAGGGTGAGCACGTCGGGCACCACGCCCGCGGCGTGGCAGGCGAACCAGGCACCGGTGCGCCCGATCCCGCTCTGGATCTCGTCGATCACCAGCAGCGCGCCGGCCGCGTCGCAGGCCTCCCGCGCGCCCGCCAGGTACCCGGCCGGGGGCGGCACCACCCCCGCCTCCCCCTGGCACGGCTCGAGGAACACGGCGGCACACTCCGCCGTGACGGCGGAGGTGAGCGCCGCCAGGTCACCGTAGGGCACGAACCTCACGTCAAAGCCGAACGGGCCGAACGGCTGGCGCAGCGCTGCTTTTCCCGTCACCGCAAGTGATCCCATGGTCCGTCCATGGAAGCTGTTCTCGGCGGCGACGATCACCGGGCGGGACGGGCCCTGGTGGCGGCGGACCAGCTTGAGCGCTGCCTCGTTGGCCTCGGTGCCGGAGTTGGCGAAGAACACCCTGCCGTCGTGGCCGAGCAGCCCGAGCAGCCGTTCGGCCAGGGCGACCTCCGCCTCATGCAGGAACAGGTTGGAGGTGTGCGCGATGGCGCGCACCTGGCGGGTCACCGCCTCGGTGACCGCCGGGTGGGCGTGGCCCAGCGCGCTGACCGCGATGCCCGCGATGAGGTCGGTGTACTGGTTACCGTCGGCGTCCCAGACCTGGCAGCCCTCGCCGCGCACCAGCGCGACCGGCGGGACGCCGTAGTTGGGCATGAGCGCGGCCTGGAACCGCTCCTGCAGCCGTTGCGTCGCCGTCACCGTCCCGCCGTTCCGCGCGCCACTGCGCGCTCCTTACTCGTGATCATGGTGCTGACCGTTTACTCGTGATCATGGTGCTGACCGTTCTAGCGGCACCGCAGCCATGATCACGGTCACTTTGGGGCTCCACGCGCGCCCAAAAGTGCCCGTGATCATGGAATTCAGGTTGGTCTGCGCAGATCATCCAGCCGCTCCGTCCGGGACGACCATGGTGCCGATGCCGGAGTCGGTGAAGATCTCCAGCAGTACCGCGTGGGGCAGCCTGCCGTCCAGCACGTGGGCCTGCGGCACTCCGCCGCGCACCGCGCGCAGGCACGCCTCCATCTTCGGGATCATGCCGCTGCTCAGGCCGGGCAGAAGTTGCTCCAGGCCGGTCGCGGTCAGCAGGCTGACCACGTCCCCGGGCTGGCCGTCAGAGCCCCCGTCCGCGGGCCAGTCGGCGTACAGGCCCTCGACGTCGGTGAGGACCACGAGCTTGGCCGCGCCCAGGGCCACGGCCAGGGCCGCAGCGGCGGTGTCGGCGTTGACGTTGTACACCTCGCCGCCGGTGCCCCGGGCGACGCTGGACACCACGGGAATCCGGCCGTCGGCGATCAGGGCGCGGACCGCAGCGGGGTCCACGGCGTGGATCTCGCCGACCAGCCCGATGTCAACCGGCCTGCCGTCCACCACCGCATGCCGCCTGCGCGCGGTAAACATGTTCGCGTCCTCACCCGACATGCCCACCGCGAACGGCCCGTACCGGTTGACCAGCCCGACCACGTCCCTGTTGACCTGCCCGGTGAGCACCATGCGGACCACGTCCATGGTTTCCGGCGTGGTCACCCGCAGCCCCGCGGTGAACGTGCTCGGCACCCCGAGCCGGTCCAGGTGGGCGGTGATCTGCGGGCCGCCGCCGTGCACCACGACGGGGCGGAGCCCGGCGTACCGGAGGAACACTAGGTCCTGGGCGAACCCGGCGCGCAGCGCGTCATCGGCCATCGCGTGGCCGCCGTACTTGATCACCACCGTCTTGCCGTGGAACCGGTCCAGCCACGGCAGCGCCTCGATAAGGACGGCGGCCTTGGCAGTGCTGGCCCAGGGGGGCACAGCCTCGCCCGGGGGACGCCCCCGGACCCCCGATGGCCTGGAACCCCCGCCGGCCTGCGCCCCCAGCGACTTCGCCGCCGGGGCCTTGGCCCCGCCAGCCCGGGGAGGCGACCCCCCGGACCCCCCGCCGGCCTGCGCCCCCAGCGACTTCGCCGCCGGGGCCTTGGCCCCGCCAGCCCGGGGAGGCGACCCCCCGGACCCCCCGCCGGCCTGCGCCCCCAGCGAGTTCGCCGCGGGCGCCTTGGCACCGCTGGCCCGGGGGGGCGACCGCCCCGGTACCCCGGCCGACGATGGGCTCGCGGTCCCGGTCATGTCGAGTACGCCGAGTTCTCGTGGACGTATTCGGTGGTCAGGTCGGTGGTGCGGATGGTGGCGGCGGCCGGTCCGGTGGACAGGTCCACGGTGATCGTCACGTCCCGCGGGCTCAGGTCCACCTTGGACCGGTCGTCGACGGCACAGCCGTTGCGGCACACCCAGACACCGTTGATCGCCACGTTGACCCGGTCCGGGTCGAACACCGCGCCCGTGGTGCCCACCGCGGACAGCACCCGCCCCCAGTTCGGGTCCTCGCCGGCGATGGCGCACTTGAGCAGGGCCGACCGGGCCACCGCGCGGCCGGCGGCGACCGCGTCGTCCTCGCCGGCGGCGCCGACCACCTCGATCGCGATCAGCTTGCCCGCCCCCTCGGCGTCGGCCTGCAGTTGCCTCGCGAGGTCGGCGCACACGCCGGTGAGCGCGCGGGTGAACTCCCCCGGGTCCGGGCGCTCCCCCGAGGCACCGCTGGCCAGCAGCAGGACCGTGTCGTTGGTGGACATGCAGCCGTCGGTGTCCAGCCGGTCGAAGGTGACCCGGGTGGCGGCCCGCAGCGCGGCGTCCAGGTCGCCGGAACCGAGGTCCGCGTCCGTCGTGAGCACGCACAGCATCGTGGCCAGCGCCGGGGCGAGCATGCCCGCGCCCTTGGCCATGCCGCCGATCGTGTACCCGCCGACCCGGTGGAAGGCGATCTTCGCGACCGTGTCGGTGGTCCTGATCGCGTCCGCGGCCGCGAGGCCGCCCGCGCGCGACGCCTCCGCGAGCGCGGCGTCCACGCCGCGGAGCAACGGGTCCAGGGGCAGCCGTTCGCCGATGAGGCCGGTTGAGCAGACGGCGATCTCGCCCGCGGAATCAGACAGGCCCGCCGCGAGGCGTTCTGCAGAGACATGCGTGTCGGCGAAGCCAAGCGGCCCGGTGCAGGCGTTCGCGCCACCGGAGTTGAGCAGTACCGCCCGCACCCGGCCGCCCTTGACGACCTGCTGCGTCCACAGCACCGGCGCGGCCTTCACCCGGTTGGCGGTGAACACCGCGGCGGCGGCGCGCGAAGGCCCGTCGTTGATGACCACGGCGACGTCGCGGGCGCCGGAAGACTTCAAACCCGCGACGACACCGGCGGCCCGGAACCCCAGCGGGGCGGTAACGCTCATGGCGCAACTCCCTGGAGGGACAGGCCGGCGGTCTCGGGCAGGCCGAGCATCAGGTTGGCCGCCTGGACCGCCTGGCCGGCCGCGCCCTTGCCGAGGTTGTCGAGCGCGGCGACGACCACCGCCCGACCGGCGTGCGGGTCGGCGGCGGCCTGCAGGTGCGCCATGTTGGAGCCGTTCGTCGCCGCGGTGCCCGGCCAGCGGCCCTCCGGGAGCAGGCGGACGAACGGTTCGCCGTCGTAGGCGGCCGCGAGCGCCGTGCGCAGCGCCCCGGTGGCCGTGCCCGGATCGCGCAGCCGCGCGGTGCTCGTGGCGAGGATGCCCCGGGGCATCGGGGCCAGCATGGGGGTGAACGACACGACCGGTTCGCCGCCCGGCCAGGGCGCCACGGCGGAGTCATGGGTTCTGCGGCCACCGGGGGGTTGCGGGCCGTGGGGCCCGGGGGGTTGCCCCCGGGGAGGCGGGCTGCCATCGCGGGCCAGCACCGCGCGCAGCGCCTGCTCGATCTCCGGTGTGTGCCGGTGCGTGCCGCCTGCCTGGTACGCCGATACCGCGCCGATCACCTCGGTCCCCAGTAGCGCCGCCGACGGGGACCGGCCCGCCCCGGAGGTGCCGGAGGCGGCCACGATCACGATGTCGCCCGGATCGGCCAGCCCGGCGGCCAGCAGTGGCGCGAGGGCCAGGATGGCGGCCGTGGCGTAACAGCCTGGTGCGGCCACCCGCCGCGCGCCGGCGATCTGCTGCCGCGCGCCGGGCAGTTCGGGCAGCCCGTAGCACCACTGGCCGGCGTGCGGGGTGCGGTAGTACGCGGACCACGCCCGAGGGTCACCGAGGCGGAAGCTGGCGCTGAGGTCCACTACCGGGACCGCCGGCGGCAGAGCGGCGCTGACCGCCGCGGACTCTTCGTGCGGCAGCGCGAGGAACACCAGGTCCGCCTCGGACAGCCGGGCCGGGTCGAGCGACTCGAAGGTGTGGTCGGCGAACCCCACCAGGTGCGGATGGACGTCGGTGACCGGTGTTCCCGCGCTCGACGCGGCGGCGAGCGGCCCGGGTTCCAGACCGGGGTGGCCGGCGATGATCCGAAGCAGTTCCCCGCCCGCGTAGCCGCTGGCGCCCGCCACCGCCACCCGGACACCCATGAATCTCTCCCGACCTGATCGCTGCCCGGCACTCCCCCGACCTCTCTGAGAAATTATGCATCAGATCCGGTAAATATGCAACATGACTCCGGGGGCGCGGCCGCGCGGGGAACGGGCACGGTCACGCGGGGAACGGGCACGGTCACGCGGGGAACGGGCACGGTCACGCGGGGAACGGGACCGGTCACGCGGGGAACGGGACCGGTCACGCGCGGAACGTGCGCGGCCGCGAGGGAAACCGCCGGGGCGTCGTGGTGCCAGGGCGCCCCGTACAGGGCATGATGTTGCCGCGGGAAGGAGGCCCCCATGCGCGGACCCTCGCGCGCCGTCGCCGCGAGCGTCCTGGCCGTGCTCGCGGCCAGCGGGGTGGCGAGCTGCGGGGGCACGCCGGGAAAGCAGGGCACCACCGCGGCAGGGGGCAGCACCGGGGCCGGCGCGCCCCCCACCCGGTGCGGGATGGTCCGGACGGCCGCGGGGGTTCCGGTCGACGTCGAGGTCGTGGGCCAGGCATCCTGTCACGACGCCCTGACGGTGGAGCGCGCCTACTCGCACGCGCTCGCATCGGGCAAGGTCCCGGGCAACGGCGGCGGCGCGCCGGTCACCATCCACGGCTGGGTTTGCCAGGGCTACGACACGCCGCAGGTGCTCTCGACGGGCCGCGCGTCCGCCTGCCGGAAGCACGGCATGCAGATCCTCGCGGTCCTGCCCTCGCCCAGCCCATCACGCTCATCCTGAGCGCGGCCGGCGGCTCCGGCGGGCCGGCCGCTCAGGGCGCCGGGATGGCCTGGCTGGCCGGGCCGGGGGTCTCGGGGGCACCGTGGGCTTCGAGGCCCGTTGCCCCGTGCGCGCCCGCACCGAACCGCGCGTTCTCCGTAACCACGCACACCTGGTTACGCCCGCTGCGTTTGGCCTGGTACAAAGCGCCATCTGCGGCGGCGAGAAGCTCGGTAAGCTGGGCACCGCTGGTACTGTCCCACCGGGTACCGAGCACGGCGACGCCGATCGAGATGCTGAGCTTCACCGACTCGGCGGCAGCATCGTCGCTGACAGTAATGGGCATAGTTACAATGTGGGCCCTGATGCGTTCCGCGATGCGGTAGGCATCCAGTGCCTTCGCCTGGGGCAGCAACAGCGCGAACTCCTCGCCGCCAAAGCGCCCCACCAGGTCGTACTCCCGGAGGAAGATCGGCAGGGCGCGAGCGACGGTACGGAGCGCACGGTCCCCGACTAGGTGCCCGTACGAGTCGTTGACCGCCTTGAAGTGATCGATGTCGATGAGAGCGACAGCTAGGGAGGTATGAGTGCGGACCGCGCGCGCAACCTCCGTGGCCGCCTCCCGTTCCCAGGTACCCGCGTTGAGCAGGCCGGTCTTGGTATCGATGCGGGAGGCATTAACGAGGTGGACATGGCGGAACGACCGCTGAAGCAGCGTCACGAACGGGAAGGCGAACAGGATCGTCAGTGGCGTGACCGCGATGCCCAGGGTAACCAGCACGGCCACACAGCTTTCGGCGGCGTCGTTCTGGACGCTGTCGCGTGCCAGGATCGTCCCGCGCAGGGTCGCCGTCGGATCGGAACCCTTGATGGCCGGGAACAGCAGGCTGGTGTTGACGATCCACAGCGCGGTCGCGCCCGCGGTCGCGGCCACGAGCCACAGCGTGGCAGGAGACCCAACAGCCGGGGCCATCCCCATCCGCTGGCCGCTGATCGCATGGAACACCAGGGAGGCGCTGGCGTTGGACAAGCCCATCACCGCCGCGCTGAATACCCGCCGGTGCAGCGGGACAGGCCGGATCCGCAGCTGGGTGAGGGTGAACCGGAAGATCGGTGCCACCAGCGTGAAGACGGGGGGCAGAAGGATGGCGAGCGGCAGCTCCCAGACTCCGTAAACGTCCTTGATCAGCCCGGCGTTTTCCCCGGTTCGCTTGGTGAGCTCCACGGTCAACGCGGTGCAGAGCAGGAGGGCGCCGAACAGCCACAGGTTGTGCCCGGGCTCCCGCCACTCGACGGCCACGGCCAGGGCGATCGCGACCACGTAGAAGGCGGTGATGAGCACGATATAGGCCACGAGCCGGGGCCGAAGTTGCCAGATGGGCCACTCCAGCAGCGCGCACCCGTGCCTTCGCACACGTTTGCGGCGCTCGGAACCCATCCATACCTCCTTGGCCAACATCCGGGCACACGGCCCTCTCGGGCGGCCTACGAGACAGCGATGCCCCGTATTGTCACAGAGCACATGTGCCGGATGTCAAGCCCTCATTACTCACTGATACCGAGATTTAGGGGTGCTCACGAAATCCCACCTTCAATGTTACCGAACGCAACCAAGCCCCCGCACCCCCGCCCCGTTCTGCACAGGGTAACTCGGCATAAGCCGGGCATCACAGTGACCTTGTGACATATGCCGTGTATACACATACCCGACCGGCGAGACCGTGACACCGAGAAGGAGCACCGGCGATGCGCGGAAGCAACTGGGGCTAACCCCAGCCACCACACCATCACCCCCGGCAGAGGAAGGAGCACCGGCGATGCGCGGAAGCAACTGGGGCTAACCCCAGCCACCACACC
>Ga0207646_10004907_pt1 | contig 14318 bp, 9 predicted proteins | sample KBSK5502metaG_FD_184343 | JGI IMG/M metagenome (GOLD analysis project Ga0207646, IMG submission 184343) | Corn, switchgrass and miscanthus rhizosphere microbial communities from Kellogg Biological Station, Michigan, USA - KBS K5-50-2 metaG... | ecosystem: Host-associated > Plants > Roots >... | reverse complement strand
CAGCGCGATGCGATCGATGCTTATCGATTGACTCGCGGTTTCGGACGTGTCGGGGTCATCGACGCAGTCATACTGCCTGTGATTCCGGATCGATCCCGGCCGGCACGTGCTCGATTGGCTGGCCGATTGACTAGACGACCGGCTGGCCGCCGCATTGAATGACTCACTCGATCGTACAGTAATCGTATTGTCGCGAACCTGCAGCAACATCGGCCAGTTGCCGGGTGTTGTTGTCGCAAGAATGTAATCGTGATTCGGCGGCACAGCGGCGCTCACAACCTGGAACCCCAGCTCGAGGGGCGCGCCTACTGAAGCTGCACCGGCGATTCCGATGAGGGGGCGCAACGCCCCTGACTGATCCAAAGTGAATCCGAGAACCGGAAGATTCACCACCGCGTTCGTTCGAATGCCGTTCTGGCTTTCCGATCCGTTCACGATTCTGAAAGGCCGCTGCGATGACTGTTGCGCGTTGCTTTGAGTTGCTGCAGCCAATAGAGAAAGCGCGAACGAAATCCGGATGATCGTCTTCAACATCACTGCACCTCAGCCTAATGTGAACCCACGCTGGGCGTGCCCGGCGCGAGGATCGTGCCGGTTTCCGCCGGCGGTGGAGTTACGGTCGCAGGAGTCGGCGCTGGAGTCGTGGCCGGCGTCGCGCCGGGCTTGTCATGACCGCCTTTGAGAAGGAGGATGGCTAAGACAACGCCTCCTGCAAGGAGTGCCGCGAGCAGAACGGATGACCATGTCTTTCCTCCCGGCTCCGCTCGCCTGTCATCGCGCCTCGGCTCGGGCGCAGCCGGCGGTGCCGCAGCCGGCGGCGCCGGGTCCTCCGGCTTACTGTCGAGCATCATCGCCGAGAGAATCGAAGATCCCACGATCGGGTTGTTGTTTTCATCAACCACCTGCACGACGGGTCGATGAGGGGCGACCACAGGGCTGGGTTGCGGCGGGACCTCCGCCAGAAGCGGTGTAGCGGTCAAACAGAACGCCAATACCCACCGCAGTGCAATCGATGACACTCGTATGCGCGTCACTTCCACTTTCCTCCTGGTTGCAGAACTACTCACACAACTACGTGCACGGAATTTTTTGCACGTGATCTTCCTTGCGCGGATCTGCAGCAATAGCAACGCGATGGCAAGAAAGTGGAAGTCAGCAGGTCAATAGAGATTCCGTTGAGAAGAAGCGCGAGGAAGGGGACGCACCGCGCGGTGCGTCCCCGAAATTGTTAAAACGTAAAGCGAGCGACGAGCGTGCCCTGGCGTGGCTGCACGGGAGATCTGGATATTGACGCGGGATTAATGAAACCAAAACCGCCGGTGAGAGCGCCGGTTTGCGCATTCGTCGTCCGGGTTGCGGCGAAGTTTGTAGCCACGGGATCCGGCATTTCCGTGCGATTGAGAATATTCGTGAACTCCATACGAACGTTCAATGCCATGGGGCTGTCTGCTTTCAAACGGAACGTCCGGCTGATCGCGAAGTTTTCCTGAGGCCGGCGCTGGAAGCGATAGTCACTAAAATATGGCGCCGACGTGCCGAAGTGACCATCTGCCGGATTCGTCCACGCCGCAGGATTCAATATGAGATCTTTTCGCGGATCGACGCAATGGCAGTTCAGATCTTTCAGGTACAACGGTTGACCCGCCACACGATTCGCATACGTTCCCACACCACCGCGGAAGAGATACGAGTTGATATTCGTCGTGTTCTGCGCCTGCGGCGCGAGAATCGGCAAACCGCTCGCATCCTGGATGACCGTACCGACAGTCCAGTCTCGAAGAGCCTGCGAGACGATCCGATTCGGGCCCCACTTCGGTAACCGGTAGTTGAGCGCCAGCACGCTTGTAAACGGCCGGGAAAGCGACGAGATCTGTTTTTGTTTCCCGCGATCGAAAATGTCATTCACCGCGCCGCCGCCTGTCGTGTCTGCTTCAGCGCCCATCGTTAATTCTTTCTGGAACGTGAAAGCGTACGAGAAGTCGAGACCGCGCGACAGCCGCTTCGTCACTTTCGCCTGCAGCGCGTCGTACCACACCTTGCCGAGCGGGGCGAACAACGCGACCAGGCCTGTTTGGGGTGGCGCCGGAGGCAGAGAGGTCAGGCCGAAATGGATGCAATTACGAAACCCGCGATGAATATCGACGAGTTTTCGCGTTACCTGGATTTGAACGAAGCGTTTCATTCCGAAGTGGTTCGGCTGGCTAGAAATGAAATGCTGCGATCCACGCTGGATCGCGTCATCTCGCTGCCATTCGCGTCGCCGAGCGCCCTCTTGTTTGCGCGTTCCAAGCTTCCGCAGTCGGCGGAGATGCAAACCGTTGGGCAGGCGCAACATCACGCGATTGTCCAAGCCATCGAGCACCGCCAGGGCTCGCGTGCAGAAGCAGTCGCGCGAGAGCACGCGCGTTTGTCGAGGCAGAATCTGGAAATGGTTTTATCCGACGGCAAACTCCTGAGCTGCGTGCCGGGCGGCGCGCTGATCAAGCCGTGAGAAATCCTTTGTGGGAACGGGACGGCCTGACTATATTGGAGCTTTGAGGGCTTCAAGGACTGCGGAGGCGTGACATGTCATCGTTGCTGATTCTCCTTCTGGCATTATCTGATACACGGCTCGCCGACGCGGCGATGAAGCACGATACTGCCACGGTGCGAGCCCTCATTGAGCAGCACGCCGACGTGAATGCGCCCGGACCCGACGGCACACCGGCGCTCCATTGGGTCGTCCGCGTCGATGATCTAGAGACAGCTCAGCTTTTGATCCGCGCGGGGGCAGATGCGAAGTTCGCAGACCGCTATGGCGTGACGCCTCTCTATCTCGCGTGCTCCAACGGGAACGCCGCGATGATCAAGCTATTGCTGGATGCGGGCGCCGATCCCAATTCCATCGATGCAACGGGACAAACGGCACTGATGACCGCCGCAAGCGTCGGCAATCTCGACTCGGTCACGGTTCTTCTGGATCGTGGTGCCGTTGTCGATACCCGCGATCGCACCTTCCAGCAAACGGCGCTGATGTTCGCCGTGCGCGATAACCATCCCGATGTCGTCCGGCTTCTTGTCGAGCGCGGCGCCGACGTCAATGCGAAAACAAAGCAGGGTCAAACGCCGGGCTGGATTCTGCCGAATTCCGTTCCCGGCTTCGGACACGGTATTGGAATCGTGCGCGGTGGTTTGCCGGAGCGCGGTTCGCGCTACTTCATCCCGGGCGCTCTGACACCTCTTTTATACGCCGCGCGTGACGGCAGGTTGGAAGCGGCCAAAATACTCGTGGATGCCAGGGCGGATCTGGAGCTGGTCAACGCGGATGGCATCACTCCTTTATTAATGGCGATCAGCAACAACCAGATTCCGGTTGCACGGTTCCTCATCGATCGTGGCGCAAAGATCAACATCAGTGACTGGTATGGCCGCACGCCATTGTGGACTGCGGTGGAAGTCCGGAACATGGACTTCGATAACGGTACGTTCGAAAACGGAGTCGATCGCGAGCCGCTGCTCGAACTCATCCAGCTGTTGCTGGACCGCGGGACGGATCCGAATCCGCGAACCAAAGAAAGCATTCCCATCCGCCGCTTCATGCTTCGCGTGACCGGCACTTTGGAATGGGTGGATTTCACGGGCCAGACGCCATTCCTGAGAGCCGCGTATGCCGGCGATCTCACGGTGATGAAGCTCCTGCTGAAATACGGTGCCGATCCGAAGATCGCAACCTATGGCGGTACAACGCCGCTGATGGTGGCTGCAGGTGTGAACTGGGTTGTGGATCAAACCTATGACGAAGGTCCGAAGGCATTGCTCGAAGCGGTAAAGTTTTGCTACGAGTTGGGTCTCAGCGTGAACGACGTCAACTCCATGGGCATTACTGCCGTGATGGGGGCTGCGAATCGCGGCTCCGATGACATCATCCAGTTCCTGGTGGAAAAGGGAGCGAAGCTCGACGTGAAAGACAACGAGGGACGAACGCCGCTCAACTGGGCGGAAGGCGTCTTTCTCGCGACGCATCCGGCGAAGGCAAAACCAAGCTCGATCGCATTACTCAAGAAACTGACCGGCCAATGATATTTGTACTACTTACGCTTCTAACCCTCGGTAGCGCGCAGAATCCTCCCAGTGGGTCTGCCGTCATCAACCAATATTGCATCACCTGTCACAACCAGCGCGCGAAGACCGCCGGGCTGATGCTCGACACGATGGACTTCGATCACGTCGAGAAAGATCCGGCCACGTGGGAAAAAGTCGTCCGCAAAATTAAAACGGGAATGATGCCGCCCAGTGGTGCCCGGCGTCCTGAACGCCCTGTGCTCGACGGTTTGGCTGCCGAGCTGGAGACCCGATTGGATCGGGCCGCGGCCGCTCATCCGAATCCGGGAATGCCGGCTTTGCATCGCCTGAATCGCACCGAGTATGCCAACGCGATTCGCGACCTGCTTGCCGTCGATGTCGATGTCACGGCGCTGCTTCCCGCGGATGACGCCACCGACGGATTCGACAACATCGCCGATGCACTGGGGACGTCTCCATCCCTCATTCAAGGTTACGTATCGGCAGCGATGAAGATCAGCCGCCGCGCTGTCGGCGATCGCACAGCAATCCCGACGCAGATCACATACACCGCACCCAGCGTATTCGCGCAGGACCGGCACATCGAAGGCCTCCCGCTGGGCACGCGCGGCGGGCTGCTGATCGAGCACACCTTTCCAATGGACGCGGAATACGAGTTTAGCATCGGCGGCGGACTTGGCGGCGGCGCACCCGGATCCCTGATGGACGTCACGATCGATGGCGAGAAAATCGCCGTACCGAATCCGCGCAGTTTTCGTTTGGCACTTAAAGCAGGACCGCATCGGATCGGCGCCGCGCTTGTGGACGGGCAACGGTCTGCCGGAGTGGATGAGGCCTATTCCGATTTCCGCGTGAAGTCGATCTTTACTGCGGTTGGCGGCGTAAACAGCGTGGTGATCACGGGTCCTTACAACGCGTCGGGCGCGGGCGACACGCCGAGCCGGCATCGCATTTTTGTTTGCCAGCCCTCGAAAGAGACCGATGAACCCGCCTGCGCGCGGCAGATCATTTCAACGATCGCGCGACGTGCATACCGGCGCCCCGTGCAGGATGCAGAGATCGCGACCTTAATGAATTTCTACCAGGCCGGCAGGAAAGACGCCGATCTTGAAACCGGCATCCAGCAGGCGTTGGCGCGGATTCTCGTGGCGCCGAGTTTCCTGTATCGCGAGGAAAGCGAACCCGCCGGTCTCGCCGATGGTGCCATGTATCGCATCAGCGATCTCGAACTGGCGTCGCGTTTGTCATTCTTCCTGTGGAGCAGTATTCCCGACGATGACCTTCTGAACGCTGCAGTGAAGAAGCAACTCAGCGATCCGAAAGTTCCCCAATTCATTGACCAGCAAGTCCGCCGAATGCTCTCGGATTCGAAATCCATGGCTCTCGTGAATAACTTCGCGGGGCAGTGGCTGAATTTACGCGAGCTCGCGAAGATTGAAACTTCATCGAAGGAATTCGACGACAATCTGCGGCAATCCTTCAAGCGTGAGACGGAATTGCTCTTCGAAAGCATCATTCGCGAAGACCGGAGTATCCTGACTCTGCTCGATGCGGACTACACCTTCGTCGATGAACGGCTGGCCCGCCACTACGCTATTCCTGACATTCATGGCAGCTACTTCCGCCGTGTAACCCTCGACGCGGCGAATCCGCGGCGCGGTATTCTTGGCCAGGGCGCGTTTCTGACGGTGACATCAGTGGGCACGCGAACATCGCCGGTCACGCGCGGCCGATGGATTCTGGAAAACGTTCTCGGAACGCCGGCTCCAGTGCCGCCGTCCGGCGTCGATACGAACCTGGACAAAGATGCCGAAGCCGTGAAGGTGACTTCGCTGCGGCAGCGGCTGGAATTGCATCGCAAGGTCGAGCCCTGCGCCAGTTGCCACAAGATCATGGATCCGATCGGTTTCGCTCTCGAGAACTTCGATATGGTCGGCACGTGGCGCGAGCTTGATGGTAAAACTCCAATCGATGCTTCCGGGCAACTGGTCGATGGAACCGCGCTGAACGGAATAGCCGATCTGCGCAAAGCGCTGCTCAGCCGGCGTGAGGCTTTTGTGACATCGGCGACGGAAAAGTTGTTAACATATGCGCTGGGCCGTACAGTCCAGTATTACGACATGCCGGCGATTCGCTCCATCGTGCGGCAGGCCGCTCAAAATGATTACCGGTTCTCATCGCTTGTGCTCGGGGTGATCCGGAGCGCGCCGTTCCAGATGAAGGCGAAGGCGACGAAGACGGGAGATTAAGAAATGGCATTTATAACGAAGAAACATCTTTCACGGCGAACGTTCCTGCGTGGCGCTGGTGTGACGATGGCGCTGCCTTTTCTGGAATCGATGGTTCCGGCCGCGACTCCGCTGGCGCAGACGGCGGCCAAATCCAAAACGCGATTCGGAGCGATTTATTTTCCGCACGGCGCGACGATGTACAAGTGGACGCCGGAGAAGGATGGCGGCGATTTCGAATTCTCCGAGATTCTCGAGCCTCTGAAATCTTTCCGCGATCGCATCAACGTGATCAGCGACCTCAGCCATCCGTCAGCCTACGGCGGCGGTTCGGCGACGTCCAATCACACGCGGTCTGCCGCGGCATTCCTCAGTGGAGCGCAGGCGAAGAGCGGCCCACAGGCGTATCTCGGCGTGACGATCGATCAGTTGGCCGCTCAAAAAATCGGACAGGATACGCCGCTGCCATCAATCGAACTGGGAATCGAAGATCCGAGCCTGAGCTGTGGCGACGGCCTGAGCTGCGCCTATCGCGATACGATTTCATGGCAAAGCCCGACCTCCCCGCTCCCCATGCAGAACAATCCTCAAGTTGTTTTCGAACGATTGTTCGGCGACGGCAGCACGGATGCCGAGCGCCGCTCGCGGCGTCAGCAGTCGATGAGCCTGCTGGACTCGGTGATGGGCGAGGCCAACTCGCTCCAGAAAAGAATTCCGGCAACCGATCGACGTCGCGTGGATCAGTATCTCAACGACGTTCGCGAAATCGAGCGGCGCATCGAGAGGGCCGACCAGCAGGTTTCGGGTGACTTGAATGTTCCGCCCGCGCCTGCCGGCATTCCCAAGGATTTCGAAGAGCACATCAAACTGATGTTCGACCTCTGGGTTCTGGCGTGGCAGGCCGATATCACCCGAATCACGACGCTGCTCATGGCGAAAGAACTCAGCAACGCGGTTTACGCAAAGAGCGGAGTGCGTGATGCGTTCCACATTCTTTCGCACCACTCCAACCTGAAGGAGAACATGGATCGGTTTGCCGTGTTGAACCGCTATCACGTCAGCACCTTCACGTACCTGCTGGGAAAGCTGAAGGCCATTCCGGAAGGCGACGGTAATGTGCTGGATCATTCGATCATTCTGTACGGCAGCGCGATGAGCGATGGAAACCAGCACAATCACGCGCCACTGCCCATCATTCTGGCAGGCAATGCATCGGGCCGGCTGAAAGGCGGACGCCACATCCGGAATCCCAAGGACACAACGATGTCGAATCTCCTGCTGACGATTCTCGACAAGCTGGAGATTCGGAGAGAATCCTTCGGCGACAGCACGGGGATGATGCAAATCTGATCAACCACAAAGACACGAAGACACAAAGAAAGCCGGCACGAAAGGTTATTGAATGCCGGCTTTCTTTGTGTCTTCGTGTCTTTGTGGTTGATTACTATGTTGGATATGCAGAAGGAACTCGAGGTCGCGAAAAAGCTGGCGCTCGAAGCCGGCGCCATCCTGATGGATTACTACCAGCGGGGCACATCCGTCGATTGGAAGGCTCCAGGCGATCCGGTCACGGCGGCCGATCGCGATGCGAGCCATTTGATCGTCGGTGTTCTCCGGCACGAGTTCCCGGACCACGCGATCCTTTGCGAGGAAGAACCGGACGATCTCAGCCGATTGCAGCGATCACACGTGTGGATGATCGACCCTATGGATGGAACGCGGGAATTCATCGAGCATCGCGGTGAGTTCGCGGTTCAGATCGGGTTCGTCGTCAAGGGAACGCCGGTCGCCGGCGTTGTCTATCAGCCGACCACCAAAAAACTCTATTACGCTGCCGCAGGTCTGGGCGCGTTTCTCGAGACGGACGGGGTAGCTACTTCCCTGCATGTTTCCCCCGAAGAGGTCGCCTCGCGCCTGATCATCGTTGAAAGCCGTTCGCACAGATCGTCGCGCGTCCAGGCCATTCGACAACGGATGCGGATCAAAGAATCCATCCTGACCGGCAGCGTCGGCTTGAAGGTGGGCATCGTCTGCGAAGGCCGCGCGCACGTGTACGTGCACACGGGATCTCGCACTCACCTCTGGGATACGTGCGGTCCCGAAGCCATTCTTCGCGAAGCTGGCGGCCGCATAACCGATGTCTACAATGCGCCCCTGCGGTATGACCTGAGCGAAACGCGCAACACGCTCGGCATTGTGGTGACCAACGGAGTGATTCATGATCGCGTCGTGCAAGTATCGCAATCCGTCCTCGCAGGCTTCTGAAAGGGAGAGGGTATGAAACGTATCGGCATCTTAACCGCAGGAGGCGATACACCGGCTCTGAACGCCGCGATCCATGGCGCAGTGGTACGCGCGAACCAGCTGAAAATTGAGATCTACGGATTCATCAAAGGCTTTAATTGCTTCTTCAATCCGCGCGTGCCGCACGTGCATCTGAATCCTCTCTTTCAGGGAATTCCGGAGCTCGATCCGACGAAGGGCGGGACGCTCATCGGTTCGTCGCGCGATTACGTGGATGCTAATAATAAGGATGAGGTTGATCTCCTCACATCCCGCCTGGAGAAGCTCGGTGTTGAAGGACTGATTGCGATCGGAGGCGACGGTACGCTCAACGGCCTGCAGCCGCTGGCCGAACGCCTGCCCACAGTGCTGGCACCGAAGACGATCGACAACGATCTCGGATTGAACTACCCGAGTGAACCCGACGAGTGGGTGCGCGTGAAGGATGACAAGTCGACGCATGGCTACCATTACGCGCGGTCCAGGTCGGATGCGGTCTTCGACCTTGACCATATCGTGAACTACGTGACTCCGGGTTATGCGACGGCCGTGATGGTCAGCGCTCAAGGTGTCGAGCGCGTTCGCACTACTGCGGAGAGCCACCGGCGTATCGCCATCGTTGAAGTCATGGGACGGCAGTCCGGATACATTGCTCTCGGAACGGCGTACGGACAGCCGGACATCATCCTGATTCCCGAATACCCGCTGAACATGGAACGGCTGATCGAACGCGTGAAATACCTGTACGATTTGCAGAAAAACGTCGTTATCGTTTGCGGCGAAGGCATCGTCGACGAGCACGGCCAGGTGCTCGGAGCGGTGTCTCGCTCGGTGGATCCTGCCGGCAATGTCGCTTTGAGCGGTGCCGCGGAGGCGTTACGCGTCAGGATCATCGACATGCTCGGCGACCGCTATTTCCAGGAATATCGCCGCGGCAAATCCGCAAACGAAGCCGTCTTTACAAGAAAGGTCGGTCATACACAGCGTGGCGGCCGGCCCATCCTGTTCGATCGGTTCTATGCTGCACTGCTTGGCTCAAAGACCGTGGATCTGCTGGTCGAAGGAAGAAACAATGCAGTCTCCGTTCTTCAATACCAATCCGAGAAAGGTTTCAGTGTGGAGGGATATGACGCCAATCGTTTTCGCGACCGCTGGGGTTTTATTCACGCTCGCTACCTGCATCCGGCGCTCTATAATCCCACGCTGATGAAACCTTCCCGGCTTGGCATCGACTACCTGCTGCCGATTTTCACCCGTGCGATTGGACACGACGATGCCGAGCACATGCGCCAAACGCTGTTCGATCCCGGCAATCTTGCTCAGCCGTATCACTCCATCAACACGGACATCAACAAACGCATTCGCTACCTTCAGTGAACTCTTATCTGTTGCTCATCGCGGCTGCGCTTGGCGCCGGATTGTTGAACGCGGTTGCGGGCGGTGGATCCTTCCTGACATTTCCGGCGCTTGTATTCACGGGCGTGCCGTCGATTATCGCGAATGCGACGAGCAGCGTGGCCCTGATGCCGGGAGTGATTGCCAGCGCGTGGGCTTATCGAAAGGAATTTGGAGGCCTTCACATCATTCCGCTGAAAGCGGCAGTCGCGGCCAGCATTGCCGGCGGCATCATCGGTGCGGTGCTGTTGCTCCGCACGTCTCAAAAAACATTCGACTTGATCATTCCCTGGCTGCTCCTCGTCGCAACGATCGTGTTCGCTGTTGGCCCCTGGGTCACGACACTTCTGAAACGTAAGTCGTGGATCGGTCCGAAGACACTCATCGTTCTGCAATTCCTGGTCGGAATCTACGGCGGTTATTTCGGTGGAGCTGTCGGCATCATCATGCTCGCCGCGTGGACACTGGCGGGATTGCGTGACATTCACGCCATGAATGCCGGCAGAACCTTGCTGGGCGGAATCATGAACGCCGCTGCCATTGTGTTGTTCATCGCCGCGGGCAAGGTCTGGTGGCCCCAGGCCGCCGTGATGCTCGTCGCTGCGGTCAGCGGAGGCTACGCGGGCGCGCGCGTGGCGAGGCGAGTTAACCCATCGCGAATACGCACAGCCATCATTGTGGTGAGTGTCCTGGTGACGATTGCATTCTTCCGCAGAGCCTGAGGCCCTGCTATACTCCCGCCCCTATGACTTTGAAGGGGGATAGCGTGCGCTCTACATTCATCTTCACTCTTTGTGTCTTTCTTTTCCTTGGATCGGCATTTGCTCAAGGCGATCGCGGCACGATCACGGGAACGGTTTCGGACTCGACGAACGCCGTCATACCGGGCGCGGGCGTGACCGCGACGAACACTCAAACCACAGCCAAATACGAAACCGTCAGTACGGAGACAGGCAACTACACATTGGCGCAGTTGCCGGCGGGTGTGTACGACCTGACGGTGGAATTGCCCGGCTTTAAGAAATATGTCCGTCAAGGCATCACGGTACAGGTATCGACGACGGTGCGCATCGACGTTGCGCTGGAAGTCGGAGCGGCTACCGAAGAAGTAACGGTGAACGCCGATGCGCCATTGCTGAAAACGGAAAGCGGCGAACTCAGCCACAACGTCCGCACAGACACAATGGACGCGCTGCCGCTGGTGGCCATTGGTGTGGCGGCAGGAAGCTCATCGATTCGAAATCCTCAGACCGTCGCATCACTGCTTCCGGGAACGTATCTCGTCGCGAACAACAACCTTCGCGTGAATGGCTCGCCGGGAAACACCGCGTCGTACCGCATTGAAGGACAGGACGCGACGAACGGCTCTGTGAACGCGACGCAGCAGCAAACCCAGCCCAGCATCGACGCCATTCAGGAAGTGACCATTCTCACCAGCAACTTCGCTGCGGAGTATGGCCAGGTCGGCGGCGGATTTTTCAACTACACCATGAAATCCGGCACGAACCAGTTTCATGGAACTGCATATGATTACGCGGTGAATGAAGCGTTGAACGCGAGTGCTCCGTGGGTGAATGCGAAGCCGCCCGCCCGGCGGCACGATTATGGATTTACGGCCGGTGGCCCCGTCACGCTCGGGAAACTCTATGACGGCCACAACAAAACATTTTTCTTTTTCAACTGGGAACAGTTTCGCGAGACACAGAACGTCAACAACCAGACGCTGACCTTGCCGACGGATGCGTATCGCAACGGCGATTTTCGCACTGCGCTGACCGGACGCGTTCTCGGAACCGACCCGCTGGACCGGCCGATTATCGAGGGTACGATCTATGATCCCGCGACGACGCGGGCAGCGCCGGATGGCCGCATCGTGCGCGATCCATTCCCGAACAATACGATTCCGCGGGACCGTATGGATTCGGTCGCACTGAAAGTTCAGTCCATGATTCCGGCGACGAATCTTCCCGGCCTCACCAACAATGCCATCTTCCCGTATCTGAGCAAGCGCGTGACCGACATTCCGGCTTTCAAAATCGATCACCAGCTGAGCTCGAAGGCAAAGCTCTCGTACTACTGGTCGCAAACGCGAACGGCCAGCCAGTATTCGCCGCAGCTGGGCGCGTCCGATGGTTTGCCGCTGCCGGTCACTGCAGCCATCGGAACGTTCATCTGGGCGCACACGCAGCGGCTGAACCTGGATTACAACGTGGCGCCGACGAAGCTTCTGCATTTGGGAGTCGGCTATGCGGACAATTACTTCACCGATGATCCGCCGGTGCTCTCATACGACGCCGCACAAGAACTGGGGCTCAAAGGTTCCACCACCACGCGCCTCTTCCCGTTCTTCACGGGTCTGAGCACGGGTTTGGGCGGGGTGAAAAACATCGGTCCGAGTGGAAACCGCCATCCTTTGCTTTATGAAAAACCGACCGGCAACGCGAGTATGACGTGGGTGAAAGACAACCACACATACAAGTTCGGCGGTGAACTGCGTCTGGATGGGGCGGCTTCGACGCTCTACACGAACACGAACGGCACATACAATTTCGCGGCCGATCAGACGGGCCTTCCCTACATCAGCGCCTCCGGCGGCCAGGTCGGCGGCGGAACGGTCGGTTTCCCTTATGCCAGTTTTCTTCTGGGTTCGGTGAGCAGCGTGCGCATTGCGCCGATCAACAACATTCGTCTCGGAAAGCATCAGATTGGTCTCTTCGCCCAGGACACCTGGAAGGTCACGCGACGGCTGACGCTCGATTACGGCCTGCGCTACGACTATCAGACGTATCAGAAAGAACAGTACGGACGCCTCGCGAACTTCTCACCGACGACGGCAAATCCTTCGGCCGGCGGCTTACCCGGCGCTGTGATTTTTGAAGGCAATGGTCCGGGCCGATGCAATTGCGATTTTGCGAAGAACTATCCGTGGGCATTCGGGCCGCGTCTGGGGGTCGCCTACCAGATCACCCCGAAGACGGTGCTCCGCGTCGGCGTCGGCATCGTCTACGCTTCGATCGCGGATTCCAACGGCGCGAATCAAGGTTCGCTCACGGCGCCGCAGGCCGTCTCGAGCCCGACTCCGGGCGATGCGGTCATGACGTTGCGAAACGGTATTCCGTTCGCGCCGCTTCCATTTCCGAACTACGACGTCGGCCAGTTCCCGCAACCGGGATACGCGACGACTGCCGGCGGCACGCCTCTCGTCTTCTATGATCGGAATGCTGGCAGGCCGCCGCGTCAATGGCAATGGAGCTTCGGAATTCAGCGCGAGATCTCGCAGAACTTTGCCGTGGAAGTTTCCTACGTCGGCAATCGCGGCGTGTGGTGGAACTCGCCGGGCCTCGTCGATCCGAATGCCATCACGATCGGGCGGCTCCAGGCGTACGGACTCGATATCAATAACGCGGCCGATCGCACGCTGTTGACGTCGCAAATCGGTTCCGCGGCCGCTGCCGCTCGAGGCTTCAAAGCGCCTTATGCAGGATTCCCGGCAACGGCGACAGTCGCGCAGTCGATCCGGCCGTTCCCGCAATTCGCAACCATTCTGCCGGCGTGGGCGCCGCTCGGTAAAAGCTGGTACGACTCATTGCAGGTCAAAGCGACAAAGCGCTATTCCAACGGGCTGTCGTTGACCAGCAATTTCACGTGGCAGAAGCAGCTTTCGATGGGTTCGCCCAACGCCGTCCGAGTCGGCAACGCGCCGGATGGAGCGGTGAACGATGTATTCAATCGAAGCCTGAACAAATACATCTCACCATTCGATCAGCCCTTCATGCTGAATATCGCGGCGAACTATACGTTGCCTGCATTGAAAACGAACAAAATCGTTTCGTGGGCGGTTCGAGATTGGACTCTCGGAACGTTTCTCGCCTACTCGAGCGGACTGCCGGTCCAGGCGCCATACGCGCAAAACAATCTAAACCCTCTGTTGCTGCGTGCGCAGACGATCACGGGCGTCAATGGGGCCCCCGGTTCGAATGCGACGTATGCGAACCGCGTGCCGGGGCAACCGGTATTCCTGAAAGATTTGAATTGCCATTGCTTCGATCCGAACAAGGAATTCGTGTTGAATCCCAACGCGTGGGCCGACCCGGCGCCGGGACAGTTCGGCACCGGCGCGGCGTACTATAGCGATTACCGATATCCGCGCATTCCGCAGGAGAATCTTGCGGTCGGCCGGACGTTCCGGATCGGAGAACGCGCAAGCTTCAACATTCGCGCGGAATTCAGCAACATCTTTAACCGTTCTCGGCTGCTGATTCTGAATTCGAGTCAGGGGAACAATTTGACCTCAACCAACGCGAAGGCGACTCGAACGCGAACCGATGCGACGGGCAAGAGCATCACGCT